>Ga0116180_1000850_pt1 | contig 27027 bp, 23 predicted proteins | sample AD_UKC073_MetaG_FD_89804 | JGI IMG/M metagenome (GOLD analysis project Ga0116180, IMG submission 89804) | Active sludge microbial communities of municipal wastewater-treating anaerobic digesters from USA - AD_UKC073_MetaG | ecosystem: Engineered > Bioreactor > Anaerobic > Digestate | place: USA... | reverse complement strand
GCGGATGAAGTCGATCACCCGCGACTCGATCAACCGCCGCCACTCGAACGGGTTGGTGAACAGCTCACCCATCGCGATCGGCGTCGTCGTCTGGGCGCGCATCTCACCGAACCACTCCGCGTCCTCCAGCGCGAGGGCATCCTCGAGGAAGAACAACTCGTACGGCTCCAGCGACTTCGCGAGCCGGATCGCGTCGATCGGCTTCAACCGGCCGTGCACATCGTGCAGCAGCTCGACCTCGAACCCCACCGCGGAGCGGACATGCTCGAACATGGTGATCGTGTCGCGGATATAGGCGCGCTGCTCGAGATAGAGGCCTGGCTGTGCACCCTCGGGGGACAGGGGACCGGCGTCAGCGAGCCGACCGCCCCCGTACCCACCCATCTGGCAGCGCACGTACTGCACGCCCGACTCCATCCAGGCCTGCATGTTCTCGACCAGCTCCCCCAGCGAGCGGCCATCGGCGTGGCGGTAGACCGGCACCCCCTCGCGCACCTTGCCACCGAGCAGCTGGTAGACCGGCATCGAGGCGAGCTTTCCCTTGATGTCCCACAACGCCATGTCGATGCCAGAGATCGCGTTGTTCTCGATCGGGCCATAACGCCAATAGGCGTTCTGGTGCATCAGCTGCCAGATCTCCTCGATCTGCTCGGCATCGCGACCCATGACGAGCGGCTTGAGGTACTCCTCGATCAGCGTCACCACGGCCTTGTGGCGGTACGTGAACGTCGCGCAGCCGAGCCCGTACAGGCCGTCGACGTCGGTCAGGACCTTCACCGCGACGAGGTTGATTCCCTCCGGCGCCGTACAGACGACCTGCACGTCAGCGATCTTCACCATGGCTGCTCCTCTCGGGCTGGCTCCGACGTCGCAGGGGCGCGTACGGGCTCCGCCGACGATCGCGGATGACACTGCCGACCCTAGACCTGGACTCAGGGCGGGCGTGCCGTTCTGGACAACAGGTCGGTCTCTGGACCGTGATCCCACAGGAGATTCGGTACGGTCGCCCCATGACGAGGTACCTGGAGCTGGAGGAGTACGGGGAGGCCATCGGCAACGCGGCCGCTGTGCTGCGCAACAACGCCGTTCGCGCAGGGCTGGAGGCTTCCGTGCCCACCTGCCCAGGCTGGACCGTACGGGACCTCGTCACGCACCTGGGCCGGGTGTACCGGGCGGTGGCTGCGCGGGTGGACCAGCGGCCGGGGCGACCACCAGCGGAGATCGAGGCAGAGGCAGCTTCCTCCGACGACCTGCTGGGCTGGTTCGATGACGCTCTGGTGGAGGTCTTGAACGCCCTCGGCAACGCTCCCGATGACCTCGACATCCCCTTCTTCATCGAGAGTGGCCTTCGACCGCGTGCCGCGTACGCACGGCGGATGTGCCATGAGACCACCATCCATGCCGTCGATGCGATGGCAGCTGCTCTCGGGCGTCCGCCCACACCCGAGCAACTGTGGTTCCGCGACCGGCTTGCGGCCGATGGCATCGACGAGCTGATCGTCGGGGTGGCAACGCGGGCCACCTGCGATCTGCGGTATCCCAGTGAGGTCAACTTGACGGTTGCACCCGACGGTGAGCCGGGCTGGACGGTCCATCTCGGTGGCGACATTCCCCGGACCACGCCGGGCGTCACCGCAGGCGCGACCGCCACCGTCGCGGGCAAGGCGACTGCGCTCTATCTCGCTTTGTGGAACCGAGGAGATGACGTCACGGTCACGGGTGCCGCCGATGTCTGGCGGGCCTGGCAGACCGGGATGCAGATCTGAGACCGAGTCGTTTCAATACTGTGACCGTCCATGGGCTGTCTGGGGTCGGAAACCGTCAGAGGTCTCGCCTAGGCTGATCGCGATCCCTCACAGTGAGGGAAACAGGCAATGAACTTCAGGAGCGAACGATGCCCACTCGGCGGACAGTTCTGGTTGGCGCGCTGGCGACGATGGGGCTCGGTGCCCTGGCCGCGTGTGGTGGAGGCAACGGCGGCAGCGGTGGCAACGCGAGCACCGGTACGGCGAAGCCGAAGCAGGTGATCATCGTCACCGACTCCGATCCCGACTCGCTGAACCCTGGCCTCACCACGGGCTACCAGGCGCTCGATGTCAACGTGAAGGTGTACGAAGGGCTCGTCTGGCTCGACAAGGAGGGCAAGCCGCAGCCTCAGCTGGCCACCAAGTGGGAGACGTCAGCCGACAACCTCACCTACACGTTCACCCTGCGGGAGAACGTGAAGTGGCATGACGGCTCCGCGTTCACCGCCGACGACGTTAAGTACTCGTTCGAGACCCTGCTGAAGGACAACGCGCGCGCCCAGGGCGTCATCTCCAAGATCGCGTCGATCACGATCAAGGACCCGAAGACGATCGAGTTCAAGCTCAAGTCGCCGTACGCGCCGTTCCTGATCCAGATGAAGGTCTTCGACACCCCGATCCTCTGCAAGGCCGTGTACGAGGGCAAGGGCGACGTGAAGTCGAACCCGGCCAATCGCGCCCCGGTCGGTACGGGTCCGTTCAAGTTCGGGGAGTGGAAGGCCGGCCAGTCGATCACCCTGGAGAAGAACACTGCCTACTGGGCCCAGGGTCAGCCGAAGGTCGACTCGCTGCTGTTCCGCATCATCACCGAGCCGCAGAACCGGGTGAACGCGATCGTCGCCGGCGAGGTCGACATCCTTCCCGCCGTGATGCTGCCGCAGGCGAACATCAAGGACATCGAGGGCAAGCCGAACGTCAACGTCAACAAGCAGACGGCGATCCCCGCGCTGTACTTCATGCAGATGAACCAGGCCAACGTTGCCTTGGCCAAGCCCGAGATCCGCAAGGCGATCGCGGCTGCGGTCGACCGTCCTCGCATCGTCACCCAGGCCATGGGTGGGCTCGCGAAGCCGGGCGTCGGCGCCTGGGGTGAAGGCTTCCCGTGGGCGGTGAACAAGGACTCGAGCTACGACAAGCTCTACAAGCTGGATCCGGCGAAGGCCAAGACCGATGTCGCCGCGGCCGGTGGGGTTGCTGGTGGGCTCCGCCTCACGTACGACGCTGCGCGCCCCCAGTTTGTCGCGGCCGCCCAGATCATCAAGGACAACCTGTCCCAGATCGGCATCGAGGTGAAGCTCGAGCCGCTCGAGAACTCGGTCTTCCGTGACAAGGTCTACGCCAAGCGTGATTTCGACATGTCGCTGCAGTCGTTCAGCAGCTCGGGCGACCCGGCCATCGGCTACCACCGCCTGTACCTCACGAACACAGGGCGTACGGTCAACGTCAACCCGACCGGTTTCGCCAACGCCGAGGTCGACAAGCTGCTCACCGATGCGGCTGCCAAGCCCGACCAGGCCGAGCGCGGCAAGTTCTACCAGCAGGCCCAGGCCATCATCGACGCGGCGGTGCCGACACTGATCCTGTTCGATGAACTGCAGGCCGACGTGAACCGCACCAACATCACCGGTCTCTATGTGGGTGTGAACCCGTCCGACCAGTTCGGCCAGGTCGACGTCAAGTAGGCAGCACTCGGGTGGGGTCGCGGGCGTCCGCGGCCCCTGAGGTCGACGAGAAGGGACGCAGCGCATGCACCGCACCTGGGTGGTCGCGTTCATCCTGAAGCGGCTGGTCTACGCCGTGCCGCTCGTGATTGCCGTCGTCATCGTCAACTTCATCCTGATCAAGGCCGCCCCCGGCGACCCGGTCACGGTGCTGATCGGCGACTACCCGGCGTCGCAGGAGTACATCAACCAGGTGCGGGCCCAGTACGGTCTCGACCAGCCCATGCATGTGCAACTGTGGCGCTACCTCGTCGAGATCGGTCGGGGCAACCTCGGCCAGTCGCTGTCCCAGCACCAGCCAGTGGCAACACTCCTGCTCGAGCGGCTGCCGCAGACGGTGAAGCTGACCCTGACGGCGCTCGCGATCGCGACCGTCGCTGGTGTCGCACTGGGCACCATCGGTGCTCGGTGGCGTGGTACGCCGGTCGACAGCGGCACCCAGGGTGTCACCCTGCTTGGCTACTCCGTGCCCGAGTTCTGGCTCGGCCAGCTGCTGATCATCGTCTTCGCTGTCCAGCTGGGCTGGCTGCCGCTTGGTGGGGCCCAGCCCGTACGGGGATCGAACTTCACCTGGTTGGAACTGCTGCCATACCTGGTGCTGCCCGCCGTCGCCCTGTCGTTCCGCTACACCGCCCTGATCGGCAGGATGACCCGGGCCAGCATGCTGGAGGTCGACTCATCCGACTTCATCACTGCGGCTCGATCCCGGGGGCTCACCGACTGGCAGGTGCTGCTGCGCCATACCGTGCGGAACGCATCGCCCCCTGTCGTGACGGTGATCGGCTACAACCTCGGCTACATCCTCGCCGGTTCGGTCATGATCGAGACGGTCTTCTCGTGGCCGGGCATCGGCCGGCTGCTGTACGAGTCGATCACCAAGCGTGACTACCCGGTGATGACCGGGATCCTGTTGATGATCAGCATCTCGGTGGTGCTGGCCAACCTGCTGACCGACATCGTCCACGCCCTGATCGACCCGAGGGTGGGCAAGTCATGACCGCGCCCACGCCCGAGTTCGACAAGGACGAAGCACTGCTCGCCGAGCTGCCCGTCACCGTACCCGTGCTGGACGGGCCCATCGAGACAGCGGCCGGAGCCCCGAGGCGTCGCGCCGGAGCTGACCTGTGGGCAAGGTTTGCACGCTCGAAGCCGGCCGTCGCCAGCCTGGTGTGGCTGGTGGTCGTGTTGCTGATCGCGCTCCTGGCGGGAGCCATCCAGACCTCTCCGCCCTTCAGCGGTGGCCCCGAGGCCCTCCGGCCACCCGGGACGCCGGGTCATCTGCTAGGCACCAACCACCTCGGCCAGGACACCTGGTCGCAGCTCGTCCATGGAGCGCGGGTCTCGCTGCTGGTGGGCTTCTCGGTGGCAGCGGCAGCGACCTTGATCGGCGTGCTCGTCGGAGCGCTGGCTGGGTTCTTCCCCGGCTGGATCGACACGGTGCTGATGCGGATCTCCGAGTTCTTCCAGACCTTGCCCCGGCTCGTGCTGGCGCTGATCATCGTGGCGCTGTTCGGCTCCAGCCTGCTCGGCATGATCATCGTGGTCTCGATCCTGTCGTGGCCACAGACAGCGCGAGTGGTGCGTGGCGGAGTCCGTACGGTTCGATCCGCCGCCTTCGTCGACGCGGCTCGGGTCGCAGGCATGCCCGCGGGTGTGATCATCTGGCGGGAGATCCTGCCGAACGTGCTCAGCCAGATCGTGGTGATCGCCTCCCTCGACGTGGCCATGGCGATCCTGACCGAGGCGTCGCTGTCATTCTTCGGGTTGGGCGACCCGAACTTCGTCTCGTGGGGCGGCATGCTCTTCCAGGCTCAGGCCTACCTGCGCTCGGCCTGGTGGCTGGCTGTCTTCCCGGGACTCGCCATCGCGTCGGTGGTGCTGGCGCTCAACCTCGTCGGCGACGGCCTCAACGACGCCCTCAACCCGCGACTGAAGGAGCGATGATGGCCGACTCGCTCATGGAGGGTTCGGTCCCTGAGCTTGTTGAAGGGCCGCTGCTTGCCGTCCAGGACCTTGTCGTCTCGGCTCGATCCCGAGGCAAGAACATCGCCTTGGTCGACGGGATCTCGCTCGCGGTCAACAAGGGCGAGATCGTGGGTCTGGTGGGGGAGTCGGGCTGTGGCAAGTCGACCACGTCGAACGCGATCATGCGTCTCTTTCCGAGCCAGTCCGTACGGCAGACGTCCGGCGAACTGATCCTCGACGGCACGAGGTACGACACGCTGAAGCCGAAGGAGATGAGCACGGTCCGAGGCGCTCGGATCGCGATGATCTTCCAGGATCCGTCCACCTACCTCGACCCGATGATGACGGTCGGCAAGCAGGTCGGGGAGGGACTGCGCGTGCACAGGATCCCGGGCAACCACCAGGCCAGGGTCGTGGAGCTGCTCGGTCTGATGGGGCTGCCCGATCCCGAGGGCATGGTGCACCGCTATCCGCATGAGCTCTCAGGTGGTCAGCGGCAGCGCGTCCTGATCGCAGCAGCGCTCGCTGCCGACCCCGATCTGATCATCGCTGACGAGCCCTCGACGGCACTGGATGTGACGGTTCAGGCGCAGATCCTTGCGCTCCTGCGCGAGCTGCGTGACCGGCTCGGAGTGGCGATCCTGTTCATCACCCACGACCTCGGCGTGGTGGCTGAGATGTGTGACCGGGTCTACGTGATGTACGCCGGCCGGATCGTCGAGTCCCGCGAGGTCCACGCGCTGTACGCCGATCCCCGCCATCCGTACACGGCAGGTCTCCTGGGATCGACGCTGTCGAGCAGTTCTGACATCAACGAGCTCTTCTCCATTCCAGGCACGGTGCCGGATCCTCGCGCCATGCCGAAGGGATGCCGGTTCGCGTCGAGGTGTCCGCTCGCGGACGACAGGTGCCGTACGGAACAGCCTCCCTTGGTCGCAGTGGCTGGGGGTGAGTCTGCCTGCTGGCATCACGATCACGTCGCCGCCGACATGTGGCGGGCTGGCGCGTCCGGGGGTGCCGCATGACCGAGCCCATCATCGAGGCCGTCGATGTCGTCAAGCAGTTTCCGATCCGCGGCCGGCTCGGCACGTCGAAAGCGCTGCTCACGGCCGTCGACCACGTCACCTTGTCGATCCACCCCGGCGAGACTGTTGCACTGGTGGGGGAGTCGGGTTCGGGCAAGTCCACGCTAGGCCGGGTGCTGCTTGACCTTGAGAAGCCAACGTCCGGTGAGGTCAGGTTCCGGGGCCAGGGGCTCGAGTCCCTGACCGGCCCAGCGAGGCAGGACTACCGACGCAACGTGCAGGTGGTGTTCCAGGACACGGGCTCGTCGCTGAACCCGCGGCATGACATCGCGACGTCAGTCGGGCTCGGGCTTCGCTACAACCTCGGCCTCGGCCAGAAGGTCGCTGATGCCAAGTCCCACGAGCTGCTCCGGCTGGTCGGGCTCGATCCTGACTCCTTCGCCTCGCGGTCCCCGTTGGAGCTGTCCGGCGGGCAGCGGCAGCGGGTCGCGATCGCCCGAGCCATGGCGTCTGACCCTGACTTCATCGTCGCTGACGAGGCGGTGTCCGCACTGGACGTGTCGGTCCGTGCCCAGGTGTTGATGGTGATGAAGCGGCTCCAGGTCACCCGCGACCTTGCCTACCTGTTCATCACCCATGACCTGGGCGTGGTTCGTACGGTCAGCGAGCGGGTCGTCGTGCTCTACCTCGGCCAGGTCGTGAACTCTGGTCCGACCGACGACGTCTTCGGTCGGCCGTCTCACCCGTACACGAAGGCGCTGCTGGAAGCCGCGACGGTTCCCGACCCTGCGGTGCGCGGGCGCGAGCGAATCCGGCTCTCGGGAGACATCCCCTCGCCGATCAACCCGCCGTCGGGTTGCCGCTTCCACACGCGGTGTCCGCTGGCCAGGGAACGGTGTCGTACGGAGGCCCCCGAGCTCCGGGCGATCCGGCCAGGTGTCGAGACGAGGTGCCACTTCCCCGAGGAGGTCACTGCGATGACGGCCGAGGTGGCTGGCTCGTGACGTCGGACGCAACAGAGCAGGTCGACGTCGTGGCGCTCCGACGCGTCCTGCACGCTCGCGCCGAGACCGCGTTTCGCGAGGTCGCCACCGTCGCGACCCTCCTGGAAGCGCTGTCGCCCTCGCTGGCACGGGCAGACGACGTGCTCATCCGACGCGGAGCGGCCGCTCTCGATCCAACCGACGTCTACGCCTATCCCAGCTTTGCAGCGAGGCAGGAAGCGGCTGCGGCCGCCGTGGCCCTCGGCTGCGACCCGACCGTGTCTGATGACCTTGCCCGCCACGGCACGGCCTTCACCATCGAGGTTCCCGGAGATCGACCGGGGCCAACGATCGGGATCCGGTTCGACGTCGACGCGCTGCCCATCGTGGAGGACTCGTCCAGCGACCACCTTCCCGCGCGAGAAGGGTTCGCGTCTACGACGGGCGCCATGCACGCCTGTGGCCACGACGGCCATGCCGCCATCGGGGTCGCACTCGCTGAACGCCTGATCGCGGACCGTGCCTTCTCGGGGCGGGTGAGGTTCCTCTTCCAACCCGCTGAGGAGTCAGTCAGGGGAGCGCCAGCGATGATCGCGGCGGGCTGCGCCGACGGGCTGGATGTGATGATCGGTCTCCATCTGGGCGAGGGTTTGCCCGCTCGGGTGCTGGCTGCCGGGTCCCACGGACTCCAGGCCACGGAGAAGCTCGCCATTGAGTTCACCGGCGTCTCCGCCCACTCGGCGGCCGCTCCTCAGGAAGGCCGCAACGCCATCGCCGCCGCTGCCACGGCCACCCTGGGGCTGCTGGCGATGAGCCGCGACTCGCGCGGTGTCACCAACGTGAACGTCGGCACGATCCAGGGCGGCAGGCAGTCGAACATCGTTCCCGACCACTGCAGGCTGGAGGCTGAGGTCAGATCCGACTCCGACGCCGTGTGCGCCTCGATGCTGGACCGGGCCCGGCGCGTGGTGGCAGGCGCGGCCGAGTCATGGGATGTCGAACACACCCTCACCCGCATGTCGTACGCCTCGACCATGACCTCCGACGCTGCGCTTGTCGACCATGCCTATGCTGCTGCGACAAGCATCGATGGAGTCGCCGACGTTCGCCGTACGGCATTGATGGCAGCATCCGATGACCTGAGCCTCTGGGCCCGAACGGTCCAGGACTGCGGGGGAGTGGCCACCTATCTGGTCGTCGGAGCATCCAGTCCGGCGCCCCATCACCATCCCCGCTTCGACATTGACGAGTCCGCCCTGCCCGTGGCCGTCGACTGGCTCGAGCGCATCGTCCGTACCTACCCCGCAGGAGGCCTGAAGTGACCACCCTCGACGACGTGCTCGCACTGCCGAAGGTCGACCTGCACTGCCACCTGATCGGTACGGTGACCGCCCAGACCTTCGACGACCTGGTCACCAAGGCGGGGATCGATCTGCCCGAGGCGCCCGAGGTGGTCTACGCCAACCTGTGTTCGCCGCCGTCGCCGCGAGAGAAGTACTGGGGGGCGCGCATCCCCGTACCCACCGTGAAGTCCCCGGGAGAGCCTGCGCAGCCGTACTCGTTGTTTCTCGTGTCCGAATGGGTACGGCGCTCCCTGCTCGACGCAGAAGACTTCGCTCGAATCACCTACGAGGCCTGCGTCAACGCGTTCCGGACCAGCACCATCACCCACCTCGAGCTGTTCTGCGACCCCCACGAGGACTACTGGCGACTCTCGTACGCCGAGGTGCAGGCCGCCTACGTCGCCGGCATCCAGCGCGCCGAGGCGGAGACAGGGATGACGGCCCGCCTGATCCAGGCCATCGACCGCTCGAAGTCGAGCGAGGAGGCGGTCAAGGCCGTTCAGCAGGCGGTCGACCACCCGCACGAGTACCTCGTCGGCATCGGCCTCGACAACCTCGAGACCGCCGGACCGCCGGAGCGCTTCATCGACGCCTACCGCCTCGCGGGCCAGGCGGGGCTGAAGCGCACGGCGCACTCGTCGGAGCATGAGATGAACGCCCACAACACCATCGTCTGCCTCGACGACCTCGGCTGCGACCGGATTGACCACGGCTACTTCATCCTTGAGGACGCAGACGTCGTCAAGCGGTGCGTCGACGAGCAGGTCTGTTTCACCGTGGCATCGACCACGTCTCGCCGATCGATCCGACCCTGGCGCCGCAACTCGATCCAGGCGATGTTCGAGGCGGGCTGCACGCTGTCGCTCTGCGACGACGACCCGGGCATGTTCCCGACTACCTTGGCCAACGAGTACCGGATCGCCCACGAGCAGATCGGCCTCACCCCCGACGAGCTGGCTCAGATCGTGCTCAACGGCTGGCGCGCCGCGTGGCTCCCGGATGCCGAGCGCGAGCGTCGTGCGGCCGAGGTCGCCTCAGTCGCCCAGACGCAGTAGGACGTCGGCGCCCGACGAGGCAAGGATCGCCGAGGCGGTCGCGGCGGCCGAGGCGGCTGGGGTGGTGGTTGCTGTGGTCGGTGACCGGTGCTGCGATGAGGTCTTCCTGTCCGGGCCCTTCACGGTGGTGGGCTGAGGGCCCGCACGGAACGGCAACGCTCCTGAGACGACAGCCCTGGGCATAAACACAGCGGATACCGTCGGGGCACCGACCTGTCGAGAGGAACCTCATGAGCGTCGTCGTGACCGCCGTCTTCCACCCCGCCGAGGGCAAGCGGAATGAGCTGATCGCGGCCTTCGAGGCGACGATCCCAGGGGTGCACACGGAGCAGGGCTGCCTGCTCTACGCGATCCACGACGCCGCCGACGGCACGATCACGATGATCGAGAAGTGGGCCAGCGTCGAGGACCTCGACGCCCACGGCTCCAGCCCGCAGGTCGAAGCATTGCGCGCTGCCGTCTCGCCGCTGGTCGGTGCTCCCACGGTCGTCACCCGCATGACCGCGCTCCCCACCGGCACCAAGGAGCAGGGCGAGCTCTGAGCCAGCGGGCTACAGCGGGATGTTGCTGTGGCCGCCCCGGTAGCCGTGGTCGTTGTCGCGGATCGCCTTCGCCAGCGCTGAGCGGGTCTCCTCGGGGGTGATGATCTCGTCGACCACACCGATCTCGACGGCCTTGTCGACGCCGCCGGCGATCCGCTCGTGTTCGGTGGCCAGCTCGGCCTCGACCGTGGCCAGCAGGTCGGACGGTACCTCAGCGAGCTTGCGGCGGTGCAGGATCCGTACGGCTGCGACGGCGCCCATCACGGCGACCTCTGCGCCCGGCCAGGCGAACACCTTGGTTGCGCCGAGGGAGCGGGAGTTCATCGCGATGTACGCGCCGCCGTACGACTTGCGCGTCACCAGCGTGACCCGCGGTACGGAGCACTCCGCGAACGCATGCAGCAGCTTGGCACCGCGCCGCACGACGCCGTCCCACTCCTGGCCGACGCCGGGCAGATAACCGGGCACGTCGGTCAGCACCACCAGCGGTACGCCAAACACGTCGCACATCCGGACAAACCGGGCCGCCTTCTCGGCCGACAAGGAGTCGAGGCAGCCACCCAGGCGCAGGGGGTTGTTGGCGACCACGCCGACCGTACGGCCACCGAGCCGACCCAGCGTCACGACCAGGTTCGGGGCCCACTTCGCGTGCAGCTCGACGCCAGAGCCTTCGTCCAACACGCCGGCGATCAGGGGATGCACGTCGTACGCGCGCTTGGCCGACTCGGGCAGCAGCCCGGCCAGATCCAGGTCGGGCACCACAGCCGCGACCTCACCCTGGTCGGCGAACAGCGACACCAGACGGCGGCCCTGCTCGATCGCATCAGCCTCGTCGTCGGCCGCGATGTGAACCACGCCCGAACGACGGCCATGGACGTCTGGACCGCCGAGGCGCAACTGGTCGACGTCCTCGCCTGTGACCGAGCGCACCACATCAGGCCCGGTGACGAAGATCCGGCCCTCCGGCGCGAGGATCACGATGTCGGTGAGGGCCGGTCCGTACGCGGCTCCGCCGGCCGCGGCACCCAGCACGATCGAGATCTGCGGCACCTTGCCCGACGCCTTGGTCATCGCATTGAAGACCTGGCCCACAGCATGCAGCGAGAGCACTCCCTCGGCGAGGCGAGCCCCACCCGAGTGCCAGATGCCGACGATCGGCAGGTTGTTCTTCAAGGCGGTTGCGTACGCCCGCGAGACCACCTCGCAGCAAGCGACGCCCATCGCGCCACCCATGACGGTGGCGTCGGAGCAGAACGCGACCGTACGGGAGCCGTTGATCCGACCCCATGCCGCCAGCATTCCGGAGCCATCGTCCGGCCCGAGCAGGGTCATGTCGCCGTCGTCGAACAGAGCCGCGAGGCGGGTGTTCGGGTTGCGGGGGTCGAGCTCGCGGGGGAGCTTCTCTGTGGTCGCGGTCATGGCGTGACCTCCGGTCGGGGGACGGGCAGAGCGGGTTCAGTGGGTCGCGTGCTGGTTGGTCACGGCGATGCACACGTTGTGGCCACCGAACCCGAACGAGTTGTTGAGCGCCCCGAGGTCGCCAGCCGGCAGCTCACGGGCCACGTTGGCGGCGATGTCGACGCCGAGGTTGGGCTCGGGGTTCTCAAGGTTGATCGTGGGTGGAATCGTCCGGTGGTAGACCGCGAGCAGCGAGGCGATCGTCTCGATCGCACCGGCGGCGCCGAGCAGGTGCCCGGTCATCGACTTGGTCGACGTCACCACGACGCGGTCGATGTCGTCACCGAACGTCTTCCGTACCGAACCCGCCTCGGTCACGTCACCCTGCGGGGTCGAGGTGCCGTGGGCGTTGAGGTGCACGAAGTCACGGGTGGTGAGGCCGGAGTCAGCGATGGCGCGCTTCATCGCGAGCGACTGGCCGTAGCCGTCCGGGTCCGGCTGCACCATGTCGTGGCTGTCGGCCGAGATTCCCGAGCCAGCCAGGGTGCCGTAGATCCTCGCGCCGCGGGCCTGGGCGTGCTCCAAGGTCTCGAGCACCAGGCACGCGCCCCCCTCACCCATCACGAAGCCGTCGCGGCCGGTGTCCCAGGGGCGGGACGCGCCTTCGGGATCATCGTTCCGCTTGCTGAGCGCCTGCATCTGGTTGAACGCGGCGATCGTGAAGGGGTGGATGACGGCCTCGGCGCCACCCACGAGGGCGACGTCGGCGCGCCCAAGCCGCATCAGGTCGGAGGCCAGCGCGATCGCCTCGTTCGAAGAGGCGCAAGCCGACACCGGAGCGTGCACCCCGGCGCGAGCGCCCACCTTCAGGCCCACATTGGCGGCGGGAGCGTTCGCGATCAGCAGCGGGATCGTGATGGGAGAGACGCGGCGTGGGCCCTTGTCCTTCTGGGCGTCCCAGTTCTGGATCAGCGACTGCAGACCGCCAATGCCCGAGGCGATGGAGACGAGCAGCCGGTCGCGGTCGACGGGGTTTTCCTCGCCGAGCCCGAACCCCGCGTCGCGCCACGCCTCCATGGCAGCCACCAGGGCGAACTGCGTTGAGCGGTCCAGCCGGCGGGCCTCCACCCGGTCCATCGTGGTGGCCGGGTCGACCGCTGCCTGCGCGGCGATCTTGGTCTGCAGGTCATCGGCCCAGGCCTCCTCGATGCGGCGTACGCCGCTTCTGCCCGAGACGAGGGCGTCCCAGGTGGAGGGCAGGTCGCCGCCGAGCGGGGTAGTGGCGCCGAGACCAGTGATCACGATGGTGGGCATGGTGCGTTCCTCAGGTCGTCTGGATGCTCAGGCTGGGCATCCGGGATGGGGCAGAGGGTGGAGCAAGTGTGGGGGCCGCGAGGGGCGGCCCGGCTGTCCGTCCGGCGCACGACGGTGCCGTACGCCGGACGGACCGACCAGGAACGATCAGGCCTGGGCCTTCTCGATGTACGCGACGGCGTCGCCGACGGTACGGAGGTTCTTGGAGTCCTCGTCCGGGATCGAGATGCCGAACTTGTCCTCGCAGGCGTAGATGATCTCGACCATCGACAGCGAGTCGACGTCGAGATCCTCGGTGAACGACTTCTCGAGCTGGACATCCTCGACGGCGACACCCGCGACGTCGTTGACGATCGTGGCGAGCTCGGCGCGGATCTCCTCAGTGGTGGCCATGTGCATTTCTCCTTGTTGTAGGGGAACCAGGGGTTACTGCTCGGGCGGTACGGCGTGGGCTCAGGGGAGCGTCACGACCTGGCCGGCGTATGCCAGCCCGGCACCGAACCCGATGATCAGGGCGGTCTGGCCGCTGCGGGCCTGACCGGAGGTGAGCAGCTCGTCCATCGCCAGCGGTACGGAGGCTGCCGACGTGTTGCCGATGCGCTCGATCGCGCGCGCCACCACGACATGCTCGGGCAGCTTCAGGTGCCGCAGCATCGAGTCGGTGATGCGGTTGTTGGCCTGGTGCGGCACGAACACGTCGAGGTCGTGGGCGCTGACCCCGGACTTCTCCAGCACCCGGCGAGCCGCGCCAGCAATGAAGGTCGTCGCCCAGAGGAAGACCGCCTTGCCGTCCATCTCGAGCGTCGGCATGTAGCCCTTGGGAGATGCCACACGGAAGTCCTCAGACTGCTTGAGCGCACCAGCCTGGGCACCGTCGGAGCCCCACACGACGGGACCGATGCCCGGCACGTCGGACGGTGAGACGACCGCCGCGCCGGCGCCGTCGGCGAAGAGGAAGGCCGTGCCGCGGTCGCTCTTGTCGGTGATGTCCGAGAGCCGCTCGACACCGATCACCAGAACGTTGGTCGCAGACCCGGTCCGGATCAGCGAGTCAGCCTGGGCGAGCGAGTAGCAGAAGCCGGCGCAGGCAGCGGACACGTCGTAGGCGGCCGCATCGACGCAGCCCAGCTGAGCGGCGACAAGCGGGGCGAGCGCTGGCGTCTGCACCGTATAGGAGACCGTCGCAACGATCACGCAGTCGATGTCGGCAGCCGTCATGCCAGCCCGCGACAGCGCCTGAGTGGCGGCGCCGTACGCCATGTCCTGCACTTGCTCGTCGTCGCCGGCCCAGCGGCGCTCCTTGATGCCGGTGCGCTGCTGGATCCACTCGTCGGTCGAGTCGATCATCGTGCACATCTCGGCATTGGTGACGACCCGCCGTGGCAGGTACGACCCGATCGCGACGATGCGCGACCCAGCCCGGGTCTCGGCAACCTTGATCGCAGCGGTCATGCTCCGTGCACCTCGTCCTCATCGATGTCGGGGGAGGGATACAGCCGCAAGAGCGGTTGACCGGGAGAGACGGGGTCGCCGTCCTCGACGAGCCACTCCAGGACGGTACCGCCACGGGCTGCCTTGACCGCCAGCTCATCCCGCAGGTTCGAGACGGTGCCGATCAATGCGTTCTCGGGCAGCCGGGTCGACTCGGAGACGTCGTCGTTCCGGGCGAACCGACCCTTGCCAGGTGAGACCACGAGCCGCCATGTGGGCGTCGTTGAGAGGTCGAAGTGCTTGTCGTCGGCATGGTTCTCGCAAAAGGCGCGGGCGGCGTCCATCTCGTCGGGGGAGTTGAGGCTGAACAGCTCCACGCCCTTGAGGTTGCGCTTCGCGATGCCCGTGAGCGTCCCAGCCGGCGGGAGCTCGAGCAGGCCGGTGACGCCGAGCTCTGCCATGGTCTGCATGCAGAGGTCCCAGCGGACCGGGTTGGCGATCTGGGCCACGATCCTCTTGAGGTACTCCCGACCGCTCTGCACCACCTTGCCGTCGCGGTTCGACAGCAGCTTCGTGCGGGGGTCCTTCGTCGAGACGGCCCGGGAAAGCTGCTCCATGTGGGCCACGGCGGGCTGCATGTGGACGGTGTGGAAGGCGCCCGCGACCGACAGCGGGACCACGCGTGCTCGATGCGGCGGCTCGGCAGCCAGGGCAGCCAGCTGCTCGGTGGTGCCACCGGCGACCACCTGCCCAGCTCCGTTGTTATTGGCGGCCGTCAGCCCATGTTTCTCCAGAGCCGCAGCCACCTCGTCGGGGTCGCCGCCGACGACAGCAGCCATCGAGGTTGGCCGTGCTGCGCTGGCCTCGGCCATGGCGCGGCCGCGCTCCCGCACCAGCACCATCGCCGACTCTGCACTCAGCACGTTGCTGCCAGCTGCAGCCGTGATCTCGCCGACCGAGTGCCCGGCGACGACACCCACCTTGCGGAACGCGTGGGACGGTGAGGGGAAGATCTCCAGAGCGGTCACCAGGCCAGCGGCGACGAGCAGCGGCTGGGCCACGGCGGTGTCGCGAATAGTGGCCTCGTCGGCCTCGGTCCCGTAGTGGGCGAGGTCGAGACCGCTGACGGCTGACAGCCAGCCGAGTCGGGCTGCGAACGACGGGATCTCAAGCCAAGGGGTGAGGAAGCCTGGCTTCTGAGCCCCCTGACCGGGGGCGACAATGGCGAGCACGGGTTCACTCTTTCGTAAGAAGACAGCAAACGCGCAGACCAACATCACGAAGTTCCACGGGGGTGATTTGTGGGAATACAACAAACCAGACGGAGGCGTCTGGCTCAGGCCATCAGCCGTCCGACGGTGAGAGCGAGCCTGAGGACGTACGCGTCACGAGCGTCGACCGGGCTGTAGCCGCTGATCTCGTGGATGCGTTTGAGGCGGTACCGAACGGTGTTGGGGTGGATGTAGAGCGCTCGTGCTGCAGCCTCGATCGACGAGCCCGCATCGACGAAACCGACCAGCGTGGCCAGCAGGTCTGGGCTGGCGGCCAAGGGTCGGTACACCTCCTGGGCGAGTGCCCGCCGAGCGTGGCCGTCGCCTGCGAGCGCTCGCTCGGGGAGCAGGTCGGCCGCAGTCACCGGTCGGGGAGCCTGGGGCCAGGCGATCGCGGCGCGGATCCCGGAGAAGGCTGCGCGTGCTGACAGACCAGCATCGACCAGGTGGTCGACCACCGGGCCCACCACGACGGGACCCGGGCCAAAATGGGGGGCGAGCCCCCCGACGACGGCCGCCGCGGCGATGTCATCCACCAGGGCTTCGCCGCTCAGCACGACCACGAGCCGGTCGCCCTGGGTGGCGACCAGCGTGTCCAGGCCAGCCTTCACCGCAGCGCGGCGAAGCGCGTCCAGAGTGGTGTTGCTTGTGGGTGCGTCTCCCACGGCGACCACGACGGCATGGGACGACCGCCAACCGAGGGTGGAGGCCCGCGACACCAGCGACTCGTCCGCCTCACCGCGCACGACAGCGTCGACGACGAGTGACTCGAGTCGGGCATCCCAAGCGCCGCGGATCTCCGCAGCCTGGGCGTACAGCTCCGCTGCGCCGAACGCCACCTCGCGGCTGAAGTAGAGCAGGGCCTGAGTCAGCACCGACCGGTCACCTCGAGGCATGGTCTGGAGGTACTGCTCGACCACCTCCACCGTCGTCCGCACCAGCTCAACCGTCTGCTGCAGCGTGATGTGCCGCATCACCTCGCGCGGCGCCGCGTCGAACAGAGCGGTGGGGGAGACGGGCTCGTCCTTCTCGTCAGCCAGCCACTCGATGAAGTGGTCGACACCGGAGCGCGCCACGAGCGAGATCCAGGACCGGTGCTCCGCAGCCAGCTCGCGGAACCACTCGTGCCGGTCCATCTCGGCGAGCGTCGCCGTGGTCATGGCCGCTGAACCGGCCTTGAGCCGCTTCACCATCGCTGCCCGTGAACGCCCGGACGGCACGAGGGTGCGTCCGCTCGTCCGGGTCGGCGCCGCCGAAGCCTTGGCCATTCCCGCAGCGTAGTGTGTCGGCCGTGGCCGACCCCCGCTCAGACGACATCGCGCGACCCTCGGGTCAGCTTGGTCCGGTGACGGCGCTGCGTGAGATCGCCTTCTGGCTCGATCGCGCCCGAGCCGACTCCCGGAAGGCCCAGGCCTTCCGCCGCTCGGCCGACATCGTCGAGCAGATGGATGCCGCCGAGCGCCGACGGCGGCTCGAAAGCGGCTCGTGGGCGGATGTGGCGGGCCTCGGGCCGACCTCGGTGAGCGTGATCGTGGCCGCCGCAGCAGGAACAGTTCCGGACTACCTGGCCCGCGTTCGCAGGGAGGGCGCAGAGCCCCTCGCCCATGCCGGCCACGACCTGCTCAGCCAGTTGCGCGGCGACTGCCACACCCACACGGACGAGTCGGACGGCAGCGCCCCGCTGGAGGAGATGGCCGAGACGGCCCGCGCGCTCGGCCGGGAGTACCTGGTGGTCACCGACCACTCCCCCCGGCTCACGGTGGCCAGGGGCCTGACAGAAGAGCGGCTGCTCGACCAGGGTCGTCGGATCGAGGCGTTCAACGCGAGCAACCCGGGGATCAGGCTGCTGAAGGGGATCGAGGTCGACATCCTCGACGACGGCACCCTCGACCAGTCGGCAACCGCCCTCGCCACCCTCGACGTCGTCGTCGCAAGCGTCCACAGCAAGTTGCAGATGGATGCCGAGTCGATGACGCATCGGATGGTGATGGCTGTGGCGAACCCCCGTACGAACATCCTCGGGCACTGCACAGGACGACTGGTGGCGGGTGGTCGGGGCAAGCGGGCCGAGTCGAGGTTCGATGCGGAGGTGGTCTTCGAGGCCTGTCGCGCGTTCAATGTGGCCGTCGAGATCAACTCCCGACCCGAGCGGCGCGATCCGCCGACCCGACTGCTCGAACTGGCCCGCGACATGGGCTGCCTGTTCAGCATTGACACCGACGCCCACGCTCCCGGTCAGCTCGCCTTCCTCGAGTATGGTGCCGAGCGGGCCTACCAGGTAGGGATCGAGCCCGACCGCATCATCACGACGTGGCCTGTCGACCGGCTGCTGGAGTGGTGCGCTGGCTGACGGCGCCGTACGGGTTGTTCCCATGACAAGATGGGATGCGAAACCCGGGCGTGCTGACGCGCGCCAACTAACGAAAGGACGGTCGTGATCCCACGCGACGAGGTAGGCCCGATCCTCAACGGACTTCCCACGAACCTGCCGGACACGGACCCGGATGAGACCAACGAGTGGATCGAGTCCCTCGACGGGCTCGTCGACGCCGGCGGTCGCAACCGTGCCCGCTACGTCATGCTCCGCCTCCTGGAGCGCGCGCGTGAGAAGCAGGTCGGCGTCCCGTCTCTGACGTCCACTGACTACGTCAACACGATCCCCAAGTCGATCGAGCCCGAGTACCCCGGCGACGACGATCTCGAGCGTGACTTCCGCCGCCTGCTGCGCTGGAACGCCGCTGTGATGGTCCACCGCGCGCAGCGTCCCGGCGTCGGTGTCGGCGGCCACATCTCCACCTACGCGTCATCGGCCACGTTGTACGAGGTCGGCCTCAACCACTTCTTCCGCGGCAAGGACCACCCGGGCGGCGGGGACCAGATCTTCTTCCAGGGCCACGCCTCGCCCGGCATGTACGCCCGCGCCTTCCTCGAGGGTCGCCTGGAGGCGGCCGACCTCGACGGGTTCCGACAGGAGCACAGCCACTTCGTCGACGGTCAGCTGCGGTCGCTTCCCTCGTACCCCCACCCGCGCCAGATGCCGAAGTTCTGGGAGTTCCCGACCGTGTCTATGGGCATCGGCCCGATGAACGCGATCTACCAGGCCTCGATCAACCGCTACCTGTACAACCGCGGCATCAAGGACACCACCGACCAGAAGGTCTGGGCCTTCCTGGGTGACGGCGAGATGGACGAGCCGGAGTCGCGCGGCTTCCTGCAGTGGGCGGCGTACGAGGAGCTCGACAACCTCACCTTCGTCATCAACTGCAACCTGCAGCGCCTCGACGGCCCCGTGCGTGGCAACGGCAAGATCATGCAGGAGCTCGAGGCGTTCTTCCGTGGCGCCGGCTGGAACGTGATCAAGGTCGTCTGGGGTTCCGGCTGGGACCCGCTGCTCGCGGCAGACTCCGAGGGCGCTCTGGTCAACGTGATGAACACGACGACCGACGGTGACTACCAGACCTTCCGCGCCAACGATGGCGCCTATGTACGGAAGCACTTCTTCGGGCGCGATCCCCGTACGGCGAAGATGGTGGAGAACTGGTCAGACGACGACATCTGGCGCCTCCGCCGCGGCGGTCACGACTACAAGAAGGTGTACGCCGCCTACAAGTCGGCGACCGAGTTCACGGGCGCGCCGACCGTCATCCTCGCCCACACCATCAAGGGCTACTTCCTCGGCTCCCACTTCGCTGGCCGCAACGCGACCCACCAGATGAAGAAGCTCGCCCTCGACGACCTGAAGCAGTTCCGTGACCGGCTGCAGATCCCGATCAGCGACGAGGTGCTGGAGGAGAACCCGTACCAGCCGCCGTACTTCAACCCGGGTCCCGACGACGAGCGGGTCAAGTACGCCATGGAGCGTCGCCGGGCCCTCGGTGGCTACCTCCCGGAGCGGCGCAATGCGCCCAAGCAGCTCAAGCTGCCCGACGACAAGGCCTACCAGGCGGTGAAAAAGGGTTCTGGCAACCAGCCGATCGCCACCACCATGGCGTTCGTCCGGCTGCTCAAGGACTTGATGCGCGACAAGGAGTTCGCTCCGCACGTCGTGCCGATCATCCCCGACGAGGCCCGTACGTTCGGCATGGACTCGTTCTTCCCGACGATCAAGATCTACAACACCCACGGCCAGAACTACACCCCGGTCGACAACGATCTGATGCTGGCCTACCGCGAGTCGTCGGCGGGGCAGATCTACCACACCGGCATCAACGAGGCCGGCTCGATCGGCGCCTTCACGGCGGTCGGTTCGGCCTATGCCACGCATGGTGTGCAGATGGTGCCGATCTACGTCTTCTACTCGATGTTCGGCTTCCAGCGCACCGCTGACTTCATCTGGGCGGCCGCCGACCAGCTGTCGCGTGGCTTCCTGATCGGCGCGACCGCGGGCAAGACGACCCTGACCGGTGAGGGCACCCAGCACATGGACGGCCACTCGCCACTGCTGGCCTCGACCAACCCGGCCGTGTGCACCTACGACCCGGCCAACGGCTACGAGATCGCCCACATCATGCAGCACGGCCTCGAGCGCATGTACGGGGAGAACCCCGAGGACGTGATCTTCTACCTCACCGTCTACAACGAGCCCAGCCCGCAGCCGGCTGAGCCCGAGAACGTCGACGTCGAGGGCATCCGCAAGGGTATGTACCTCTACAAGGAGGGCTCGTCCGACGGCCTCGACAACCCGCCGCGCGTCCAGCTGCTGGCGTCTGGCGTGGGCGTGGCCTGGGCCATGGAGGCGCAGGACCTGTTGAAGAACGACTGGGGCGTCGTCGCCGACGTGTGGAGCGTTACCAGCTGGGGCGAGCTCCGCAAGGACGGCATGGCGGCAGAGAAGGCCGCCTTCCTCGGCGAGGAGTCGTGGAAGCCGTACGTCACCCAGCGGCTCGAGGGACGTCCCGGCCCAGTGCTGGCCGTGTCTGACTACATGCGCGCCGTCCAGGACCAGATCATGCCGTGGGTGCCGGGCCAGTTCGTCAGCCTCGGTGCCGATGGCTTCGGCTTCTCGGACACCCGCGCCGCTGCCCGCCGGTACCTCCACATCGACGGTCCCTCGATCACCGTACGGGCCCTGCAGCTGCTCGCTGGTCGCAACGAGATCGACGGCCGATTGGCTCGCGAGGCGTTCGACCGATATCACCTCGACGACGTCAACGCTGGCACGTCCGGCAGCGTGGGCGGCGACGCCTGAGCAATTCCCGTGGGCGGCAGTTTCTGGCAGGCTGTCGCCCATACAGGAACTTCAGGAGAGGGGTCGCGGATGTCGGGGGGCACACGCCCTGAGGTCGTTCAGTTGGGTCTCAAGCACGGCATGGTCGTGCAGGAGCTCGGCTGGGACTCGGACGTTGACGAGGCATTGCGCACCAGCGTGATGGACACCATCGATGCTGACATGGTCGAGGAGGCCACTGACGCCGTCGACGCGGTGCTGCTGTGGTGGCGCGCCGATGACGGCGACGTGGTGGACGGCCTGATCGACGCGCTGCACGACCTGTCGCGCGATGGGGTCATGTGGCTGCTCACGCCAAAGCACGGCCGCCCCGGCTATCTCGCGCAGGCTGACCTCGCCGAGGGAGCGCTCACAGCCGGGCTGGCGCTCACCACCACGGCGACGGTCTCGAAGGACTGGGCGGCCAACAAGATCGTCCGACCCAAAGGTGGCCGCAAGTAGTCGGGCGACCGCCGTCGCGTTGTACGGGGATCCGTCCCCGGTTGGCATCGATCGTGTGCAGGCTGTCAGAATGGTCGCCGCGGGCGCATAGCTCAGTTGGTTAGAGCGCTTCCCTTACAAGGAAGATGTCGGGGGTTCGAGTCCCTCTGCGCCCACCCAAGCCCTGCCGTTGGGACGTATCCCGGTGGGCCGACTCGCGCGCAGCAGATAGAGTTCCGTCCGTGGCAGCAGCAGACGACATCCTCGCGCACGTGGCGGACCTCGACCGGACCTTGGCGTCCATCGAGGCGGTCTCCGACCTTCCAGCCAAGCGTGCCGAGGTGGCAGAGCTCGCCGAGCAAGCCGCCGCGCCTGACCTGTGGAACGACCAGGAGAACGCCCAGAAGGTCACCTCCCGGTTGTCGCGGCTCCAGGCTGAGCTCGACCGAATCTCAGCGCTTCGCGGTCGACTCGACGACGCCGGCGTGCTGGTGCAGCTGGCTGTGGAGGAGGGCGACCCCGGCTTCGTTGAGGAGGCTGGCCGCGACGTCAACAAGCTGGGCAAGGAGATTGAGGCGCTCGAGGTCCGTACGCTGCTCTCCGGCGACTACGACGGCCGCGAGGCCCTCGTCACCATCCGTTCCGAAGCCGGGGGAGTGGACGCGGCCGACTTCGCCGAGATGCTGCTCCGCATGTACCTGCGCTGGGCCGACCGCCATGGCTACGCCGCTGAGGTGTACGACACGTCCTATGCCGAAGAGGCCGGCATCAAGTCGGCCACGTTCACGGTCAAGGCGCCGTTCGCGTACGGCACGTTGTCGGTCGAGCAGGGCACCCATCGCCTGGTCCGGATCTCTCCGTTCGACAACCAGGGCCGCCGCCAGACCTCGTTCGCTGGTGTTGAGGTGCTTCCCGTCACCGAGGAGACCGACCACATCGACATCCCGGAGGCAGACATCCGGGTCGACGTCTTCCGGTCCTCGGGCCCCGGTGGCCAGTCCGTCAACACGACCGACTCGGCCGTTCGGATCACGCACCTCCCGACCGGCATCGTCGTGAGCTGTCAGAACGAGAAGTCCCAGCTTCAGAACAAGGCGGCCGCACTTCGCGTCCTCCAGTCGCGGCTGCTTGAGAAGGCACGCGCTGACAAGGAGGCCGAGATGCGTGAACTCAAGGGAGACGGCGGCAATTCATGGGGCTCTCAGATGCGCAGCTATGTGCTGCATCCGTACCAGATGGTCAAGGACCTGCGCACCGAGCACGAGGTCGGTAACCCGGACGCCGTGTTCGACGGCGACATCGACGGGTTCATCGACGCGGGCATCCGTTGGCGCAAGCAAGCGGCTGTCTAGTCGCTCGACCGCCTCAACACGCGCGAGTCTGAGGATTTCTTGGATCCAAAGGTCCCTCGTCTACACTCGTGCACGGCCGGCCTGAGTCCGCTCAGGACCTCTTCCCCGTTGTCCAACCCGGCCGTCAGGTGTGAACGTGATCAGATTCGAAGACGTGTCGAAGGTCTACGAGGGCCAGAAGCGTGCCGCGCTCAAGGACATCTCCCTCGAGGTCGAGAAGGGCGAATTCGTCTTTCTCGTGGGCACCTCGGGTTCGGGCAAGTCCACCTTGCTGCGCCTGATCCTCCGTGAGTACCGACCCACCAAGGGACACATCTTCGTCGCCGGCAAGGATCTCACCCGGATTCCGGGGTGGAAGATTCCAGCGCTGCGTCGCCAGATCGGGACGGTCTTCCAGGATTTTCGACTCCTCCCGGGCAAGACCGTCGAGGAGAACGTGGCGTTCGCGCTGCAGGTGATCGGCAAGCCGGCAACCCTGATCCGCAAGGTCGTCCCGGAGACGCTCGAACTGGTCGGGCTCACGGGCAAGGGCGGGCGACTGCCAGAAGAGCTGTCCGGTGGCGAGCAGCAGCGCGTCGCGATCGCCCGAGCATTCGTCAACCGGCCCAGGATCCTGATCGCGGACGAGCCCACCGGAAACCTCGACCCTGCCACCAGCGTCGGGATCATGAAGCTGCTCGACCGGATCAACCGGACGAACGAGACCACCGTGGTCATGGCGACCCACGACTCCGCCATCGTCGACCAGATGCGCAAGCGAGTCATCGAGCTCTCCGACGGTCAGGTCGTCCGCGACCAGGCCAAGGGTGTCTACGGGGTCCAGTGAGGAACTGATGCGACACACTTTCTCAGAAGCGCTCTCCGGGCTCCGCCGCAACGGGAGCATGACGCTCGCCGTCGTCGTGACCATGTGGGTCTCTCTGTCCCTGTTCGGGATGGGTCTGCTCGCTGCCCAGCAGGTCGACCGGATGAAGGACCGCTGGTACGACCAGATCGAGATCTCCGTCTTCCTGTGTACGAAGGACACCCGGGGTGACAACTGCGACAAGGGCTTGGACGCCACGGAGGCGCAGAAGACGGTGATCCGGACCACCATCGAGAACAACCCTGAGGTTCAGCAGGTCTACTACGAGAGCAAGGCTGAGGCGTTCGAGGAGTTCCAGGACACCTACCGCGGCACCCCGATGCAGGACTCGCTGACGGTCGAGCAGATGCAGGACTCGTACCGGGTCAAGCTCAAGGACCCGACGAAGTATGCCGGCCTGGTCAGTGAGGTACAGGGGCTTAAGGGCGTCCAGTTCGTCCAGGACCTGCACACCTACTTCGACCCGATCTTCGCCTGGTTGAACGCCCTGCGGTGGGGGACCATTGGCATGAGCGTCCTGCTGCTGCTCGCCGCCGCGCTGCAGATCGGCAACACGATCCGCATGGCAGCCTTCGCCCGACGGCGTGAGTTGGGCATCATGCGCCTGGTCGGCGCCAGCAACCTCTACATCATGCTGCCGTTCCTGCTCGAGTCGCTGTTCGCGGCCCTGATCGGAGCTGCTCTGGCCTGTGCCAGCCTCGCCAGCTTCACGAAGTTCGTGATCATCGACAGGGCTCAAGTGTCACTCAAGGCTCTACGGTGGATCGGCTGGTCCGAGACGGGTGTCGCCATGGTGGGTGTTGTCATGGTTGCTGTCGTTCTGTCGCTCGTCCCGACGCTCATCGCGACGAGACGGTACGTGAGGATCTAGGGGAGGTCTGATGCGAGCAGGGTTCAGGCTGGCTGCCGCAGCGGTGCTGATGGGGGTCTGCGTGGGATGGGCGCCGCCGGCAGTCGCTGACGACCTCACCGACCAGAGAGACCAGATCAACACCAAGATCAACCAGGCTCGGGCCGACATCGAGCATTCGTCGGCAGCGCTGGTGGCCGCCGTCCAGCGCCTCGAGCAGTCCCAGGCTCAGCTCCAGTCCGCTCGTGCCGAGCTGGCCGCAGCCCAGGCTGAACTCGCAGGTGCCCGGGCCAAGGATGCGGAAGCGGCCAGTGCTCTCGCATCGGCGACCTTACGAGCCGAGGTGGGGGCCGCCGCGGTCGCCCGTGGCGCCGAGGCGATCGCCGCCCAGCGGACGTTGATCGGCGAGGTTGCTCGCAGCGACTACCAGCAGAACACCACGCTGGTCGGCATCTCGACGCTCTTCACCGCAGAGAAGACCGGTCAGCTCAATGACCGTCTGCAGTGGACCACCACTCTGGCCGATACGACCTCGGCCACCATCACCCGGCTCGAAGACCTCCAGGCGGAGCTTGCTGCCGCTCGAACCAACCAGGCAGTCCTCGAAGCCCAGACGAAGGCTGTGCGTGACGCGGCTGCGTCCCGTCTGACCGCGACCCAGCAGGCAGAGGCCCGGGCCAAGAAGGCCGAGACAGAAGTGGGGGCCGCGGTCAAGGCGAACACCGCTGCCAAGGCTGCTGCCGATCAGGCGGTCGCCGTTGACAAAGCCGAGTACGAGGCCCTCCAGCAGGAGGTCGTGGCGGTCAACCAGCGGATCGCCGAACGTGCGGCGGCGCAGCGTGCCGCCGCAGAGGCGGCCCGGAAGGCCGCAGAAGCGGCTCAGGCGGAGGCGGCCAGGCAGGCTGCAGCCGCGAACAAGCCCGCGCCGCAGCCGCCAGCTGCGTCGACGGGCAGCTCTGCTCTGATCTTCCCGGTGAACGCGCCCGTCACGTCGTCGTACGGGATGCGGCTCCATCCAGTCCTTGGCTACTGGAAGCTCCATGACGGGACTGACTTCGGGGCCGGCTGTGGCACGCCGATCCGGGCCGCGGCTTCTGGGGTCGTGTCCGAGGCCTACTTCAACGGTGGGTACGGGAACCGGCTCTTCATCGACCACGGTGTCGTCGGCGGGGCCGTGATGACCACGTCGTACAACCACATGTCTGGGTATGCAGTGTCAGTCGGGCAGCGGGTCAGTCAGGGCCAGGTCATTGGCTACGTCGGGACCACCGGCTACTCGACGGGTTGCCACCTCCACCTGATGCTCTGGGTCAACGGGTCCATGGTGAACCCGATGAACTACTTCTGAGGTTCCAGATGAGGTGGACCAGGGAGAAGTCGGATGCGGCTCCTGGCGTCGCTGGGATAGCCTGAGCCGTCCCGAGCCCGAGAGGAGGTGCGCCATGCCGCGTGAGAAGGGCCGCACGATGGTGGCGCAGAACCGCAAGGCTCGCCACGATTACCACATCCACGATACGTTCGAGGCAGGCCTGGTGCTGGAAGGCACCGAGGTCAAGTCGCTCAGAGCTGGGCGAGCCTCCCTCCAGGACGCCTTCGCCACCGTCGACGACGGCGAGGTCTGGCTTCGCAACGTCCACATCCCCGAGTACTCGTACGGGAAGAACAACCACGCCCCACGCCGCACCCGAAAGCTGCTGCTGAACCGCCGCGAGATCGACAAGCTCGCGCGCGAGACCGACGCCTCCGGACGCACCATCGTGCCGCTCGCGATCTACTTCTCGGACGGCTACGCCAAGGTCGAGATCGGCATCGCCACCGGCAAGCGCGACTGGGACAAGCGACAGACCATCGCCGAGCGCGAGGCCAACCGAGATGCGCAGCGGGCGATGTCGGACCACATCAAGCACCGTCGACGTTGATGGGGAATGTGGGGCCTGACTCATCAGTTGGGACTGTCAGAGCATCGCGGTAGGATTCTCTTGCAACAACTGCACAGGGGGTGACTGGTTTCGACTCGGGACGGTAGTCCCAGGAGAAGCGGGCCGAGGATCCAAGGTCAACTCGTAAACGATCCCTTGGAAACCAATAAGTGCCGACAACACGCGCACTGACTTCGCTCTCGCTGCCTGAGCAGCGACACCGAAGGGTCAGCCCGGACGTGCCTTCCGTCCGGATCCTGGCCTCATTTTGAAGGCTGACTGCTGAGCCCTTGTCCTAGGGGCTGAGCGGGACATCTCATAGGACTGGGCTTGTCCATCACGTGCCGACGCGAGGATGGGAGCCGAGTAGAACGACGAGTCGGCTGCGCCCGGAGAATGTCTGGTTCGCCGCTCAAGGACGCGGGTTCAATTCCCGCCACCTCCACCCAATGTTCGTCGTTCAAACCCACGACGGACGATGGTTGAGTTCCCGACTCGTCCTCTGCCTCCGGGCGGAGGGCGAGTCGTTGCACGTCCGGGT
>Ga0116180_1000848_pt1 | contig 27111 bp, 19 predicted proteins | sample AD_UKC073_MetaG_FD_89804 | JGI IMG/M metagenome (GOLD analysis project Ga0116180, IMG submission 89804) | Active sludge microbial communities of municipal wastewater-treating anaerobic digesters from USA - AD_UKC073_MetaG | ecosystem: Engineered > Bioreactor > Anaerobic > Digestate | place: USA... | reverse complement strand
TTCCAGGGCCCGAGCCCTCGCAACAGCGTGACGAGGACACGCTCGCAGTCCACCGTGTAGGCATCGCTGTATCCGCCGAAGTGCGAAGGTTTGACCATCAGAATCCGATCCTTTCCTTGCGCAGGTGCTCGGCCAATTCCTTGGCGCGCCCCTCGGCGCGCACCAGGTCCAGGTAGGTCTGGATCGGGCTGGCTAGCCAGACACCGTCCACCCGCTGCCTGAACAGCAGATCCCCTGGCGACTTGGCGTCGATGACCACCAGATTCGCGCCCTCACTGACGGGGCGGACGCCCAGCTCACCCAGCGCAGCTTCGGTGGCCGAACCGGCCGGCAAGCGGATGCGAACCTGCGAGACGTTCGACAGAAAAGGGGCGTAGCGCTGGGCGGCCGCTTCATGGGTGACCGCATAGTCGATCCCACGCGATGAACACACACCGTGGAGTCCTACGGCCAGCGCGTCGACCTTCATGGAAGGAACGAAGAACCTGCGCACCGCCTCAGCCGGTTGCTGCCGCAGGCTCGTGGCCCAGGCATCCAGCAGTGCAGCAGGCTGACTCACGCGCCGCTGCTTGCCCGGCCCCTGCCCCCGTGAATCCAGCCAGTCGAGTCGTTCCAGTTCGGTCAACACCATCGACACGGTCGACGGGGATGCCGAGACGTCCTCGGCCAGCTCGGTCACACCCAGCCAGTCCTCGCGGCGCATCAGCAGGCCATGCAACACGTGAGCGCGACGCCCGGAAAATAGCGAACGGATGGCCCGGGAGGTCGACTTCGATGGTGGCTTGTCAACGAAGAAGAGCGCACCCGGTGCTGGAAGGTACAGGCTGCCCCCGGCGTCGAAATAACCGACCCGCTCCGCTTTCAGCAGGTCCTTGGCGCCCGGAGAGATCGATTCGGCCGCGAGCAGCGGCAAGGTGCCTTCTGCGCCGACATCGCCAGTGCGCCGCGACGCTGCATCCCGGATCTGCCAAAGTGCCTGCCGGACATCCCGAGGATAGAGCGCCTTTCGGATCCCGACCAGCAGCGCCAAGGGACGCCCGGCAACCTGCATCGAGACCGAAACGTCGTTCACTGCGGCTTGCCCGCCAGAGTCGCCCTGGCACGCGAGATCGGCCGTCACGTCCGGGAGAGCCCGCAGGGCTTCCAGGAGTGCGGCGATCAACGCGTTCTCGACTTCAGGGGTGTTCACGATCGCGCCTCATCGGTTATTCGCTGTACAGCGAATGATGTGATTGTATAGAATATTCCACAAGAAGACAATATTCGCTGCACAGCAAAATTGACTCCAGACCGGCTTAGCAGACCCAAACACCGTCACGACGCCCTCAAAGGGAATGCGACACCCATGTCCTCCAGCAAGCCGCCAAAGACACGCACGGGGGCTGACGACGCCTCCAGCCTGCAGACTCTGCTGGCCCTCTCGCTGGACGAAAGACGGGAAGCCGTGGCCCGGGACGTGCGCCGCCGAGCACCGCAGTTCAGCACCATCTCCGCCCATGATCTGGCAGATGCGCTGGACGTGCCGGAGCACTGGCGGCCGGGCAACGAATGGTCGTTCACTCGCTACGCGCCGATCGTCAGCGCCGAGGAACATGCCAGGTACAACTCCCCGGCATCCGAACTCGTCTACTTGATCGAAGACGCCGTATCGGCCGAGCGGTTCCAGCAACTTCTGAAGGATTCCGAGCCGCTCGACGATGCCGACGACCCGAGCTTTGCTTTCCTGACCAAGGTCGAACGCAGCCGCCTGGAGGATGCGATCGCCGAGAAGCAGATGGAAGCCAACGAGTCGAACGGAATGAACTGCATCGCAAGGTGCTCGGTCGAGAGCGACTCTGGGGCGGTGCTGGAATTCGAAGGAGACGTCGAGGACGACGGGGCCTGCATCAATCTGCGCACGCCGTATGACAAGCGCGCAAAGCGATTCACAGACCTCGCTCGTTGCCGCACGTCGTGCTGGTAGTGGTCGTCTATTCAGGATCCCCAGATCGAACGGACTGCGCAGTCATGAACCCAGCTATCTTGTCTTCGTCAGCAAAGGGCACGCGCCACAGCGACATCTTCGGTGGTGCCAACTGCGTGGGCGCGACGCTTCGGACCCATCCAATCTTCGCCACAGCCACCCAAGTGCACTGTTCCCTTCCGCGCAGCGCCATCCTCCACGGACGAACTCTCTGATGCTTCTGCCCCTGCCCATCATCTCTGCCTGGGATCCCCGCGCGACCTCGTCCGGGAGCCTCGATCCGCTTGGCGCTCTACGTGCCTACACCGCGATCGCGACGACCCTGCTTCCCGGGGCAACGACCATCACCACACGCCCGCGCTACCTCTCGTGGGTCTGTGCCGGCCTCCGCCTCCTCGATGAGCTGCCCGACGCACCCCGAGGGGGCCAGGCGGGGCGGGCGCGCCGCAAACGAATCCTTTCCTGGGAGCGACTCGTCGCGCTGGCGACAGGTTGGTACGCCAAGACCGAGAAGGTGGGCATCGAGCATCCTTGCTGGCGTGCGCTCCGCGGCGTGAGCTACGTGCGGACTGCCGTCGCCGACAAGAAGACCAGCTTCGACTTCGGCATGCTCAAGAACCAAGCGGGAGTGGGCGGGATCGGTACCTATTGGGTGACGCTAGTCGAGGGCGGCCTCGTCGAGGATGCGTCTGCGCGCCTCACCGCCCGCGGCGAGGCGCTTGCCGAGGCCTACCTGAGCACCAAGGGCACGCCTCCGCGCACGAAGCTGCTCGCGGCGCTGGCCGGCATCAGAGGTGCGCTGTCTGTCGAAGAGCTCACGGGATGGGGCACGGTTGGCAACTTGGACGCCTCAGTGGCCGGATCTCATGAGCGTCGCCATCTTCTCGACGCGCTCCTGGAATCAGAGACGCACCGTCGGATGGCGGCAGCACTCGGAGGGGAGCCGCGCGCGCATTCGCGGGACGACTGCTTCAAAGAGTTAGAGGAGCGACTCGCCGCGAGCCATGACGAGCTTGCAGAAACGCTCGCTTGCGTGGTCGCGGTGGCTCGCCCATTCGAGGCGCTCCATTCGGCGCTGCTCGACCGCTTCGACCGGCTCCGTTCTGCCGACACCAACGGACACCCGGTGGCAGCGGACATCGCGGCGGGCCTGGTCGGCGCCCCGGGGACGATCGCGAATCTCGGGGCAGCCCTGAGAGCCGCGCTCGACGAGAACCCAAACTTGCCAAGGGTGGTTGCTGCGCCGGTGCGTCAATTCTTGTTCGCCATAGAGCCGGTCTGTCAGACGAAGGACGCGTCCTCGTTTCTGGTGGCCCTCTTGAAACATCACGACCGTGTGCAGAGCGGCAAGAGCGACCCCTCGCGACAGCCCAAGCAGCCTTGGGTCGAGCTGCGACCACATGAAGTACTTGTTGCACCTAGGTTCGCTCTCGAAACGCTCCCGGTGCCGCGCCCCCCCGGGGCGTTCACGCACCCCTACCGCTTGGAGCCCTTCGCCGGGATGCTCACCGAGCTCGACGGATGGAGGACCGCATGAAGCGCCTCCTGGAGCTCTGGGCTCCGCCCGCGGGACACCGCCTCGCTAGCGTAATTGCCACCACCTACGAGTGCCAGGCAGACTTCGTCGAGGAGGAGATCCTGCCGGTTGCGCTCGATCTGAAGACCCCGCCCGCGCGCGGGCGAGACTTCCGCGTTGAACTGGAACGCGCCCTCCAGGATGTCGAGGTCACATTGTTCCTGCACCCGGACCGGTACCTGCCCGGCCTGCGTCGAAGCCCGCGGATCGACCTCGTGCCGCTCCCCGAACGACGCGTGCCCAAGCTTCACGCGAAGGTGTCGCTGCTGCGATTCGTCCCGGAGGGGACCGCAAACTACGAGAGCCAGATCGTTCGGCTCATCGTCGGCTCGGCAAACCTCACGAGCTCTGGGTACCGGAGCAACCTCGAAGTCGCGATCGCGCTCGACGACGCTCCCGGCGCCGATCCGGTGGTGGTGACGGCGGTGAGGGACGCCGCCGCGTGGCTTCCTGCCTCCCTCAGTCCGATCCCCGACCAGTCTGTGCGCCAATTACGCGACATCGACGCGGTGTTCGCAGCGCGGCCGTCGCCACCCAAGCGCGAAGGACTTCGGTTCGTAGGTCTGCCGCGCGCCGGCGGCCTCATCGAGACCCTCAGAGACGTCTCGCCCCGCTCCGCGCACACGCTCACCTTGGTCAGCCCGTTCTGGCCTGCCGGCGACGAACCCTCCGACGTGGTGGACGCACTGGCGCGCGCAGGCCGCGGTATGCCGAGGCGGGTTCGGCTGGTTGGCGCATCCAATGTAGATGCCGAAGGGACCGTCCGGCCGGTGATGCCGGCAGCCCTTCTATCGTGCTTCCTGAAGAAGAAGGTGGAAGTCGAGGTCGCCGCCGCCGACCCCGCGCACGGGTGTGGCGGTGAGGAGCCTGACGACGACGACGAGTTCGGTGCACTCGCTCCCAAACGGGCTGTCCCCTTCGCGCACCGGGAACTGCACGCCAAGCTGCTCATCCTCGAGGGTGACCAGGTCGTCCGCCTCGCAATCGGTTCCTTCAACCTCACTAGGAAGGGGCTCGGACTCCACGGGACTGGCAATACCGAGGCAGGAATCGTGTGGACTCTGCCGGCGGCCAGCCGTGACGGGCTGAAGAATCTGCTGAGCTATGCCACGGCTTGGCGAACGGTCACGGAAACCCCAGAGAAGTTCGTGATCCCGCCGCCGCCCATGGACGGAGCCGTCGGCGGCGGCTGGCCGGACTTCTTGCTCGCGGTGGTAGCAAACCGAGTGGGCCTCCGCCTCGAGGGGGACGGGCGCATTTGGCCCTCGAGTGTCAACGTCCGCATGCGAGACATCCGAGGACGCCTAGTCGGGCAAGAGCGCTGGTTTGACGACTGGGCGGTGAGCGCGCCCGTCGAGGATTCCTTCACCGTCGAGCTGCCCATGGTCGCGAGTTGGACCTCGGCTCCCGACATGAAGCCTGCAGTGCTCTACCCCATGCTGCCAGACCTGGAGGTTCATCTTGCCTGGCCGGGCGGAGAGTCCGTCGTGCCTGTGGTTTTCGACGAGAAGCACCTGTTCCCTGTGGCAGAGCGTGCCGCCCGAGAAGACGAGCGCGCACTCATCGACTGGTTCCTCGGCCTTCGGCCCGAGTTCGACGCCGACGCGGATGGGTTCAGTCACGGGATAGATCCAGCCGAAGGAGCCCCACCCGAGCGGGGAACAGGTAACGACATCCTGAGCTACCTCGTGCGTGACTTCGTGCACGCGCTCCCCGGAGTTCGCGCCGGCCTGGCGGAGGCCTCCATGACCGAGACCGGTCTGCGCACCGCGTTGCTCGGCACCCGCTCCCCGGTTGCACTCGCACGTGAGGTGGTGGAAGGGCTACGGAAGCCGCGACACGGAACTCCGAGGAAGACCGCGGTAGCAACCATCTTCGAGCTGGTTGAACTACTCCGGGTCGTTGAGGACGCCGAGCTCCCCGAGCTCCCTGACGCCACAACATCGAGGATTCGTATGGTGGCGGTCACCGAGATCCGCTCGCTGTTGGTTGCGGTTCTAGCTGCTCACCCAGCCGCCGCTAATTCGCCAATGCTTCGTGGATTCCTCGCGACCTTTGGGGGAGGGGTGCATGCAGCGACCTGAAGGGCTCAACTACAAGGCTTCGCTCCGGGCCGCGCTAGGGGACACAGACGAGGCGCGGGTCGCGGCGCTGGCGAACCGGCAAGAGCGGACGATCGATGCCCTGCTAGCGCGGATGTACGGTCCGGACGCGAGCCGTCGGGAGATCACGCTTCTTGCGGATGAGGTCGGCCTGGGCAAAACATTCGTGGCACTCGGAGTCGCCTGGTCCGTCCTGATGCAGCGGCAGGCCGCGGGTCTCGCGGCTGGTCCAGTCTTGGTCGTCACGCCGCACGCGCACGCGCTCTACAACAAGTGGGGTCGCGAGGCGGAGCGTTTCAACAGTCTGGTCGCACCTGTCAACGGCGGGTTCGAGGTCGTTTCTGTCCAGGCGCCGCACGAGTTGGGGGATGCCGTCCGCGCGCGGAAGCCCCAGCTGGTGATCGCACGCATGCCCGCTCTCAGCGGGCGCCTTACACAACGAAGTACGTCTGACCTGGCCATACTCCATTGGCTCTTTCATCAGCCGGGCTTTGAGCTTGATCTTGACGCGAGGGTGCGGCTGGTCGGTGGCCGGGGCGGTGAGTTCTGCCGTGAGGGGCTGGATCTACGTCGCTCCACCGCCGCGTTGAAGGCAGCGGAGACCAGTTGGAGCCTCGGCTTCACAGAGTCCCATATCGCCGCAGCGTGGGTGCGGCTGAAGATGACTGACACGTTGCTTCGCGCGCGCATGGCCGAGGCCTTTAGGTCGGCCCGAGAAGGGCGAGCACCGAAGAGCACTTTTTGGGATGACCTCCGCGAACTTGGTCGCAGCGCGATCGGCCAGCGAATTCCCCACCCGCTTCCGCTGGTTATCGTCGACGAGATCCACAACTGGAAAAACGCGCCGCAGAGCTGGTGGCGCTTCCAGCACATGCTCGGCGGGCGAGTCGAGCGACTCCTTGGTCTTTCCGCCACGCCCTTCCAGCTCGGGCCACACGAGCTGGTCAGCGTCCTTGGACTGCGCCGGTGTCTCTCGCTCTCCAAGGAACGAGCGGCCTTTCTCGACGCAAGGGTCTTGGAGCTCCAGAGCGCATTGGAGACTGCCGGCACAACCGGGTCGCGGCTTCGTGATGCTTGGGGTCAGGTTTCCCCGGCCGACGAGCCGGCAATCGCCGCCGCATGGGTTCACGAGGGAGAAGCTAGCGCGCTGCCTCCGCGCCTCCAGGAAGCGATCCGCGCCGCCCGCGTTGTGGGGACTGCGCATCGTGCGCTGATGGGCAGCTTGCGGGCATTCCTCGTGCGCCACCGCCGCGACGTGTCGCATCGGGCCTGGTGGGTGGGTCGCGAGTCGGCGCCAGGCCAGGATACCCCCAGCGCCCTAGGAGGCGCATTCTGCTGGCGGCCTGGCCTCGACGTCACGGGCGACGCGGAGCTCGTGCATTACCTGATGATGCGCGCTGTGCAGGAAGACACCGGCGGGAGGGGAAGCACGACCATCGGGGCCGACCTCGGGGGCTCCTACGACTACTTTCGCAACTCGGTGCTGATAGACCTCATGCCTGGTCGCACGCCGGCTTCTTCGGCCTATGTGCGGCTTGTCGACGAAGCCACTGGAGTGGAAGCCGGCCACGAGCACCCGAAGGTGGCCGTCACGGCCGAGCGAACCTTCCGGGCCTGGCTGCGCGGTGAGAAGACCCTGGTCTTCTGCTTCAACGTGAAGACCACCGAGGCCGTTCTCAACGCGATTCGAGCGCGGATAGACGGCCACGAGAACCTGGTCTTGAGTCGCGCCCTGGACTGCGCGCCAGATGCGGTCGCCCAGCGCCTCAAGAACCTCCAGAGCCGCCTCTACAACTACCGGCAGGCGCCGTTCCTGCTCTTCCAGGACCACCCGCTCGCCGGGCCGACGGGGCGCGTCCCCGACCGACTACGGCTCACTCCTGATTGCCTCCACGGCATCGCGGTCCAGCTGGCACAGGGTGGACCTCCCGACGAACGTGGCCGGTTCGATCGGCGGCGCGTGCTTGCGACCGTAGAGCAGTACCTCGCGACGCGGTGGCAAACCTTTCCGGATGGTGAGGATTGGCTGGGAGAGATCGCGAGATCGTTGCGCATTGGAGTCGACGCGTCGGTCCTGGCCGACTCGGCACAAGTCAACACCGGTACCGACGGAGCCTCGCTGTCGGCTACGCTGGCAGGCGCCGACTGGCCTGCGCGGAGGAGACGCGAGATAGAGGGCCTTCGAGGCCAAGAGCCCGAGCCGTTGCCCGACGATGCCGAATTGGTGGACGGCGGCGGATCGGTTGAAACGGGGGATGTCCGGGCATGGAGGACGCTGCTGGACAGCCGGCCTGGCAGGGCTGTCCTTGCGCCGTACATCGACAACGAGCGCCTCCCGAGCCTGCTGTCCACGTTTCACTCTGCGTCGATGGCCAGGCTTCCGGCTGTGCTGCGTGCGATCGCCGCCCGCATGCTCCGGCGGATGGTCCGATCATCTGGATTCCTGGTGCGCTTCCTTCTGGAGGATCCGTCGAACCAGCCTGCCCTGGAGGATGAGGGGGATGAGGCGGACGGCACCTGGACGCGGGTGCTGCACGATCGCTGGTCGGCATCCCCGGCCGGAGGAGAGTCCGCCCGGGATCGATTCGAGGCCTACCTCGAAGGGCTTCGCAAGGCGGCCGGTCTTGCGCTCCAGATTCAAGCGTTCGACGACGCAACCAGGAATCTCCAGACCGCCGCACGCGTCACCGGCGCGGTCGCCAGCATCGAGCGGGATCGCCAGTTCACGGGTTTCAACACGCCATTGATGCCCGAGGTGCTCGTCGTAACTACCGTCGGTCAGGAGGGGATCGACCTTCACCGCGAGTGCCGGCACGTGATCCACCATGATCTACCTTGGAATCCCGCGACGCTAGAACAACGGACCGGCCGGGTAGACCGCATCGCCAGCAAGGCTGAGCGACTGCAGCTCAAGGGTGCCAACACGCTAGACGTGGTCGTTCCTTACATCGCAGGCACCTACGACGAGCATCGCTTCCGTGTCGTGCAGGGGCGCGCCCATGTGTTCGAGGTAACCATGGGAGCGGACTACGCGGTTGACGGCCACCGGCAGCTCACAGACGCTATGGAACAGGATGCCGAGGACGACATCGGGATAGCGGGAATGGCGTGGGCCGCGCTCCCAGAGGCAATGGCGGACGACCTGCGACCGCGGTTGGAGGCGGAGTGAAAGTGCCACACCGAACATGCTGCCCTCCTGCGCCTTCACAAACCGGTCCGTACCCTCCTGGTCCGGTCGACCCACCGGTCGAGGGACGTAGTACTCGGGCAGGACGTGCAAGGGCTGGATGCTGGACTACACCGGGCGATGGCTGTCTGTATGAGAGTCGATTGCATGGTCAACGCGGCGCACGTGCCGGAAAGCCCGCGTACCACTCAGCAAACCCCGGCGTATCGAGTCCCGCTTTGAGCAAGACCCGCGGCTCGAGCCAGCTGGTGATGTTCTTCTTCGGCTTCTGGTGCCAGCTGATATTGAAGGAACACATGCCTTCGCCATCAAAGAACTCGAGCTCGCTGTATGGGAGGTGGTCATGAATCCAGTAGGCAAGACCACGCCAGTCTGCGCCAGCGGCATAGCGGCCCATGAACCAGGGGACGACGATGCACGCGGTTGCGCCAATCAATCCGTCCTCGTCCGGTATGTCCCAGATATGCCTTGCATAGTTGGCCTCATTGCGGGCGCAGTTGTGGCCGTTTTGGTTGCCGGCTGCGTTGACACTCGACGACCGATACGCTGATCGGATCTCGATCCGCCCGAACGTGGCATTGAGCGGCTCGAGCAATTCTCGGCACAGGTGCTGGCCTGCCTCGATGGCGCGAGCTGGATTGTCTGGGAGATTCGGAATGCCATAGAAGTTCGAGATCTCGCTGTAGAGAAAGTCTCGCATGAAGAAGTTGTCGGTCAGTCGGATGCGTCCGAATTTCTCCAGCGCCTTGAACGATGAAATGGTCTTCACAAGTACCTCCTTGATGCCTGCACGTTGGGAGTCCGTGAATCGACGTCAACCCACCTCAACCCGCAACGCCGCTGCCGCCACCGGCAAGATGAGCCACATTTCCTCCACGGGCAATCCGCTGGCTGCTTGAAGTACGTCGCGATACGCCGCGAGCTGTCCGGCATACGTGGCGGCCAGGTCACCCCACTGGTCTCGCCCCTGCGGCGTGGACTTGTGATCCATCAGGATCCAGCCTGTAGATGTTCGCAACACAAGATCGGTCCGACCTTGCACATACTGCCCGTCTGACGTAGCTCGCGCTACAGGGAGTTCGACCACGGGGATCGCATCTGGCCAGCGGGTTGCCAGCCACGAACGAAGGGCGTCCAGTTGGTGGCGGAGCGCTGCAGCGTCGATACCGTCTGCGGCTTGCATCCGCTTCAGGATCGCGGCCACATCGGTCAAGTCGAGCGGCCTCAAAGGTGTCGCCAGATCGGCGGCGATGCAGGCGTGGATGGCCTCGCCGAGACGCGAGCGGTCGTCCGAAGAGCCCGTATCTATGCGTCGTCCTATTGGTACGGTCTCGACGATGCGCGCGGTAGCGCCGGTCAGCGATGACGGGCTCACCTTCAGGGGTGGGCGCACCAGCGGCTTGTCGACGTGCTCGAACCACGACAGGTCGTTTTCGCCCGCATCCGCGGCCTCGGACAACACCCCTGCTGCAAGCTCCCAGCGCTCGAACGGAACGTCCGTGCCGCCGGGCAGCGCGATGATGCTTTGGTCCCCTTTGGGCAAGATATCGCCGAGGGCGACCGAATCCATCCACTCGCCGGTCTGCTTCTTGGCCTGCCGCGCGAAGACCAACAGGTCGCGTGCGCGGGTCATACTGACGTAAAGGAGGCGCTTGTTCTCCTCAGCCGCATCGGCGTGCGCCGCCTGCCCGACCGGCAACGAGGCGATCTCGTCGGCGATCGTCACCTTCTTCTGTGCTCCAAAAGCCCAGGGCCAGTAGCGCACGAACCGGCGGTGCAGCGGGCGATCGACATCGAACGCCGCAAGCGACTCGGTCTGGACGCCCCATAGCCTGTCCCTCACATCGCTCGCCAGATCGCAAAGTACCACGACCGGCCATTCAAGACCCTTGGCTGCGTGGTGTGTCATCACCTGCACGGCATCCACCGCGGGCAGTGCCTTCGTGTCGAGCTCGTTGGCCTGCAGGTCCTGCAACCACAGAAGCAGGCCCGACAGCGACGCGGCGTCCCGGCCGGAGATGCACTCGTCTTCGTACTGCTGAGCCAACCCGATCACGCGATCGAGATTGGCCAGACGCACCCGAGCACGGTCAGCGCCTTGCTGCCACTGCACCACCCGGCGCGCGAGCCCGCAACGCGCAATCACAAGCTCCACGGCCTCTCTCGGCGTCAACACCGCGGCCTGGTCCCGCAAGCTGCGCAGCGTTTCGAGAATGACCTGCGGCTCATGCCCGGCGATCGCGCGCTCCTTCCACTCGCCATGCGCCTCGCCTGCGGCGAGCCACTCCAGCCTGTCCACGATCCAGGTCTCCGGCTCGGCGCAGTCGGCCAGCGAAACGATCTCTGCGGTGGCGAGCGTGTCGCCGTCGTCGTTCAGGCGCCGAATGCACGCCAGGGCCAGCACCACCTCCGGCTCGCCGAGCAGACCCGGCTGCTGCGTAGCGCTGGCAATGCCGGCGGCCCCAAGCGCTGCGGCGATGTCCTTCACCGTGTCGTTGGCGCGCGCGAGGATCGCAATGTCGGCGGCATGCACGCTTCGAAGCTGCTCGCTCTTCGGATCCATGATCTGGGACCCCGAAGACAGTAGCCGCTGGATGCCGGCGGCGAGAGCCTGGTTGCGGGTCTCAGCGTTGTTGCCTTCGATCAACCAGTCCGCAATCGCGACGGTCCCGTCAGTCTCCAGCCGCTTTGCAGTCAGCGTCACCTCGCTCGCGGCCAAGCCCTCAAACCGGGTCGCGAAGACATGGTTCACGAACTCGACCAAGGCCGGCCGCGACCGCCATGAATGCGCGAGCACCTCTTTCGTGCCGTCCAGCTTGGGCAGCGCCTCGATCACGGACCGCATCAGCGCCGTGTCACTGCCACGGAAGCCATAGATCGCCTGCTTGATGTCGCCCACCCACACCACCTGCCTGGCGTAGCACGCAAGCTTGAGAAACAGCGCCAGCTGGATCGGGCTCGTGTCCTGAAACTCGTCGACCATCAGCAGGTCGAGTTCGTCGCCCAGCGTGCTCGCCACGAAGGGATGGTCCAGCACGTCGAGCAGCAGGCGTTCCTGGTCGGTGAAGTCGAGCGCGCCGATCTGGCGCTTGGCGCTCGCGTAGGCGTCGAGCGTGTCGGCCGCCAGGGCGAACATCAACTTGAGGTAGCTCCGCAGGTCAGCGTGCAGCCCGGCGTGGCTGGCCAGCATCGCGGCCGCTTCCATCACCGGCTCGGCCAGCGTCTTGACTTTGGCAGAGCCGCACACCGTCAGCTTGTTCCAGGCTGACCACGCGAGCGTGTGCTGCGCCAGGTCGCGCTGAGCCGAGACCAGCAGGTCGAGATACTCTTTCGTGTTCTTTTGCGCGTTGTCCTGCAGCGACTGGGTCACGCCGGGAATCGCCGCTGCCAGCGCGGCGGCCAGGCGTGCATCGAGATCCATCTTGGCCGGCGCCGGAAAGTGCGCGAGCAGGTTGTCGGCGTTGGCCGTGCCGAATCCCCGCAGCAACTCTGCATCGATCGCGTTCGCGCGCGCCTGGTCGACGAGCTTGCCCAGCGCGTCCTGCCAAGGTGGCTTGCCGCCGCGTGGATCCGCGTCCAACGAAAGCCGGCGTGCCACCTGCAGCAGCTCCGACAGTGTGTGTCCCTCGATCACGGTGTCGATGGCCTCGCGCAGCAACTGGCCCGCTCGTGCTTCGTCCAGCACGCGCTGTTCGGTCGGCAGGCCTGCTTCGAACGCAAAGCGCTGCAACAGGCTGCCGCACACACTGTTGACCGTGCCGATGCGCGCCGACCCGACGGCATCGGCGCGCGTGAACTCGCCTTGGCTGATCAGAAAACCGCGCACCCGCTCGCGCAGTTCGGTGGCCGCACGCTTGGTGAATGTCGTCGCCAGCACGCCTGCGGGGCGAACGCGCCCGGCCTGCAACTCGGCGAGCAACAGCTCGGTCAGCCGGTAGGTCTTGCCGCTGCCGGCACCGGCGCTAATGAAGCGGATGTGGGCGCTCATCGGCCAAACTCCCAGCCCGCGAGGTGTCCGTACGGGTTGTAGCGTGCGTCGAGCGGCTCGATGACCATCGCATCCACTGGCGGCGCCGATTCTTCGGTGGCTTCCGTGCCGTCGACCACCAATTCGATGGCGCCCTTGTCGATCTGCGCCCTGCGCCAGCGCCAAGTGGCCTTGGCCTGCTCCCACAGCGCTGCGGTGGCCCCCTCCGCCTGCGACACCAGCCGCGCATCGGGAAACAAGTGATCAGCCGGCGTGAGCAGGTCGCCTTCGCGCAGGATGTAGTAACCCACGGCCGGCCATCGCTTGGAGGCCCGTTCCTGCAGAAACGCATACACCGCCAACTGCAGATGCGAGCCCTGCTCGAGGACCTTGCGGTACTTCGACGTTCCGGCCCATTTCATGTCGATCACCGCCTCGCGGCTGCCGCCAAACGACAGCAACAAGTCGGTGCTGCCGTGCAGCAGGCCCAGTGCAGTCTCCGCCTCGAACTCCTTCTCGGATTCGACCCGCTCGACCTTCGCGGTTTGCAGGTGCGTGTGCAGTCGCAGCAACGATGCCCGGAACCTCAACCGAAAGCCTTCCAGCTCAGATCGCTTGCCAGGCATTCGCAGCACGGCGCCCTCTTCGTCGACGATGGCATCGAGGTTCTGATCGAACCAACGCGCGACCTGCTCCGTCGTCCACTCCAGACTGCCCGCGTGCCCATACAAGCGCTCGACGGCACGGTGCGCCAGTTGGCCCAGCAGGCGGAAGTCGTTCGGCATGTTCAGCAGCGCCGAAGCCTGCAGGCGTGCCGGGTAACGCAACAGCCACTGGTACGGATTGAAGAACAGCGGCTGCAGGCTGCTGTAGGAAACCTTGGCGGGCCACGGAACCACCGTGCCCCCAGGCAGCTGCCACCAACGGCGCAGCGCTGGCAGCGTCTCGTGCTTGACCGGGGTGATTCCGTCCACGGGTCCAGCCGCGAGCACGCTCTCCACGGTCTCAATGGGCAGGTTCTTGTCGAGCAGCCCCTCGACCAACAGCCAGACCGGGTGCACCTCTTGCCCAGGCGGCGGCAGAACGAGGGTGAGTCGCTCGCGCGCCAGCAACAATGGCCGCAGCGCACCTCGCGCCTGGCGCTCCAGCAACGACGGGATCTCGGGCAGCTGCACCCCTGCGGCACGAAGCGATTCGATCTCGCTCTTGGACCAGACGTACGGCGGCGGTATCGGCCCGGCGGCGAGTTGCCACCACGTGACCTCGTCGAACGGCTCCACTACGGCGGCGGGGTTCGTGACGCAGGGCAAGGCGCCCGCCTGTGCATCCAGCAATGGGTTGCCGCTGCCGCGTCCGCTGGCCTGCGCGACCAGCTTGTCGAGCATCTCCGGGCCAATGCGGTCATCGCCCTGGGCCATCAAGGCCTGCAGCGCGAGGCGCAGCGCTGACGCTTGGGCGTGCCCAGCGTGCCAGGCGGCGCGGCGCGCAAGGTCTTCGTCCAGCAGCCGGTTACTGAAGAACGTGGCCATACGTTCGGCACGCTCCAGCGCCGCCGACAGCGGTGCCCTCTCCGCGGGGTCGAACCGCTCGTGCGCGATCCAGAAGGCCACGTCGGTCATCACGCGTGCGCCGCGCTCACCCAGATCGACGGCAATCTCGTCCAGAAGGTCCTGCCACCCTTTGCCACCGATGCCCGGCGCATCGGCAAGCCGTTCGGCAATCCGCCGCCGCGCCAACGGGTGGATCGGGTGCAGCGGGTGAGTCAGAAACTGGAGCAGCGCAGAGAAGTCCAGCGGCGCCCAAAGAAGCTTCATTGCCAGGGGCACCAGCTGCAGCGCTGGCCGCAACGTGCTCGCGCCGGCCAGGCCCAGGCGCGGCCGGTCCGCCGCGGCCAGAGCGGCATCCAGGAGCGAACCCCCGCTCGGCGCCACGACCACATGTGACGCGTGGCCCTGACGCATCTGCATCGCCTGCCACTGCGCCGCGCCGAGAACGGTCTCGGCACGAACGACGCGCAGCGTCCCATCGCCACGCCACTGCAACCGCGAGGCGCGCTCGCCATCGCGCGCGTGGCAGAGCGCGTCCTGCAGATCGCGAATCATCGTTCCCGAACGCCCCGCAGGCTCGACCATGCTGGCATCCACCACCAGCAGGTGGTGCAGAACCCTGCGCCACGCGAGAGAGAAGTCAGCGAGCGGATCGAGCAGCTCGATACGTTCGATCTGTGGGCGGCGATGCTGCAGCGCGCTGGTCACATCAGCCAGTCGCTGCCCAAGGCCCGGCGCGACCGCACTCGACGCCAGGGCTTCAACCGCCACCATGTCGGCCAGCCTATTTCCGGCACCCGCACCGGCACCAGCGGCAAGCGTGCCACTCCAGCCATGCTCGAACCACATGTCGCGCCACCCCAGCAAGGTGGCGGCGCTGCCCAGTTCGTCCGACTCGAAGCTGCGGGCATAGAACCGCGGCGCCGTCATGGCCGCGCGAAGGCACTGTCGCATCTGGACCACGCGCTCGGACTGCGAGACGGGGGCGCGCAGCAGCCCGAGGTGGGTTTCGAGCACAGTCAACAGCCCGAGCGGCCCCAGCGCCGAGCGACCGACTGCAGCGCTGAAATGCGCGCCCGCGCCGCTGTCGATCGAAAGCCTAAAACGAATGTGCTGCATGTGGGTGACGGGTGGTGGTCGAGATGAGCTTGCCAGTGCTGTCACTGCAACAACGCGCCCGCCAGAGGCTCGTTGAACGCAGTCCGGCCACCGAACTCTCGCTGCAGCATCACATCGACACCGTCCGTAGCGCCACAAAACCGGCGCAGCGCAAGATCGACATGCTTCGCGACGATGGGCTCGGCGGCCACATCCGCTTCAGCAAACACCGCGCCGTCGTAAACGCTGAAGCGCACCAAGCCCGCACTGGCGTTCAGCGAGTTGAGTTGGACGAGCAGATCGGTCGTCTCGTCGACACCCCGCACCAGAGGTGACCAGATCCGCACGAACGGTGTCGCACCGAGCCGGCGGACGAAGACCACCTGGCTCCCCCTCAAAGGCAGGCAGATATCGCCGTCCCTATCGAACTCAAGGTCACCGAAGCCAGTGACTTCGCGGATCGCCGCGAGCAGCGCTTGCGCAAAGGAGGACTCCGACTCAGCTGCTGAATCGGCCTGTTGGGCTTCCCTGCGGCACAGGTCAGGGAAGGAGAGCTGGCCACCCTCGGTATGGAACGCGTTGTACACAAGCTGGTCTGGATGCGCGACCTCGAAGACCTGGAACAGCGTTCGTACCGCAAAGTCCGCAACCGCTTCAAACGGCACGGGAGCGTCAAAGTCGGCAAAGAAGTTCGGTGACCCCGCAGGGTCCTTCTCGGACTTGCTTGCATCAGGCGCATGGGTGGGACGACGCCATCCTCCAGCCACGAGCGCCGCGACCTGGTGGCCAGTGAGCTGATCGGTATCAGCCAAATAGGCATTGCTGACAGCCTCGGCCCTGAGGCCCGCGGTGCCTGAACCAGTGAACTGGACGAAGCGGTGCCGGTGCTCAACAACCAGGATGAGGTTTTGGTCCTCCCCCAGGGCTGCAAGCGCGGCGGCAATACGATCGGCAAAGGCCTTCCAGTCGCGGCCAAGCGACGGCGCCGACGAGGCAACTTGTTGCAGGTTTGTGTTCATTGCGCCGACATCTCCTTCCCAGCAGGCCATTGATCACCTTCAGCATAGAGACTCGGTAGCTCAAATTCTGACCCTGCGCCTTCGTACCGTTCACTTGCCTGGCCGCCCCGCCTGCACCTATCCTCTACTTCTCTCCCTCGCCGGCGCAGTGCAGTTCCCAGGCTTGCTGGGTCCGCTTGCGTACGGTTTCCTTGATCGCACCACTGTCCGCGGTAATCGACACCTGATCGGCGTGCCGGAGGATGTCCATCGCCAGTTCATTGGGGTCGGTATAGGGCACCTCCAACTGGAAGCGCCCATCGTCCAGCCACCTGCCACGCTGATCTGGGTGCCACTCCTCCCTGCTCACCCATTGCGCTGCCTGGGGACTGAAGGCTAACGTCACCCAACTTGGCTTAGCGCCGGCGTAGATGCCGTAGCCACCATCCATCTCAGCTTCCACTTGCTTGAGCGAAACATCTTTCGCACGGGTGTCCAGTGTTTCGGCGTGCTCAATGGCATCCAGCGCGAACCTGAGCAGCTTCTCGCGGGTATGACACCAGGCGTCCACGTACCAGGTGTTTCGGTAGTGCACCAGCCTCTGGGGCGAGACATCGCGCTCACCGACCTCCCCGCGACCACGGGTGAGGTACCGCATGTGCAGTCGCCTGCGCTTTAGCAGCGCCTCGCCGATCAACTCGAAGAACTGGCTTGAAACCGGACGCTTCGCTGAGCCGATGATCTTGACCCGCTTGAGCAGCGCCTTCGCCTCGGTGTCGCTGGTGCCCAGCATCTGGTGGATGCGTTCCAGAAGTGGCTGCAGGTGCCGGCTGATCACGCCCTCGGAATCGAGCTCGCTAAGCAGTTGGTGGGCCATCAGCAGTGAGTACAGCTCCCGTTCACTGAACCACAGTCCCGGCAGCTCATGTTTCTGCCCGCGGTACTCCTCGCCGAAGCGATAGCCGTTCAGGAACCGGTCGTACTGGATCGGTGCGCCGAGCTGGTCTTTCAGGTAGTCCAGGTCGCGCTTCAAGGTTGCCGGCGACACCTCCAGCTCGTCCAGCAACGCCTGAAAGCTCACGTGCCCGCGGTTGCGGATGAGCATCTCGATCTTGTAGACGCGGGCAGTCTTTGTCATCTTGCGGTGCGGTCTGTCGCTCATCGACTGAGCGTCAGAGTGTGTATCCGCAAGCGGCGCCGATTCTGGAGGCTTCCAGTCGATTTCGAGACTTGTGGCGTGAATCATCGCGCCATCTTGATCGCGACCAAGCTCAAAAGTTGAGCTATCAGGCGAAACCCGCGGGTCTTCGCGATCGGACAGGGTCGCTCGCTATTTGAGCTTCACGTCGCAGAAGCTAAGCCCATGGCTGGGCATGGTGCCCGCCTCCGCCCGGGAAACTGCTATGACGCTCAACACATTCCAGGCCTTCGCCGAGGCCCCGATCGACCCAACGCACCAGCCTGACACCGGCTTCGAGCTGGGGTGGGACTACGCCCACTACGGCACCGTGCCACCTGCAGATCACCTGCACCCGCTCAGCCCGGTACGCCAGGGATGGGAAGCCGGGAGGGACAGCTTCGGCCGGCGAACGCTGCAAGCCAACCGCTTTGCTCGCAAGTGGCTGCAACTCCGGTTGAACGCCTGGCTGCGCGGGCGTGCGTTCGAAGGTCAGCAGGTCAACCCGGCGTTCTTGCGTCAGATCGACGTGGCTGTTTGCCCCGTGACTCGTGAGGTGCTGACACACGGCACTGGCGAGCCGTCGGACGCTTCGGTGGACCGCGTCTTCAACGACGCCGCCTATGCCGCCGGCAACCTCGCGGTGATGAGCACGCGGGTCAACCGCGCCAAGAGCGCCTACGGAGTCGACGACGCGATGGCATTCGTGCGGCAGATCGAGGTCGGGCAGCTCGGCCAGATCGACGGCCTGAGCGCCGAGTACTGGGCCCGCATCGCGGTGCTCACCTCGTTTGCAACGCCGATGCCGCACGCAAAGGCTGCCAACCTGCCGCTGCTGGTGTTGCCGCCGAACAGACTGCGGGTGCTGAACCCGGTGCAGTCGCTCCAGGTGATGCTGAGCCTGCAGTTCACCCGCGGAGGGCATGCGCGCCGCTGCGCTGCGCTGGCGGGTTTGATGCCGACGGCCGAGGCCAGGTATGCCTTCAACGCGTTCATGCACACGCTGCTGGCGCGCAGGCTGGCGGCCGGTCGAATTGCGGATGCCGTGGCCGAGCGGCACGCCGTGGAGGACCTGTGGCGCGACCCACTGATCAACCAGCGCTGGCAACGGCTTGCTTTGCGACTGACGGCGGACGAGTGCGAGCGCATCGGACGCGTGGCGGCGAGCCGTGGGCTGGCTGGTAACGGCGTCCGGTGGCTCACCGCAGAGTCGGCGACCGACGGGTGGGCGCTGGAATCGAGCGGGTACGCCGTTGCGCAGCCCTGCCGGCCGGCTACCGGGCGCGCCCCCAAGCCGGTCGATGGTCAGCGCAACGCGTTTCCCGTCGCCGGTCGCCCGTGGGGCTCACTCTATGAGCCAGTAGTCACGCAGACTGCCATTTCTTGAACACACCTTGAAGGAGCGCTCCATGGACAAGCACCTGTCACTTTCCAGCCTCATCGTTTTGACGCCCCGCCGTGCCGGCCTGCATGCCGGCCAGGACAACACTGTGGACGTGCTGGTACGCATCCAGGCACCCGACGCCCCGGAGGGCCACACAGCCGTGCGGCCGCCGCAGGCAATCTCTCTGGTCATCGACCGATCAGGCTCGATGGAAGGCCGCCCGCTGGCCGAGGCGCGGCGCTGTGCCGAGTATGTGGTCGGCAAGTTGCGGCCGACGGACGCCGTGTCGCTGGTGCAGTTCGACAACCGCGTCCAGCGCCTGTGGCCCGCCGTGCCGCTGGGTGATGGCGCTCCGCTGCGCGCGGCGATCGCAGCCATCCACTCTGGCGGCAACACCCATCTGCACGGTGGCTGGCGCGAGGGCGCCGAGACGCTGGCCGACGTCGCCGGCACCGGCTTGAAGCGGGTGATCCTGCTGTCCGACGGACAGGCCAACGAGGGGCTGACCGATGCAGCGGCCATCGCAGCGCAATGCGCCGAGTGGGCAGCGCGCGGGGTGACCACCAGCACCTACGGCCTGGGGAACAGCTTCAACGAGGAGCTGATGGTGGCCATGGCGCGCGCCGGCGGCGGCAATCACTACTACGGCGATACGGCTGAGGACCTGATGGACCCGTTCCAACAGGAGCTGGAGTTGCTGGGCAACCTGTGCCTGCGTGACCTGCATCTGTCGGCAGCAGTCCCCGATCGCGTCGAGGTGCAGATGGTCAACGACCTGCCAGCAGTCGCTGGCGGCTGGCGGCTGCCGGACCTCGCCTGGGGTGCTGAAGCCTGGGCAGTGTTGCGCCTGAAGGTGCCGGCGGGCGCTTTGCCGCCGATCGGTCAGATGCTGTCGGTGCTGCGGGTTTCGGTGGAAGGCCGGAGCCTTGAAGGCGAGGCGGTGACGCTGGAGCGGGCGGGGTTGGCGCTGCCGGTGCTGTCGGCGTCGGCGTTCGACAAACTCATGGACGACGAACTCGTGTCCCGGCGGCTGGTCGAATTGGCGGCGGCCGATACGCTGTCGCGCATGCGGACGGCGGCAGACCATCGGGACTGGGCGGCGGTGGACCGGTTGCTCGAGGAAGCGAGCCGCCAGTTCGCTGGCAACGAATGGGTGGCCGCCGTGCTGGCTGCGATGAAGGAGATCGCGGAGAGCCGGTCACGCGAGCGGATGATGAAGGAGTCGATGTACTCGGCGTCCAAGTTTCGCAACCGGCTATCTTCGAAGGATGAAGACGTCAGCTTTTCGGTCGCTTCGGAATCGATCGAGCGGCCGGCCTACCTGCGGCGCAAGCCTTCGCAGGGCAAGGGCGACGTGTAGTCTTCGCCTGATGCGCGAGCGCTGCACCCACATCGTCCACAAGGCACTGGCGGTCGTCAGACCGCAATTCCGGCTGGACTTTGCGGATGGCGTCCACGGCCTGCCGCACTGGAGCCGGGTGTGGTTTCACGGGCGGGCGCTCGCCGCCAGGCTCGACGTGAACCCCAGCGTGCTCGCGTGGTTTGCGTTCCTGCACGATAGCCAACGGCACAACGACGACCGCGATCCGCAGCACGGGCAACGTGCGGCGGACTTCGCACTGCGGCTGCGGCGTGAGCGTGTGATCTGCGAACTCGCAGATCAAGAGTTCGAGCACCTGTGTGAGGCGATGCGCCTGCACAGCGACGGCCACACGATCGGCGAGCCGGCAATCCTGGCCTGCTGGGACGCTGATCGGCTGGACCTCGCGCGGGTGGGCATTGAGCCCGAACCCTCTCGGCTGTGCACCGAGCCGGCTCGTCACGCGCAGACGATTGATGCGGCCGTACGGCTGGCCGTTGGCGAGCGGCGCGCTACAAGTTGAACATAGAGAAGGAACGCTCGATGAACCGACCTACTGACATGCAAGTCGTGGTCCGTGCTGCCGACTTCGCAGCGAGAAGGCACACGCACCAACGCCGCAAGGGCGAAGCGGCCGAGCCCTACTTCAATCACCTGGCGCACGTGGCTGCAGTGCTGGCCGACGCCGGGGCTGACGCGAACCTTGTCGCTGCCGGCTACCTGCACGACACGATCGAGGATCAGGAGGTCACGCATGCAGAGTTGGTGGAGGCGTTCGGCCTTGATGTTGCAGACCTGGTAGCGCATGTGACGGACGACAAGAGCTTGCCCAAGGCCCGCCGCAAGCGCCTTCAGGTTGAGCATGCGCCGCACCTGCCGCCCCGGGCGCAGATGCTCAAGATGGCAGACAAGATCAGCAACCTGTCGGCGTTGACTTCCAGCCCACCGGCGGACTGGTCAGCCCAGCGGCGCACCGAGTACTTCGAGTGGGCGCGCGAGGTTGTCGAGGGTTGCCGGTCAGCGCACGCTGGGCTGGCTGGCATGTTTGACGAGTTGTATGTTCGGCGTGGACACCAACATCGAGTTTGATCGCTGCGGTCGATGAGCAGCCATCGGCGATTTCGAGACACTCGACCGAGAGAGCCCGTGCCACCACACAACAGCGAATGATGTCGCGCGGGAATCCTCATGTGACCCAGTCACCCCGCCTCGATCTCCGCCCTGGCGTCAGTGAGCCCGTCGTCCTGATGATCTCCCGCCGCTTGGTGGAAGCCGCCGATTTGGCCTCGGTCTTGTCGCGCCCAAAGACATGAGCATCGACCTGCACAACAACCATACCTACCGGAAATACCTGGAGCACCGACGCCGGTCGACCTACAGATGCTTCTTGTAGAACGCCCATTGCTGGCGCGCCAGCCAGGCAGTGAGGATGGCGATCAAACCAGCGCAAAGCTCCCAGGCCACAGGCCCCGGCCAGACCAACAGGGCCACCCCGCCCAGCCCCAGCACCGCCATCTGCAGGTACTTCGCCCGGTGGTACAGGCTGGCAGACTCTCGCCCGCCGCAAGACCTGCGAATCGCGCGCTCGGTCAGCCCGTCCACCGTGCCCACCGCGTACAGGAGCAGCAGCAGCGGCAGGAAGCGCATAAACGTTGCGAAGCGCACGCCCAGCAACTGCGTGCCGACCATCGCGGTGTCGATCGATTCGCGATTGGCCAGGTAGCTGCGACGGACCACCGTGTCCGGGATGGACAGCGCAGAACCATCGGCGAAGCGCAGCCCCATGTCGTGGATTCCGGTGGCCCCGAACACCATGCCATACAGAAGATTCGCCGGCCAGGTGATCTCGCCAGCCCCCCGGCCCTGCCTTGCCGCCAGCGCGATGCCGTGCCCCAGATCGGCGGCCAGCAGACTGCGCAACCGGTCCACGCCATCGGGCCAGACCCGCGACACGAACACCCAGTCGATGCTCCAGGCGACCAGCAGGAGCGCCACCATTCCCAACCCCAAAGAGAACGCCAGCTTCAGCGGGCTCAGCAGCACACCGGCCAAGGGACCTTCGTGGAAGGACGTGTTCTTACTCGCCACGACTGACCTCCACTTCCGCAGCCTGATCCAGGTCTTCCTGCGATCGATTCCATGGGCCGTCCAGACGGTTGCGCAGCGCCTTCCCGATCGCTGTCAGGCCCTCGGGCATCAGCGGGTCGTGTTCGGCACTGGGCAGCGGCATCCGGATCTTGTGCAACCGGCCACCATGGATCAATGCAAAGGCCTGGCCTTTGGGCAACTGCACCAGGTCGGTCGGCTCCAGCATGCGCACGCTCTCTGGAGCGATCCGGTCCTCGTTGCGGCTGGCAAAGTCGGTGAACTCGCCCGGATCATTGGTATCCGAGACCGACGACGAGACGATGGTCGACACCACATGAACCTCGGGTAGCTGGTCGGTCAGCAACTCCGCTGTGGCCACCTCCTTCACCCGCAACATGATCAGCGTGTTGAAGTTTCCCGCGATCTGCCCGGCTTTGGCGGGCGAGCCGATTCGCGCTTCCACGTCGGACCAGGTCTGCGTGTACGCCGTCACCTGAAATCCGGCGCCACCGGCCTTGTTCAGCAGCGGGATGAACTCGTCGCCGATCAGCTCGTTGAACTCGTCGGCATGGATGGCGATCCGCCGCGGGCGGATCTCGCCCGGCAGTCCGCGCCCTGGCCCGAACTTGTAGAGGCTGCCGGCCACGCTGGTGAGATCCGCGAACATGGAATTGCCCACTGCGCCCGCCACCTCGTAGTCAGACAGCGCATCGAGGCCGACATAGACGATCCCGCCCAGATTGATCACCGAGGTCCAGTCGAACACCGGCCGCCAGTCGGTCGGATCATCGAGCGCCGGCGACAGCAGCGCCGCAGTGCGTCCGGTGGTGAGCTTCTCCATCAGGGGCAGAAGTGAAGCCACCAGCTTGTCAAAGTGGCTCTTCTCGTAGTTCAGGGTCGAGGCCAGCGCGTGGGCGATCGGGTCGTAGAGCTTGCGGCGGCGGGCGTACTCGACCAGGCTGACCGCACGCGCACCGCGCGATTGCAGACCCTTGTCGAGGCTCTTCTTGTCGATCGCCATGGCCTGCAATGCCTCACGCCAACCAGCGGCAGCCGGCTCCTGGTCGAACCAGTGCTCGAAGTAGTCGACCAGCAAGGGCTCGACATCGGAGGCGTAGCGGTTGATCTCCTGGTAGTCGGGCTTGCGACCCAACGCCACCAGCGCGCGCGCCATCACGTTGACGAAGCGCCAGACGAACTCCTTGAACGCGGCTGACTGCCCTTCCGAGGGCAATTGGCCGGCGATGCGCGTCGCCACCTCGGTGATGCGCGAGAAACTACCTACCGGGTTGTAGCGCGCCGAGATCTCCGGGTGTCCCAGGTGGAACATGAAGAACTCGCCGGAGCGCCCTGCCCGCTCGGCTTCGGCATAGATGCGGCGCAGCAGGTCGATGTCGCCCTTGGGGTCGAACACGATCACCACCTCGCCGCGTCGGATGTCCTGGGTGATCAACAGTTCCGCCAGGCGCGTCTTGCCCACCCGCGTGGTGCCCAGCACCAGCGTGTGGCCAACCCTGTCGGCGATGTCCATCCAGATGTCGGCCTCGTCGGGCTCGACTCCGTGGATCGCTGGATCACCGCCCAGGCCAACGGGTGCTGCCACCTGCGGACGCAGCCCTGCAAACAGTTCCGCAAGCAAGCCGTGCTGCAACAACGGCTGGTTCTCCGGCCGTCGAGCCTCGAACAGGCGCTGGGTGTGTCGCTGGTCCCACTGGAAGCCCCGCCCCAGGAACAACCGCTCGGCCGACCACGGGATCTCGGGCGAGGTCACCTCGTAGCAGCGCTGGCGCCTCAGATTGGCACGGTAGCGCAAGGTTCGCAGACCGGCCGCGCCCCGCCAAGCCGCATGCGCCACAAATGCACCGCCCAATAGCCAGTCCCAGGGGTGGCTGAGCAAGAAAAGGCCCGGCGCACCGATCACCACGCCCGCGCCGAGCACCGACGCACAGGCCGCACGCAACTCATGGGCCGGCCGCAGCAGGGCTTCGAGCGGAAAAGCCATCAGGTCGGCAAGCTCTCGCCATCGACCACGCGCACCAGCGTCGAATCGATGGCAGGCAGTGGCTGGATGAATCGCTGCGGCTCGCGGATCACGATGCCGTTGATCCGAGTACTGCCACGGTTGGACCGCTTGCGTTCGTAGCAAAGGATGTTCACGCCGCGATCGGCGCGCAGGTGCCAGCCCTCGCGCAACACCTCTCGTTGCACGCGCTTGGCCGCATCGGCAGCGGCCTCTGGCCCCCCGACTTGCTGTTTGGCGAACTCCCGGAAGATGCGTGGCGAGGCGAGCAACAAGCCTTCAGCCACCCTGTGCACGAGGGCATCCGGCTTGTTGACCGATAACGTGCCGTCGAGCAAGCCTTGGTTCAGCCACGCCATGAACTGGCGAGCAAGCGCGGACTCGTCAGGCATCACCTCCTCCAGAAATTCGGGTGGATCCACGGTGATGACTGTCTGGGCTACCGGGGCACTCGCCGCGACGCCCGATGTCGCTGCCGGCACCTTCGACGCAGGGCTCACCACAGGTGCTCGAACCGGCGGCCTCCTGGGTGCATCCCATGCCACCAACTCGCTGAGGACGCCGGCGGGATCGTCATCGCCGCTCAGGCACGCGCGCAGCTCGGCCATCAATGCGGAGTCCTCCCTGAGCCAGTCCTGGATGGCAGCGGGCACGCAGCGCTCGAAGAGCCGAAACGACACGGTCGCGTCGCGCGCATCCGACACCACCCCGAGCTGCAAGGGCTCGACGACATACCCGAGCGCGCCGCAGGACCGCATCGAACCCGCCGCCGGGTCCCATGCGCGAGGAACGCCGGTGCCCATTGCCATCCACACATGCATCCCCTCGCTGACGTGGGGCAAGTCACGCAGCAGTCCCGCCACGAACACCGCGTACGTCCATCGATGGGCCTGTGCGCCGATGACCTCGGGTGCCGCACCGCGCGGCAGGATCTGGCCGCGTCGGCGATCGAGCGAGCGCAGCGCTGTCGCGAGCGCCCGGTGCAGTTGTCCACCCGCCTGCCCAAGGTGTCTCGAACCCGACACGGGCAGCATCTGGACAAACTCGGCATGACCATCGATCAGCGGCCTCGCCGCCAACGCAAACACCTCCGTCGGGAAGGCCAGCTTGATGCGCAAGACCCGGATCGCGTTACCGAGGCCCAGGCGATCGATCAGCGATTGAGCGTCCAGCACCGGCTGCTCGGCACCCAGTACTGAAGGCATCACGCGCGACGCGATCGGCGCCCGCATCCGGTCGCCGACGTCGCCTCCAAAACTGGGCTCACGCCTGTCTTCAATTTGGGGCATCCGGCCAGTATTCCGCGCGCGCAGGCCACCGGCAGCAACGACTGCGGCTCAGGCAAAGCCCTGATTCGGCCTTGACGCCAGGCGCAGCCACTTCCGACCAGTGCGCTGCGGCAAACCGAGACGGCTCCGAGGAGACCGCGATTCGACGCACTGGAACCACCCGATTTCCAAGAGGGAATCGGGGCTTCAGCGAGGCCCTGATTGACCCTGATTCAACAGCCTTGCCTGCCTACGATGACTCGAAATGCGCTGTGCTGAACGCGGCCAGCGCCCGTGTCAACGTGGGAGGAGGTCCTGTTGCCCAAGTCGATGAGCTGGCGTCCCCGGGTGGGGTGGATCGTCGCGATCAGCCTGATCGCGACGATCCCGGCACATGCCTGCTGGGAGCAGGCCGGCGAACGCTACGGCGTCAGCCCCGAGCTGCTCTACGCCATCGCCCGCACCGAGTCCGGCCTCGATCCGCAGGCCGTAGGACGCAACCGCAACGGCTCCCGCGACCTCGGGCTCATGCAGATCAACTCCGCCTGGCTGCCCCGCCTGGCTACGCACGGCATCGCCGAGCGTGACCTGTTCGACCCCTGCACCAGCATCCATGTCGGCGCCTGGATCCTCGCCGACAACGTCCGGCGGCTGGGCTACACCTGGGAGGCCGTCGGCGCCTACAACGCCGTGAACCCCGCGCTGCGGCGGGCCTACGCCGAGCGGGTCTACCGCCAGGTGGCCGCGACCCGAGCGCCGCCCACAAACACCCGTCCCTCCACCCGATCGCTACTCACGGCAAGCGCGCAGTAGCGGCTGCGCATGCCCGCCTCCCTCCCCCGCCCGCTGACTGCCCACAGAAAGGACCTCCCCATGCACCCATCCCGCCGCATCGCCTTCATCACGCCCGTGGCACTCATCCTGGCGCTCGGCGCCACCTCGGCCTTCGCCGGTACCACCGGGACCGAGTTCCAGACCATGTACACGACGCTGCTGAACTGGGCGACTGGCTATCTCGGCAAGGCCATCGCCGTGGCCGCTTTCATCCTCGGCGCGGGCATCGGTGTAGCCCGTTCCTCGCCGGTTCCGGCCCTGGCCGGCGTGGTGTTCGCACTGTTCATGGTCTACGTGCCGACCATCATCGACTCGATCATGACGGCGACGATCTGAGGCGACACGTTCATGAATGACGCCTCGCTCGACATCCCGCGCCGACTGAACGATGCGCCCCGCATGTTCTGGTGGGAGATCGACGTCGCCTTGATCTTTCTAGGGGCGGTGTTGACCGGGATGGTGGCCGGCTTCTTCATGACCGGCTGCGCCCTGGGCGTGCTGCTGGCCTGGAGCTTCGGCAAGGCCAAGTCGGGCGAGCATCC
>Ga0116180_1000847_pt1 | contig 27118 bp, 20 predicted proteins | sample AD_UKC073_MetaG_FD_89804 | JGI IMG/M metagenome (GOLD analysis project Ga0116180, IMG submission 89804) | Active sludge microbial communities of municipal wastewater-treating anaerobic digesters from USA - AD_UKC073_MetaG | ecosystem: Engineered > Bioreactor > Anaerobic > Digestate | place: USA... | reverse complement strand
GTGCGGGCGGCAACGATCGGCACCGACCCCGGCTTCCTCGACGCGCTCGCCGACCTGGTCGCCCACCACGCGACCGGTGGTGCCCACCCGGCGCCGGCCCGACTGGCCGCAGCGCCGGGTCAAGGGCGATGCTGTGGAGACGGCTGCTGCGCCAACCCCCGCTCCACCCGGCCCGCCGTCGCTGCCGCACGGACAGGAGACCTGCCATGACCGACCGCCCCTCCTCCCCCCAGCTCCGCGAGCGGCCTGAGCTCACCCAACGGCCGCGGCGGCTGCGCAGCACCCCCGGCATCCGTCGCCTGGTCCAGGAGCACCGGGTGCGCCCGGCCGATCTCGTGCTGCCGCTCTTCGTCGCCGAAGGTCTCACCGAGCCCAAGCCCATCTCCACCATGCCCGGGGTGCTCCAACACACCCGGGAGTCCTTCCAGCAGGCCTGCCGCGAGGCGGTCGCTGCGGGCGTCGGCGGGTTGATGATCTTCGCCGTGCCCGCACACCGGGACGCCGACGGATCGTGCGCCCTCGACCCGGGGGGCATCCTCGCCCAGGCAGTCCGCTGGGCCGTCGAGGTCGCCGACGGGGTGCCAGTCATCGCCGACCTGTGCCTGGACGAGTTCACCGACCACGGCCACTGCGGCGTCCTCGACGCGCAGGGGCGGGTCGACAACGACGCGACCCTCACGGCATACGGGCGGATGGCGGTCGTGCTCGCGGAGGCAGGGGCGGACGTCCTCGGTGCGAGCGGCATGATGGACGGCCAAATCGGTTGGGTGCGAAAAGAACTCGACGTTTCCGGCTACACCGACACTGCCCTGCTCGCGTATGCCGTGAAGTACGCCTCCGCGCTCTACGGCCCATTCCGGGAGGCCGTCGACTCGGCGCTGCAGGGCGATCGGCTTACCTATCAACAGGACCCCGGCAACGCTCGTGAGTCGCTGCGCGAGGTCGCCCTCGACGTCACAGAGGGCGCCGACATCGTCATGGTCAAGCCGGCGACGGCCTACCTCGACGTCGTCGCCCGGGTGCGCGATCTCGTCGACCTGCCGGTGGCGGCCTATGTCGTGTCCGGCGAATACGCGATGGTCGAGGCCGCCGCGGCGGTGGGCGCCATCGACCGGCGCCGCACCATTCTCGAACTCCACACGTCGGTCAAGCGGGCCGGCGCCGGGATCATCGCCACCTATTGGGCCACTGAGCTGGCCCGCTGGCTGCAGGAGGAATCGTGACCGCCAGATCGGGACAGCTCTTCGACCGGGCCCGCGCCGTCATGCCCGGCGGGGTGTCCTCGCCGGTGCGCGCCTTCGGCGCGGTGGGCGGCATACCCCGGTTTGTCGCCTCCGCGCAGGGGTCCCGAGTGACCGACGTCGAGGGGCGCGAGTATGTCGACCTGGTCGGCGGCTGGGGTCCGGCGATCCTCGGCCACGCCCACCCGGCGGTCGTCGCCGCGGTGCAAGAGGCCGTCGCGCGATCGGCATCCTTCGGCGCGCCCTGCCTGCCCGAGCTTGAGCTCGCCGAGGCGATCACGGCTCGGGTTACCCCGGTCGAGCGGGTGCGCTTCACGTCCTCGGGCACCGAGGCGGTGATGACTGCCGTCCGCCTGGCCCGAGCGGCCACCGGCCGCAGCACGATCGTCAAGTTCGCCGGGTGCTATCACGGGCACGCCGACGCCTTCCTCGTCGCGGCCGGTTCCGGGGTCGCCACCCTCGGATTGCCCGACTCGCCCGGTGTCACCCCACACGTTGCCGCCGACACCGTCGTGCTCCCCTATGGCGACCTCGCGGCCGTCGAGGCGCTCTTCGCAGAGCGCGGCGGCTCGATCGCCGCGGTGCTCACCGAGGCGGTCCCGGCCAATATGGGCGTCGTCCCACCGCCACCCGGGTATGCCGCCGGGCTGCGGCGGCTGTGCACGGCATACGGAGCGCTGTTGGTGCTCGACGAGGTGATGACCGGCTTCCGGGTGTCGCCGACGGGCTGGTGGGGGCTGGAAGGCGCGCGCGAGGGCTGGGCGCCGGATCTATTCACCTATGGCAAGGTCATCGGCGGCGGGCTGCCGCTCGCGGCCGTCGCCGGGCCGGCTGCCGTCATGGACCTGCTCGCGCCGGCTGGGCCGGTCTACCAAGCGGGCACGCTGAGCGGCAACCCGGCGGCCGCCACCGCGGGTCTGGTCACCCTCGGATTGCTCGACGACGACTCGTATGCCGTGCTCGACGCCCGCGCGCGCGAGGTGGAAGCGCTGGTCACCGCCGCCCTGAGCGAGGCCGGCGTGGCGCATCGGCTCAATACCGCCGGCAACCTCTTCTCGGTGTTCTTCACGGCCGACCCGGTGACCGACTACGACAGCGCCAAGCGGCAGGACACGGCGGCGTTCGGGCGGTTCTTCCACGCGATGTTGGACGGCGGGGTGTGGCTGCCGCCGAGCGCCTTCGAGGCGTGGTTCGTGTCGACGGCGCACACCGACGCCGATCTCGAGCAGATCGCCGCGGCCCTGCCCGCCGCCGCCCGAGCCGCGGGAGTCAGCGCCGGCTGATCGATGGGCGAGGGAGCCCACGCAGTGTGTGATGTTCCTCGTTGTTCAATGTCCTGGCAGCCAATCACAGCTGTCAGGATGACGGCCATGCCAGTCTCCCCGCTGCGCATTGGTGTGGTCGATGACCACCGCGCCATTTCTGCCGGTCTCCCTCGCGGCCTCGCGGCCTACCTGCCGCCGCACAGCACCTTCACCGACGCCCTGAGCGTTGCCGAATTGCTGTCGGCCGGAAGGGCTTTCGACGTCGTCTTGCTGGACATCAATCTCGGGGACGGCAGTGTGCCCGAGCAGAATGTCCGGGCGGTCGCGGACGCCGGTTGCCCGGTATTGCTCTACACCGCCGTCGAAACGCCCGGCCGACTGGCCCGCTGCCTGCGTGCCGGCGCGCTCGGCGTCGTCGGCAAACACCAGGAATGGGCGACCTTGGCCGAGGCAATCCTGCTGGCCTCCCGCGGCGAGCCGTTCCTCAATGCCGACTGGGCGGCGGCCATGGAGGCGGTGTCCGGCACCGGCATACCTCACCTTGCGCCCCGCGAGGCCGAGGTGCTGCGCTTGTATGCCGCGGGGTTGCCGCTGCGCGTGGTCGCCGAGCACCTGCACATCGCCGAGGACACGGCCAAGGAATACCTCGGGCGAGTGCGACTGAAGTATGCCGAGGCGGGCCGCCCGGCCCCGACGAAGACCGACCTCTATCGCCGGGCTTTCGAGGACGGCCATCTGGACCCGCAGTCCGACGGGTGATCAGCCGTGCTGCGGCGATTCATCGACCGGCCCAGCAGCCGACCTGCGCAGAATGCGGCCGTGCGGCGGGTGAGAACCGCGCTCTTCCGCGCCGGCACCGGCCTCGGGCTGGTGAACTTGGCGCTCACGGCATACAACCTGGTCCGACTCCCGGATGCCTACCGCTTCGGGTTCGGGTGGCTTTCCTGCGCCATCCTGGCGGTCGAATTGGCGTGGTGCGCCCAGCAATGCGTGACCAGAGAACCCGACCTGTTGCCGATGCGTGTCGTGGTCGCCACGTCCTACCTGGTCCTCAGCCTCCATCCGCTGGTGCTCTCGCCAGATTTCCGCGGCTATCCCCCATTGCTGCATGTGCTCGGTGCCGGCATGAGCCTCACCGCGCTCGGCTTCGGGCCGATGGCAGCCACGCTGGGAGTTCCGGCGTTCGCGGCATACGTCGGGGTCTTGCGCACTCCGGTGCTGGGTCCCGGGCCCGCTGCCATCGAGGCAAGCTTGCAGTCACTCGGCGGGCTGGTCGTCGCTGCCACCGTCTTCCTGCTGGAGCGGGCGGCCAGCCAGGTCGAGCAGGCGGTGGAAGCGAATGGGTGGCCCGGGAGCAAGCCACCCGAGCGGCGCGGCGGGCCATCGAGCGCGTGCGGTGGGACGGCCTCATCCATGACAAGGTCCTCGGCGCCCTGTTGGGAGCCGGGCGCGCACCCGAGGGACCGATTCCGCACGCCGCTCGCGAACTGGCCGATCAGGCCACCGCTGCGATCACCGGCGACACGGCGAGCGCGGCCTCCGAACTCGTGCCGGTGTGGCGCGAACAGGCTCGGCGGTTGGGCCTGGTTGCGCGATTCGCCGTGACGGGCGAGATGACCGAGCCGGACGTGCACGCAGCCGTCGTCGAGGCCGTCGGCGAGCTGTTGGCCAATGTCGCGCGCCACTCCGGTCAGCACGAGGTGTTCGTCGAGGGGTCGGTGTCACCCAGCCACGTGACGCTCGTCGTCCGCGACGAGGGCCGCGGCTTCACTCCGGACAGCGCACCAGCGCGCGCCGGGCTGCGCACGGTCCGGGCCCGGATGGCGCTGGTCGGCGGTGCCGTCAACCTCTGGTCGGCGCCTGCACTCGGCACCCGCGTCACCCTCACCTGGGACGCGCATGTGTCCGGCGTCCCCTCCGCGACCGAGGAGGTGTCCCGCGCGCAGTGGTCGCTGCGGGCCTTCACCCCGATGATGACGCTCGGTGCGGGGGTCGTCGTCATCACGGTGCTGCTCGGGTCACGCCATTGGCTGGCTGCCCCTGCCCCAGAGTGGGCCGTGGTCAGCGTGGCGGCCGTCATCGGCGTGACGGTCGCGGTGTCACTGCTGCCGGCCACCTCTCGCTGGATGCTCGCCAGCGCAGCAGTCATCGCCGTACTGCCCACCCTCGTAGCCGTCAACCACCCTGCGGACGCCGGCCCGGATTGGCGGTACTGGCAACTGAGCGCACTCACGCCCGCCCTCGGGGCGGTTGCCTTCCGATCCTGGCCTGGCCTGGGATGGGTGGTCGCGGCCGTGGCCGTGAGCGGCGTAGGGGTGGTTGACGCCCTGCATGGCCGCAGCTTCTTCAGCGCGTATGCCGGTCCGCTCCCGGTCTTGCTCGTCACCGTGGTCTCGGGTCACCTCTTGCGGTTGACCCTCGACGAGTCGTGGGATCAGGTGGCCCACGCCACCCGGACCGCGGCTGATTGGCGGCTGCGCGAGGCCGTCGAGGAGGAACGCACTCGGGAGGCCCGCCGACGCGTCGGAACTCTGGAACGACTCGCAGCCCCGGCCCTGGTCATCGTCCAGCACGCTCGAGCGCTGACCAGTGCCCAGCAACGCGAACTGCTCGTCATCGAGGCCACGATCCGCGATCAGCTCACCGCTCCCGGCCTCGTTGACCCCGCGACAGAGGCGTGCCTGCACGCCGCCCGGACCCGCGGGGTGCGCATCGAGCTGGTCCGCACGGATATCGACGAGTTCGGCCAGGTGCCGGCCGTCGACCGACCGGCGGTCCAGCGCGCCCGGCAGGCATTGCATACCGTCCTCGGCCAGGCCGCGAACACCAGCCGGGTCCGCATGCAGTGGCACCCCGGAAAGACACCGTATGCGGCGACGCTGAGCTACCTGGGGCCGGACGCTCGGGCGGTGGATCAGGCCTTCCTGCGCGCCGCTCGACTACCCGGGTCGGCCCTGGCAGCATCTCCCGAGCGGCCCGGACGTGGGTCGGTGCGGACGGCGACCTACGACTCGGCCACCCTTTTGGAATTCTGAGCCGGCTTCACCGAGAGCGACGGCTCGGGTGAGTGCACTCACCCGAGCCGCCGCGTGCGGCCTGCGAGGTCAGAACCAGCCGCAGTTCGACCAGGTGTTGTACCCGTTGAAGCGGTCGTTCAGCCACGAGATCTGCGCCGGGTACGACGTGAACGAGGCGCCGATGTGGGTCGCCATCCCCAGCGGCTTGAAGGTGACATTGGCTCCCTTGCTGCACCACGACTGGCCGAGGCTGCGGCCGATGGAGTAGGGGATCACGTCGTCCAGCAGCGAGTGGGACACGAAGACCGGCATACGGGGCTTGATGGTCCCGATCTTGTTGTCCGCAAGGATGGCGTTCCACGGAGCCGCGGCGAAGTAGGCGCTGGCGCTCTGACCGTTGATCGTGAAGCTCGACGAGCGCTTGAACGCGCCCAGCGCGAGCCCGTCGATGACGCAGCTGTTGCGGATCTTGCCCAGGAAGCTCATCCCGGACGTATTGAGGTAGGTCGCCAAGTTGACGTTGTAGGACGTCGCGAGACCCGACACTGCATAGAAGAGGAATGCGGCGTAGGCGCCACCGTCCAGGCTCTTGGCCACCGCAGCGAGGTCGGCGGGCACGGCACCCATCGCGACGCCCTTGATGTTGAGTGCTGGGGCGTAGCTCGCGGCGAGCTCGGCAGCAGCAGCAGCGGCGCCACCGCCCTCGCTGTAACCCATGATCCCGACCGGGCTGCTCGCCGTGAGGCCGGTGACCGAGAGGGACTGCGCGGCCCGGATGAGGTCAAGGGTGGCGTAGGCCGAGGTCTTGCGGACCATGTAGGCGTGCTCGATGCCGGGCGTGCCCAGGCCGTAGTAGTCGTTGACGGCGACCACCCAGCCGCGGTTGAGGGCCGCTGACGCGAAGCTGCCCTCTTCCCACGAACCGTCGGTCATGCTCCGCGAGGGGGCGCACTGGTCGGCCATGCCGACGGTGCCGGTGTCGTAGGCAACGACAGGACGCGAGCCCGACCCCCACCAGCGCGCGTTGGGCAGCAGGATCGCGCCGGTGACCGCGATCGGGTTGCCGAGGGCGTCGGTGCTGCTGAACATGATCCGGACCCCCGTGCCGTTGAACGGCAGCAGGCCGACGCTCTTGGGCGAGAACGCCTGGGTGCGGATGACCGTCCCCGGCGTGCTGGGCACGCTCGCGGGCGGGGTGTAGAACGCGGTCAGACTCGGGTCGGTCGGGCTGGAGGCCGTCGACGCCGCGAAGACTTGCACGGTTGAGTCGTCGGCGCTGGCCGGGGATGCTGTCGCGATCCCTGCGAGCCCGGCCAGGGCAGCTGCGGTGGTGATGGTGATGGTCGTCTTCAGGCGCCGAAGGATGGCATGACGAATGGACATGATGCGTAACCTCGAAATTCCCCTCACGGGGCGCCTCTCCCGAAGGCCCCCCTCGAAATGATGCGAGCCCATCGTGCCCTCTGTTAACACCTCGGCGCGAGACCTCAACCTAAATTCATAGGAATCAACCGAGATCATTGCCCGGTTTGTCCCAGTTCAGGGGAGATTGTGAGCAAAACGAGAGGGCCTGGGACGACGCTGTCGTCGCCCCAGGCCCTCGCGTTCACTCAGCCGTAAAAGCTCAGATCGGTATGCCGTCCGGTTCCCAACGGCCCGCGGTATGCCGTGTGGTTCAGGCGGTCACGCGGGTCACCGGCTCGGACGGCCAGTCCGAATCGGACCCGGGCAGCCGGAGCACCTCTTCCTCACTGCGGAAGAGGCCACCGGGCACCTTGACCCGGGCCAGCACCTCGTCGATGAGGCGCAGCGCGCAGTCGGTGCCGTAGATCGGCTCGGCGACGAGCTGGTCGCGGTGTTTCGCGGCTGCGCTGACCACCTCGGCGACGAACCCTGCCGACACCGGCGGAGCCAGCACATTGCCACCGGCCAACAGCGACTCGCCGCGGTCGGTGCCGAAGCGCATCGTCACGCACGGGACGCCTAGGGTGTTGGCCTCCTCCTGCATCGAGCCGGAGTCGGTCGCGATGAGCGAGCACTTGAGGAAGGCCGCGATGACGTCGGAGTACTCCGGCCACACCGAGGTGACGATGAGGGTCTCGGGGAACTCCTCCTCCAGAGCGTCGAGCCGGCCCTGCAGCTCCCAGGCGTTCAGGGCCCACTCGGTGCCCTTGAGCGACACCCAGAGCACGCTGTGCCCGGTGCGCAGCAGCTTCTCGACGGCGTCGAAGTAGGTGGTGAACCGCGCCCGGTCGTTGGTGTTCTCGCGACGGTGCAGGCAGACCCGGATGAACTCCCCGGACAGCAACTGCGGGAAGCGCTGGAAGATCGTCGAGGACGCCGCGCGCTCCTTGGCCTCTAGGGTCGCGTCGACGACGGTGTTGCCGACGACGGCGATCGCGTCGGCGGGGTAGCCCTCGTTGAGCAGGAAGCCGCGCACCAATTCGACTGGCGCAGCGTGGAATCCGGTGCCGGCGTCAGAGACGCGGGTGTTGAACTGCTCGGGGAAGGGCTCCTTGCTCCCGAACGCATAGGTGTCCAGCTCGCGGTGCCCGGCGAGGTAGGCGTCCCAGTCGAAGCGCCCGGCCTCGAAGTCGGCGATGTGCTGGGTGAGGAACTCGCGCTTGGGGGTCATCGTGCGGATGCCCGCCTCCACGTGCACACAGGCGACGCGGTTCATGTATGCCGCGACGGTGACACCCATCGAGGTGGCGGTGTCGCCGTGGGTATAGGGCACCAGGGTGTGGCCGGTCTCGGTGGCGGTGACGAACAACGAGTTCGCCGACGTGATGAGCGCGGCCACCCGGGCGCCGAGGTCGAGCCCGTCACCCATGACCAACCGGACGTCGACCGGCATACCGAACTCTTGCAGCATGCCCTCGGAGTAGGCGTAGTCGGTGTGCTGCCCACTGTGGCAGACCGCGACCTGCTCGCCGCGGCGGGCGAGCTCCTGCCAGACGGGGTATTGCTTGATGATGTCCGGCTTGGTACCGATGAAGACCACGTGGACCGGCCGGTCGAGGCTGAACCGCGACAACAGGGCCTTGATGCCCTCGCGATCGATGCCCGACGGCGTGTACCTGATCTCCAGGCTCGACTGACTCACTGAATTTCCCTCTCTGGGCCGGCGACGCCGGCGCAACGCTGCTGCAGGTGGGCGATGGTCTGGGGGTGGTCCTCGAGGGTCGCGATGGGCGCGACGAGGACGACTGCGTCGGACACGATGACCGCCAGGCCCTCAATGCCGGCGGTGACGACGGTCAGCGGGCTGTCGTTGACGACGAGCCCCGAGCTGGAATCGAGGTCGACGTGGGCGCCCGACGTGACCAGATCGCTGCCCTTGCTGTCGGCGAGGGCGCGATAGAGCGAGGGCCAGGTGCCGATGTCGTACCACCGGAAGTCGGACTCGACGACCCCGATCGGCCAGCCGCAGTCGACGAACGGCAAGAGCTCGTGGTCGGGTCCCGGGTCGCCGCGGTAGTCGGCTTCATCGCCACTGCGCACGTATGCCGTGATGGCCGCCCCCATCTCGGGAGAGGCCTGCTGGTAGGCCTCCTTGAGCGTGGCGACCGAGAAGCAGTAGTGGGAGGTGTTCCAGAAGTAGTCGCTGGCAGCGAGGAACTCCTCCGCAACGGCATGGCTCGGCTTCTCGAGGAAGTCACGAGCGACCCGTATGCCGGGCACCCCCATCGCGTGGCCGGTCGCCCGCACGTAACCCAGCGAGGTGTCGGCCTGGGTCGGGGCGATCGCCAGCAACGTCGTCCACGAGGGGTGGGTCTCGACGAAGTCGAAGGACCGGTCGGCTGCGGCCTGGAACGCTTCCAGCGGCACGATCGAGCTGTCCGACGCGGCGCTGAGGACGACCGCATCCGGGTCGACAGCAGCGATGCGGTGGGCAATGAGCAGGAAGGCGGCCGGCTTGCCCTCCGGGCGGGGCTCGACGACGAGGTGCTCGGGGTCGAGCTCGGGCAGCGAGGCCAGGACGTCGTCGGCATACTCGGCCGTCGTCGAGACGAAGATGTGGCCGGCCCCGACACATTCCTTGAGCCGGTCGAAGGTCTGCGCGATGAGCGGGCGGGTGTCGCCCAGCGCCTGGAACTGCTTGGGCTGCTCCTGCGTGCTGATCGGCCACAACCTGGTGCCACGGCCCCCGGCGAGGATGACGGCATACCGATGGGAGGTAGTGCTCACGCCCGGTACTCCTTCGCTGCCACTCATTCGATGACACCGTGTCGCCGACATCGGTCGACGCACCCCCGAGCCCACCCAGGGCAACCCCACGACCCCCGCCAGGCTACACGAGCGCGAGCGCTAGGGCGGCTGACCCTGAACTCGCACGAGGCCCGCGTCGCTCACGAACTTCCCGAAGGACGACCCGGGCCCACCGGCACTGGGCGCTGGCTCAAAAGATGTGCGGCAGGACGTGCAGCATGCACATCGACCAGGTGACGTGGGTGAGGATCGGGGCGAGGATGCCCCCGGTCGACCAGCGCTGTCGAGCCGTGACGACGCCGAGCACGATGGCTGCGAAGGCGAGCATGACATTGCCGGTGAGGGCGGTCGCGACGGCATACAGGGCAGTCGTCACCCAGATCTGGCGACCGTCGCGGACCGCGGCATAGAGCGCACCGCGGAAGAAGACCTCCTCGGCGATGCCACTGAGCAGGGTGGTGACCGTGAGGGCGGCGATCGAGCCGTATTCGGCGAAGGCGAGCACCGAGCGGGCCTGGTCAGCCAGGGGCGGGACGAGCCGGGTGAGGAAGGCCCCCGCGATGAAGACTGCCGCGAGCGCCAGGCCGGCGACGATGGGCTGGATGATCGGACGTTGCAGCCGACCGTCGACCGCGATGCGGCCCAAGTGCAGCCGGCCCGAGGCGAACGCCCCACCGGCCCAGACTGCGGCCACGGCGAGCGCCGCAAGCGGGAAGTAGGGCGAGTCACGGTCCATCCGGAGGCTGGCGGCCAGCCCGATCGCGCCGACGAGCAAGGTGAGGGCAGCGACGATGCGCCGGCGCTTCCAAGCGCGGTCGGAATCGCGTTGGTCGCGCTCGACCCGGCGCAGGAATTGGTCATCGACGGCCCGTAGCCGCGACCAGCGCACCGGCGTGGTCGCGGCTGGCGGGATCGCCTCGGAAGCCGGGTCCGGGTCGGGCAGCTGCCCTCCGGGGGGTGCCGAGTCCGAGTCCGAGTCTGGGTCAGAACTGAACGGTCGCATTGCCACCATCATCGGGGCGGGACCCCGTCACCACCGCTTTGAGGGTTGAGATGAGCTGGGCGGGCTTGCCGGGGGCGTCCCAATACTCGGCTGCCGTGGAGTCCACCCGAATGAGCGCGACCTTGGGGTCTTCGGGCTCGCACTGGAACCACGCCTTGGCAAAGGGATTCCAGAGCTCGCGGGCCTTGGCCTCGTCGTGGACGACCTCGGCGGTGCCGGTGAGGGACACCCACGCGCCCTCCTGGGTGAAGGCGACGTTGACCCGGGGGTCGGCCTGGATCTGGGCGACTTTCTGGCTGTCGGAGAACGCGAAGAACCACAGGCTGCCGTCGAACTCGGCCTCTTGGCATGCCATCGGCCGGGTGACGATCGACCCGTCGGCGTGATGGGTGGTGAGCATCGCGGTGCGTTGGCCCTTGATCAGCTCGTGCACCGTGGCGATGCCGTCGGCGTCGGCGTCGGCGAGCGCGGGAGCGGGAGCAGGTGACTCGGTCATGACGACTCCTTCGTGAGGGCTTCCAGGGTTCCGGTGACGACGGCTGCCGCTCCTGCGATGAGGGAGGCAATGCCCCCGCCGTGCCCGCCGGACCACTGCGGGTCGTGCGGCATGGGTCCCATCGGGTCGAGGGTGCGCGGGTCGGTGTCCGCCGCACGTCCCATCTGGGGGCGAGCCAAGGCCCGGACGAACGACTCCTTGAGCGGCACGAAGGTGTGTCCCGAGCGGAACAACGCTGCGCGAGCGTCGTTTTCGCGGCAGACCATATCGTGGTGCAGGCTCTCCACGAGCGCCTCGACGGTGGAGGTTGGCACATCGGTGAGCAACCCCGCGAGGGTGCCGACGACATCGGTCGGCAGCGCGGGGATGGTGACCTGCGGGCGTCGCAGTCCCGCGACACCGGCATACAGCTTGAGCAGCTCAGGGTAGGGCAACCGTTCCGGGCCGCCCACGTCGTAGGACCGCGACCGAGTCTGCACGGTGAGTGCCCCGAGCAGCGCCTCAAGGACATCGGTGACCGCGATGGGCTGCACCTGGGAGTTCATCCAGTCGGGGACGGTCGTCACGAGCATCCGCTCGGAGATCTGCCGGATGATCTCGAAGCTCGTCGAGCCCGAGCCGACGATGACGGCCGCGCGCAGGGTGATCGTCGTGATGCCCGATCGGGTGAGCAGTCGCTCGACCTCCAGACGGGAGGCGATGTGTTCGGAGAGCTGCGATTCGGGCACCTGCGGAACGATCCCCGAGAGATAGACGATCCGCGACACGCCAGCCCGGGCGGCAGCAACGGCGAGGTTGCTAGCCGAGCGCCGGTCCTTGGCGGCGAAGTCCTCGCCGCCCATCCCGTGGATGAGGTAGTAGACGGCGTCGACCCCGGAGACGGCCGCGGCGACTTCGGCAGGGTCAAGCACGTCCATCTCGACGACCTCGACCTCGTCGTGCCACCAGAACCGGTCGGCCTTGGCGGGGTCCGAGAACGACGCCCGCACCTCGTGGCCTTCTCTCAGCAGCTCGGGGACCAGACGACCCCCGACATATCCACTGGCTCCGGTGACCAGGACCTTCATGTGTGGCTCCATTCCGCGAGCGCCACGCGGCGACTGACCACATCAAGAACCCGTGTCACAGTTTTGTTCCTAGTTTGTCGAAGGTTTTCCTCATCCATTGGCCTGCCGTTGGAGGCGTCCTAGAGCGTGGCCGGACCCGTGAGCGTCTCCAGCGCGGCCGCCAGGGCCGGCTCGCCGATCGGCCCCTGGCGCAGCGTGATCCGGCAATCCAGCGGTGCGCCGACGACCGCCTGCACGTGGGTCTGCAGCTGGTGAGGGTTCGGCGCGTTGAGCACGAGTTCGCGCAACCGGATGCCGCGGTCGGGCAACTGCGTCCAGGGCGGGGCGGTAAGCCACTGGATCGGCGCCGGCAGAGCGCCACCGCACGGCAACGACCCGTCCTCGCGCGGCAGCGCCCGCCACCGCACAGCCCCGCGACTCAGCTCACGCACCCCAGCCCCGGCCAGCTCTGCCACCCGGACCACCCAAGTGAGCAGGATCGGCCCGCTGGTCAGCCGCTCGCGCACCTCAGGCAGCCCCAGCCCCAACGGGTATGCCGTGCCCGTCGCCTCCGCGCGGGGGTTGACGGCGAGGATCTCGAGATAGTCAGTCGGGCCGAGCGAGAGCAACCGGTTGTGCGTGCCGAAGGCCGGGTGTTCGCCGCCGGGCTCGGTCGGCACGCCGAGCAGGTCACTGACCCAGGCGGCACCCTCGTCCAGATCCCGGGCGGCGACGACAAGGTGGTCGATCCCGGGGCGAGCCCAGGCTTCGGCGATGCGCGACGGCATACGGTCAGGTCGTGGCGGGCGTGGGAGCCGGCTCGATCCATACCGCGACCCGCGGGGTGTCGCGCATCCGCTTGGCGAGCTTCTCGATCGCCATGAAGACGCGGAACTCCAGGCCGTACTTCGCGCGCAGCAGCGAGCGTAGGTGCTCAACGTCCGCCCCCTGCTCGCTCACCGTCGCCGTGCCCGTCACCGTCTCCGCGCCGCTCTCCACCACACCGCGCCGAGAGCAGCGCGCCAGCGTCACCCGGGGAGTGTGGGCCAGGCGCTTGACCTTGCCGGTGCCTGCTGGGGTGAGGACGCCGAGTCGGTCGCCATCCTGCACCACCCACACCGCCGTCGAGACCGGGGCGCCGGTGCGCCGAAAGGTCGTCAGGGCGACGAACGGAGCCGCAGCGAGAGCAGCGAATTGGGGGTGCATTTGAGCGAGCGTAGGCCACCGGTGCCGAGACGGCAGGGCGACCGGGAAACTCCGGCTACTTCGGCCACGTGGTGAGCGATCCGGGGTTCAGACACCGGCGACTGATCCGTCTGCGTGACTAGGCTGGCCTCTCCCCCTGCGGCGCGAGAGGAACCCATGAGCGGGACCCCGGAGATCAAGCCGGCCCTGACCGCGCCCGAAGAAGAGTCGATCGGCCCGCGCGACCTCACCCACTGGCGCAGCCGGTTGGGCCGGTCCGTCGCCAGCGTGGTCAACCGGGTCGTCGGCGCCTATGCGCGGTGGACCATCGCGGTGATCGCCGGCGTCGGCTTGCTGGCGGCGGTGCTCACGACGCTCCTGGCTGCCGAGGTCTACGAGTCGGTCACCGAACAGGGTCACCTCGCCGCGCTGGACCAGCCGGTCCTGGACTACTCCGTCGGCACCCGCACGCCCTTCCTGGAGCGCGCACTGACGACGTTCACCGATATCGGCGGCCCGGTCGGTATGCCGATCCTCGCCACCCTTCTCGTCGCGGTCATGGTGTGGCGCTGGCGCTCCCGAACGCCGCTTGTGCTCACCCTGATCGCCGCCGCCGGGTCACTGGCGATGACGACGGTGGGCAAACATCTCATCGGACGCTCACGTCCACCTCGTGAGCTGGCCGTCCCGCCTTTCGAGAGCTCACCGTCCTTCCCCAGCGGCCACACCCTCAACGCGACGGTCATCATCGGCGTCCTGATCTACCTCTGGCTGCTGCACCTCACCACCGCTCGGGCCCGCGCCTGGGCGGTCGCGATGGGTGCCTTCTTCGTCGTGTCGATGGGCCTGAGCCGGGTCTACCTCGGCCATCACTGGCTCACCGACGTCATCGCCGGCTGGCTGATCGGGCTGGGCTGGCTCGCCGCCGTCATCACGGCCCATCGATTGCACCTCACGGTGCGCCGCCGGCGAGAGGCGGCGCGAGCCGTCTCGTGAGGTGACCACCCGGCATACGGGCCTGCGGCATACGGGCCTGCGGCGGGTCAGTAGCTCCCACGTAGGTCGGCGCCGAAGCCGCGCTTGTGCCGCGCCCGTTCGAGCAGCAGATAGAGCGCGGGCACGATGAGCAGGGTCAACGCCGTCGAGCTGAACAGCCCGCCGATGACGACCAGCGCGAGCGGCTGGCTGATGAACGCGCCGCCGCCGGTGAGGCTCATGGCCATCGGGGTGAGAGCGAGGATGGTCGCTAGGGCGGTCATGACGATGGGCCGCAGCCGGTGTCGGCCGCCCTCCAAGACGGCGTCCTCGATGCCCAGGCCGCGCCCACGGTATTGGTTGACCAGGTCGATAAGGACGATGGCGTTGGTGACGACGATGCCGACGAGCATGAGCAAGCCGATCATCGACGCGACGCCGAGCGGTTTGCCGGTGATCAGGAGCAGCCCGATCGCGCCGGTCGCCGCGAACGGAATCGACACCATGAGCACCAGCGGCTGCAGCAGGCTGCCGAAGGTGGCCACGAGGATCGCATAGGTGATCGCGATCGCCACGAGAAGCGCCAAGCCGAGTTGCCCGAACGCCTCGGCCTGGTCGGCGCTCACCCCACCGACCTTGGCGGTCGCCGCAGCGGGCAGGGGGGTGTCGGCGACCACCTTGGTGAGGGCAGTCGTCAGGGCCCCGAGGTCGTCGCTGGTCGGCACCGCGCTGATGACCGCGGTGCGCGCGCCGTCCTGCCGGGTCAGGCTCGCGGGGGCGTCCTGCTGGGCCACCGTCGCCACCTGCCCGAGGGTCAGCGGTATGCCGTTCGGCCCGACTCCCAGCGGCAGCGCCTTGAGCGCTTCGACGCCGACCGGCGCGGTGCCCTGACGCAGAGTCACCGGGTGACCGACGCCGTCGATGGTGATCTCGCCGAGCGAGGTGCCGCGTAGCGCACCGGCCACCAGGCCGCCGACGATGGTCTCCGAGAGGCCGGCCTGGCGCGCCTTGGCTCGGTCGACCTCGACGGTGACCGTCGGGATGAGCACGGCGAGGTCGTTGGTGACATCGCGGGCGCCCTTGAGCTTGGCGACGGCGCTGGTGAGCGCGGTAGCTGCCGTGCGCAGGGTGGCCTCGTCGGGTGCCTTGACGATGACCTGGGCGGTGGACGCCCCGGTGGGGCCGCCTCCGCTGCTGGCGGTGATGGTGCCGAGCTCAGGGTGCGCGTCGGCGAACTGGCGCACGTGGTCGGTGAGCGAGTCGACGCCGCCCTTGGTCGTCGTGATGTTGAAGGTCGCGTTGTTGGCGCCGCCCCCGGTGAACGCCGCGAGGGGGCCAGTGCTGCCGACGGTCACCTGGTATGTCACGACGTCTGAACGCCCTTTGAGGGTGGCCTCGACCTGCTTGACGGCCTCGTCCGTGACGGCAAGTGAGGTGCCGGCCGGCAGCTTCTGGCTCACCGTGAGGGTGGTGCCGCCGGAATTGCCGATGAAGTCGGTCTTGAGCAGGCCGGCGGCACCGCCGGACATGACCAGGATGAGCAGCCCGAGCAGCACCGTGACGACAGGGCGCCGGATCACCCAGCGCAGCGCTGGGAGGTAGGCGCGCTGGAGCCGGGTGATGGGTTCGTCCTGCTCGGGGATCCGAGCGGCGGTGGAGGGTGCGGCAGGCGGCTCGGCGGGGAGCCCGGTGTGGGCGGGGCCGGTGACCTCCGGCGATGGCGCCGCGTGGGCCAGGATCGCCTCGGCGGCGGTCTTGCGGTGGCGACCGGACGGCATACCGACGCTCTTGCCGTTGGCTGTGCCTGCGCGGCCGCGACCACGGCCGCGACCGGCAAGGAACCAGTAACCGAGCACCGGCACGATGGTGAGCGAGACGAACAGCGAGGCCAGCATCGCCAGCGTCACGGTGAGCGCGAACGGCCGGAAGAGCTCGCCGACCTGGCCGCCCACGAGCGCGAGCGGGATGAAGACCGCGACGGTCGCGAGGGTCGATGAGGTGACCGCGGTCGCGACCTCCTTGACGGCGGTGGGGATGGCGTCGCGGCGGGACTGGCCCATCTGCAGGTGGCGCTCGATGTTCTCGATGACGACGATCGAGTCGTCGACGACCCGGCCGACCGCGATGGTCAGGGCCCCCAGGGTGAGGATGTTGAGGGTGAAGCCGCCCACCCGCAGGCCCAGCAGCGCGATGAGCAGCGACAGGGGGATCGACACCGCCGTGACCAACGTCAGCCGCACCGACAGCAGGAACGCGAAGACGACGAGCACCGCGAAGGCCAGCCCGAGCAGGCCCTCGGTCGTGAGGTCCTTGACCGACTCGGTAATAAACGGCGCCTGGTCATAGACGACGGCGGTCTTGCCATTGCTCACCAGTCGTTCGAGGTCGGGGCGCATCGCGTCGAGGGCGTGCGAGATGCCGACGGTGTTGCCGTCCGGGGTCTTGGTGATGGCGAGAGTGAGGCTCGGTATGCCGTTCGTGCGGGACAGCGACGTGACGGCCGCATCGGCGAGGGAGACCTTCGCGACCTGGCCGAGGGTGACCGGCGCGGCGAGCTGGGTCGGTGCTGACGTGGTCGTGGAGCCAGTCGCTGCGCGCGGCAGCGGCAACGCGGCGAGTTGCTCGACCGAGGTGATGGGGCTGCCGACCTGGACGCTCAGCTCGGAGCGCCCTTCGGCGAGCTGACCTGCGGGAATGACCAGACCGTTGACCTTGAGCACATCGCTCACCGCCGTCGGCGACACCCCGACCGCAGCAAGCTTGGCCCCGTCGAGGTCGACCAGCACGACCTGGTCGGCCACCCCACTCACCTGCACGTCACGCACCCCCGCGATGCCCGCGATCTTGGGCACGACCTGCGCGCGCACAGTGGCCAGCAACTGCTGTTGGTCGGCGCCGCCGGACATCGACATCTGGATGATCGGGAAGTCACCAATGCTGCCGGTGATGACCTGCGGCTGGGCGCCCTCGGGCAGGTCACGCAGGTTGAGCACGGCGCGCTGGGCGTCGGTCTGAGCTTTGCCGAGATCTTCGCCGTAGGCGAGGGTCACCATGACCGTCGAGATGCTGTCGCTGGAGGTCGAGGTCACCTTGGTCACCCCGCGCAGCCCGAGCACCGCACCTTCCATCGGGCGGGTGACCCGGGCCTCGACGACCGACGCGCTGGCGCCGGGCACCGGCGTGACGATCCCCATGATGGGGAACTGGATCGACGGGATGAGCTCCTGCTTGAGCGAACCCATCGCGATGACCCCGCCGACCATGAGGAAGACGGTCAGCAGCGCGGTGAGCGCGCGATTGCGCAGGCTGAGGCGGGAAAGCGCGTTCACGTGGTTCCTCCGGTTGCGCCGGACCCCTGGTCGGAGCGGTTGCGATGCGTGAGCGATGCGAGCACCGGCCAGGCTACGCCCCAAGCCCTTCGACCATCGAACCAACGGTGCACCACGGCATACCGGTCGGGTTCACCCCGCTCCGGTATGCCGTCCGGCTGGGTCAGGCGGCCGGCATACCGAAGAACAAGCCAGCGCTCGGTATGCCGTCCGGCTGGGTCAGGCGGACCGAGCGGTGCGGCGCGGGCGGCCTGAGCCGGCCCGTGAGCCCGCCGAGAAGGCGGCCGCGCTCGGAGCCCGTCCGGTGCTGCGCGAGTCCCCGGGGCGACCAGCTTGGCTGCGGGTCGACGAGGCGGCAGAGTTCCGCGTCGAGGATGTTGACGGGCGACCCGTGGACCCCGGCGTCCCCGCGCCACGCCCAGAACCAGCGCGCGCCGAGCTCGACCGGCCGGCACCAGTCCGCCCAGACCCGCCGCGACCGCTTGCGGCGCGGCCCGACTCGCCTCGGCCCGACTCGCCTCGGCCAGCGCCTCGGCCGGAGCCACCCCGACCCGAGCGAGACTCGGCGGCGACAGCGGAAGCCAGCCCACCGGCATACTCGCGCTCTCCCGGCGCCAACTCGCGCAGGAGGGGATGTGCGGTCGTGACCCGCGTGGTCGTCGCCGTGACGCCGGCCTTGCGGGTGAGGTCGCGGACGTCGCGGACCTGGTCGTCGGTCATCAGCGTGATGACGGTGCCGCTGTTGCCGGCGCGCGCGGTGCGACCGGAGCGGTGCAGGTAGGCCTTGTGCTCGGTCGGCGGGTCGGCGTGCACGACGAGCGCGACATCGTCGACGTGGATGCCCCGCGCGGCGATGTCGGTCGCGACGAGCGTCTGCGCGGTGCCGTCGCTGAAGGCTGCCATGGTGCGGGCGCGGGCGTTCTGGGAGAGATTGCCGTGCAGTTCGACAGCCGGTATGCCGCGCGCGTTCAGTTGGCGCGCAAGGTTTTTCGCGCGGTGCTTGGTCCGAGTGAAGACGACCGTGCGGCCCGGTGCGGCGACCAGGTCGACCAGCACCGGGAGGTGGTCGGCGCTCGACACGTGCAGCACGTGGTGGGTCATCGTCGCGACCGGCGACTGCGCCGAGTCGGCTTCATGGGTGACCGGGCGCACGAGATAGCGCCGGACCAGCACACCGACGGCGGCATCGAGGGTCGCCGAGAAGAGCATCCGCTGGCCGCCCGCGGGCGTGGCGTCGAGCAGGCGGCGGACCGACGGGAGGAAGCCCAGGTCGGCCATGTGGTCGGCCTCGTCGATGATCGTCACCTCGATCGCGTCGAGCGAGACGTGACCCTGGGCGATGAGGTCTTCGAGGCGACCGGGGCAGGCGACGACGATGTCGACGCCACGGCGCAGGTCGGTCACCTGGGGACCCTGGCCGACCCCGCCGAAGACGGTGCGGCTGGTGAGACCAGCGGGTTGGGCCAACGGGCGCAGGGCCTCGTCGATCTGGGTTGCGAGCTCGCGGGTCGGAGCGAGGATGAGCGCGCGCGGACGCTTGGACTGCCGAACCCGACGCGCCGGACGACCGACCGCACGTGCGGCGGCGTCGCTCTCGCCGGAGAGGCGGGCGACCAGCGGCAACAAGAAGGCGTAGGTCTTGCCCGAGCCGGTGCGGCCTCGGCCCAGCACGTCGCGGGCGGCCAACGAGTCGGGCAGGGTCGCGGCTTGGATCGGGGTGGGGGTAGTGATGCCGAGGCCCGCGAGGACGTCGACGAGGGATGACGGCACGCCAAGCGCACCGAACGTGGGTGAAGACAAAGGGAAACTCCGAAGAATGAGGGCCGTGTTCCGCCCGGCGCGACAACGGTCGCGGCGCAAGGGCTACCACGGTGCTGCGAACGGCCCGAGGCGAAACTGATCGGGCCAGTGCCCCCAGTCTACCGGCGTGGGGACTCCGTCCCGACCACGACCATCCGGCGAGGCCACACAAGCCGATGGCACCACGCAGAGCCAGCCCACCGGCATACCGGGCGATTGCGCCCACACCACCGACGGCAAGCAGATTGGGTCGTGTCCAACCCTTGGGATTTCCCCTCTGCTGTGGTGTCATGGCGGGGAACGCGGGAACAGCTTCCCGGGTCGGGGGCGCATCCATCAACGAATGGGGCACGACTGTGTTCAACTCACTGCGACGCGTGGCCGCGGCGGCCGCGCTGACGCTCGGCCTAGTGGCGGCATCGACCGGCCAGGCTGTGGCAATCACCGGGGGCACCCCCGACGGCAATGGTCACCCGAGCGTCGGCATGATCATGTTCTACGAGGGCGGCTCGCGGTACCGCTGCACCGCCACCCTGGTCACCCCGACCGTCCTGCTCACCGCCGCCCACTGCACGATGGGCACGGCCGGCAAGACGCTCGTCACCTTCGACTCAGTCATCGCCGAAGCTCCGCCGAACGGCATCCCGGCCGCCAGCGACCCCGCCGCGGGCTACCTCGCGACTGACGTCAGCAAGGACACCACCCGCACGTGGTATGCCGGGCAGTCCGCCTACCACCCGCAGTACAGCGACTTCACCGACATGGCCAACTGGAACGACGTCGGCGTGGTCGTCCTCGACACGCCCGTCGCCGGCATCACCCCCTCGAAGATCGCCCCGTTGAACTACCTGGCGCAGTTCGCCCAGCCCAAGCTCAACAGCACGCTCTTCACGATCGTCGGTTACGGCACCGAGGTCCGCAAGCCTGACTCGGGCCCGCAGAAGCCGGCGCCCATGTCCTACCCGCTGATCCGCCGCGTCGCCGAGGCCCCCGGCCAGAAGCTCACCCCGCAGATCCTGCAGGTCAACGGCAACCCCAACGACATCCGCGGCACCGGTGGTTCGTGCTTCGGCGACTCGGGCGGCCCGACCTTCAAGGACGGCTACATCGTCACGGTGACCAGCTACGGCTACACCCAGAACTGCCGCTACCTCGACGGCCTCCAGCGCGTCGACATCAAGGGCGTGCAGGCCTGGCTGATGAGCTACGGCGTCACGTCCTGACCCACTTCGCTGCGCACCGGGCGGGCACGGCATACCAGCGGGGTATGCCGTGCCCGCCCCTTTGCGTGCGCGGTCCGCGCGGCGCCGCTTTGGTCGCCGCGGCACGTCCCACACGAGCGCTCGTCGTGACAGGCTGAGGCATGGACAGCACCATGCAGCGCACTCCCCTGCTCATCTCGTCTCTCATGCGCTACGGCGCCCTGGTGCACGCCGACCAGAAGGTCATCACGTGGACCGGCGACGGCTCCCGCTCGATTACCTATCGCCAGGTCGGCGAACAGGCCGCCCAGCTAGCGCACGCACTGCGCTCGCTCGGCGTGACCGGCGACCAGCGGGTCGGCACCTTCATGTGGAACAACGCCGAGCACCTCATCACCTACCTCGCCGTGCCGTCGATGGGGGCGGTGCTGCACGCGCTCAACATCCGGCTCTTCCCGCCGCAGATCATCTATGTCGCCAACCACGCCGATGACCGCGTCGTCATCGTCGACAACACGCTGGCCAAGCCGTTCGCCGGGCTGTTGCCGCATCTGCCGCGGGTGCAGCACGTCATCGTCAACGGGCCGATCGACGCGGAAACCCTTGCGGCACTGCAGGATCCGGCTCATGTCGAGGGCGTCCACGACTGGACCGAGCTGCTCGCGGGGCAGCCCACGGCATACGACTGGCCGTTGGATCTCGACGAGGACTCGGCCTCCTCGATGTGTTACACCTCCGGGACGACCGGCAATCCCAAGGGCGTCGCCTACTCGCACCGCTCCAATTACCTGCACGCCGTGACCGCCGCGCTCGCGCTCGGGGCGCGTCAGGACGACCGGCTGCTGGTCGTCGTGCCGCTCTTCCACGCCAATGCCTGGGGCTTCCCCTACCTCGCGATGGCCGCTGGAGCGTCGCTGGTCATGCCCGACCGCTTCCTGCAGGCGGCGCCGCTCGCGGCGATGATGGAGCAGGAGAAGGTGACCTTCGGCGCCGGCGTCCCGACCATCTGGAACGACCTGCTGCGCCACCTCGACACCTCGCCTGCCGATCTGTCGGCCTGTCGCGGCCTGGTCGTCGGCGGCTCGGCCGCGCCACCCGCGTTGATGAAGGCATTCCAGGCCAAGCACGACGTGACGATCATCCACGCGTGGGGCATGACCGAGATGTCGCCGATCGGCACCGTGGCCACACCGCCGGCTCACCTTGAGGTCGGCACGGACGACTACTGGCGGTATGCCGCGTCGCAAGGTCGGCTGGTGGTCGGGGTCGAGGGCCGCCTGGTCGGACCGGATGACTCGATCGCGCCTTGGGACGGCGAGAGCGTCGGCGAGCTACAGGTGCGCGGGCCGTGGATCACCGGGTCCTACTTCGCCAACGGCGCCGAGTCCGAGGTCGAGCAGATGGAGATGGAGGCCAAGTTCCAGGACGGCTGGCTGCGCACGGGCGACGTGGGCACGCTGACGCCCGACGGCTTCCTCGTGCTCACCGACCGGGCCAAGGACGTCATCAAGTCCGGCGGCGAGTGGATCTCCTCGGTCGACCTGGAGAACGCGATCATGGCCCACCCCGATGTGCAGGAGGCGTCGGTCGTCGGGGTGCCTGACGAGCGCTGGGGCGAGCGGCCGCTGGCGTCGGTCGTGCTACGCCCGTCGGCGACGGCGGGGGTGGCCGAGATCCGCGAGTGGCTGGCCGCCCAGTTGCCCAAGTGGATGCTCCCCGAGCGGTGGGCGGTCATCGACGAGGTGCCCAAGACGAGCGTGGGCAAGTTCGACAAGAAGGTGCTGCGCAAGCAGTATGCCGCCGGCGAACTCGAGGTGCAGTCCCTCGACTGACCCGCGACGCGCCGCCTCGTGACGCCCCTCGTGACGTTGTCTGACGCCATGTGACGCGGATGGCCCCTTCCCGTGTGGGGAAGGGGCCATCCGCGTCATGCCGTGCTGATCTAACCGCTGGAGCGACCGGCTTGCACTGGGCCAACCGCCGGTCAGCCCTTGAGGTCGGGGAACATGTCGTCGCGCCACTCATTGCCGTCCGGCTTGATCTCGCCGCGCGCCAATTGCTCTTCACGAGAACGCAATTCGACGCGACGAATCTTGCCCGAAATGGTCTTGGGCAACTCGGCGAACTCGATCCGGCGCACCCGCTGCCAGGGCTGCAGATGCGCCCGGGCGTAGGCGAGGATCGACTTGGCCGTCTCGGCGTCGGCCACATGACCAGGCGCCAGCATGAGATAGGCCTTCGGCACCGCCAACCGCACCTCATCGGGCGCCGGCACCACCGCCGCCTCGGCCACCGCCGGGTGCTCGATCAGCACCGACTCCAACTCGAACGGGCTGATCTTGAAGTCGCTGGCTTTGAAGACGTCGTCGGTGCGCCCGATATAGGTGATGTAGCCCTCGGCGTCCCGGCTGGCGACATCGCCAGTGTGGTACCAGCCGCCCTCCATCGCCTCGGCGTTGCGCTCATCGTCGCCCTGATAACCCGTCATGAGCGCCAGCGGCTGCACGGACAGGTCGAAACAGATCTCGCCCTCGCCCACCCCGTCGACGCGTTGGTTGGTCAGCGGATCGACCAGCACGACCGGCATACCAGGCAGTGGGTGTCCCATTGAGCCGGCCTTGACCGGCGACCCGGGCGCATTGCCCACGGCCGCAGTCATTTCGGTCTGCCCATAGCCGTCCCGCAGGGTGAGCCCCCACGCCGACTGGACCTTGTCGATGACCTCGGGGTTGAGCGGCTCGCCCGCGCCGATGACCTCGCGCAATGACCCCGGCCCGCCGGACAGGTCGGCATTGATGAGCATCCGCCAGACCGTCGGTGGCGCGCAGAAACTCGTCACCCCGTTGCTGCGGATCTGGTGCAGCAGCGCCGCTGCGTCAAAGCGCGTGTAGTTGTAGACGAAGACGGTCGCCTCGGCGATCCACGGCGCGAAGAAGAGCGACCACGCATGCTTGGCCCAGCCCGGCGACGAGATCGTCAGGTGCACATCGCCCGGGCGCACGCCGAGCCAGTACATCGTCGACAGGTGCCCCACCGGGTAGGACACCTGGGTGTGCTCCACAAGCTTGGGCCGGCTGGTCGTGCCGGAGGTGAAGTAGAGCAGCAGCCGGTCGCCGGGGGCGGTTTCCGGGTGCGCCGTCGGGGGCACCACACCACCCTGGTATGCCGTGTGCAGATCCTCCCAGCCCGCAGCCGGGCCGATCGAAATGCGGCCATAGTCGCCTGGCACCTCGTCGAACTTGCTCGTCTCCGAGGGGTTGGTGATGACGAACTTGGCGTTGCCGCGGTGGATCCGGTCGATCAACTCGGTCGGGCCGGCCGCAGTCGTGGTCGGCATGATGACGGCGCCGAGCTTCATCACCGCAAGCATGGCTTCCCACAGCTCGACCTGGTTGCCGAGCATGAGCAACACCGAATCGCCGCGCTGGACACCGAGATTGGCCAGCCAGGCCGCCAATTGGTCTGAGCGCGTGGCCATTTCGTCGAAGGTGCGCTCGGTGCGCCGCCCATCTTCCTCGACGATGATCAGCGCGGTGCGCGAGTTGCCGCGCGCATAGGCGTCGAACCAGTCGACCGCCCAGTTGAACCGCTCGCCCAGCTCGGGCCAACGGAAGGTCGCCACAGCCTCGTCATGCTTGCCGCGCAGGGAGAGCAGCTGGTCACGTGCCTCGCGGTAAGCCTGGGTCGCATTCGTCATGAGCCAAGCGTGCCGCGTCGACCCCCGCTCGGCCACCGGAAGGACCGGGTGGAATATCGAACACCACCTGATCGGGACTGAAGTCTCACCCGTGCCTCAGCGCAGGCGGTATGCCGTCCGCGACAGGTCGAAGCCGCCGCCGGTCTTGGCGTCCGTGCAGTGCATGCCGTCGGTCTGGCTCGTGCACGTGATGGTGCCCAACTTCATCGACGCGCCGTACGCCAAGGCGACTACATCCAGTCGGCCGGAGAACGAAACTCGTTGGGCCCCAACCCCATCTGCCCACCAAGTGCCGTCTTGTCCCGGGGAGTCGGCACCGATGAGGGCATCGCCGGCACAGGTGAGCGCGGCCTGGCCACCTTCGAGATAGGCGCCGTGGCTCCAGTCGAACTGACAGTCGGCTGGCTTGGGCGGCAGCGCCCAGCTGTGGTTGAACACGTCGCAACGCACCGATTGGAACGCTGCCGTCTCGCCCTTGACCAGGACACAGGTGATGTTGCCCGTGGGCGAGCCAAAGGCAGTGATGCCCTTGGCGGTCGCGTCGATCGTCGGCCCGCGAGGCGCCAGCGTGGGCGATGGTGCGGGGTCCGATGGTGCCGCACCGGCACCCGCCGCACCGCTGGTCGAGACTGTCGAGCCGCCGGCCTCACCGCTGCCGGCTACGCGGGTCGAACTCGCCGTGCCCGCGGCACCACCAGCACCATTGGCTCCGGCCGTCGACGTCCCGGCACCCGAACACCCGGCAACGAGCGGGAGCAGGCCGAGCGCGAGGACCGCTGCCACCCAGGTCTTTCCGCGCAGCACGTCACGCATCATGGAGCCCAGCCTGGCTGAACCCACCCTCGACATGCCGAATTCGGCTCTCTCATCGCGCCCGAAGCAGCCGATATCGGCACGCCGAGGCCGTCCAGCGTCGGGAGAGCGATGGGCCGCACCTGACGAGTCTTCCGAGGCCAGGCTCAGACGAGCAGTTCGGCGATCTGCACGGTGTTGAGCGCCGCACCCTTACGCAAGTTGTCGTTGCTCACGAAGAGCACCAGCCCCCGCCCGCCGTCGACCGACAGGTCTTCGCGGATCCGGCCCACGTAGGACGGGTCGGCACCGGCGGCCTGCAAGGGCGTCGGCACGTCGACAACCTCGACGCCCGGCGCGCTGGACAACAGCTCACGCGCCCGCGCCGGCGTGATCGCCCGCTCGAACTCGGCGTTGATCGACAGCGAGTGCCCGGTGAAGACCGGCACCCGCACGCAGGTCCCCGACACCTTCAACTCGGGCAGGTCGAGGATCTTGCGGGACTCGTTGCGCAGCTTGCGCTCCTCGTCGGTCTCGTCGGAGCCGTCGTCCAGCAGTGAGCCGGCCAGCGCGACGACGTCGAACGCGATCGGCGCGACGTACTTCACCGGCATACCGAGCTCGACGGCGGAGCCGTCGTGCGCCAGACCCTCGATGTCACCGGAAGCCAGCCCCGAGCGCACCTGGTCGGCGAGTTCGCGCACCCCGGCCACGCCCGAGCCGGACACGGCCTGGTAGGTCGACACGATCAGGCGGGTCAGGCCCGCCTCGTCGGCCAGCGGCTTGAGCACTGGCATCGCAGCCATCGTCGTGCAGTTGGGGTTGGCGATGATCCCCTTGGGGGTATGCCGTGCAGCCTCCGGATTGACCTCGGAGACGACCAGCGGCACCTCGGGGTCCATCCGCCAGGCCGAGGAGTTGTCGATGACGGTGACGCCCGCAGCGGCGAACACGGGAGCCAGCGCCCGCGAGGTGGTCGCGCCAGCGGAGAAGATCGCGATATCGAGGCCACTCGGGTCGGCGTTCGCGGCGTCTTCGACGACGATGTCGCGGCCCTGCCACGAGATCGTCGAGCCGGCCGAGCGAGCCGAGGCAAAGAGCCGCAGCTGACCGACCGGGAAGTTGCGCTCGGCGAGGATGCGCAGCACGACGCTGCCGACCTGCCCGGTGGCGCCGACGACGCCGACATTGACCTGACGCCCAGCAGCGTCCCCAGCAGCAGCACCCACAGCAGCGCTCATCGCAGCCTCGCTCATCGACCCGTCCCTCCGTAGACGATGGCCTCTCCCTCGGTCGAGTCCAGCCCGAACGCCGTGTGCGCCGCGCGCACGGCGGCTTCGAGCTGGTCGGACCGCGTCACCACTGAGACGCGGATCTCGGAGGTCGAGATCATCTCGATGTTGATGTCGGCATCGGCCATGGCCCGGAAGAGCTTGGCCGAGATGCCGGGGTTGGTGCGCATGCCGGCGCCGATGACCGACATCTTGCCGATCTTGTCGTCATAGAGCATGTCGGCGAAGCCGATCGACGTCTTCACGGCCTGCAGCACCTGGATCGCCTTCGGGCCGTCGTTCTGCGGCAGGGTGAAGGAGATGTCGGTCAGGCCGGTGGCGGCGGCCGACACGTTCTGCACGATCATGTCGATGCTGATGCCCGCGTCGGCGACCGCCGTGAAGATGTCGGCGGCCTTGCCCTTCTCGTCGGGCACGCCGACGACGGTGATCTTGGCTTCACTCAAGTCGTGGGCGATGCCGGTGATGATCGGGGCTTCCATGCCGCTTCCTTCGTCGTAGGGGTTGTCCACGATGAACGTGCCGGGGTGCTTGGACCACGACGACCGCACATGCAGCGGTATGCC
>Ga0116180_1000843_pt1 | contig 27210 bp, 23 predicted proteins | sample AD_UKC073_MetaG_FD_89804 | JGI IMG/M metagenome (GOLD analysis project Ga0116180, IMG submission 89804) | Active sludge microbial communities of municipal wastewater-treating anaerobic digesters from USA - AD_UKC073_MetaG | ecosystem: Engineered > Bioreactor > Anaerobic > Digestate | place: USA... | reverse complement strand
TTGATAATCAAGGAACCAACGAAATCAATTTTTACAAATCCACCGAAGATATAGGGTGGGAGTTGGTTTTAACAAAGTGAAATTGCTTTTGTAAATCATCTGAAAGGCATGAGGTGGCAGTTGCTTTTGCAAAGCAGTAGTAAGGCGGAAGATGCCAGTTACTCTTGCAAAGCAGAAGTAAGGCGTATGGTGGCAGCTACCTTTACAAAGCAACAGTAAGGCGGAAGGTAGCATTTACTCTTGCAAGTCAGCAGAAAGACATAAAGCGGAAGTTACTTTTACAAATCAGGGTAAGTACAGGGCGGTAGTTACACTTGCAAAGCAGAAGTTACTCTTGTAAGTCAGCAGTAAGGCGTAAGCCGGAAGTTGTTTTTGCAAAGAGGAAATTGTATTTTTAATTGGCGGAAATAAAATTTTTCTGAAAAGAATAGAATAACACATGGGCATGATGTGCCATAAAAAAAATCCCGGCATATTATATGAGATAGCTGTCAATGCTTAAGTATATCTATTTTACTTTTACGGGCATTTATTGTATCATTTATTTAGCAATAATCATGGTCAGGAGTGTTATGTTTGAAAACAGACGGACTTTTAAGCTCTGGTAATATAAAGAGAGTACACCTGACAGGGATCGGCGGCATAAGCATGAGCGGGCTTGCCGAGATACTTGCATATCAAGGGTACATAGTCACGGGGTCGGATGAGAAATCCTCCCCCATTATTCAAAAGCTGGAAAGGTCAGGTATCAGGATAACCATAGGGCATTATGCCGAAAATGTGGCCGGAGCTGATCTTCTGGTATATACTGCTGCTGTCAGGCCTGACAATATAGAACTGGTAACTGCAGCCGTGGCCGGTATCCCATGCATGGACAGAGCCACTCTGCTGGGCGAGCTGATGAAGAAATATCCCATGAGTTTCGCGGTTTCCGGGACTCACGGCAAGACTACCACCACATCTATGATTTCGATGATTATGCTGGAGGAAGGCCTGGACCCGACGATCCACATAGGCGGTGAGCTTGCTGCCATAGGCGGGAGCACCAGGATAGGCAGCAGCGAATTCTTCATAGCCGAGGCCTGCGAATACTCAGGAAGCTTTCTCAAACTCCATCCCCATATAGCTGTCATCCTGAATATTGAATACGACCATGCCGATTATTTCAGGAATATAGATGATGTGAAAAATGCATTCCACAGCTTTGCAGAGCTTGTTCCCAAAGACGGTCATATCGTCGTCAACGGCGATGATGAAAAGGTTCTCGATATCCTCAGCGGTATTTCGTGCAATAAGACAACATTTGGGGTACGGGACAGCAGCAATACATGGAGCGCTTCAAATATAGAGTTCGATGACATGGGCTGTGCATCGTACACTTTGCTCCATATGGGCAAACCCGTCACTGAGATAAAGCTGAAGGTGCCGGGGATACACAATGTCAGCAACTCGCTTGCAGCAATCGCAGCATGCAGCCTGGCGGGCTGCAGCATTTCTTCGGCTGAAAAGGCACTGCTCAAATTCAGCGGCACATGCAGGAGATTTGAGATCAAAGGAATAAGTGACGGTGTAACGGTAGTGGACGACTATGCGCACCATCCCTCGGAGATAGCCGCCACATTGAAAGCAGCGGCCAGATATAATCATTCGCGTATTTGGTGTGTGTTCCAGCCCCACACTTATTCGAGGACAAAATGTCTGATGGATGAGTTCAGCAAATCATTCGACAATGCGGATTTTGTCATACTGACCGATATATATGCCGCACGCGAAGCAGATACAGGCGAGGTCAACTCGTCGATGCTCGCAGAAAAAATCACCCTCACAGGGAAAAATGCGGTCTATATCAAGGATTTCGACAACATCGTGGAACTCCTGGACAAAAATGTGATGTCCGGGGATCTGGTCATTACCATGGGCGCCGGAGATATATACAAGGTCGGGGACATGTTCCTCGAAGCCAGAAAAAAGCTGGCAGTTAGCTGATATAGTCATATGGGGTGCTCTTTATTACTATCGTTCAGAAAAGACTTCCCGAGGCGGGAAGTCTTTCGTTATTTCCGGCTCGTTTATTTTCCGTACGTTGGTGAAAATTTGCCGTCATTGCCTGCAATTTACATCAGCCAAAACCGACATCATTCGCTGACCGATGTCATGGCAAAACGTATCTCGCCCTCGGCAGCTGTTTTATCATCCACAGTCGCCTTTACCTTCGCCTTGACGATACCCATCCTGGATGAGATTATCTCAGCTTCAAGGCGCAGGGTATCTCCCGGCAGCACCTGCTTCCTGAACTTCATCCCATCGATGCTGGCAAATACGCCCAACTTCGCATCTCCGTTTTCTCCATCAGCTCCTGCAGCTTCGGCATTGGCAGCGATCCCTGCTGTCTGGGCAAGCGCTTCAACTATCAGCACACCGGGCATGATGGGATATTCGGGGAAATGCCCCTGAAAAAACGGCTCATTGGCTGTCACATTTTTTATACCGACTGCTCTCTTCCCCGGGTCCAGTTCGATGATTTTGTCCACCAGCAAAAACGGATATCTGTGTGGGATTATTTTTCTGATTTCCTGATTTGTCAACATCTGAACACCTCATTCGATTTATTTTACTATATGATCCGGACTACCTGCTAAACCGAAAAAACGGCTTGACATGCAAGCGTCCGATACCGTCAAACAAGCGCTGACGACCCCTGCGAGCAATAAGCTGACAGGGGCAGCTGTCCTGTCCGTTTACTTCATCAGCTTCCGGCCTTTGCACCTTGTTTCCCGATATGCCCCTGCTCCAGTTCGCAACAGCCTTCTATCATCCCCGGCAGGATCCTGTCGATGAAATACCGGGCACTGACAAGGTCTGACTCAGCCAGATCCTGTACTATGGAATGGAATTTTTCAACGAACGGATGCAGATTATTCAGTCTCACTTCGTTGATGCATTCCACTATAGCATCTATATAATCGGCGCATTTGAGAATTTTCCCCTCGAGGGTGTTGTCCTTCCCGTCGAAAAGTATCTCTCTGTAAATGCTCTTATATGGCTCTTCCATGCTCGACAGCAGATTTTCCTCAACGAATTCCCGCTCAAGCATGTTGAGCATGTCCCTGAGCTGCGCATTTTTATGCTTGACGGTGCTTATGATGTCGCCCGTCATCGCTTCTACGACGTCGTGGTTCACCAGCTTCCTGAACAGCCTGTTCCAATCCACCTTGTTGCCGTTTTGCTCTTCGATCAGCGCAAGCATCTGCCCGATCTGGGATACGAAAAAAGAGTGCTCGCTGACAGTGGCCCTCTGATGCATAAAGTCTGTGGACCACCGGCCCATGTTGTTCAGCTTTCGTACAGTCATCAGGTATTTATGCAGTCCCATAACATCCTCCAGTCCAATAGCCCGATTTTACCCCACCCATTATGAGTCCTGCAGGCACAAAATCAGCAAATTTCATATGAAACGGAACCGATCCTGCAAACGATCCCGCCTGATAAATATCTTCGTCCGGCATGTATATTATTTAGCCCGGCATGTGTATTATTGTATATTCTATTATACCAGACCAAAGTCTGCAAACATAGTCGTACATCTTTATGAGATGCAGGGCAGTCATTGTGGTATAATCTTTATTGTATGTATGTGACCCCAATATAGCCAGGAGCGTGTTGCATGAGCACTTTAAGATATATAAAGGATTTGTTGCTCAGGAACAAATACAAATACATCGCAGGCGTGATTTTCCTGCTGTGTGTTGACATACTGCAGCTGATTATGCCAAAGATACTCGAAGCTGCCACAGATTTACTGGAAACAGGGACATTGACGCGGGATATGCTGGCATCTTTTGCTGTTGCATTGGTATTGGTCGCAGTAGGGATAGCAGTATTCCGGTTTCTTTTCAGATATACGCTTTATGGTGTGTCGCGATTTATTGAACTTTCATTCAGAAACAGGCTTTATGCCCATCTCCAGAGGCTATCAGCCAATTTTTTCAACACGCACAAAACCGGAGACATCATGGCACATGTGACGAATGATATGAACAATGTCACTTTTGCCACGGGACAGGGTGTTATATTTGCAGTGGATTGTCTGCTCATGCCAGTTGCATCCCTGGTGATGATGTGGCAGACAGGTGGATTCAGTTTGACTGCGGCCAGCTTCGCTCCGATTTTTGTACTGGCTGTTTTGATATTCTTCTTTATGAGGATAATGCAAAATGCCGTCCAGAAGCAGCAAGAGGCATTTTCAAATCTGACGGAGGCTGCCAGGGAGAATTTTTCAGGGATCAGAGTCATCAAATCCTTCGTACAGGAGAAACATCAGATCAGCCGGTTTGAAAGAGTCAATGAGATAAACAGGCGGGCCAACCTGAGGTTCATCAGGATCATGAGCATGATGTTTCCCAGCGTGATGCTGGTGTCATCCCTCTCTTTTGTCATAGCACTCTGGTATGGCGGTCTGATGGTCATAGGCGGCACGATTTCACTGGGAGAGTTCGTAGCGTTCAACAGCTACCTTGGGATGCTGATCTGGCCCATCACCGCCCTTGGATGGGTGGCCAATATATTTAAGCGGGGCTCCGTCTCGCTGAACAGGATAAATGCCCTGATAGATGAAAAGCCGGAAATATCGGATAAGCCAGGTGCCGTTCCTCTGGACATTCCCGGAACCACAGGCGAAGCAGCAAACACCAGGGCTATCGAATTCAGGGGTCTGACTTTCAGATATCCGGGCAGCAAAGAAGCTGTGCTTGAAGATATCAGCTTTGCGGTGGATCACGGCAAGACCCTTGCCATAGTCGGCAGGACCGGCAGCGGCAAGTCGACCCTGATCAACCTCATCCCAAGGCTTTTGTCTGCACCGGAAGGCACACTGTTCATAAATGGCACAGATATAAACCATATCTCGCTGTCATCGCTGAGGAGCAGCATCGGTTTTGTGCCACAGGAGACTTTCCTCTTCTCAGATACGATAAAGAACAATATCGATTTTTACAGAGGCTTCAGTATGGATGAAATTGAAAAGGCGGCAAAAATCGCCCGCTTGTATGACGATATAATGGAATTCCCGCAGAAGTTCGATACGATCGTCGGAGAAAGGGGTGTCACACTGTCAGGAGGTCAGAAGCAGAGAACAGCCATCGCCCGGGCAGTGATAGGCTGGCCTCCATACTGATACTGGATGATTGTCTGTCTGCAGTGGATACAAGGACTGAAGAAAATATCCTGCGGGAATTGAGAGTGCTTATGGAGCAGCGGACATGCATCATCGTGTCCCACAGGATATCAGCGATAAAAGATGCAGACGAGATCATCGTCCTCGATGAGGGAAGGATCATCGAAAGGGGCACCCATGATTCACTGGTCGGGCAAAAGGGATATTACCATGAATTGTACACAAGACAGCTCCTGGCAGATGAGATAGAGGAGGCAGAATAGCATGGCTGACGACAACAACAGGGAAAACACAGGTTTTGAAGAGGAAGAGTTCAAAGCCAAAGCGTATGACTTTCGCCTGATGAAAAGGCTGCTGAGATTCGCAGCCCGCTACTGGTATTTGTTTTTGCTCGCTGTCATCCTTTTATTTGCTTCGACAGCGGCAGATCTGGCAAGACCTTACCTGATCGGCGTGGCCATCGACGACTATATTAAAAAGGGCGATGCTGCGTCGCTGAACAGAACAGCTGTGTATTTTCTGCTGCTGGTGGTTGCCGGTTTCCTGTTCAACCTGCTCCAGATCTATGTTCTGAGTTATGCCGGCCAGTCCATTATATTCAATATCCGGCAAAAGCTTTTTGCCCACATGCAGAAGATGCCTCTTTCCTATTTTGACAGGAATCCCGTCGGCAGGCTTGTAACCCGTGTGACAAACGATACGGAAGCATTGAATGAAGTATATACCAATGTGCTGGTCACGCTGTTGAAGGATGTCGCCATACTGGCAGGTGTGGTAGTGATCATGTTCAGCCTGAACGTCACCATGACACTGGTCTCTCTTGCAATCATGCCTGCAGTCATAGTGCTGACAGTGTTTTTCAGGAGGAGGATAAGAAAGGTATACAGAAATGTGAGGACAGCGCTGGCGAAGATCAATTCTGCCATATCGGAAAATATATCGGGGATGCGGATCATCCAGCTGTTTAACAGGGAAAAACAAAATTTCGAAAGATTCGATAAGATAGGCAAGGAGTATCACAAGGCAGTCATGAGCGAGGTCATAACATTCGGTCTCTTCCGCCCTGCCGTGGAGATGCTGTCATTCGTAGCTCTTGCACTGCTGATATGGTTCGGTGGCCTGGATGTGCTGAAGGGCACATTGCAGTTTGGCATTCTCTACGCATTCGTCAATTACGTAAGCATGATGTTCCATCCCATCAATGATCTTGCCGAGAAATACAATATACTGCAGGCTTCGATGGCGGCTTCCGAGAGGATCTTCCTCATACTTGACACGCCGGTCGAAGAGGACTCCGGTACGCTTAGCATCCCGGACAGCGTAAAAGGAGAAATAGAGTTCAGGAATGTTTGGTTCGCTTACAACGAAAACGATTGGGTCCTGCGGGATGTCAGCTTCAAAGTACCTGCAGGCAAAACCGTTGCCATCGTCGGTGCCACGGGAGCAGGCAAAACATCTATTATCAGCCTGCTGAGCAGACTCTATGAGATACAGAAGGGCGAGATCCTGATAGACGGCATGAATATCAGGGATATCCGGAAAGATGACCTGCGGAAGCTGATCGGTGTGGTGCTCCAGGATGTCTTCCTGTTCAGCGGCAGGCTAAGGGACAATATCAGGCTGGATGAAGAGAGCATAACTGTTGAGAAGGTCATAGAGGCCGCCAGATATGTCAATGCTGACGGTTTCATAAGCAGGCTTCCGGATGGCTACGATACAGAAGTGATGGAACGCGGATCGACATTTTCCGCCGGTCAGCGACAACTGCTTGCATTTGCCAGGGCACTTGCCTTCGACCCCGCGATACTGGTGCTGGATGAAGCGACCTCAAATATTGATACGGAAACGGAACTGCTGATACAGGATGCTCTGGCCAAACTCACCAGGAATCGCACCACTATCGTGATAGCGCACAGGCTCTCGACCATACAGCATGCCGATAAAATACTGGTGCTGCATAAGGGAAAAGTCAGAGAATCGGGCACCCATCAGGAGCTCCTGGCCAAAAGGGGCATGTACTATTCGTTATACCGGCTGCAGTACCAGAAGCAGGAGCCCGCATCGTAGCACAGGGACACTTCTGCGATCAATGGGGCCATTTCCCGGAGCAAGGTGCCGGGTATTCCTGTGATCGGTTGGAGCTTCCCGGAACGAGATATGCGGACACTCTCCTGATCAATTGGAACATTTCCCGGAAAAGGGTATGGAGACGCTCCTCTACAAGCAGATTTTCTTCTATGGTTGAGAAGTTTCAATGCCTCTCGGCCTCTGTTCCAATGACCACCTCCATTGACATGTGTTTACATTTATGTTAGCATATATTTAGTTCGAGGTAGGTTGGATTGAGGAAGACATTTCGCACATTGTCCTGCGAAGTGTCTTCTTATGTTTGTTTTTCCGTTTGTAAAATTATTGAAAGGAAGATGAAGATGCAAAAAGCGGCATTGTCTGAACGGATATTCAATATCCTGACTGACCATATTGCTGAAATTGAAAAAGAAAAGGAACCGATCCTCAAGAGTCTTTTTTCAGAAAACGCTGAAACTGCTATGGAAAGCGAAGCTTTCTTCAGAGATTATATAGACAGACTTGAAAAATACCTGAAAAAAGCAACAGTTAAAAAAGACGGAGCCGATACATGCCCGTTTCCCATAATAGGAAGTATAGTAGAGATCAAGGACATCGAGGATTCAGATACCCTCAAATGCCGGATCGTGCTTCCCTATGCCGGCAAATCCACCAATGATGTTTTTGATGCCTCCTGTCTGTCACCGATGGGAAAATCACTTCTGCTCAGCCCGCCCGGCAGCGAAGTGACTGTCAGAACTCCTGGCGGACAGGTCAGGTATGAAATAATCAGCGTTTCTATCGACGACCTGGACATCGGGAAAAGCGATCTCAGCTTTTACAGCAACAAGCCAAAGTCAGTAGTGGCCGACACGTAACATCAACTGGCACAGATATGGATCGACAAGACCCCTGTCCGGGATGTGGCAGGGGTCTTTTAGTTTTAAGAAACTGTGTCCTTCTCTGGGATCTCAAGACCAGGAAGGCATCAGCATGGCAGATGTGACACCTGACCGTTCAGTCTGACCGTCCATATACAGTCAGGTCCGGCAGCGTTCATAATAGCCTTTTCACATACAGTTACTCCATTATTTGAGCAGCAGGCTCGTCAGACTGTCCCTGATTATTTTCCTGCCGCTTCCGTAGATGGAGAAGCAAAACAGCACATCATCGATACCTTCTTCATTTATCAGTTTCTTTGCATCAAAATCAAGGCACCCTTCATTGTTGAATCCCTTCGGATCTATAACATAGACCAGTGAATAATTATGTACCAGGAATGGTATCATGGCACTCCCGTAAGAATCCTTTATCACCAGCAGCTTGCGCCCATTGGGATTGTCAGTGTCGATCCTTTCTATGCGCTGATCCCCCCATGCGAAACAGGAATATTTGTAAGCACCAAGGCTTTTAAAATTGGTATTTATGATGCTGTCCACCTTATATGAATCTTTCAGATTCCCCATCTTGTATAGTGTGAGCTGGTGTCCGATCTTCGGGATATAGTAATCCAGCTTTTCAGGATTGTTCTTCAGCCTCGACGCCTGCGGCATCTTGTATATCTGGGAATACAATCCCCCCAGGAACGGCTCGTATGTGCCTTTCGTAAAATCTTCATTTATATCGGCTGCTTCCTGCCCTGATGCCTCACAGAATGCGCGGTAGGCATAATACGCCCCCAGCGCCGTCCAGTGGACATCCGACCGGAAATATATATGCTCGTCCTTATGCTCCATCAGTTTGTCAAATACCCTGACGACTTTTACGCCATCAGCACTCCCGGCTATGATGCTTTCAGCCTTACTCTGATCATAGCTGCCTGTGCTGTACTTTTTGGATGCATAGAAGGCAGCGCTTGTAGGACCGGTTATCGAATACAGGTTGAGCTCCGGCATTATTGTGGCAAATTCGGCCAGTATCCCGCCGAACGATTTCAGGTTGTAGGCTCCGGTCGGCATCATGACCCTGTCACCAGCTATTATCAGGGAATTATTCAGCAGTTCATCAGCCTCTTGTTTTGCAGGGCCACTTCCTGCTCCCGGATTGTTTTCTTTACTCTCCTGACCGGGCTGATCCTGTCCGTCAGTCGTCCCTGCCTGTTGCTCCGCCGGGTCCTGACCCTCGGCCTGCCCGTCATCCGTCTGTCCCTGATCAGACCCGTCATCTCCACCCTGACCGGCACCAGGTGATAACTGTGCTCCATCGGTTTGTCCTGAACCTTCCTGTGTCATGCTGTCCGAAGGATTCCCGCTGCTACCCTCCTGTCCGGACACCGCACCCGCATCACTGCCTGGAGTCCCGTCCTGCTGTTCCGTTCCGGCTTCAGCATCTGTAACGCCTTCCTGTCCTCCTGCTCTTACGAATTCGTCCACATCCACATTTGCGAGCACGAGTTCGCTGTCAGTGAAAAGATCCAGATAAAGAAGGTTCGAATATGACTGGAAGCTCATCACAGACAGTTCTCTCAACAGGAAATTGTCCAAAAGGAAGGTCTCGTACATGTCCATATATTTCCCTGAAAAGAAATCCGATACCGTAAAAGCAGGCTTTTTGCTGAGATACCTGTTTTCAAAAGGAGAAAATCCGTCGCTGTCGATAAACAGTGAACATACGACAAGTATTGTCAGTATTGCGATAAACGTACATATCACGGCATAGTACTTTTTTTTCATGACTTTCCTCCTTCCGTGGTCAGAATCTGAAATATATGAATGGGTTATAGCTGTTGCTCACTATACTGGCTGCCGACATGATAAATGCTATGGCAATGCACAAAGCTGCTGCAGCTGCCCTGACGCCCTCCGGGATCCTGAGCCTCTCCAGCCTGTTGAGAATGAAGCGTTTCACAGGCAATGAGCATATTATGCACACCGCTATGAAAGGAAGATAGCTGACTACCATCCGGAGCGCATCAGCAGCGCCAATCGAAGCGCCTGCCGTTCCGAACATAACCTTCAGCGCATCGACATTCCTGCCGAAGTCTTCGAAGTAGAAAAAGTTGAACCCGAATAGCACGAGAGCGAAGGAATATAATGCCCTCAGTATCTTTGGCATTTTCTCAAGTACCTTGAGCAGGAATACCTTTTCGATCACCAGTATCACTGCAAAGTACAGTCCCCATATGACGAAGTTCCAACTGGCTCCATGCCAGAGACCTGTGAGCATCCAGACGATGAAAATATTCCTCATCTGCAGCCGGCGGTTGCCTCCCAGCGGGATATAGACATAATCCCTGAAAAATGACCCCAGCGTCATATGCCAGCGGCGCCAGAAATCTGTGATGCTCTGAGCTGTATAGGGATAGTTGAAGTTTTCCGGAAACGTGAATCCGAAGGTTTTCCCGAGACCTATAGCCATATCGGAATAGCCTGAAAAATCGAAATATATCTGGAATGTAAAGCATAATAGCCCGAACCACACTTCAGGGGCTGACATGCTGAGCAGTTCTCCATCAAGAAATTTGACAGCGACAGAACCTGCGTAATTCGCAACCAGGGTTTTCTTGGCGAGTCCGACAACGAACCTGGTAATCCCCTCATATATCCCCTGGATCGTTATTGAGCGCTCTTCAAGCTGGTCTTCAATATCAGTATACCGGACGATCGGGCCGGCGACCAGTTGAGGGAACATTGATACGAAGAGCAGGAATCTGAAAAAGGACTTCTGTACCTTTGCCTTACCCCTGTACGCGTCGATAGTGTATGAAATAGTCTGCATAGTGTAAAATGAGATCCCGATCGGCAGCGATATTCCCGGATCCGGTATGTTGAACCAGGGCAGCGCATTCAGATTGTTCACGACAAATCCGCCGTATTTGAAAAAACCCAGCAGCCCTAAATTCAACACCAGTGAAATCACTACGAACAATTTCCCTTTAGGCGTATTGGAATGCCTTCCTGCCAGTCCGCCGCATATGTAGTCTACAACGGAGCTGATGATCAGCAATATGACCCATACAGGCTCTCCCCAGGCATAAAAAAGCAGCGATGCTGCTATCAGCACTGCATTCTTCGCTTTTGTCGCCGGCACAATAAAGTAAAGCAGCAGAGTTATTGGTAAAAACCTCAGCAGAAAAACCAAACTAGAGAATACCATATTTCCTCCGAATCAACTTATGTAAATTGAATGACCATGTAAATAATACCATCAAATGTTTTACTTTACAACCGGCGGGGACAGTTCTGCAACCGGGCGGGGACAGTTCTGCATTTTTGCAGTTCGTGCCCTCTCGGGTTCGAGCCGTCTCCTGGTCTTCTCCATAAAAAAAACCCGCCTGATGCGGAGTTTTTTTATGGAGCTGGTGGACGGACTCGAACCCCCGACCTGCTGATTACAAGTCAGCTGCTCTACCAACTGAGCTACACCAGCATCAATATGAATGTGATTGTTTTTGCAGGTGTCAGAACAGTCTGTCTGCTCTCGACACTATGATAGTATAACAGCAGAATAATGCTGTGTCAACCCATTTTGAGAAGTTAGTTTATCCCTCTAAATTACACTCATTTGAAAAAGTAATTTCCACCCCAAAATAGTAGCAGTGGTATTAAATTTTGCAAAGACGGTGAGATTCTGAAGGTGGAAGTTTGTCTTTCAAAGAGGAATCCGCATTTCAAACGGTCCTTATTATGTGCTGATTTTTATGTTTAGCCAGTTGCTGGCTCTGATGCCGGGCCAGATACAAACTTTGATACCAGGTCAGTTGCTGGCTCTGATGCTGGATCAGGCGTGAGCTTCGACGCCGGACCATGCATGAACTTTGATGTTTGACCAGATGTGAGCCTTAATACTGTACCAGGCGTGAGCTCAATGTTTGAAAAATACCCTGGTGAAAAATAACCTGGTTTTCCGGTTTATTGAGTTTTTTTGTACCGTTTTTCAAGTTCTGGGCAAAAAAATAAGCCAAAAACTCGTTTTTTCCGAGAAACGGTTCACATAACTCGGGAATCAGTTGATTTATGTACCCAAAAGTTGAAAAACGGTACAGTTGCGTGCCCAGAAATCCAAAAACGGTACAGACGAGGGCCGAAAAGCTAAAAAACAGGAAAGTCCGCCGCCCAGAAATCCAAAAATGGTACAGACGAAGGCTGAATAGTTGAAAACCAAAGGAACACGGTGTGCCAGAAGTCCGAAAAGGTACCGTCAGACGCTGAAAATCAGCAGGGGCAAACGCTCGAAAGCTGACTATCCTTAATGCCACGTGCCCAGAAATCCAAAAATGGTACAGACGAAGGCCGAATAGTTGAAAACCAAAGGAACACGGTGTGCCAGAAGTCCGAAAAGGTTCCGTCAGACGCTGAAAATCAGCAGGGGCAAACGCTCGAAAGCTGGCTATCCTCAATACCACGTGTCCAGAAACCCAAAAGCACCACTGACAAACGTAGAAAAGTTGATAGTCAGCGGGGCCAGTCACCCGAAGTCTGAAAACGCTACAGACAAGCATCATAAAGTCGCTAGCCGCTTCGCTCCGGCGCCACCGTTCATCCCGGCATAGTCTGTTTGACAAGCCTGGTTAGCTCTTCAGCAGGATTATACAAACAGGATGTCTCTGATATGCTTTATTTCCTCCGCTGATCATTCACACTGGTTTTCATTCATTTCCAAAGATCGCGTTTGTTCCATCTCCGCTATCAAGTTCATATAATGTTCTGCCAGTTCAGGATATTCCTCCAGAAATTCGCGTGCAGAATCCTCAAGTTTGTAAATCCCCCGCGACACCCGGGTGAACCAGCCGTAATAATTGTCTCTCAATATATTCGGTGTTTTGGGGCTTGTGCCAATTTTCCGCAGCTGAGCAGGGGACATGTCGCCGTATCTCATCATGCAGCATGCTATATGGATCGCCTGCTCCCTGTAAGCTGTGATCAGCCTGGTCCTGGTGGTTCCTCCCGTATTGTAGTGTCCGCTTCTTCCCTCAGCTTCCTTTATAATGCTGTACCTTACCCGTTTATTCGCACGAAGGCTTTTAAGGCGGTCAAAGGTATGGGGGTGGAAATGCACCTCCACCCTTCCGCCGTCTTTGGCCAGGTCGACCGTTATGAGCCCTATCTCGAGCCTGCGCAAAAGGATGCACATGTCTCTCCACGCAGCGGTCCTCTTGCCGCCCTTTGGATACGGTATTGCCACATAAACCGAATCAGTCACCCTCTGGCGTTTGACTGCCTGGCTAAGAAGCTTCAGGTTGAAAGATGTTTTCATCTCCACCACGATCAGGTCATCCCCCATGACCGCGGCAAGGTCGCATCCTTTCACTTCTCCCTGGACCTCGTATCCCATCTCCTCGAGATACTCCCGGATAGGCTCGTACAGATCGGTTTCATGTATCGGCTTTTTATGCGCCACAGCTATTCACCACTTAAATCGTTTTCTTATTGTATTTCGTCATATAAAAGATAATTCCTTGTTTGACAAATCAGCATTTTATAAAGCTGAATTTATTGTTTCAAGTCAGGCAACATGTTGATTATGGCATCCAGGACTCCTCAGGCAATGTCGTGTCGTTCATTTATTGACAATAATATATAAACCACAATATAATATGCATGTAGTGTAATATATTGTCTAAATTAGAAACATGTTGTCGCAATACATGGAAAACACGAAAATCAAGGTTGTATAAACAGCAAGTCAGTATTGGAAAATAAAATGAAAGGAAGCAGGAAAATGCGTATGAGAAGATTCTTGTGTACTTTGATAACGGTTTCCCTTATCTTTACGATCGTGTTTGCTCAGGTCTCATTCTCTGTCACCGGTGATATCAGGAACGCCGAAAATGCAGAAAGATTGTCAAAAATCGGTATATTTAAAGGTGATTCAGCAGGATTTGGATTGGAAAGACAGCTTACGAGAGCTGAAGCCGCTGCACTGATCGTCCGGTTGATCGGGAAAGAAAAAGAAGTACTCAATGGGAATTATTCTCACCCGTTTTCCGACGTTCAATCATGGGCTGACAAATATGTTGGTTATCTGTATACGAATAAACTAACCACCGGTATTTCCTCTACCTTATACGGCTCATCGGAATATGTTTCACTGCAGCAGTTCGTAACATTTATTTTGAGGGTACTGGGCTACAGTGACCAGAAAGGCGATTTCAAGTACAGCCAATGCCTTGAAAAGGCTGTTCAGATCGGACTGCTCAACAACGAGGAAGTATATTATTACACGAGCAAGGACAGTTTTATCAGGGATGATATCGTAGGTATCATAGTGAATGCTCTCTCAACAAATGTCAAGGATTCGGGCACCACGCTGCTGGAGAAGCTTGTTTACGAAGGCGCAATCGATATGGAAGCTGCAGCCGGTGCGGGGTTCATTTCTCTTGAACCGGTAACCATAAAGGATCCGAACCTGGAAGCGAAAATCAGAGAGATAATAGGGAAAAAGGAAGGGGAACTTTTTGCCTATGAACTGGAAAAAATCGAATCAATAGATGCCCGCAATTCGGGTATCTCTTCGCTCGACGGGCTGCAATACTGCAAAAATCTTAAGAAGTTGTATATCACTGATAACAAAATAACCGATCTTGAACCTTTGAGCGGGCTTGTACACCTTACAGCCCTCCTGGCAGCCAGGAATGAAATCAAAAACATCGATACTCTGAGCAATCTTACAGATCTGCAGTTTCTTGATCTTTCGGTTAATAAAATCAACATCATCAAGCCATTAGAATCACTTGCAAATTTGGAAACTTTGGGTATTGGAAATAATCCGATCGTAGATATCACACCGGTATCCAGCCTGAGAAACCTGGAACAGCTAAGCTTGAACGGACTAAATTTGTCGGATCTCAAGCTGGTAGAAAACCTTGACAAACTGACCTGGATTTATGCGGGAGCAAATGAAATAATCGACATTTCCCATTTGGCCAAACTGGAAAACCTGAGCTATCTGGATCTGACATTCAACAAAGTCAGTGACATCAGTGTGCTGAAAAAACTCAAAAACCTGAAAGTACTGAAAGTTTCCAACAATTCAATAAACGATATAAGCAGCATTTCGGAGTTGGTAAACCTGGAAGAATTGGATCTGTCAGACAACAATATCTCTGATATCGCCGCTCTCAAGGGATTAGTAAATCTGAAGTCACTGTTTCTGTCAAATAACCCGATAGCAAATTACATGCCAATCAAAGATATATATGGACAGCTGGAGACTAAAGACTTCAATGTGGTTTTCCCATAAACAGGCATAGGCTCACCCTCCCCTGATCAGCTGCCGCACTGCAAGCACCAGGAACATGAAGCAGGAAGAACCCCCTCCCAGCACATATTCCGTCTGCTGCCAAAGGTACGGGAATGTCAGCAGCTCCGGAAAGTCCGGGCGTATCAGTGCAGTCCCCGAGATCACGCCGCCCGGGATATACGACCAGTCGGCACGGTTGAGCCCATAGCCTACCGTCGCCGATTCTGCTCCTATTCCGGACGCAAATGAAATAGCATTGGAGCCCGGATGGCATCCCAGAACGAAGTTCAATGAATTGAAAATCAGATCGGGGCTGAATATATCAGGGTAAGCCTTATATAGGTAATAGTACTGGAAGCCCAGTCTCTGGATCATCCAGCCCGCTCCCCATATGTGCGGTCGATAGGGTATGCCGTAAGGCGTTTCGGCGCTCTGCTGCTCGTATTTCTCCTTCAAACCCGGTAACGCACTCCGTATCGCCTTTGTGAAGCCGGTATCATTGATGGCTTTTTCTGTCCGACCGATAAACCAGCCCGTTTTTTCTATATTATCGACTATAAGATCAGTTTGCGACAAAAGAAAGTCCCTGTACTCCCGTTCACCGGTGCTGATGAGCAATTCGGCAGCCGCATGCAGCTTCGCTGTAGCGGCATTGCCAGTCCCATCCGTGATTTTATAGATTTCACGTGCGATTTGTAATGCCTCATCACTCAGCTCATCGTTGAATCCCTTCAATGCACGGGAGGCCGCAGCCAGATGAGCTGCAGTCGTCAATTCCCTCACGGGATTGTCTTCTGTGAACACCCATCGATCATCATCATTTCCTTTGATGCCGTCTGTCATGGTCGCACTGTCGCCAAGATGGACATATTGCCTCAGGTCGTTGCTAATAATGCCGCGATAGAGCCTGCCCAATGCGCGATATCCAGCCACCACAGAAAGAACTCCGTGCTCGATCTGCTGCAGTATATCGTTTTTGCCATCAGGCTGGTGGATCTCGGTTATTTTTTTCTCCTGATCGATGGTGGTCACATCATAGTCGACATTAAAAGCTTCGTATGCCAGGGTCAGTATATAGAATTCACCGGACTGCGACTCCACACGAAGATCGAAATCTCCAGCATCATGCCACCCGCCGACATTCAAGCCAGGGACCACATCTCCCGGCTTGTATTGAGTCAGCGTGGGAGGACCCTGCACATATCCGTCAAAGTGGTTATGATCCACCGGGGCCATCCGGGCGTCATCATCATGGCAAAGCCCATGCCATACGCGGTATTTCTCACTTACCCTCATGTGACACATCTGTATCGGAAGGAAGTATTCCAGCACCGGCTGCCAGATACCACGGTCGTATACATCCCCGGCGATACGGAAAACGGAGGTCTCCGATGTGCCGTAGCGTATTTTATATAAACCTTCTTCCCTTATGTCAGTGAAGTCGAATTTCAGGTAATTGTAGCGGAGAAAACGTCCCCATTCCTGCGCTTCAGCCGAGAGAACCTCTTCTTCCCCATTCTCTGTTATTCTGATAAGCATCGCTTTGCTGCGCCTGCTGTCTCGCCTGTCGAGTTCGATGACTGCTATTTTCGCCTGGTTGGGGTGATATCCTACCTGCGATACCTGGACAACAGGGATATGTAACCAGCTATCTACGACATTCGGCGTTATAGTCCACTGGATCGCTTTTTCCGTTACATTTGGCGGCACCTCACTGCTTATCACGAACCAGCCGTTGTTGTGGTTCATACGTCCGTCATAAAGCTTAAGCTCAGAGCCTTTGCTTTCTACGATGAAACGGTTGTAAGGATCGTCAGGTCTTACGACAAAACGCTTCCCAACAGCGTAAGGCTCGGCGATGATATCGTCGGCGACAATAGGACTGTACCCCTTGTTGCCGCCGGTCAGGCGCTCTATATCCGCCTTTGCATCAGGCTGGCTGAAATCCCCGGTATGTAGGAGGTTGGAAGGTTTCCTTATCACAGGACCGTTGGGCTGCTCGGGGAAGATACCGTGCTTATCGTCCATTATCCACGGCTTTCCGAACAAAGCGCCGGGGAAAAGTTCCAGGTTGAAGCATATTTTACCAGCAAACTTCTCCGGTATGGGCCTGTCCAGGTCCACAGTGATTTTCACCGACTCTCCTTCACCCTTGACGATGACCTTGTAATTGAACTCGAAATCCGGATAGATCATCGGGTTGAAACCTTTCAGATGCCTTGACCTGTCAGGGTAACACAGTGTAGTGGTGATCGTATTGGAATCTTCGTCCACCTCACGGCTGATTTGCTTTGGTACCGGCTGCCACTGCCCCGGTGTCTGTTCAAAGCGTATATCACCGTTCGTAGCAACGCGGTTGCCATGCATGATAATGCTTACGCCGGATTGATGCCCTTCCGGATAAATGTCGCTGAAGGCCATCACATCCACGCCCATGTTTTGGAAGTAATCAGATGATGTATTCAGTATAAATCCCTGGCTCTTCTTATTAGTGCATCTTTTAGTCATATCTGTATCTGTCTCCTATCATATTTATTAGTTTATTCTGATAATAGCTATTATAATATACAATATTCCGTATGCGGAATTCAATATCGCTTCATTCGGCGGCCAGATCAGTATGGGCTACTCCTCGCCACTCAAGTCTTCGTCATCCATGTCCCCGTCACTCATGTCCTGGTTTCCTTCTGCAACTCCGTTTTCTGCTTCGATCTCGTGGAAAAGTTTTATGGCAAAAGCGCTCTTGGTCCCGATTATCAGCATCGGCGCGATAAACACGCCGACATAGAGAAGCAGCCAGTCATAGAAGAAAAAAAGCCATACTTCGAAAGCGACAAGGGCAGTACAAATCAGTGACCGCACCAGGAAGCGGGAAAATATGATCCTCGAATTTGTCAGGTGGCGGAAAATCGTGTTGTCATACCTTGCCGCAAGAGCAAAAGCATAAAAAAAGTGTACATGGAACAGTACCAGACTCAAAATGCCCAGTATCAGAAATATCAGCGGGTTGCCATTGACATTTTCAAACAGGAAGAAGTCAGCTCCGACTGCTATGATCAGGATAATGGTCACGCCTGACAGTACCATCCCCTGCTTCAGATTCGCCCTGTAAGCGCGGAGGTATTCTTTAACGATGCCGGTATCCCTGTCCTCGATTACTTTCATCATTACACTGTAAGCAGCTATCGCAGATACACCAAATGTCAGGATCGGCAGCGAACCGAGTAAAAACAGGAAATTCAGCAACAACAGATCCCAGATGCGGGCAAGGACCTGTGCAGTTTTACTTTCATATGAGAAAAATTTAGCCAATAACCAGCCTCCGTTCTTTTTCCTGTGCGGGTCAAAAAATTCCCGCATCTGACGCATATCTACATTATAACATTTCTGTCCGGGCAATTTTCGGTGAATGAACTGCGCTGCGGACAGGGGTGTCACAGCGCGGCAGCAGATATATCTGCCCTCCTGAAGCCAAAATACTGTCTCCATCTGATCCGGTCTCTTCTTTAGACGATATACCCATGAAAACAGGTCCTCAACCCAAAAGATATCCCCCGCTTTACAGAGAGGGATATCTTTCGCTTCGCCTTTTTCAAGCAGTCACCACGGTATCAGTTCTCCGCGACCTGCAGCCTGTAGCGTGTTGCAGCTTGCTGTCGGCTCCATTCACGGACCTGATCATAACCGTATTCATTGCAGATCTTGATCATCTGCTCTACATGGTAGTTAAACTCACCGTCATTCTTGGCGTAAATAGCCCGCCATGAATACTGTTTGATTGCCTGTGTGACCTGTGTCCAGATAAGTTCGAGTTCATCGGAACGTTTAGGCTCAGAATAGGATGTTCCGGGAACTACTGTATATTTGCCCTTCTTCATGTATTCATCGATGGTTGTGACACCGAAGAAGTCACGCCAATCCTTTTCAATTGCGCTCTGAGCAGGACCTGCCATACTGCGCCATGAATCCTTGTTGAATGTCTCACCGTTTGAATCCGGGTTCCTGGTGTCGATTACCCAGGTCGTGTTGTTGATCTGGAGCATACCATCGGTAAACTTACCACCAAGCTGATATGTTCTGCCTGTTTCGCGGCTGGTCCACGTAACACCGCCGAGATCATACTGCGGATCGCGGTTGCATCTCAGACCAAGATCAGTAAAGTGGGTATTTCCGTTTGCATCATAATACCACATCAGCTCTGGCAGACCATACCAGATAGTCATCGCTCCTTCCGGCGTGTAGAGGTAGTTGAGGATCTCCATGCAGAGCTCAGGATATTCTGTATATGCCCCGATCGACCAGACACGGTTGCCGCCGAGCAGGCTCATGCCGTAAACAGCCGGAGCAGCGTCCTTCGGCACCAGCGAAAGCATCATTTTATTCTGCTGCATGTGTTCGGTCGTATTATAGGTGGATGATCCGGCAAAGTTGAATATTGAGAAGAATGTACCGCCGGCTTTGACCTTATCGGACATCTGATCCCACGTCTGGGTCATGGAGTTGGGATCGAGAAGATTGTGCTGATAAAGCCTGTTGAAGAACTTCAGCATTTCCAGGTATGGTCCGTCGGGCATAAGTGCGTCATAGAATTCACCATTTTTAGGATTGTACAGACCCACAGCCAGTTCGTCATAGCCGTAATATGCTGTAGCCATCGACTTGACATACATCACCATATTGCCATCCCAGTCAGGCCAGAGAGATACTGCATATGTTTCCCTGCCGTTTTCATCTTTCGGGCAGATTTCCTTCATTCTCTTCAGAACATCAAAATAATCGTCAAGATTCTTTACTTCCGGGTAGCCGAGCTGCTTGTACAGATCCCACCGGATATCCCATGTGTAGAAGAAGCTGGCATGGTCATCCTTGGTAGCCGCCAGGTTGTGGCCTATACCATAGATGTGTCCGTCTCCCGAGATCTTTCTGTTTGTCTCAAGAGCAATCTGTGCGTTCTTCCAGATCATCGGTCCGTAGGTCTTGCAGAGATCGCCTTCTTCCCAGTCGTAAAGAAGCCCGAGCTGCACAGCATTCTTGTAATCGGCACCGTTGTCACCCCATACGATGATGTCGCCCATGTCGCCTGATTCTACAAGCGTTTCATAAGTGCCTTCAGAGTCGGGTATGATATTCAGCCTTACATTGAATTTGTCCTCCAGCAGTGCAGCATACCAGCCGGTCTGGAATCCGCTCCAGTTGGCAAGCTGCGAATACACATCCAGCGTGATCAACTGTTCCGGCTTTTCAGCCACCTCCGTACTTTCCACTACCTCTATCTCTCCGGTACCTTCTGTTTCCTGGATTATCGGCTGATCATCAGTAACTTCAGCACCTGTCTCATCATATGTACCTCCCGGGGCAGGCTGGTCAGTTGCCGTCGTTCCATCGGATGACTGACCTTGCTTGCCGCCTGCAGACGTCTGGCCGCCATTCGGATCAGACGTCGACCCGCCTCCTGTTCCCTGTTCCACCGGATCACCGTCTACTGGTTCATCACCACTGGAACAGCCGGTGATCCCGAACACCATGGTGAAAATCAGCATCAGGCTCAGGATCATGGATACGATCCCTTTGATTCCTTTCCACTTTTTCATTCAGAGCACCCTTTCATTCATTTAATATTTTCATATCCGGAACACGTGCCCGGCTATGTGAGCTTTCGTCAAAATCATCCCTTTATCGCTCCAAGCATGATACCCTTGGTAAAATGCTTCTGCATGAAGGGGTATACCAGCAGTATAGGTATTATTGTCGCCATCGCAATGGTATACTTGACAACTTTGGAATTCAGAGTGTTTTCCAGCACCATTGTGGTGCCTGCACCGCCTGCCATAACAGTTTCCAGGTCGGAGACCTTAACGAGATAGACATACAGCCGATGCTGCAGTGTAAAAAGATGAGGTGCACCCTTCATCAGTATCAGCGAATCCTGGAATGAGTTCCAGTTACCGACCGCTCCGAAAATCGCTATCGTGGCGAGGATAGGCTTCGAAAGAGGCCATATGATTTTCCGGAAAATCGTAAATGTCGATGCGCCGTCTATGAATGCACTTTCCTCCAGTTCCTCAGGGATAGATTCTATGTAGGTTTTTACAAGGATTATGTTGAACGGCGCTACGATACCCGGGATTATGTATGCCATAAAGTTGTTGGTCAGACCCAGCATCAGCATATTCATGTACCAGGGGATCAAACCGGCGTTGAAATACATCGTGATGACGATGTAGCGATACCAGAAACTTCTTTTCCAAAGCTTCTTCTTGGTAACAAGATATCCGGCCAGGGCACTTGCAACCACCATCAGTGCCGTCCCGACGATGGTCCTCGTTATCGTCACAATGAAAGCGTTGCCAAGGTCGCTGACTTCCTTTAGTGCAATATAGTTGGAAAAGTTTATCCCGATGGGATAATACGTAATTGCGCCTTTTACTACGAGGTCGTTGTCGGAAATGGTGTTGATAAACAGGTAGTAAAACGGAAATACGCAAAGCAGCATAAACAGTGTAAACATTATGACATTGACCACATCGAAAACAACTTCCCCCGGACGCCTGCGGAATCCGGAACGGCGGGCAGTTTTAGAATTGAGCTCCGTTAAATTGTTCATCCTGCACCTCCTAAATTATTCCTTCGCCGCGAACAAACTTGGACAATCTGTTTGCAAACAACAGCAGGGTGATGCTGATCAGAGATTTACTCATTCCGATAACAGTTGAAAGCGGGATCCTGCCTCCGTCTATACCAATGTTGTAAACGTACAGATCCAGGACTTCTATAACGTCCTTGTTATTCGCGTTCTGGAACATAAGGTATTGTTCAAGACCGTTGCTGAGAGCTCCGGCTATCGTAAGCAGCAGAAGCACCAGATACGTCGGCATGAGACCTGGCACCGTGATATGCCAGACTCTCTGGAAACGGCCCGCACCATCTATCTTAGCGGCTTCATACAGCTCCTGGTCAATGCCCGCGATTGCAGCTATGTAAACGATAGCGCTCCAGCCGAGGCTCTTCCACATGCCCCAAAGCAGCATCTTTGTCCACATATGGTCTGAATTCATCAGCCAGTTCGTATTTTGATTGGCATTGAAAAGCTCAAGGAATGAATTCAAAAAGCCCTCTGTACTGAAAATCGCAAGGGCGATCGCATAGACCAGGACCCAACTGATAAAATTGGGAATAGTCGTTACTGTCTGAACTAAACGTTTGAAGCGGTTGCTTCTTATTTCATTAAGGAGGATCGCAAATGCCATAGGCACCCAGCTTGTCAGGATGCCAAGACCACTCATCACTAAGGTATTACGCAAAACACGCACTATATCTCTGACTGTCGCAGGATTCCGGAACAGGATCGTAAACCATTTGAACCCTACGAAATTTTCGCGGCTCAAAGTGCCGCCAGCCTTGTAATCGAAAAATGAATAACGCCATCCATAGAGCGGAAGATATAAAAATATGAATGCCAGGATTATGATGGGCAGCAGCATAAGAAAGAGTGAATATTTCTCGGGCATCTCCATCTTGTCTTCCTTTTCGAGCCGCCTCTCAGTCAAAAGTATTATCAGGCTGACCAGTAATATAAGGCCCAAAAGACCAATATACAAGTAGAAAACTGAGGGGAATACCACCTGCGCACGCTTTGCGCCTCTGGAAGCCTGAAGCTGCAGGTAAGACCTGTAAATACCAACAAGACCGCCGGAGGCTATCAGGGATCCTACAATAGGAAACCAGATACCACGCAACTTCATACGGTTGTTGCCAAGTGACATACATCCGCCGATCCCGCAGAGGACCGTACCGACAATGATGACGACAGATGCTGCGCTCAGCAATACGAACGTGGATTTATCCACTGCGCCCTGCCTGAACATGGCATTGAACTTGGTAGTAAGGTCTGAAAACGATAACCCCGTCGTGAACAATGAAATATTTCTGTTTATCAGATTCGAAATGCGTGCCGGATTAAGTCCGGGAAAAAACATGCTCAAACATAAGATCAATGAACATATGCGAAGGATACCGTGCAGTATCGTTGACGGTTTTGAAGTATTAAGCTCTTTTGCGATATTGAGTCCTTTCGGTTGTATAGCCGTTTTATTCATAACATGTATTCTCCTTAAACGATAAAGCTGGGATCATGTATCGTAAAGGCGATGATAAAGGGACCGCAGGCGCGGCCCCCCAGGGGACCGCACCTTCCCTTATTGACATCAGACTTTCTTATCTTTCCTTACCTTCAGGAATACTCCAAGTGATGCAACAGCAAAACCTGTTACATATATGAGTTCTCCCGGCAGTCCGCCGGTCTTCGGCAGTTCTCCGGAGGGAGCAGGTTCAGTTGGCGTTGAAGGTTCGGGTGTTGTCGTCTCTTCCTGTACACCGGCATCTTTGCTCAGACCGGTAACTGTGAAGGTGATCGTGATGCCCTTGTCCGGCATGCTGTAGGCAATAGCTTCCGTACCGGTGGAGGTGTATTCGTTGAGGATGTCGATCTGTATGAACTCGCCATCTGTATTGACAGTGTATTTCGTCTGGGCTCTTCCGCCGTCAAAGGACGTTTTTACATCACTGATATCTATATGGCCTTTATCATACAGCACACTGGGTATATCGGTGGATACAAAAAGCATGCGTATGAAGGTATCTGAACCCAGCCCCATGGAGCCAAGATCGACACCCACCGTAAATGTGCCGTTGCCGTTGACCAAAGCATCAGTGAAGGATCCGCCGTAATCAACCTGGTTGTTGTCGTCATCCCATCCGGTCAGATGAGTAAAGTTGTCTGTATGCTTTCCATAATTCGCTTCGTTCCATGGATTACGGAAGATATAGTTTTCTGTCTGGATTCCGAAGTAAGCGTTGTAGTCGGCAGCCAGCGCTTCATCTATATCGATCTCCGGGCCATCGTCCTTCTTGGGCCTTTCACCGCGGACAAAAGCAAATACGATTTCCATGGTCTCCACAGAGGCAAATGCCTCCTTGTCGACGATTATCCAGCCTGCATCCTCCAGACCCTGGTTGGAGCGAGCATTCTCAGGAAGTTCCCCGACCCACTCGTTATAGATGTTCATGCGGGTTTCTTTTCCGTCATCCGAACTGGTATATCCTTTTGTGAATTCTATTTCTTCTCCGTTGACCTTAATGGATTCAATATTTATGAACCATCCGGGATGCGATATCTCAGCATTCTTAATACCGAGTGCGGTAAATGCAACGCCAGAAGCTGCCTTTTCTTCTGTTCCCGCGAAATCAAGAGCTACTTTGTAGATACCCGGGTGTGTAACTGTTGCCTTTGTCGCAGCAACACCAGTATCGACAGGATCACCGAAGTATGTATATTCCCAGGCCGTATCAGCAAACATGATATACGCTTCAGCCGAAGGCTGTGCATAATCAAATGTTACTTCAACGGTCTCAACGGAATCAAACAGCTCCTTGTCGATAATTATCCAACCGGCATCATCGACTTCTCCGTCATAAGATCTGGCATTCCAGGGAAGCTCCCCGACCCACTCATTATAAATGTTCATACGGGTCACTATCCCATCGTCTGAACTTGTGTAGCCTTTTTTGAAGCTTATTGACTTGCCATTGACCTTGATGTCTTTAATGTTTATACAATAGCCAGGGAAGATCCTTTCACCGCTGGTGACTCCGAGTGCGCTAAAAGCAAGACCCTCTGCCTTTTTGTCCTCTGTTTGTGTAAAATCGAGACCTACTTTGTATGTACCGGGACCTGTGATCGTCGCATTCGTCGCGACAACACCGTTTTCAGGCTCGCCCCCCCAGTACTGGTATTTCCAGCCCGAATCCGCATACATCAGGTACGCCAGATCCGAAGGAGCATGCAGCTTGAAAGAAACCTCGATGGTCTTTACTGAAGCGAATGTCTCTTTGGATACGATGACGGCAGAGACATCAGAGATATCGTTGTCAAAGCTCCTTGCATCGTATGGGATCTCCCCTACCCATTCATTGTAGATATTCATGCGGGTCACTATTGCATCGTCGGAGCTTGTATAACCTTTTGTAAATTCTACATTTTCTCCGTTGATTTTGACCGACTGGAGTTCGATCGTCGCGTAAGGGAAGTAGAGTTCGCCCTGGTTGATGGCGAGCGCCGTGAAGGCAATGCCCTTCCCCTCACCGTCCTTTGTTCCGGTAAAATCGAGGCTGACGGTGTATTCACCGGGACCAGTGACGTTTGCATGAGTTCCCTTTACGTCAGTGTCCTGTTCAGTGCCCCAGTACTGGTTTGTCCATGATGAATCAGCATACATCAGGTACGCAAAGGTGGGATTTTCGGCCGTATCTGCCAGAGCGGGCACAGATGTGAAGCAGACCATCAGAACCAAAGCCAGCATTAGTGAAAACAGCTTCTTCTTCATTATAATACTCCTTTCATACAGTTTTTGGTGTATCATGGCGGGATAGCCGGCTGCGGTTTTTGAAAGATCAAAACGCCGCCGGTGCGGTCCCGTTCCGGTCGTGACTTGATGACGCGCTGCCCGGTCAGCCGATTTGTCCCACGGAATGCCCGGGTTGCAGCGAACCTTTGACAAAAACCTGTTCTCCGTGTTTTTTCATTGGTCCATCGATCTGTTCGATCAGCTTTATTACAGCCTGTTTCCCGATCACCTGCGCATCCTGGCGGTACGTGGCGAGCTGCGGCCGCAGATTTGAGGCAAGATCGATACCGTCGAATCCGACCGCACTAATGTCATCCGGAACAGTAAGGCCGCGCTTTTCGAACACTCTGAGTCCTCCGAGATACGAATAATCGTCCGGGTAAATGATGCAGGTCGGAGGCTCCGGAAGGGACAAAAGCTGCCTGGTCGCTGCAGCGCTCGCCCCAGGATCGTGATACTTTCCTTTAACTATATATTCTGCGGGTATCCGGATGCCCAGCTCCATACAGCCCTTGTAGAATCCTTCGATACGCTTCTGTGTGATGAAACCGTTTTCCTGACCGTGGATGAAAGCTATCTTCCGGTGGCCTTTGCCGGCGATATAATGGATTATCTCTACCATGCTTTGTACATTATCCGTCATGACCGACACACATCCGGAAAAAACATGGTCAAGTACAACGATAGGCAGGTCGCTGGCTGCCAGTTCGACGACGTCGGGATCCTCGAACCGTGCTTCCATGATTATCACGCCGTCACAGTTGCGGTAAGCAGAATGATTGAAAAAGCTCATTTTAGAGTTGCCGACACGGTCGCTGATGAACATTATGTCATATCCGAGGTCCGTTGCCGTGTTGCGTATGCTGTCGAGAACATTTGCGAAGTATTCATGGTTAATCTGGTCTGCAAATAATACGCCTATAAGGTAAGATCGTTTAGTCTTAAGAGAACGCGCGGCTGCGTTAGGGCGATACCCTAAATCACGCGCCACCTGTCTGATGCGTTCGGCCGTGGCCGGGTTCACATCCGGCTGTCCGTTCATCGCTTTCGACACTGTAGAAACTGATAAACCGCATATCTGCGATATCTGCTTGAGTGTCACCAAGGTAAGCCTCCTTGAGCGAAATCGTTTTCGTAATATAATAATAAAACTTTTTACAAGTGATTGTCAACATCGAATTATGCTGCGAATATTACAGTATTTGCCTGTATCGAAACGTTTTCGAAAGAATATAGCTTTATTTTGCTTTTTACGATATAATTTTTACTGGAAAATAAATGAGCCGGCTGATCTGCAGGTGATCAGAAGCGCCTGATGCGATACGGAAAACCGAAACCGATTCGAATCAGGGGCAGAATCAGATCCTATCCCCGGCAAAATCAGGA
>Ga0116180_1000841_pt1 | contig 27284 bp, 27 predicted proteins | sample AD_UKC073_MetaG_FD_89804 | JGI IMG/M metagenome (GOLD analysis project Ga0116180, IMG submission 89804) | Active sludge microbial communities of municipal wastewater-treating anaerobic digesters from USA - AD_UKC073_MetaG | ecosystem: Engineered > Bioreactor > Anaerobic > Digestate | place: USA... | reverse complement strand
GACACCGAGAAGCTCACCGGGAAAGTCGCCTCCACCGTCATCGTCACCATGACCGCCGAACAAGTCCTGGGCGCTGCCAAAGCAGCGGAGCTGCAGGCCACTGTGCATGAGCTGACCGGGACCCTCCTAGCGATGAGTCCCTCCAGTGCAGCAGCCAGCACCGACACCGGACACCTCATGTCCGCCAGTGCCGCCAGACGGATCGCCTGCGCCGCCGACATCATCCCCGCCGTCCTCGGCGGACCCAGCCAAATCCTCGACCTCGGCAGACAGAACCGCTTCTTCAACGACCACCAACGCACCGCACTGGCGACGATCTACGAGACCTGCGCCGCGGCCGACTGCGACCGCCCATACACCTGGTCCGAGCTACACCACGAAGACCCCTGGTCCAAAGGCGGATTGACCGACCTGGATCGAGCGATCCCGCTATGCGGCTACCACCACCGCACAATGCACGACCCCGGCTACCACCACGAGATCACCCGCGAGGCCCGGGCACACGGGAACGGGCCGGGGGCGAAGACTGTCCACTTCCAGCGACGCAGTTGACCATGCGGCGCCGAAGCAGGCGACCACGAGCGGCCGTCGATCAGCAGGGGCGCTCCCTGACGATCGGCCAGTGTGGTGGTCGATCGCAGCCGATCGGACGGTTCGAGTTCTGCCGTGCGGATGAGTGGTGCGGGACGCTCACTACCGGCCCGTAGAGCGGTCGGCACTGGGGCCGGCGACGATGTGCAGTGGTGGCTGCCCCACGGCATACCGCTGCAGTTGGGTGCGGATGAGCGCCGCGGCCCGCGGGTAGAAGGCATTGCTCGCGCCGCCGACGTGCGGGCTGATGAGCACATCCGGGGCGGTCCACAGCGGGTGCCCGTCGGGGAGCGGCTCCGGGTCCGTGACGTCCAGAGCAGCCCGGATCCGACCCGAGTGCAGCGCCGCGAGCAGGGCATCGGTGTCGACCACCGGCCCCCGCGCAATATTGACGAGCAACGAGCCAGCGGGCATGGCGGCGAGGAAGTCGGCATCGACGAGTCCTGTGGTGGCCGGCAGCAGCGGTACGACGAGCACGACCACATCGGCGTGCGGCAGCAGCGTCGGCCACTCGTCCATCCCGTGAACGACAGGCACGAGGTCGTCGCCAGCCCGTGGCCGACTCGCCACCGCGGTGAGGGACACCTCGAACGGCGCCAGCCGCGCCGCGATCGCCCGACCGATTCGCCCATACCCGACGATGAGCACGCGCTTGTCGGCCAGGCCCGACCACATCCGGATCGGCAGCCAGGTCGCCCGCGCCTGAGCCTGGACAAACTCCGGTATGCCGCGCAGGGCCGCGAGCATGAGGGTGACCGCCTGCTCGGCGGTCGCGGCGTCATGGACGCCCGCGGCATTGCACAGCGATACGTCGGCATGTAGGTGCGCCAAGTGGGCGTCGTAGCCGGCCGTCATCAGCTGGACAACCCGATGACCGGGCACCGACCCGACGTTGGCGACCCGGGCGGGCGAGGTGAGGTAGGGGTGCACGGCATACCCGATCTCGGGGTCGGGCAGCGGCGTGCTCATGTCCCAGGAGCGCACCTCGACGCCCTCGACCGGACCCACCCGCTCGATCCATTCGGCATCCGGCACCGTCGCGATACGCATCCCTGACGGTAACCCGCCACCCCACCGCCGGTCGACCCTCGTCGCTGCGGGAGCGGACGCGGTATGCCGGTCGTTAGGCTGAGCGCACGGCAGCCGTTGGGGCTGCACAAGGGAGGGACAACAACCCACATGTCTGAGATCGACCAACTCCTCGCCCAGATCCCCATGGATCAGCTCGCCGAGCAGCTCGGCGTGCCCGAAGGCGAGGCCGAGCAGGCCGCCCGGGCCGCGCTCCCTGCCCTGCTGGGCGGCTTGCAGGCCAACGCCTCTGACCCGGCCGGCGCCCTGTCGCTCGGTCAGGCGCTGCAGCGACACGACGGTGGCCTCTTCGGTGACGATGGCGCCGACCTCGGCGGCATCGACACCGCGGACGGCGAGAAGATCGTCGCCAACATCTTCGGCGCCAACACCGACCAGGTCATCCACCAGCTCGGCGGTGTGTCCGGCCGCGGCGGCTCCTCGCTGATCAGCAAGCTGCTGCCGATCCTCGCCCCCATCGTGCTGGCCTACCTGTCCAAGAAGCTGCAGCAGTCCGGCGGGCTGGGCGACATCCTCGGCCAGGTCCTCGGTGGCGGCGCAGGGCAGTCGACCTCGACCCGCTCGGGCGGCTCCTACCAGCAGGAGGAGCCTTCCGGTCCCCTCATTCCCACCGACGGCAGCGGCCCGGCCGACCAGGGCTACCAGCAGGACGCCCAGAGCGGCTCGGCCAGCGACCCGATGGGCGGCATCCTCGGAGACATCCTCGGCCAGGTGCTCGGGGGTGGGGCGACCCAGTCCTCGCAGCGCTCCAGCGCTCCCAGCGCCGGCAGCATCATCACCGATGTGTTGGGTGGCCTGCTCGGCGGCGGCCGCCGCTAACCCGCCAGCTCGACAACACGACGAAGGGGGCGGCCCGATCGGGCCGCCCCCTTCGTCACTGTGGCTGAGCCTCGCAGGGGCGAGGGTCAGTCCTGACCGACCTTCTCCAGGACGAGTTCGCGGATGCGAGCAGCGTCGGCCTTGCCCTTCATCGCTTTCATGACCTGGCCGATGAGCGCGCCGACGGCCTGCACCTTGCCGGCGCGGATCTTCTCCACGACGTCGGGGTTGGCGGCCAAGACCTCGTCGACGGCGGCACCCAGCGCGGCGTCGTCCTGGACCAGCACCAGGCCACGCGCATCGGCGACGGCGGACGGCATACCCTCCCCTGCCAGCACGCCCTCGAGCACCTGACGCGCGAGCGCGTCGTTGAGCCGACCGGCCTGCACGAGCTTGTCGAGTTCGGCAATCGCGGCGGGAGTGACCCCCATGTCGGCCAGCTCAACCCCGGCGGCATTGGCCTGGCGGGCCAGGTCACCGCCCCACCATTTGCGGGCACCAGCGGGAGTGGCGCCGGCGGCGACCGTGGCTTCGATGAGTTCGACGGCACCGGCGTTGACGACGTCGCGCATCTCCAGATCAGAGAAGCCCCACGTCTCCTGCAAGCGGCGGCGGCGCTGCGCGGGCGGCTCCGGCAGCGTCTGACGGAGTTGCTCGACCCACGCCGGGTCGGGCGCGATCGGCACCAGGTCGGGCTCGGGGAAGTAGCGGTAGTCCTCGGCGTCGGACTTGACCCGACCCGAGGTCGTGATGCCGGTGTCCTCGTGCCAGTGCCGGGTCTCCTGGATAATCGATCCGCCGTCGGACAGCACCGCGGCGTGCCGGGTCATCTCGTAGCGCACCGCCCGCTCGACCGAGCGCAGCGAGTTGACGTTCTTGGTCTCGGTGCGCGTGCCGAACGGGACCTCGAGCTGCTCGGGGGCACCGGGGTCGTCGCCGACCTTGGCCCGCAGCGAGACGTTGGCGTCGCAGCGCAGCGAGCCCTGCTCCATCTTGACGTCGGAGACGCCCAGCGCCCGCAGCAGGTCGCGCAGCGTGGCGACATAGGCCTTGGCAATCTCGGGTGCCCGCTCCCCCAGCCCGACCATCGGCTTGGTGACGATTTCGATGAGCGGGATGCCGGCCCGGTTGTAGTCGACCAGCGAGTAGTCCGCCCCATGGATGCGGCCGGTCGATCCACCGACGTGGGTGGACTTGCCGGTGTCCTCCTCCATGTGCGCCCGTTCGATCGGCACCCGGTAGGTCGAGCCGTCCTCTAGCTGCACGTCGAGCCAGCCGTTGAAGGCGATCGGCTCGTCGTACTGGCTGGTCTGGAAGTTCTTCGGCATGTCCGGGTAGAAGTAGTTCTTCCGGGCGAACCGACACCACGTCGCGATCTCGCAGTTGAGCGCCAGGCCGATCCGGATCGCCGACTCGACGCCCACCGCATTGACGACCGGCAGCGCGCCGGGCAGGCCGAGGCACACCGGGCAGACCTGGGTGTTGGGCTCGGCGCCGAACTCGGTCGGGCAGCCGCAGAACATCTTGGTGGCCGTGCCGAGTTCGACGTGGACTTCCAGCCCCAGCACGGGATCGTATGCCGTGACGGTCTCCTCGAAGCTGCGCACCGCGTCGGTGGTCTGGGTGTCGGCCATGTCAGGCCTCCTTCCTCGGCAGGGCCGGGGCCTGGGCCAGCAGGTGCCCGCCCCAGCGGGCGACGAGAGCGCGCTCCAGAGCCGCACCCACGGCATACAGGCGGTCGTCGGCCATCGCGGGGGCGAGGATCTGCAGCCCGGTGGGCAGGCCATCCTCGGGAGCCAACCCACTGGGGACCGACATGCCCGGCAGGCCGGCGAGGTTGGCGGGGATGGTGGCGACGTCGTTGAGATACATCGCCATCGGGTCGTCGAGCTTCTCGCCGATCTTGAAGGCGGTCGTCGGCGCGGTCGGCGAGACGAGGACGTCGGCGACCTGGAAGGCGCGCTCGAAGTCCTGCGCGATGAGCCGGCGGACCTTCTGGGCCTGGCCGTAGTAGGCGTCGTAGTAGCCCGAGGACAGGGCATAGGTGCCCAGGATGATCCGCCGCTTGACCTCGTCGCCGAAGCCGGCGTCGCGGGTGGCGGCCATGACCTTCTCGGCGCTGGGGGCGTCGATGCCTTGGGGCAGCACCCGGATGCCGTAGCGCATCGCGTCGAACTTGGCCAGGTTGGACGAGGCCTCGCTCGGGAGGATGAGGTAGTAGGCCGCGAGGGCGTACTCGAAGTTGGGGCAGTCGACCTCGACCACCGATGCGCCCGCGTCGACGAGCAGGGCCACCGCTTCGTCGAAACGCTGCTGCACCCCGGCCTGGTAGCCGGCTCCGGTGAGCTGCTTGACCACGCCAATGCGCATGCCCGTGACATCGGCCCGCTGTGCCGCGCGGACCACCGGCGGGATCGGCGCGTGGATCGAGGTCGAGTCCTTGGGGTCGTAGCCGCCCATCACCGCGTGCAACAGGGCCGTGTCGAGCACCGTGCGGGCGCACGGGCCGGCCTGGTCGAGGCTGCTGGCCAGGGCCACCAAGCCATACCGAGACACCCCGCCATAGGTGGGCTTGGTGCCGACTGTGCCGGTGACTGCGGCCGGCTGGCGGATCGAACCGCCGGTGTCGGTGCCCGTGGCCAGCGGCGCCTGGAAGGACGCGAGCACCGACGAGGACCCGCCGCCGGACCCGCCCGGGATCCGATCGAGGTCCCACGGGTTGTGGCTCGGGCCATAGCCGGAGTGCTCGGTCGAGGAGCCCATGGCGAACTCGTCGAGGTTGGTCTTACCGAGGATCGGCATGCCCGCCGCGCGGATCTTGGCAACCACCGTCGAGTCGTAAGGCGGCACCCACCCCTGCAGAATCTTGGAGCCGCACGTCGTCGGCAGCCCCTTGGTCGTCATGACGTCCTTGACCGCGATCGGCACGCCGGCCATGACGTGCAGGTCGGAGTCGCCATCGGCGCGCGCGTCGTCGACGGCCCGTGCGGTCGCGAGCGCCCCCTCGGCGTCGACGTGCAGGTAGGAGTGGACCGCATGGTCAACGGCGGCAATCTGGTCGAGATGGGCCTGGACCACCTCGACGGAGCTGACTTCCTTGCGGCCGAGGGCGTCGGCGAGTTCAGCGGCGCTGGCCCGGGTGAGGTGGTTCACAGATGCGACCTTCGGTTGGTTCCAGGGAGCGGAGCGGGGGTATGCCGTGCGGCCGGGGAGGGTGGGCGGCCACCGGCACGGGTCGGTCAGTCCTCGTCGAGGATCCGGGGAACGGAGAAGCGTTGGGACTCGGCCTCGGGCGCTCCAGAGAGGGCTTGCTCGGCAGTCAAGCCGGGAACGACCTCGTCGGGACGGGTGACATTGGTCAACGGCATCGGGTGACTCATTGGCTCGACCCCGTCGGTGGGGGCCTGCTGGACGGTGGCGACGGCTTCGAGGATGACCGTCAGCTCACCCAGCATCCGGTCGAGCTCGGCCTCGGACAGGTCGATACGAGCCAGTGACGCCAAATGCGCCACATCCGCCCGAGAGAGTGAGGACATGGCTTCATCCTATTGGCGCGCCCGCGAGGGGACTGCGCGACTCGGCGAGGTGGGCCCGGCACCGGTCGCGGTGGGCGGCATACCGGCATACCGGTCCAGCGCACGGCATACCGGTATGCCGGTGTGTCAGGATGACCGGGTCGCGTCAGTGTTCGCGGGCCCTGCCTGAGGCCGACGACGAGAGCTCAACGTTTCTGCTGTCCACCGTGGTAGGGGCACGTCATGGATGTCGAAGGAATGACCCGCCGGATCGAGGATCAGGTCAGGGCTGCGCAGGCCCACGCCGACCGGATGAAAGCGTGGGCCGGACGCATCGAGCAGGTCACCGGTGAGGGCACGGCCCTGCGTGGAGCGGTGCGCGTGTCGGTCAACAACGCTGGCGTCGTCACGTCACTGCACCTCACTGACGCGGCCCTGGAAGGCGGTCCCGCCGCACTCTCGGGTGCCATCCTCGCGGCCATCACCGCGGCTAAGCAGGCGGTAGCCGACGAGACCGGCCGCTCAGCCGTGGCGGAGTTCGGCCGCGACGGCGAGGTGACCCACCTCATGGTCGCCGACTTGAGCAAACGATTCGGGGTCACGCCCGACATCGACCCGAAGAACCCCTTCTCAGGTCGTCCTGGACAGGTGCTCGGATGAGCACCGAGTTCGGGATCGACGCGGGCGCCCTCCGTGAGCACAGCGGCCGGGTTGCCCAGTGTGCCGCTGGCGTCCACCAGGCGTCGTCCGCCGCCGAGACGACCATCGACGGGAGTGCCTTCGGGGTGCTGTGCGCCCCCATCGCCCTGCCTGTCGGGTTGGTCTGTGGTGGAGCGATGCTCGCGATCGGGCATCTGGCCGACGAACTCGACGCGCTGTCGCGCAATGTGCGCAGCATGGCCGGCAACTACGAGGCGTCCGAGCAGCAGGCCGTCCGGACCTACCGTGCCACTCGGCGCGACTACTCGACGAAACTCGGCCCGCAATGAGCACCAATGCCCTGGTCGCCGGCCGAGTCGACACGGCCACTGCCACGTCGGGCACCGGCCTCATCGACGACATCGTCACCCTCTCGAGCGCCGTCCACGAGGGCAACTGGGTCGACGCCGCGCTGGCCGGAGTCGGCACGGCCATGGATGCCGTCGCCACCGCGATCGACCCGCTCGGCACCCTCATCGCGTGGGGCGTCGGTTGGGTCCTGGACCACATCGACCCGCTCAAGTCCTGGCTCAACGACCTCACCGGAGACGCCGGCCGAGTGATCGGGTTCGCCCAGACGTGGGCCAATGCAGCCGGAGCGCTGCAGGAGCAGGCCCAGTTCCTCGCCTATCGGGTGTCGGCTGACCTGGCCGGGATGTATGGCGAGGCGGTCACGGCATACCAGCAACAGGCCGACCGCCTCGCCCGGGCCGTCGGGTCCCTCGGCACCCTGGGTTCGGCGATCGCCGGGGGGCTGCAGCTCGTGTCGACGCTCGTGCAGGTCGTCCACGACCTCGTGCGCGACACCATCTCGCAGGTCATCGGGTCCTGCACCTCGGCCCTGGCCTGGGCGGCCACCGGCGTCGGCATCCCCTATGCGATCACCGTCGTGTCCGAGCGGGCGGCTGCCCTCTCAGCCAAGATCAGCGCCAAGGTCACCGGACTCATCCGGTCGATTGGCAAGCTCGACACCCTGCTGACCAAGCTCGACGACCTCATGCGCGAGGTGCGCTCGGCGTTCAAGAACCTCGGCGGTGGTGGCCACCCGCGCGACGTGGACCCGCCGCCGGGGCGGACCTACTCGATGGATGACGGCACTCCTCATACGACTCGGCACGCCAGTGAGCAGATCGACACCCGCGATGCGTCATGGCATTCGGTCAACGACTCGCTGCACGACAGCGATCTCTTCCGCAGCCACGGGGTCGATCCCCCGTGGACCCGCGATCAGTTGGTTGACGTCATCAACAAGCCGGTCGGGACGCTGACGCCGACCGAGGCAGACCTGCTGACCGAGATCCGTCGTCGCATGGTCACCGGTGATCCCGATGCTGTCTTCCAGAAGGCCCTGCCACACGACCAGGCGCAGGCCTACCTCGACAACGTCACGCTACCCAAGGGCCCAGCACCGGACGAGGTGCGAGGGTTCGTCACCCACGCCCCCGACACGGTGCACATCGGCACACCGCGGGAGGTCTTCGACAACCTCCGCCTGGACTACAAGGACACCGAATTCCGGGCACGTGACGAGACCATCCGGGTCATTCGCTACCAGTCCGACAACGCGGTCTACGACATCCCGAAATCACCGGTCATGGGGGGCACCGCCACCGACAAGCTGCCGTTTACGGGTAACGGATTCACCGGGTCGGCCGACAATGTCGTGCCCGAATACAAGGTGCACTATGCCGGCGAGTCGACGACGATGCGCGCCGGAGCCGAGATGTGGGAGTTCACCAAGAGTGGCACCGAGCGCCTCGTCGGCGTGCTGCGCGATGGCGGTTGGGTGAAGGTGCGATGACCGCTCCCACCCCAGCCTCGCCGCCGTCGGCTGCCAGCCCTGCCACCCCGCGAAACGGGATGTACGGAGTGCTCGACGGTATGCCGGTCCGCCTCCACCGCTCCCGCGGCAGCGACTACCTCATCGCGGGGACGACCGACCGGTGGGTCCCGGCCGAGCGCCTGCAGCCCATCCAGCGGATCCGGACGCTAGGGATGGCCTTCGGCAGCCCCGTCCAAGTGCTGGAGTGGCACGGGGACGAGGTCGAGGTCCAGTTGTTCGAGTACCAGCCGTGGATCGAGGAGTACCTCGGCAGCTACGACCGGGCAGACGGGACGGCCCTGGTCCGCATTCCGCGGACGGCCCTGACCGACATCCACGAAGACGTGCGGGAGTATCCCCGTGCCCGGCACTGAGGCGGCAAAGACCATCGGTCGCGCTCACGCGCCGACCGCTGAGAACGGAAGGTTGGCATGACTGAGCAGCCCGCGGCCCTCTTCGCGACCTTGCTGACGATGCCCCAAGTGAACGCCATCGGCTCCGAGAGTTCGACGACCCTCGTCGGTCACGTCGCTCCGTTCGCTGCCCTGCAAGCCGTCACGAACGCCGACGAGATCCGCCGCGCCTTCGACGCCGAGGACCTGGCCGATTTCACCGGGCCTGGCGGCACGGCATACCTCATGGTCTTTCCCCAGGTGCCGCTCATGCGCTTGGTCAACCCGACCGAGCGCCGCGGACCCGACCGGCCGAGCTTTCCCTCGGGCTTCCTGCGGCTGGCCCACGACGTCGCCCCCGTGTGGTGGCTCGAGCTGACCCGAGTCCCGATCGGGGCAGTCGTCTGGCGCCTGCACTCCGACGGGGCTGCGCCCTTCGGCGAAGCGGCTTATCGAGGTCTGGCGCGCGGGTGGGAGGGTGCCAAGGGCTACCGACCGCCGCGTGGTCTGTTCGGTCCGCGAGCCCGATGGCGCGGCGGCGAGTTCCTCGCCGCACTGACCGCCGATGGCGTCGAACTCCTCTCACCCGCCGAGCACCCCGGTATGGCTCAGGTTGCGCCGGGCGTCTGGCAGGCCGTCGTCCCGCGGGCCGAGGTGGATGAGATCTTCGAGCTGGACCTCATCGGGCGATGGCGCGACGAGCCCGTGCGTGTGCTGGACAGCGATGGTGGCAGCGTGCGATTGCTCCTGCCGGACCCTGAGCCCGACCGTGCGCGAGCGGTGGGCGCCACTGAGGTCAGCCCCGGAGTGTGGCAGGTCATCGCCGAGCGCGCCGAGCTCGCCGACATCTCTGCCCTCGCGCGAACCGCCGGTTGACCGGAATGGAGGCCGAGTGGCCATTTCCAGCTTCTTCGCCAAGGTCGCCGAGACCGAGCGCGAGGTGACCTATGCCTTCGGGCAGGACCGCGACCACCCCGAGGACTCGCTCGTCATCGACAAGGTGGCGCTCACGGCATACCCGACGTCCGGAGCGCGGACCTTCGGGTTCCGCGCAACGGCACGGGCCATTGTCCGGAGGTTTCGTGACCTCGGCGCGTGGCCGGAGCACGGCTACGTCGCGAGCTGACGAGTCGCGCGAGCACCCTTGGTCAGGCAGGGTCGGGCGACCCGGTTTCCAGCAGCCGCACGAAGGCCGCTTCGTCGAGGATCGGCAGTCCCAGATCGCGAGCCTTGGTCTCCTTTGACCCGGCGCCGGGACCGACGACCACCCAGTCGGTGTTCTTGGACACCGAGCCAGCCGCCTTGCCGCCCCTGGCGATGATCGCCTCCTTGGCGCCGTCGCGGGTGAACCCCTCCAGCGACCCGGTGACCACGACGGTGCGGCCCTCGAGGGTGCGCGCCACGGTGGCGTCGACCTCATCGACCATCCGGACCCCAGCGTCGGCCCAACGGGCCACGATGTCGACATGCCACTGCGAGTCCGGGTCGTCGAACCATTCGCGCACCGATGCCGCGATGACGCCGCCGACGCCGTCGACGGTGGACAACTCACCAGCTCCGGCAGAGCGGATCCGCTCCATCGACCCGAAGTGGGTGGCCAGGGCGCGAGCCGCCGTCGGCCCGACATGGCGGATCGACAGGGCGACGAGCACCCGCCAGAGCGGCTGGCTCTTGGCCTTGTCCAACTCGGCGAGCAACCGCTCACCATTGGCCGAGAGCACCCGTCCATTGCGCACCTGGGCCAGATCGTCACCTGACTTGGCCGCCCGAGTGAAGAGCGGCACCTGAATGAGGTCGTCACGCGTCAGCGCGAACAGGTCGCCCTCGTCGGTCACCACCCCCGAGTCGAGCAAGGCCCCCGCGCCCTCCCAGCCCAACGCCTCGATGTCCAGCGCCCCCCGAGAAGCCAACCCGAACAGGCGCTCACGCAGTTGCGACGGGCAGGACCGAGTGTTGGGACAACGGATGTCCTTGTCACCCTCCTTGGAGGGGGCCAGCAACGCCCCACAGGAGGGGCAGTGCGTGGGCATGACGAACTCCCGCTCGGTGCCATCGCGAAGCGCCACCACCGGCCCGACGATCTCGGGGATGACATCGCCGGCTTTGCGCAGCACCACGGTGTCGCCGATGAGTAGCCCCTTCCGGGCCACCTCCCAGGCGTTGTGCAGGGTGGCGTTCTCGACGGTCGATCCGCTGACGAGCACCGGCGTCATCACCCCATAGGGGGTCACCCGCCCAGTGCGCCCGACGTTGACCCGGATGTCGACCAGCTTCGTGTTGACCTCTTCCGGGGGGTACTTGTAAGCGATGGCCCACCGAGGCGCCCGGGATGTGGAGCCGAGCTGTCGTTGCAGCGCCACCTCGTCGACCTTGACGACGACCCCGTCGATCTCGTGTTCCATATCGTGGCGGTGGCCGGCATACCGGTCGATGTAGGCCGAAACCTCGGCGGGCGTCGACACAACCCGCACCGCTGCTGAGGTGGGCAGCCCCCACGCTGCGAGCACGGCATACGCCTCGCTCTGGCGCGTCACCTCGAAGCCGCGGCGCGCCCCGATGCCGTGCACGAGCAGCCGCAGCGGTCGGCTCGCCGTGACCCGAGGGTCTTTCTGACGCAGCGAGCCCGCCGCGGCATTGCGGGGGTTGGCGAACGGCGCCCGCCCGGCCGCGACGAGTCCGGCATTGAGCGACTCGAACGCCGCGACCGGGAAGAAGACCTCGCCACGCACTTCGACCAGGTCGGGCACATCGTCGCCGATCAGCCGGCTCGGCACCCCCGCGATGGATCGGACATTGAGGGTGACGTCCTCCCCGGTGCGCCCGTCACCCCGGGTCAGCGCCCGCACCAGCCGCCCCTGCTCGTAGAGCAGGTTGACCGCGAGGCCGTCGATCTTGAGCTCCAGCAGGTAATGGAAGGGCACCGCCCCGGCCTCGCGCTCGACCCGCCCCACCCAGGCGGCAAGTTCCTCGGCGGAGAAGGCGTTGTCCAGGCTCATCATCCGCTCGAGATGGTCGACCGCCTGGAACTCGGTGGCGAACCCCGCTCCCCCCACGACCTGAGTCGGGCTGTCCGGCGTGCGCAGACTCGGGTATGCCGTCTCGAGCTCCTGCAGCCGCCGCAGCAGCGAGTCGTACTCGCCATCGCTCACGGTCGGAGCGTCTTGCACGTAGTAGGCGAACTGGTGCGCGGTCACCTCCTCGGCCAGACGGCTCCACTCGTGGCGGACCTCCGGTGCGGGGTCCTGGGCGGGTTGCCCCCCGGTCGATGACGACGACGCCTCGGGCGAGGGCGGCACCCCGTCAGCAGGGTCGGGAAGGGCAGAGGGAAGGCTGGCCACGGGCCCATCCTGCCGCACGCCGCGGACACTCCCAGGGGACTCACAGTGGAGCTGACTTGCTTAGGCGCCCCTTGCCATCGGAAACTAGGACTTCCGACCTGCGCCCCGCTCGGTCGGGTATGCCTACTCAGGGGATCCTCCGTGCGCTCTCACCTCGCGACTTCCACCCGAACGCTGCGGTATGCCGCTGCCCTCACCGTGGTGGCGGCTCTCGCGTTGTCCGGCTGCACCAGCACTCCCGGCCAGTCCGCCGCGCCGACCACAGGCTCCAGCGGCGCGGGTGCCACCGACGGCGCAGCCGCCACGCCGGCCGCCACTCCCGATGTTGAGCTCGTCCCCAATGTCACCGAAGGGACGCCGGTCACCGTCGACACCGTGGTGAGCGTCGCGGCCAAGGGCGGCACCGTGACGAGCGTGGCCATGTCGTACAAGGACGCCAAGGCCGCCACGGTGCAGGTCGAGGGCTCGCTTGCTCCCGACGGCTCCAGTTGGACCGCGCGCTCCCTGCTGGAGCCCGGCACCGTCTACGCGCTACAGATGACCGGCGTCAACGCCGACGGCAAGCAGACGACCAAGGACAGCACGTTCACGACCCAGAAGCTGTCCAAGAAGCAGGAGATCTTCCCGACGCTCACGGCCGACGGCGCCACCGTGGGCGTCGCGATGCCAGTCATCGTCCGCTTCGACGTCCCGGTGACCGACAAGGCGGCCTTCGAGAAGAAGCTGACGGTCACCTCGGTGCCGGCCCAGAACGGCTCGTGGGCGTGGTACGGCAGTAGTGAGGTGCACTGGCGGCCGGAGAAGTACTGGCAGCCCGGCACCAAGGTCTCGGTCAACGTCGACATCAACGGCGTCGCCGCAGGCAATGGCACCTACGGTCAGAAGTCGATCACCGGTGGTTTCACGGTCGGCTCCTCGACCATCCTCAAGGCCGACCTGGCCAGCCACCAGATGACCGTGCTCGTCGACGGTCAGGCGGCCCGCACCATCCCCATCACCGGCGGCAAGCCGGGCTGGGTGACGCGCAGCGGCACCAAGGTCATCATGGAGAAGTTCGCCGAGGTCAAGATGGACGCCACGACGGTGGGCCTGGACAAGAGCGACCCCGAGTACTACTCCATCCCGGACGTGAAGTACGCACTGCGCGAGACCTGGTCGGGTGAATTCCTCCACGCAGCACCGTGGTCGGTCGGCAGCCAGGGCCGGGCCAACGTCAGCCACGGCTGCATCGGGATGAGCACGGGCAACGCCCAGTGGCTGTTCAACCAGGTCAAGGTGGGCGACCCGGTCGTCGTGTCGGGCACCAACCGGGGCCTGGAGCGGGGCAACGGCTGGACTGACTGGAACATCTCCTTCGAGGAGTTCAAGAGCTTCTCGGCGCTCGCTCCGGGCAAGGCGTCGGCCACATCCACGGCCAAGCCGACCGCTGCGGCGACCTCGACGGCCAAGGCGACCGCCACCTCCTGAGCCGGGTCACCCCATGTTCGGATCAGGTCAATCGGGATCACGACCACAGGGCAGGACCGCAGGGCAGGACCGCAGGGCAGGACCGCAAGGCAGGACCGCAAGGCAGGACCGCAAGGTCAGGCCTGCGCGCGATCGGCGAGACGACGGGCCACGTCGATGGCCAGCCGCTGCCGAGCGACGGCGAGTGCGGGTGATAGCCCGGCCAGCCCACAACTCGGGGTGACGGTGAGCTCGGCAAGGCGAGCGGACGGCATACCGAGGTCTGACCACGACCGCGCCAACGAGGCGGCAAGCGACGGGCCATCCCCCGCCTCGCCCGAGGTCGGGACGCAACCGGCCGCGAGGCGCAACCCGTCCTCGACCGCGACCGCGATACCCTCCCACCCGCGCGGGGTGAGCAGAGAGGTGTCCACCGACAGCGCGCTCGCCCCGGATCGCCGCAGCAAGGGCAACGGCGGGTATGCCGCGCAGCAGTGGATGACGGTCGGCCGTCCGCCTGCCGCAGCGAGCACGCCAGTGAGCACGGGGAGTGCGTCGACGGGATCGACGGCCGGCAGGCGGCCATAGCCCGATGCCGTGGGTAGGGCTCCCGAGAGCACGGCCGGCAGCGAGGGCTCATCGACCTGAAGGGTCAACGCTGCTCCTGGCACCGCCCGAGCCACCGTCTGCAGCAGCCCGCGGATCCCCTCGCCGAGTGACTCGGCGACATCGCGGACCGCTCCGGGATCGATGACGCAGCGGTCGCCACGAGGGAGCCACAGCGATGCCGCCAGGGTGTACGGCCCCGCGACGGTGACCTTGAGCGGACCGGCATACCCGTCGAAGACCTCGGCCAAGGTGTCGAGGTCCTCGCGCCAGAGCGCCGCCGTCCGAGCCGCGTCGCGTCCAGGACGGTCGACCAACCGCCAGCCGGCCGGTTGCAGGTCGACCGCGAGGTCGACAAGCAGGCCCGCGGTGCGCCCGATAAGGTCGGCGCCTGGCCCGCGAGCGGGCAGCTCGGGAAGGTAGGGCAGCCCCCTCACGCCATCGGCAGCATCCAGCGGCACGAGCAGGTCGCGCACAACCGTGAGAGCTTCGCGCACCTCGGTGCCCGGCCAGGACCCGATCCCGCTGACGTCGACCACGCGGGCAGCCTAATCGGGATGCGTCGCGCGGATGGTGGCCGACCCGACCACCCGGGTGCCGTCGTAGAGCACGACGCTTTGCCCCGGCGCCACCCCGCGCAGCGGCTCGTCGAGGACCACCTCCAGCGCGCACCTCCCGTCGGCCGAAAGACGCGGGTATGCCGTGCCCGGCAGCTCCGCTCCGTGGGCGCGCACTTGGGCGCCCAGCCGGGTCGGGCCACTCGGCGCCTCGCCACACCAGCGCACGTGCTCTCCGTCGATGCGCCGGACGCCGAGCAGATCGGCCGGAGCGACGACGACGACATTGCGCTCGACGTCGACCTCACGGACGTAACGAGGCCGGCCGTCGGCTGCGGGGCGCGGAAGGTGCAGTCCCTTGCGTTGGCCGACGGTGAAGGCGTAGGCCCCACCGTGCTCGCCGACGACGTCGCCCTCCTCGTCGAGGATCACCCCGGGCTGGGCTCCCAGGCGTCGGGTAAGCCAGCCGCGGGTGTCGCCATCGGCGATGAAGCAGATGTCGTGGGAGTCGGGCTTCTTGGCGACGGCGAACCCGCGCTCAGCGGCCTCTGCGCGCACCTGGGTCTTGGTCGAATCCCCCAGCGGGAAGAAGGCCCGGACCAACTGATCCTGGTCGAGCACGCCGAGCACATAGGACTGGTCCTTGGCGGCGTCGACGGCGCGGTGCAACTCGCGCGCGCCAGTGTCCCCTCGGGTGACGATGCGCGCGTAGTGTCCGGTAGCCACCGCGTCGAAGCCGAGGGCGAGCGCCTTGTCGAGCAGGGCATGGAACTTGATCCGCTCGTTGCACCGCAGGCACGGATTGGGAGTCCGGCCCTGGGCATATTCCGCGACGAAGTCCTCGACCACCTCCACGCGGAAGCGTTCCGCGAGATCCCACACGTAGAACGGGATACCGAGCCGGTCGGCGACCCGTCGGGCGTCGGCGGAGTCCTCGAGGGTGCAGCAGCCTCGGGCGCTCTCCCGCAGCACGCTGGCCTGCTGAGACAACGCCAGGTGGACCCCGACCACCTCGTGGCCCGCCTCGACCATCCGGGCCGCGGACACGGCGGAGTCGACCCCCCCACTCATCGCGGCGACGACGCGCATCAGCCGGACCCCAGGGTGGCCCCGGCGGCGCGCCGAGCCCGGTCGACCGCCGCCGGCAGGGCGGCGAGGAACGCCTCGACGTCGGCCGCCGTGGAGGTGTGACCGAGGGTCGCTCGCAACGCCCCGCGCGCCTCTCGCTCGGTCAGGCCCATGGCCAGCAACACGTGACTAGGTTGCGGCACGCCCGCCTGGCAGGCCGAGCCGGTCGAACATTCGATCCCTGCGGCATCCAGCAGGTAGAGCAGCGAGTCGCCCTCACAGCCAGGCACGATGAGGTGGGCATTGCCGGCCAGCCTCCCGAGGGCATCGCCCGTGGTCCAGCGTCCACCGACGCGGATCCCGAGATCGAGGTCGAGCGCGCCCTTCAGGAGGGCATCACGCAGCCCGACCAGCCGGGCGGTCTCGCGCTCGCGCTGCGCGACGGCATACTCGACTGCCAGCGAGAGCCCGAGGATGCCGACCGTGTCGAGCGTGCCGCTGCGGATCTGGCGCTCCTGTCCCCCGCCGTAGACCAACGGGACGACCGCCACGTCGCGCTTGACGACAAGCGCGCCGGTGCCGACCGGGCCGCCGACCTTGTGCCCGCCGAGGGTGAGCAGGTCGACCCCGGACGCGGCGACGTCGACGGGCAGGTGCCCCACCGCCTGGACCGCATCGGTGTGCATCGGTATGCCGTGCTCGTGCGCCATCGCGGCGAGCGCCGCGACGTCCTGGACCGTGCCGACCTCGTTGTTGGCCCACATGACGCTGACCAGAGCGACCGACTCGGGGTCGGCCGCGAGTTCACGCGCCAAGACCTCGGGATGCACGACACCCTCGGCGTCGCACGGCAGCCAGGTGACCTGCACCCCCTCGCGAGCTTCCAGTGCCTCGACGCAGTCGAGCACGGCGTGGTGCTCGATCGCCGACACCAGGAGCCGGGTCCGGCGCGGGTCGGCGTCGCGGCGAGCGCGCAGCACGCCGCTGATCGCCAGGTTGTCGGATTCCGTTCCGCCAGAAGTGAAGACGACCTCCGAGGGGCGGGCACCGATTGCGGCGGCCAGTCGCTCGCGGGACTCCTCGACGATCCTGCGGGCCGCCCGCCCGGCGGTGTGCAGCGAGGAGGCATTGCCCACTCGGGTGGCCTGCTCGGCCATCGCCGCCGCGACGTGCGGGAAGACCGGCGTCGTCGCGGCGTGGTCGAGGTATACGGGCACCCGGTGATCCTACGTCGGTTGCCCTCCTGGCCCCCGACCCACGGCTACGGTGGGGCCATGCTCACCGCCCGTGATCTGGCCCCGGCCCTCACTCGGTATGCCGTGCGCCTGCACGAGCGCATCGGCGCCGCCCATCACGTGGCCTCCCCGCTGGGGGCCTGGCTCATCCTCGCCCTCATGGCCGGGGCCGCGGACGTCGACGAGGCTGGCCTTACCGATGGTCAACTCGCCGCTCTCGCCGACGCTCTCGGTCTGGATCTTCCGAGCGCTAGCTCGGCCGCCAAGACCCTGCTGAGCACCCGGCATCCTGCGGTGCGGGCTGCCGTCGCGACGTGGCTGGACCCGCGGGTCACGACCCCTGCCATGGCCGCCTTCCTGGCTGCTCTGCCCACCGAGACCGGGCCGATCCCGGCCCAGGAAGCCGCCGACACCTGGGCGCAGGAGCACACCGACGGCCTCATCACCACCTTCCCGATCGACCTGGCGGCTGTCGATCCCTTCTTCGTCCTGGCCAACGCGCTGGTGTCCCGGGTGACCTGGGTTGAGCCGATGAGGAGCGCCGACGCGCACGGTCTGGGACCTGGCCCGTTCGCGACGTCCGTGCGGACCGCACTGCACGCCCTTCCGGGCTACGGCCACCGGCTGCAGGTCGAGCAGTCTGCGCTCGGACCGGTCGCGGTCCACCGGGCGTCCGCCGAGGGGCTCACGGTGGTGTCGGTGTCGGCCGACCCGGAGCACTCCCCCGCGGCGGTGCTGGACACGGCAACCGTCTGGCGCTGCGGCCGGGGCCTTCCGTGGCGCCCCGAGACCTCGAGCCCGGCCAGGGACACTCTTTCGTCGTCGAGGACCGCAACGGCTGGGTGACCTCCCCCGACGGGATCGACATGAGCGTGGTCGGGGTGACCATCCCTGCGTGGAGCGCCACGAGCAACCACGACCTGGCCGAGCTCGGCCCCGAGTTGGGTTTCGGGGCCGTTGGCGACATCGTGCGGACGCTGCTCCGGAGGGACGCGGCCGATGTCGCCGTCCAGAGCGCGGTCGCGCGATTCCACCGGGAGGGCTTCGAAGCCGCAGCTGTCACGGCATACGCCGCCGCCCGGGTGGGAATCCCGCCCCAGCAGCGCCCGGGCATCCTTCGCACGGTGCGGCTGCAGTTCGGGCATCCGTATGCCGTGGTCGCCGTCGCTAGCGCAGGGGATGCTCGGGAGGTCGCCGGCCCGACCCAGGCGAACCCGTGGAACGGCATACCCGTGTTTTCCGCCTGGGTGGCTGAACCGGAGGACGCCGAGGACTCCGAGGACTCCCAGAAGCCGGCTGCCTCCGCGTGAAAGACGCCCTGGCACAAGGCTGCACTCGGCTGACCTCGCCCCTACGATGAGGACCTGATCACCGCCCCCATCCCGGGAGACCCACGCCATGGCCGAGTCGACTGCAGCGCAGCCGCGCATCGCCGCGTTCTTCGACCTTGACGGCACCCTCATCCCGGGGTCGGCCAATATCCCGTTGGCTAAGGCTGCCTTCCGCGCCGGGTTCGTCAGCAAGCGCGAGCTGGCTCTGGACCTGGCCCGCAATGTGTCCTTCATGCTGCGCGGGGCGAGCGACGACAGCTCGGCCAAGGTCCGCGACCGGATCCTGCGCGGGGTCAAGGGTCACGCGGCCAGTGAGGTCGAGTCATTGGCCGACGGTTTCCTCGACGATCTCGTCGCGACGATCACCCCCACGATGCGTGCGATCCTCGACGAGCACCGGGCGGCCGGCCATGACCTGGTCCTCGTGTCGGCTTCTCCCACCGAGATCGTCCAGCGGTTCGCGGTGGCGGCGGGCATGGATTACGGCCGGGGAACGACGGCCGGACGTGACCCCGAGGGCCGCTTTGACGGCACCCTGTCGGGGCCGTTCTGCTATAAGGAGGGCAAGGCCGAGGTCATCGCCGATCTGGCCGCCGAGCACGGCTACGACCTTGCCGAGTGTTTCGCCTACTCCGACTCGATCAGCGACGCACCGATGTTCCGCACGGTCGGGCATCCGGTCGCGGTCAACCCTGACCACGAGTTGCGCCATGCGGCTGTAGCCGGAGGTTGGCGGATCGTCGAGGTCGGTCGGCTGCGCACTGGCGTGGAATCGCTGCGACGGGCCATCCGGGCCACCGCGGCCAGCCCCGGCGCGGCCTGGTCGCGGGGGCGTCGGGTGGCCTCGCGGCGGCGCGCCCAGCCGACCGGCGACGCCTGAGTCAGGGCCGCGGATCGCTCGCGAGCATCCCCATGTCGAGGGTGTCCAGCCAGCGTCCGGCAACCCGCTGCACCTCGCGCCGCCGCCCTTCCAGGACGAACCCGACCTTCTCGTAGACGCGGATGGCGCGGCGGTTGTCATCGACGACCTCCAGACCGAGCCGATGCAGTCCGAGCGGCCCGAAGCCGAAATCCCGCACCAATCGGGTGGCCTCGGTGCCATACCCCTGGTCGAAGACCTCAGGGCCGACCAGAGCGATCCGGAAGGTCATCGCGTCGTGGTCCTCGTCGAGTTCGAAGAGCACGGCTTCACCGATCGCCCGCCCGTCGGCGACCCGCACGATCGCCCAGTCGGCCCGATCCAGTCGCTCGCCCGCCCGCCGCAGCCCGGCCCGCACCTGCTCGCGGGTGAACTCGGCCAGCGGCCCGGTCGCCGTGCGGCTCTCGGGGTCTGCGAAAAGGGGCCACAGCGCGTCGAGGTGCTCTACTCCGATCGGCTCCAGGCGTACCGTTGCGCCCACGAGCGTGGGCTGGCGTTCCAGGAGCGAGAGATCCACGGGCTGATCAAAGCAGCGCCGGTATGCCGTGGCAACAGCACGCGCGGTGCGACGCCTCACGCTCTCATGATCGCCGGGACGCGGACGGGCCGCCGCTGGCGAACGCAGCGACGGCCCGTCTCGGACTCCGGCCCAGCGGAGCGGCCTCAGCCCTTGCGGGCCGTGACCTCGCTCGTGGCCTGGGGCAGAACGTTGAACAGGTCGCCGACCACGCCGAAGTCGACCAACTCGAAGATCGGCGCCTCCTCGTCCTTGTTGATCGCGATGATCGTCTTGGAGGTCTGCATGCCGGCCCGGTGCTGGATCGCACCGGAGATGCCGCAGGCGACATAGAGCTGCGGGCTGACCTGCTTGCCGGTCTGGCCGACCTGCGAGGTGTGCGGGTACCACCCGGCGTCGACTGCTGCGCGGCTGGCACCGACGGCGGCACCGAGCGAGTCGGCGAAGGCCTCGACCTTGGAGAAGTCGCCACCCGTGCCCCGGCCACCGGAGACGACGATCGCGGCCTCGGTGAGCTCCGGACGGCCGGTGCGCTCGCGCGGCTTGACTGCGCTGATCCGCGCACCGGAGGCGAGCGCCGAGGGGGTGAAGTCGACAGCCTCGTCGGCAGCCGCGCCCGAAACAGCTTCCGGCGCAGCGGAGTTGGGCTTGACGGCGATGACCGGCACACCCTTGGTGACCGTCGCCTTGACGGTGTAGCCACCCGCGAAGGCGGTCTGCGTCGTCGCGACCCCGCCGGCACCGTCGGACTGCACGTCGACGGCGTCGGTGATGAGCCCGGAGCCGATCTTGACGGCCAGTCGAGCGGCGATCTCCTTGCCCTCGGCCGAGGAGGCCACCAGCACCGCGGCCGGAGACACCTTCTCGACCAGGTGGGCGAGCAGCTCGGCCTGCGGAACGACGAGGTAGTCGGTGAGGGCGGCAGCGTCGGCGCGGTAGACCTTCTCGGCGCCGAAGGCCGCCAGAGTCTCCTTGGCGGCGTCGAAGCCGGAGCCGACGAAGACCGCAGAGGGCTCGCCGAGGCGGCGAGCGATCGTCAACAGTTCACTGGTCGTCTTGCGGCAGGCGCCGTCGACGTGGTCGACCAGGACGAGAACTTCAGCCATGTCAGTGATCTCCTTGTCGGTGGTCGGCTCAGATGAACTTGCGCTCGGCGAGGAACCCGGCGAGCTTGGCGCCGCCGTCTCCTTCGTCCTTGACGATGGTGCCGACCGCGCGCGGCGGGCGGGCCGCGACGGCCTCGACCTTGGTCCAGGCGTTGCCCAGACCGACGGCGGAGGCGTCGATGCCCAGGTCGGCGAGCGTCCAGTTCTCGACCGGCTTCTTCTTGGCCGCCATGATCCCCTTGAAGGACGGGTAGCGCGGCTCGTTGATCTGGTCGGTCACCGACACGAGCGCAGGCAGGCCGGCCTCGATGGTGAGGCTCGCGGCGTCGCCGTCGCGGCGTGCGGACACGCCGGAGCCCGAGACGGTGAGCTCGGAGGCGAAGGTGACCGCGGGCACGCCCAGGCGCTCGGCGAGCATGATCGGGACGACGCCCATGGTGCCGTCGGTGGAGGCCATGCCGGTGACCACGAGGTCGGGCATCCCGATCTTCTTGATGGCCTCGGCCAACACCAGCGACGTGGCCAGGGCATCCGAGCCGTGGATCGCGTCGTCGTTGACGTGCACGCCCTTGTCGGCGCCCATCTGCAGGGCCTTCTTGATGGCGTCGGAGGCCTGGTCGGGCCCGACGGTGAGGACGGTGACCTCACCCTCGCCGGCTTCGACGATCTTGAGGGCCTCCTCCACGGCATACTCGTCGAGCTCAGACAGCAACCCGTCGACGTTGGCCCGGTCGGTGGTGTTGTCGGAGGCGTTGAACGTGCGGTCGGCTTGGGCGTCCGGCACGTACTTGACACAGACGACGATGTTCATCGGTCGAACGTCCTCTTCCGTTGGGGGTACGGGGAAGACGGCACGGTATGCCGTCCCACTGCTTTCATCCTGACAGTCCGGCTGCCGTGGGCCGAGCCGGTTCTGGCGTGATGCCTGCCACCTGACGACGTGGTCGACAGCGTGCGGATCGCACCGGGTTGCTGAATGTTACTTGTCGGTAACCATGCCACCGCAATCCATCCGAGCACGTGAGCCTCGTCACTCCACGCCGAGCCTCGACCGGGACCTACCCCGATGCCGTCTCGACGATGTGGAACGCAGGCTCTTCGTACGGGTGGGCCTGCCGCAGCGCCGCGACCACCTGCCCACGCAGAGCCCGCGGCACGACGACTTCGACCCGGTGCTCGGCCACCCGCTCCAGCCGCCCGACGGCGCCGGTGGTGGGGTCGCTGCCCGCGCCGGGACGGAACTGCCCCGTCCCGGCCTGGACGAACGCGCACTCGGTGTAATCGCCGATGCGCCCACCACCAGCGGCGAAGATCGCAGCGAGGACCGCATCGGTGTGCTCGATCGGGACATAGGTAACGAGGATGTCGATGTCCTGCTCGGACACGACCCTCACCGACCTTCGAAGACCGCCTTGCCGGGGCCGTTGGCCACGAAGGACTCCATCCCGATCGCCCGGTCCTTGGTCGCGAACATCGCGGCGAAGATGGTGCGCTCCAGGGCCAGCCCGCTCTCCAGGTCGGTTTCGATGCCCCGGTCGATGGCTTCCTTGGTGGCGCGCAGCGCGACCGCGGGGCCGCCCACGAACTGCCGGCAGAACTCGACGGCCGCGGCATACACCTGGTCGTCCGGAACCACCCGGTCGGCGAGGCCGATCGCGAGCGCCTCGTCGGCCTTGACGAACCGGCCGGTGAAGCACAACTCCTTGGCCTTGGTGGGGCCGACCAGGCGGGCCAGCCGCTGGGTGCCGCCCATGCCGGGGATCACCCCGAGCAGGATCTCGGGCTGGCCCATCTGGGCCGACGCGCCGACGAAGCGGAAGTCGCAGGCCATCGCGAGCTCGCAGCCGCCACCGAGGGCATAGCCGGTCACCGCGGCGACGGTGGGCTTGGGCAGCCGCGCCAGCGTCGAGACATAGGCGTGCAGGGTGTCGACCGCGCCGGCCATGTCGGTGTAGGACATCTCGCGCATTTCCTTGATATCTGCGCCGGCTGCGAAGACCCGCTCGCCGCCGTAGACGATCACCGCGGCAATGTCGCTGCGCTCACCGGCCTCTTCGGCAGCCGCCTTGATCTCGGTCTGCACCTGGAGGTTGATGGCATTCATCTTCGGCCGGTCCAGCCGGATCGTGCCGATCCCGTCGGCGACCTCGAGTCGCACGAACTCACCCATCGGTGTCCTCACTTCCCGGCGCCTCATGGCGCCCTTGATCCCACGACCCGAACCACGCCGACACGACCTGCATGAGCAGGTTGACGGTCAGCTGGAACAGGGTGCTGAGGTCGGTGGCCTCGGTCACGACGTGGTCGGCCGTGACGATGAGGTTGCCGTTGGCAATGCCGACCTTGGCGATATTGAGCTGCAGGGTGAAGTCGTTGCAGCGCTCCAGGCGGGCAACGTCGTCCGCGGGCACCCCGTCGCCAATGACCCACTGTCCGAAGACCCGCATGATGGGGAACTCCCCGTCGACGCAGCGCACGAAGAGCTGCTGCGCCGGCTCGCCCACGACGAAGGCGATGTCGCCGTCGTCGTCGATCGAGGGAAGGGTGCCGAGGTCCTTGATGACATCGAGCATCCGGCCCCGCAGGGGGTGCTCGTCGGCAGGGGGCGGGAAGTTCGGCAGGGCGGCAGGATCCGTCATGCCCCGAGGGTATCGCCCCCCTATCCTGGCCGTATGCCGCGACCGACGACCCGCCGCGACCATCCGCCTCTCCCCGGGGTCACCCTCGTGCCGGGCGGCGCCGAGGTGTGCGTGTATGCCGGTCATGCCGACGCCGTCGACGTCTGCCTTTTCGATGCTGGCGACCGCACCGGCCTCACCGAGCGGCGGGTTGCACTCACCGACCGGCTCTACGGCTACTGGTTCGGTTTCGTGCCTGGGATGGGCCTCGGCCAGCGCTACGGATTCCGGGCCAAGGGGCCGTGGGTGCCGCATGCGGGGCTGCGTTACAACCCCGCCAAGCTGCTCATGGACCCCTACGCACGGGCGATCGAGGGCGAGCTCACCTGGAGCGGTGAGGTGTTCGGACACCGCACCAGCTCAGACCTCACCCCCGAGGACCTCTACCAACCCGACGATCGCGACTCCGCGGCATACGTGCCGCGCAGCGTCGTCGTCTCGGATCGCTTTGACTGGGGGCGGGACCGCCCCCCGCGCCACGCCCTGAGCGACACGGTCATCTACGAGACCCATGTGCGCAACCTCACCATGCGCCTGCCCGGGGTTCCTCCGGAACTCCGTGGCACGTATGCCGGCCTGGCCCACCCGGTGACCATCGACTATCTGCGCTCGCTGGGCATCACGGCGGTCGAGCTGCTGCCGGTGCACTCCTTCGTCACCGAGCCGGAGGTGTGGCGCCGGGGCCTGACCAACCACTGGGGCTACAACACCCTCGGCTTCTTCGCCCCGCATGCCCGGTATGCCGCGTCGAAAGATCCGCAGGGCGCGCTGGACGAGTTCAAGGGCATGGTCAAGCTGCTGCACGCGGCCGGCATCGAGGTCTTCCTCGACGTCGTCTACAACCACACCGCCGAGCAGTCCGCGCGGGGAGCCACCCTGTCCTGGCGGGGTCTGGACAATCGGGCCTACTACCGCCTCGACGGCCGCGGTGACGACATCGACGTCACCGGCTGTGGCAACACCCTCGACACCCGCCACGTCGTCGTCGTGCGCACCATCCTCGACTCGCTGCGCTATTGGGTGCAGGAGTGCCACATCGACGGCTTCCGTTTCGACCTGGCCGTGGCCATGGGTCGCGGCAAGAACGACGACTTCGACCCCGACCACCCGTTGCTCGTGGCGCTGCGCACCGACCCGGTGCTCTCCCAGGTCAAGAACATCAGCGAACCGTGGGACCTGGGCATCCAGGGCTGGCGCACCGGCCAGTTCCCGCCGCCGTTCTCGGAGTGGAACGACCGCTACCGCGACCGGGTGCGCTCGTTCTGGCTCTCGGACCTGTCCCGGCTCATCTCCGGCCAACACGCTCACGGCGTGCGCGACCTGGCCACCCGGCTCTCGGGGTCGGCCGACCTCTTCCACGCCCGCGACCGCGGCCCGATCGCCTCGATCAACTTCGTCGCCGCGCACGACGGCTTCACCATGGCCGACCTCACGATGTACAACCACAAGCACAACGAGGCCAACCACGAGGACAACCGCGACGGGTCGGACAACAACTCCTCGTGGAACCACGGCATCGAGGGCCCCATCGACGACGGCATCTCGGCCGTGCGCCACCGGTCGTTGCGCAACCTGATGGGCACCTTGCTGGTGTCCACCGGTGTGCCGATGATCAACGGCGGCGACGAGTTCGGCCGCACCCAGCACGGCAACAACAACGCCTTCTGCCACGACAGCGACCTGAGCTACTACGACTGGGACCTGCGGCCCTGGCAACAGGATCTGCTCGACACGACCCGCTACCTCACGGCGCTGCGGCGGTCCCATCCGGTGCTGCGCCAGCGGATGTTCTGGAGCGGCGGCGAGGTCCACATCGACGGATCGAAGGACCTCGACTGGTTCGACGACCGCGGTTCGCCGATGACCCAGGACCGCTGGGGCGACGAACGGCTGCGCACCCTGCAGATGCTGCTCAACGGCGCCTGGGAGGGGCAGGCCTCGCTGCTGGTCGTCTTGCACGGCGGTCAGCACGAGGCCGACGTGACCCTGCCCCGGCCGCCGGGCGCGACGGCATACGAACTGCTCTGGGACAGCGCGTGGGATCGTCCCCCGGACGCGCCCATCCCGATGCCGTACGACCAGGCGGTACGGATGCTGCCGGCGTCGATGCGGGTCTACCGCGTGGTCGACCCCACCTGAACCCCCTGCCCTCGGCTGTTGTGGGGAGTTGGCGGCGTCAGACGGATGTGGATCGGGGCCGAGCCGCAGGTGCGACTCGGCCCCGATGCAGGTGGGCAGGTCAATCAGCGGTGACGGCCCGGTTGACGGCGCCGTGCGGTGACGACAAGCATCGAGCCAAGCAGCATCAGCAGACCCCCGAAAGCACCCAGTCGGAGCGAATCGTCTGATCCGGTCGACGGCAGAGTCGGAGCGGCCGCGGTCGCTGAGGGCGTGCTCGTTGCCGAGGGTTGCGCTGTCGGAACCACGGTCGGAGTGGGCGTGGGAGTGGGCGTCGGGCACGCGGTGGCGGCATCGGCGAGGGTCTGCACGGTCTGAGCGGTGCCATCGGCCAGTGTGGTGTAGGGCGCCACCGGAGTGTAGGTCAGAGTCCGCTTGCCGCCGCTCCAGCCGCTGTCGGTGCGGGCCAGCTTGGTCTCGTCGAAGGGGGGCAGGGTGACCGTGTCGTTGTCGGCTCCGCACACCACGAGAGGAGTGGGAGCAGCCGGCGCGGTGGGCGCGCAGTGAATGATGCCCACGTAATAGGGCTGGGTGTCGTAGACGAACTGCGAGGATGTCGAGGCGGTCTCCTGGCGGATCTGCGACGTGATCTTCATCGTGCTCGCCGGGAGCAAGGTGGTGTTGCTCGCCACCAGGTAGGGCACGGTGTCCGTCGCCTTGACGGTGGCTGGCGCCCGGTAGTTGGCGTCGGTGTAGGTCAGCGGCACGGCACCGTTGTAGGTGCTCACCGCAGCCCGATCGACCGTGGTTCCATCCCCCTTGACCACGATCGTCGACGACCCCGCGACCGGGTCGGCGGCGTTGACGACGTCGGCGCCAGCGGGATTGAGGATGAACGCGCCGTCGGCCTCTGACCAGGTGCTGGGGTCCCCGGGGAAGGACGTCGTCCCCGATGCGAGCACATTGAACGGATAGACGAGCCGAACGTCGGTGACCACGTAAGACGACGTGCTCGTCAAGGTGATCGTGTAGGTCGTCGCGCTGTAGGACACCCCACCCACGGTCATCGCCGTCGGGTCCGTGCCGACCCATTTCTCCGTGGCAGCCCCGACCGCCAGGAGGTTTTGATAGGCGCCGTCGTTGCACGTCAGCGGGGTCGTCGCGGCATGGGACGAGGTCGGGATGCCGACAAGTCCGATCGCGGCGAGTGCGAACGTGGGAGCGGCAAGGAGCAATCGTCGGGCGAACGGCATCATGGGTTGCTGGATCCTGTCGAGCGGTGGTGAGGGCCCTTCACCCTAGAAATGTGTCGAATCGCGACATAGAGATCGCGCGGATAGGTCAGGGTCGTCGGGTGGGTCGGGTGTCCCAGCGGTGGGTCGTCCAGGCTCGGCGGAGCAGGCTTCGGGTGATGATGACCGCGTTGGCCAAGGAGATG
>Ga0116180_1000840_pt1 | contig 27304 bp, 30 predicted proteins | sample AD_UKC073_MetaG_FD_89804 | JGI IMG/M metagenome (GOLD analysis project Ga0116180, IMG submission 89804) | Active sludge microbial communities of municipal wastewater-treating anaerobic digesters from USA - AD_UKC073_MetaG | ecosystem: Engineered > Bioreactor > Anaerobic > Digestate | place: USA... | reverse complement strand
GTCCAGGGAGCAGTTGGAGGAATATGCGGTCTCCATCACATGCCCCGCCTGCGGAAGGAAGGTGGGGGGAGACGATGATGGAGAGCTATGCGAGGCGCTGCGTGAACATTGCAACGGGCATGAAGAACTGCGGTCGTTGATGTTGACCCGTACCATCCAGGCCAGCGTTGAATCGCGCTCCTTTCCTGGAGGGCGTTCCAGTCATTCACGATAGGTCGAGCCAGGGCCGCTGCATTTTTTCCGTTCACATCAAACGCCATGACCGTCATCACGACCCGCACCCGCCATGATCGAGATGGCGTCCAGCCGGGACCTGGGATAACATAGATTTAATTATTCGCACTTCTAATAAAGCAGAATATATGTTGGGGGGAAAGGAGAAGGTAGTGGAGCGGACCTCATTTAGGATGGTCCAGCCCACCCTTTCGGGGAACAGGTTCAGGGAAGCGACGCTTGGGCGGACCAGACTGGCGATTGATTGGATCAAGAAGGACGATGTCCTGCTGGACATCGGCTGCAGCGACGGGGTCCTGGTATCGGCGGCCCATTCTAGATGCCAGCGCGCCGTGGGCATCGACGTGGACGAGAGGATGCTGCAGACGGCGCGAACCAACTGTCCGGAGGCCGAGTTCCATCATTGCTCTGCGGACGACCTTCCGTTCGATGACGGGACCTTCTCGGTGATCTCCATGCTGGACGTACTGGAGCACGTTCCCGATCCCCAAGCATCGCTGAAGGAGGTCGACCGGGTGCTCAGGCCGGGAGGCCGATTGATACTGTCCGTCCCGCATCGTGGGACGTTCGGCTTCATGGACGCGCAGAGATCGCTGCTGTTCGCGGCGGGAAGGAAGATAGTCCTCGGGAAAAGGGACCCCGTGCCGGAGCATCGCCATTTCCTCCTGGATGAGGTGGTCGAGCTTGTCGGACCGAACTATGAGATCGGAAGGATGCATCGCGGCGGATTTCTCCTATTTCCCCTGTGCGGCTACTTTCTCATGTTCACCGATAACATGAACGTGCCCGCGATGTCGCGCGCGATCCGCAAACTGGAAGAGCAGGATTTCCAACGCGATTATGGAAGCCGCAGCTGGCATCTCATGGTCGAGTTACATAAGAGGAGCTCGCCACGGTCCGCGGAGGCCCGGTCGGCCAGCCCCGCGTCGGCGACCGCGGTGATATGAGGATGGGGCCGCGTTCTCGATCGGGAATCATCTCATGGCGTCGACCAGCCCGCCTCCCACAATTTACGCCTGGCCTCGGTGACCGTCGCCCCGGCCGTCCTGGTCAGCTCCCCCTTTCGAGGGTTCGCCCATATCTCGGCGGTGATCGTGTTGGCACCGCTCATGAGAGGGAGCGTGCTGCTCTCATGGTTCCCGAACGACAGGGTCCGGTATCCCACCATGAGGCGGATCATCGAGGTAATGCGAGCGAGCTCCGCCTCGGATATGGTCCCCTTGGACGCAAGGGGGCGTTCCCGGCACCGCATATCGGCGCATGGTCGCCAGAGCATATACGCCCAGATCGAGATGCTGGCAGACCAGATCGACCATTTCCGCCGGCGTGTGCTCCGGCCCTATGGGTTCGATGCAGGCGAACACCATCATGCCGGCGTCCTGGGCCGCACGGATCGTGTCCGCCCTCCTCGATGGTTCTAGACCTGTGTCCCTTCCCTCTCCCAGCCTTATGCAGTGGTATATGGCGGTGAAGCCAGCCTCGGCCAGCGCGGAGGCCTGTGAGCGATCCATGTCACCGATGTTCGCCACCAGTACGACCTTCTCCCCGACCGCATCGCGGACCGCCCTGCCGATCTCAAGGACCATGTCGAACGGATATGCGGCGGTGGCCATTATCGACAGCCCCATCACGCCTTCCGCCGCAAGCCCTTTCGCCATATCGACGGTCTCCTCCACGCTCAGGCGGAACGGTTCCTTGACGATGCCGCTGCCCGCAGCGAAGGCGCAGAATCCACAATCGGCAGGGCAAGGGCTCCAGTCGACACCTATCTGGGCGAGCACCGCGTCGACGTTGCCGAACTGCCTCCTGGACATCTGGTCCGCGGCCTGCATGGCCATGTACATCTCCCTCGACCCTACCTTTATGCCCGAGAAGAGGGCAAGGGCCTCCTCCCTGTCCAGGCCCCTCCCGTTCCTTGCTCTTTCGATCAGTTCACCGCCATCGGTCATATCGGCCCCACCTTCGTCATCGATCATCGACCTTGCCATATTTCAACAGTGGTGGGATGTATTGCGTGACGAGCGGGTCCCAGGGATGGCCTGGGCACGGCCGGAGATGGAGCGGACACAACGGTCCCGGGCATGTTGCTGACCCATGCAAGGGCGGTGTGGGCCATGTTTTATATGCCTCAGCTTCAAGAGACATCATGCCCAGGAGGTCTAGGCATGAGCGTAGAGCGATTCAAGATCGATGTCCCCCAGGCAGTCCTGGACGATCTGAAGGAGAGGCTCGGGCGAACCCGGTGGAGCGATGTGGATTCCGATGATTGGAGCAGAGGTACGAACCAGACGTACATGAAGGAGCTCGTGGACCACTGGATGACCCGTTATGACTGGAGAAGGCATGAGGCTGAACTGAACGGTCTCGATCACTACATGACCGTGATCGACGATGTGAGGCTCCATTTCGTTCATCAACGCAGCGGACGGTCGGACGCTGTGCCCTTCCTCCTCATACATGGATGGCCTGACTCGTTCTACCGTTACCATAAGGTCATCCCGCTGCTGACCGATCCAGCTGCCCAGGGGGGTGGTCCGGACATCTCCTTCGATGTCGTCGTCCCTTCCCTTCCCGGCTTTGGCTTCTCGGAGCGACGTGCGATGACCATCGATGCCACCGCCGACCTTTTCGCGAAACTGATGTCGGAGGAACTGGGATACGAGAGGTTCGTATGCGGCGGCGGGGACCTTGGATTCCTCATCACCAGATCCCTCGCCGCCCGCCATCCTGAACTGGTCTCGGCGATGCACCTGACCGAGGTGGGATATCCCGATCAAACGACCGACCTATCCACGCTGTCACCGGAGGAGCAGGAGTTCGCCGCGTTCATACGGGAATGGTTGTTCACGGACGGCACGTACAACATGATCCAGTCCACCAAGCCCGACAGCCTGAGCATAGGTCTTAACGACTCGCCGGCAGGCCTGGCGGCATGGATGATGAACTTCGCCGCCATCGGGATGACCGGCGAGGACGTTGAACGGCGCATACCCATGGATGAGATCCTCACCAACATCATGATCTATTGGGTGACGGGGACCATCACCTCGTCCATTCGTTGGTACTACGAGATCGCCCACGCCCCGCCGCCATCAGGTACTGGAGTGCGCTTGGAGACCCCCGCGGCGGTGGCCCACATGCCATTGGACGCTCCGCTGCCCCGGAAGTGGGCGGAGCGGATGGTGAACCTGAGACACTTCACAGAGATGCCGAAGGGAGGCCACTTCGGAGCATGGGAGCTTCCAGAGCTGTTCGCCCAGGATCTGAGGGCCTCCATGGCTGAGATACTTGGAAAGAAGTCACCTATCCCAGCCGTGGACGCTCGATGATATGCTCAACTAGGATGCTAAAAACCTGATCCTGAAGAATGTGCGAATCTTACAGAAGATATCTCGATTGCTAATTCATTATTCAATGCATTGAGATCATATGTCTCTCTTTTTCAGGCCGAAGGCCGTATTTCTATTGACATTACGATATTTGGGTAGGGTGCCGTGGCGTCCAATATAGTTCATTCAATGCTCCCATCCATATGTTTAGCTTTTCTGACCCATATTTAGTGAGGCGGTGGCATAGTAAGAATCTTCTCCATTCCTGTAAAATTTAGACTCAACACCCTACTTTTATATTTTGATGCTTCATGCAAAAATATTTCTTGTTCAGATAGTGTACTATCACGCCTTAGCTCTGACCATTGCATCCATATCTCAAGAGATGGCAGTCTAAATTTATGATAAAGCGGCACAATGAGTGAGTCTAGAGCGATGTTGCTATATTCTGTCCAAGCACTCAAACCATTCTTTCCATACTTCCATGACAGAAACCCATCATCTGAAAACACAGAAGTATATGGACCAACCCTGTCATCATGGACATATATCTCTGATAACCTACCGTCTCTTGATAATGCTATGCCCGATATGACGACAGCATGGTAATCGATTGGATCATTAGATTTTACATTGCTAAATTAGCAATTATCGGTAACCCAGCTAGCGTATATACCTTCAATGCGAGCGATATGAACTCCCTATTTACTTTAGCATAATTATTACGAATGGTGAAGTATTCCAATTCCAGCCCTTTCATACGAATGTATCCACACATCTGCCGAGCAGTAAGGCCCTTCGAAGGAAAGGAGCGCGATCCCATCATTACTCCCTTATTGGCCTCTGCAGTTATTTGAGATAAAGGCGCCCTTTGTACTTCGAAGAGATGGAATAATTGATCAAGTGCACACCATAAAGCAGCAGACGCGCATGCACCAACAGCAGTATCTTGACTCAGAAAAGGCAACGACCAGAGGTTTAGCTCATGACCGAACGGATTACATCTTTGTGGAGCCCGATATGAATTCGTCTATGATCCTCCGCATCGGGAGGATAACTCCGTAACACGGTCCGGCCGATCACTGGCTTACCTGATCCATCTTGAACCGGTTTGACAACAGCGAATCATATATAATTATCATTCAATTTTTTTGTCGATGAGGGATCGAAGAGGTTGTTCTCCAATTCTTGAACGTTCGTGACATTTGAGAAGAAGTGTGCCCTCCCTGTAGTACATTTCTTCGGCCCGAAACTTCTTGAATAAAAATTTTTAAAATCCAACAGGTAGTCTTCATCGACGTATTCTGTTTCAACTACAACCATCTTCGCTCCCAGAGCCATTGCATAACGCTGAACGTACTTTGCTTGTAAAGAGGATCCAAGGAAAACCAACGCATTCTCTATAGGCTCGATTGCAATTTTATTCTCCATTCAAAAACCAAATTACAATGAGTAAGAAAAGAGTTTGCCCAGGGTGTTAGACACTAAACCTCTTGTCTAGGTCGTCCTGAGTCAAAGAATAGATGGAGCATTTCATCTCCTTGTAAAGAAGGAGCCTTCCTTCTTCATCATCAGCGATACGCTTGATCTTGACAGCAAGGCTCTCCTTTTCTGTCTTAGGTATCTGGATATTATCCATCCATCGCACCCCAGCTTTCTAGCGACATCCCACTTTTACATATCGATGCAATATCGCGCCACATTCAGCTACTATCGTGTTAGTTCGCTATTACCTTGTATTACATAACATATATCATATGTATTCGACCACGAACACGAGTCCATATGCAGATGGGGCGATCGTTCTCCATGGCTCATCATTCATACAATGGTCAATTCCATACATTCAACACAAATTTCCTTTCCCTGACCAACAGTGTGTGATTTCTGCATGCAACGAACATTTTCTTATCGATGGTGAATACAGGCTTAATCAGGTTTTTAATCCCGCAGAAGCTCCTTTGGTAAAGAACGGTATTGGCACCACGAGGTCACTTGACAGGTGAGTAATCCGTATCTAACCCTCAAGTGTCCTAGTTCTCCTTTCATCATGATCAGGAGCCTAACAAAGTCTTTGACATTTTCACGCAGCTAATGTCTGTATGGGTAGTTCGATGAACAAGGTCGTCACACCTCGCCTCATAATGCTCGACGATACTCATTCAAGCATACTGGTGAGCGACCGTGTCTCGTTCAATTACTCTTACGTTCCTTTCTTTCACTTCATTCTTAATTTGTCGGAGGTGTCGGGTAGAAAATCCCAGTTCGATACCTGTAACTATCCAACAACTGTTCTGGTCGCCCTTCTTCATCCATTCCAGCTTCTTGAGGCCGGGAGCATCCAGATCGTAGGTCTCACATTCCCCAGAACCTGTCCTGCTTCCGCTTCACATCAATGGTCTCTTCCAGAACCATGCGGTCGTCAGGGTTGAGGTCCACGCTCTGGATCTCCTTGAGCGCCGTCTCGCGCAGATCGACATAAAGGATGTCCTCCACGTTTATCTGCCGACCGACGGTCGGCCCTTCGATGGCCACCGCCACTTCCTGCCCCTGGATGGCTTCCTTGACCACTTCCTCTCCCGAGCGGATGGAGCGGATCTTTCCGACCTCTACGCCTTCGATGTTCAGCAGCGACTGTCCAGGCCGTATCCTTCCGCCCAGAACGCGAACGCCGACGATTGCTGGCTTGGAAGCGCGGAACACGCAATTGGGCAACAGCTTGACCTTGCCAGGGAAGGCGAACTCGGATCGCATCTCGGCGTCCATCTTCGCCTTCTCCTCGGCCACCCATGCCTGGTAGTCCTCAATGAGGCGGTAGACGACGTCGCTGGCGAATACCTTGAGGTTGTAGTTAGGCAAGGCCTCCTTCGCCTCAGGCAGCAGGTCTACACCGAACGCCAGTATCACGCGATGGAACGTTTCCCCATATGCAGCGGTATCGATGAGGTCCTTGCGTGATATCATGCCGGTGTCGTATTTCCTCACGGGAATGCCCGCCTTCTCGCACTCGAAGGCCAGGGCCTCCAGGGAGCCGAGGGCGTCGGCCTTGATGTACACACCTTCGTCGACCGTCTCGATGTGCACGCGGGTCTCCTCCGCGACCTCTTCGAGCGCCTCGGCCATGTCGCCCTTGGTGGCCCTCAGGGGAGCGCCGGACACGACACCTTCGATGTTCTGGCATAGCAGCTTCACCCCGATGGCCGCGGTTACCTCGGTGACGGAGTCGAAGCGGTCCTTGGGGTCGCGGATCTCGTCCAGCGGTTTGGGGCGCAGGATCGCCTTGACCCTGGTCGTGATAGGCTTGCCCTTGGTTCCCAGGATGACCGTGTCCCCCCGGCGCAAGGTGCCGGCGAATATGATGACATCGAGCGTGGACCCAAGACCTTTCTCTTCCTTCACTTCCAGGATCGTGCCCTTGGCCGGGCCTTCCTCGGCCTTCAGTTGCTCTTCCAGGAACCTCTGGGCGAGGCCGATGAGCACCAGAAGCAGGTCCGGCAGCCCCTCACCGTTGCGGGCCGACATCGGGACGATCGCTATGGCCTTGGTGAAGTCCTCGATGCGATCGTAGCGGTCGGTCGAGAATCCTTTCTCGTACAGTTCGCCGATGATCTTGTACATCTTGTCGTCCAGTTTCGCCTTCACCTCGTCGGTCTGCGATTGATAGTTCAGGACGAATGGTGCGCCGGCCTTGGTCTGCCACCCCTCGATGAGATCGATCTTGTTCATGGCGATGATGAAGGGGGTCTTGAAGCGCTTTAGGAGCTGGATGGATTCCAGGGTCTGGGGCTTCAGCCCCTCGTTGATATCGATCACCAGCACGGCAAGGTCTGCTAGCGCTCCGCCTCGGGCGCGGAGGGATGTGAACGATTGATGGCCAGGAGTGTCGATGAACAGCAGGCCAGGTACCGTGAACTTGCGGCTCTTCCCTATGAGCGGTTTCGTGACCCCATATATATGGTCTATCGGCACCTCGGTTGCGCCGATGTGCTGGGTGATCAGTCCAGCCTCTCGCTTAGTGACAGAGGTCCCTCTGATGCGGTCGAGCAGGGAGGTCTTGCCATGGTCAACATGACCAAGGACACTAACGATCGGCTGTCTGGTGGCCATGGTTTGTTCCCATTATGAACTGGATATTAGAATCTTTGCGAGACTTCCCGGACGGTCCGATGATGCCTGGAAATTCGATCCTTGGATATAACTATATGTATCAAATGCGGTATATTTCCAACATAATGTGGGATATTCCCCACATAATGTGAAGTAAAATACACATGAGGATGACATGTCTGAACATCAATGTCTTTGCTCATCGCTACATGACCACGTCGGGCCCAAGCATTTCCCATATGTAGGGCCTTCGAGCTGCCTGGGAGGTGTCGGCGATGAAGGCCATCGAGGTCGATGACCTCTGGAAGACCTTCGGAGAACGGGAGGTACTGCGCGGCGTCTCGCTGGAAGTCGAAAAGGGAGATATCTTCGCCTTCCTCGGTCCCAACGGAGCCGGCAAGACCACCACCATGCGCATTCTCCTAGGCCTGTTACGTCCGAGCTCCGGCACCGCACTGGTATGTGGGCAGGACCTGGCGACGTCCACCGAGTTCAGACGGAAGGTCGGTGTGCTTTTCGAACGGCATGGCCTGTACGAGCGGCTGACGGTGAGAGAGAACCTGGACTACTTCGCGAAGCTATATGGGGTGCCACGATGGCAGGGGCGCACGGCCGAGGTGCTGGGCGAGGTGGGGCTGCAGGGCCGCGAACAGGACCGTGTGGCCGAGCTGTCCACAGGCCTGAAGCGCCGAGTGGGCCTGGCCCGCGCCCTGCTGGGAGAACCGGAGCTTCTGTTCCTTGACGAACCGACCAGCAGTCTGGATCCCCAGGCCCAGAGAGACTTCCGGGAGCTCATAGTGAGCCTGTCCCGGGACCGCAGACTGACCGTGTTCTTGAACACCCACGACTTGGACGAAGCCCAGAGGATCTGTAATCGGGTGGCCATCCTGGACCAGGGCCGTGTCCGCCTGATTGGCCGGACCGAGGACCTGAGGGCAGGCCGTCCCCAGGTGGAGGTGGTCTTCCCCTCGGAGGAGGAGGCGAGGGAGGCCGAGCGCGTCCTAGTGGCCGATGGCCGGGTGAACGGGACGGTCCGCATGGGCGCTACCCTGATATGCGATCTCACCGCCCCGGTGTCCATCCGAGACCTGCTGAACATGGGGCTGGAGGTCAAGGAGTTCAAGAGCCGGTCGAGAGGGCTCGATGAGGTCTATTTCGAGGTACTGGAACGGGAGGCGGTCGCTTGAGCGTCGTTCTCACCGTGGCCAAGAGGGAGCTTCTGGAGCTCCGGTACGACCGACAGGTCCTCGTATGGTTGATCGCGTTCGTGACCATTTTCTCTTGGATGTCGTCGAGCGGCTCATTGGAGGTGAGCCTTCTGTTCACTTCCTCCTTCATGGGCATGTACGGGGCCTTCGCCCTGTCCGGACAGACGTTCGATCAGGAGAAGCTCACGGGCACCCTTGAGACCTTGTTGTGCGGGCCGGTCACGCTGCGGCAGCTATGGTTCGGTAAGATCCTTGGAACGCTCCTCCCTGCCGCCATGGTGGCGTATGCGGCGGCTGCGATCTTCCTGTATCGCGGTCCCGACGGGGCGATGTTGTTCAGCGTCCAGTTGGCGGTGTATCTCGCATTGATACTGCCCGCCCTGCTCACCGCCTTCATCGGGGTCATGGGCTTCGTGCAGCTGCATTTCGACTCCAGGCGCACACGCATGATAAGCATCGCGGTGATGGCCCTCATCGGGGTCCTACTGCTGACGAGCCTGACCATGGCCGGCGAGGTCGCCAGGCTGTCGTGGGAGGCCCTGGCGATAGCGGGACTGATGGGAGCGGGACTTACCGCCCTGCCCTATCTGCTCGTGAACCGCCTGAGCAAAGAGCGTATAATAATGACCAGTGAGGGATGATATTATGAGAAAGGATATGATCGCAGTCGGAGCAGGCATAGGACTGGTGCTGATATCGGCGGCCATGGACATCCTGGACATGGTGGACGCCTACCTGACGACCATGGTGCTGGTGTCGGGCGTGGTCTTGCTTGTGATCGCCATGGTCAGGCGCGCCCTGGCGAAGGGAGGGGATGTTATCCGTGACGAGAGGACGAACGCTATCCACAACCGCGCCATGGCCTTCTCGTGGTGGATCGCCTATCTGACCCTGGTCACGGCATACCTCCTACATCACTACGGTGTGATCGCCCTATCGGTGGAAGGCTTCGTCCCCATCATGTTCTTCAGCATGCTGCTGACATACTGGATCACTCGAAGCTATCTATCGTACAAGGGCGATGTGGTGTAAATGCGCAATCGTATCAAGGAGTTCCGGGCCCGCCACGACATGACGCAGGAAGAGCTAGCCCGCAAGGTGGGAATATGTAGGGAGACCGTGGTCTACCTGGAAAAGAACGCCTACAATCCCTCGCTCAAGCTCGCGCACGCCATCGCCAAAGCATTGGGCACTACCATCGATGAGCTGTTCCAGTTCGACGATGAGTGAAAAAGAGATGGTGTGGAGCCGGGGCTCCAAAACGGTTTACTCGACCATCCAGGGCTCGAGGGACCGGTCCCAGGCCTGCAGCTCATAGTCGTTGAAGAAGAGTTCGATCTCCCTCTTCGCCGACTCGGGGGAGTCGGAGCCGTGGATCAGGTTGCGTCCGGTCTGCTGCGCCAGATCCCCACGTATGGTGCCAGGGGCAGCATCCGAAGGGTTGGTCTTCCCCATGATGGTCCTCATGCCGGCGATGATGTTCTCACCCTCCCATACCATGACCAGGGAGGGGCCGGAAGTGATGTACTCGATGAGGCCGGGGAAGAAGGGCTTGCCCTTGTGCTCGGCATAGTGCCGCTCGGCAAGCTCCTTGGGCAGCCGCATGAACTTCATGGCCACAGGCTTGTATCCCTTGGCCTCGATGCGGCCCAGTATCTCGCCCATCAGCCCACGCTGGATGGCATCGGGCTTGAGCATCAGGAAGGTGCGCTCCGCCATGCTATCACTCGCTCGTCTCGTTGGACTCGACCGGGGCCTGGACCTTCGCCCTGACCTTTCGGGACCGCCTGGTCGTCGCCTTGGTCTTGGTCGGAACGGCCGGGATCTCCACCTTGGTCTCCTTGGTGCCCGCTGCCTTGAGGGTGGCCTTCAGGGTGGCGGCGGACCTGGTCCACCGGGTTCTCCTGGGCACTCGGCCAAGGTCGATCATGTTCTTGTAGCACTTGCTGGTGTCGAAATTGAGGATGGTGCCATCCCTCTTGACGTACATCTTGCCAGTGCCAGGCTCCATCTCCGCCCCGCAGAACGAACATACGCGTCTCTCGGCCATTCACATCACCTGATCGAGAGCTTGCGGGCCTCTCTGGAGGTCTCGCGGAGCATCAGTATGTCTCCCATTCGCACAGGTCCCATGATGTTGCGGGTGATGATCCGGCCCTTGTCGCGGCCGTCAAGCACACGCACCTTGACCTGGGTGGCCTCACCGGTCATTCCGGTGCGCCCGATGATTTCCACCACTTCGGATGGAATGCTTTCTCCCTCTGCCATGATATCCCTCGCTTACTGCCTCAGCTTCTTGATCTGTTCGGCGAAGCTCTCGATCATGGGCTTGGCCTTGCCAGCGTCGAGGATCGCTACCGAAGCGGTGGGTTTCTCCATGCCGACTGCATGGCCGAGCTCGGCCTTTGAAGGAACGTAAGCATACAGGATGTTGCGCTCCTCACACAACAGGGGCAGGTGGGCCAGGATCTCTGGGGGCTGAACGTCCTCGGCCATGATCACCAGTGCAGCCTCGCTCCTCTCCACGAGCTTGGTCACTTCGTTGGTTCCCTTGCGCACCTTGCCGGTGTCGCGGGCGGCCTCGACTATCTCGTAGGCCTTATCAGAGAGCTCCTTGGACATTTCGAAACGGACGAACATTGCCTTTGCCATTGTTATACCTCATTCGGATGTGTTACACCCTCATCATTCATCGGTTTGACGTGAATGCAGGGGGACCAAAGTGACTGCCATATTTATAATTAATCTGGTCACGCGATCTTCTGAACAAGGCATGTTGGCCACACCCTCGCTCCATCACATCAGACGACGGCGCAGCAAGGCATGCGGTCAGGTCGCAGCGTTGCGTACGATGGCAGAGAGTTCGGCTTCGGTCGCCTCATCCAGTTCTGTCAAGGACCAGGATGTTGGAACGAGATTGTGCCGGGCGCCCTCCTCTCGGACGAGGTTCGCGTCTTCGGTGTGGCCGAACGTCATGTACCTGTCCACGCGGAAGAAGCATATCACCTTGCCATCCCTCCTGTACGCTGGCATGCCGTACCACAGGGTGGGACGCAACTCTGGCGCATTGCGCAGGATGAGAGCATGGATGCGTCTTCCCATCTCGCTATAGGGCATTGGCATCTCAGCGATCTTCTCGAGCACAGCGTCCTCGTCATCCTTTCGAGGACGCCTCCCGACATCGGCTTGCACGGCCTTTGAGGTCATCGATCTGATGACGCACCTCCTCGTGCTTCACCTTTGTCTCGACATCATCGACCGCATGGGAAACATCGCTCCACCTGGTCAGAGCATCGACCTGACCGACCTGACCGATTCCTTAAGCGATGAGGGGGTCTTGGTCTCCACCAGAACCCGGATGTCCATTCGCCGGGCGAAGTCCAGCATCTCCGGGATGTCCACGATCCCCGACCCTGGCACCTGGTGGTCGCTCTTTCCGTTGTAGTCGTGGAGGTGCATATGCCTTATGCGCCCCTTGTGCCTCAGCAGCGTTTCCCTCTCCCTGAATCCCGAACGAGCGTCATGGCCCACGTCCCAGGTCAGGTTGAATCCGTCCAGCGTGCACAGCTCATCTATGGCCCTGGACACGAAGGGGATGTCGAAGTTGTTGACGTTCTCGGTGCAGATCTCAACCTTAGATGCCTTGGCCAACGGAAGCAGTTCACGGTAGGCCAGCCAGAGGTTGGTGGCGAACTGGTCCTCATACCGCTCATATATCCACACCTTCTGGTCCGGCAGCGTGAAGTATATGCCCGGGCTGAGATGCATGTTCAGCACCTTGATGCCGGCCTGAGCGGACCATCCAAGCACCTCCCTCATGGCTTCCAGATGCCCTTCGCGTACAGTGGGGTGCAGCGAACCGAGGTCCAGTTCGTCGGGGGAATGCAGCGTGAACTCGATGCCGTAGCTTCTAGAGGCATCCCTGACCTCCAATGGGTCGAGCTCCTCGGGGCAGTTCTCCGGCATGTTCATGTTGAGCTCTATGAAGGACAGTTCAAGCTCCTGACACAGGTCGATCAGGTCGTTGAGGGCGGGTATCTCTATGAGGGCGGGCATGCCGAGGGCGAAAGGCATCGGACCGATGCACCGCGAACCTTCCTATTAGTCTTTCCTTCCAACAGCCCGATGCGGACCGCTATGGGAAAAAGGGAGTGCGGAGCGGGAATGTTGGACCGGATGCATATGCGCATCTGGCATCGTCACGGCATCCCTGCCCCGACCGTTTCATCTCGAGTTTGTTTGCATCATCCTGGAAGATGCCTGCGCAAGCAGGCGAGCCTCACATGACCTCTTTGAACGAAGAGCCTGGAGCGCCACAGACCCTGCACTTCTCAGGAGGCTCGTCCTCTTCCACGTTTCCACATAGCGGACAGACGTACAGCTTCTTGGCAGGAAGGTCATTTCCCGAAGATACCGCCTCGGCCGCTGCCTTGTACTTCTCCTCATGGATCTTCTCCACGGCGTTGGCCCATGAGAACGACCGGAGCGCTTCCTTGTCACCATCCGCCCTGGCGGCCTCGATGAACTCTGGATACATGGAGGTGTGCTCGTAGTTCTCCCCGCTGATGGCCTCCTTCAAGTTCTCGGCCGTGGTTCCGATGCCCTTCATCACCTTGAGGTGCGTAAGCGCATGGATCGTCTCGGCCTCGGCGACGGCGCGGAACAGCTTGGCCACCTGGTGAAGCCCTTCCTCATCGGCCTTCTTCGCATATGCGAGATACTTCCTGTTGGCCTGTGATTCGCCGGCAAAGGCGGCCTTCAGATTCTTTTCAGTGGCGGTCATATATACCAGATATTAAATAGCCAACAGATTATTTTATATTTTTCCCGTCATGGCGTCATACTTTCAGCAGCTCGATGTCCTTCCTTTCGACCAGATCGAGCCAGTCCACGAATCGGGCGTCCTCCCCTCGGACCGCGCTATTGTATAGCCTTTGCACCTGCAGTGTTACCGGTCCGGGCCTTCCGCCATTTATCGGGACACCGTCGATCGTGCGCACCGGGACTATCTCGGCCGCCGTGCCTGTCATGAAGACCTCGTTGGCGACCAAGAGTTCGCCTCGCGTGATGGGGCGCTCCTCAACATCATAGCCCGCCGCCCTGGCCAGCTTGATCACGGTATCACGCGTTACCCCTTCCAACACTCCAGATGCCAGGTCGGGCGTGATCAGCTTTCCGTCCCGAACTATGAACAGGTTCTCTCCCGTTCCCTCGGCCACAGTGCCGTTGCCGTTCAGCATGATGGCCTCGTCCGCCCCCGCCTGGACCGCATCGAACTTGGCCAGTGCGGAGTTGACGTAGTTGCCGCAGACCTTCGCCATGGACGAGGTGGCGCGGTTGGAAGGCTTCTCCCATGATGAGACGATGGCGTCCATGCCTTCCCGCATCTGCCTGTCGCCGATGTACGAGCCCATGTGGACCGTGACGATGGCGACATGGGTAGGAATCCTCTGAGGGTTCATGCTCAGGTTGGGCGTCGCGCCATAGAAGGCTATGGGGCGTATATAGTCCGCATTGGGGCCGTTGGTCCTGACCACGGACCGCACCCCCTCGCAGAGTTCCCCAAGATCATAGTCCAGCTTGAGCCGCAGGAACCTGGCCGATTCAATGAAGCGGCGCATATGGTCCTCCAGCCGGAACACGCTTCTCCCCCAGGGAGTGTCGTATGCCCTTAGTCCTTCGAACACGCCCCCACCATAGTGGAGCCCATAGGTCATGAGCGAAACCTTGGCATCACGCATTGACACTAGTGCCCCGTCGAACCAGACCTTCTCTCCCGTGATTATCCCCCTCTACCCGATTATTATCGGGTGGGAAAAGTTGGGAGCGGCCAATACAAATAGGTTCGGTCAGGCCGGCGGGGGCCCAGGCTCGTCCTGGAGGACGCGCTTGAGGAACTGCCGGGTGCGTTCGTTCTGAGGCCGGGTGAAGATCGTGGCTGGATCACCCTCTTCCACTATCACGCCATGGTCCATGAACACCACCCGGTCGGCCACCTCTCTTGCGAATCCCATCTCATGAGTCACCACTACCATGGTCATGCCGCCGTATGCCAGGTTCTTCATGACCTCGAGGACCTCTCCTGTCAGCTCGGGATCGAGGGCCGAGGTCGGTTCGTCGAACATGACCGTTCTCGGCTCCATGGCAATGGCTCGGGCGATGGCCACACGCTGCTGCTGTCCGCCGGACATCTGACCTGGATATGCGTTGGCCTTGTTCTCCAGGCCGACCTTACGCAGAGCCTCCATGGCTCGGCCCTCCGCCTCTTCCTTGCTCATCCCTCTGACCTTTTCCAGCGCCAGCATGATGTTCCTTTTTGCAGTTAGATGAAGGAACAGATTGTAGCTCTGGAAGACCATGACCATGTGGGAGCGGACCTCATCGATGTCCACATCCTCGCCCATGATGCTTTTTCCCTCGAACAGCACCTCCCCGTCATCCGGTTCCGTGATGCGGTTCAGACAGCGAAGCAGAGTGCTCTTGCCGCTACCGGACGGACCAATGATGCACACTACCTCCCTTCGAGATACAGACAGGTTGATACCTTTGAGCACCTCGTGACCCTTGAATGACTTGTGGATGTTGACCGCCCGGATGATCTCTTCTTGGTTCATTCTGCCTCACCATACCCTGGTATCTGATACTTTTTCTCCAGATATCGCATCGCCCTTGAGGTGGCGAATGTCAGGATGAGGTAGATTAGTGCGACAAAACTCAGTATGGGCACTGCCTCAAGGTACCTCGAAGTTAGCTGCTTTCCCACGAATGTGAGTTCCACCACGGTGATCGTGCTGACCAGCGAAGTGTCCTTTATCAACGTCACCATCTCGTTCGTCATGGCAGGAATCATCAGCCGGAAGGATTGGGGCAGGATGATGAAGCGCATCGCCTGCATGCGGGTCATACCGATGGAGCGCGCCGCCTCCATCTGACCCTTGGGCACAGACTCTATTCCTCCTCGAATGATCTCCGCCTGATAGGCCGAGCTGTTGAAGCCCAAGGCCAAGATGCCTGCAGTCATCGCATCGAAGTTGAGGAGTGGCGAGATGGCACTGAAGCCAAAGTAGATGAAGAATATCTGAATGAGTAGGGGAGTTCCCCTGATGATCTCGATGTACAGTGTTGCTGCCCAGCTTAGAGGCCTGAAGGATGATAAGCGAGACAGGGCAAGAATCACGCCTCCTACGAAACCGATCGCCAAACCGAACACGGCCACCTGTACCGTGACACCGGTGGCGGCTAGGAAAACATCTAGATTGTTCTGAATTATCTGCCAACCGTCAGCCATGGCCATTACCCTGCCGCATATTTCATATCATTAGAAAGGGAAGGGGTTTGGGGCAGTTAGGCCGCCTTACTCCACTTGGAGATGATGTCCTCCAGATCCCCGTTTTCGATCATTTCCCCGAGAATCCTGTTTACCTCTTGAATCAGATCGTCAGCATTGGTCTTTGGCATGGCTATGCCATAGAACTCGTTGGTCTCGATCACTTGGACGATCTGATAGGGCCCATCATCGGTGATGTAGTTGTTGGCCACAGGCTCGTCGATTATCACTGCATCCACCTTGTTGCCGATCAAGGCCTGGAACGTGTCGGAGGCCGTGCCATACGTATTGAGGTCTACACCAGGAAGCTCGTCCTCGACATAATACTGACCAGTGGTGCCAGTGTTGACCGCTACTTTCTTTCCGGCCAGATCTTCGGTGCTTTGGATAGCATCGTTGGTCTTCAGGACCACCAGAGCCTGGTCGGCCTTATAATATGGCATCGAGAAGGTTACAGATTCATTGCGTGCATCGGTGATTGTCATCCCCGCAACGATCATATCGACCTTTCCTTGCTGAAGAGCAGAGATTAGCATGCTGAAATCATCGTAATTATCGACGACCAACCTGACGTTCAAAGCATCTGCAATCTTCTGGGCGATGTCTATGTCGACACCTTCGACACCTCCGCCATCCTTCATCATCTCAAAGGGGGGGGAAGCCTGCAGAAGTGCCTATTATCAGCGTTCCACGGTCCTTGATCTTCTCCAGCGCCCAGCGCGGTCCTGTTGTCTGCGCCATTTCCAAGCAACACGAAACCGATCGCCGCTACGGCGACGATGGCTACGATGGCGACTGCCGCCATCTGGATGGTCTTCGAAGACTTGGCCATTTTCCATCTCCTTGACAGTTAGTTCTCTGCTGGATGAATTACGTGCATATAAATCGACCGTTGTTTTTCAAGATAGAGCATTTTGATCTGAGGCCCCTGCCTGCAATAGGGTCCCTCATCGCAAAAACCGATGCTGAACGACAGTGTCGACCAATAGGGATCCAGGAAGTGACATTCATTCCCTGCCATCCCACCTCGGGATCAGTCCCGAGCGTCCACGTCCTTGCTCGTGGCTATCTGACACCAGACCGCCTGGTCCCCCTTGTCCAGCGCCACGTACACCTTGGAGTATATGCGCGCCGATGCCTCCAGCATGGCCGCGGCCATTATCCTGATCGGGCGCTTGCCATGCTCGCGCAGGAAGTCCAGCAATGCCCGCGCCACCAACCCCCAGTCCTGGGTCGGAACGTCGTAATCGTACAATTTCTTGATGTAGCCCTCTCCGATATTGATCCGGGTGCGCTGCTTCATGAAATCGGTGACGTTGGTGGGACCCTTGTTGATGACGATGGCATCGGGGACGTAGACGGAGCGTAGCCCTCTCCGCTCGAGCTGCATGCGAATGTTATCCTCGTCCGAGCCCAGATGCGTAGGCAGCGAAACACCGTCCTTGCGGAATGCCACGAGCTCTCCGATCTTGGGATTGATGAGGGAAAGGCGATGATGGAGGTCCCACACCATATGGACCGCGAATCCGATCGTGCTATCGGGAGAGTTCACGGGCACTGGATGACCTCCCGCCATTCCCACCGACGGGTCCCGGAACGGCTCCAGCAAACTTTCCAGGCTTCCATCCTCCAGCCGGTTGTCGCCATTGACCAGCGCCACCACCTCGCCCTCCGCCTGGGAGATTATCAGGTTGATGGCGGAGCACTTTCCCTCCCTCTGCTTCTGCACCAGCAACCGCACCCTGCGGTCCTGACGGGATATGCCCTCCACGATGGCCTCGGTTCCATCGGTGCATCCGCTGCACACTACCAGAACCTCTCGCAGCTGGAAGGCGGTGCCTTTCTGACGGAGTATGGAGCCCAGGCAGCTTGCTATGTTCTTTTCCTCGTTGTAGGCGCAGACGCCCACTGTCAAGGATGTCATCCGCCAAGTGCACCGCGAGTCGAACACATAATAATATCCCTGACAAACAAACGTCGAGCATGCTTATGGCAATATACTATGCACTGCGTTACCCATCTGATCGCGGTCCACGGCTGATCTGAGAGGAGACGGGGAGAGAGGGCGGGAGACCCTGGAGTGACCATACTTAGAAATACCACAGATGGACTTGGACGCATGACCATGACAGCATCTGGACAGGATGCATCGTCCTTCACGATAATCATCCCTACATATAACGAGGTTCAGAACATCGGCAGCATGATAGAGGAACTCCTGAGATTATATCCAGGGGTCAAGGTGCTGGTGGTGGACGACAACTCGATCGACGGCACCGTTGAGGTGGTGAATGAGCTCATGGAAACGCATCCTTCCGTTCGCCTCATGGTGAGAGACCCGCATGACAGGGGGCTGACCGCCAGCCTGATGGATGGCATCGTGAACGCTGGGACGAAGCATTTCATAGTGATGGACTCCGACTTTCAGCACCCTCCTGCCAGCGTCGGGGACCTTATGGCCGAACTATCGGCCGGTCATTCGATAGTGGTTGGGACGAGGAACGACATCAAGGCGATGAAGGCGACGCGCCGCCTGATATCCTGGGGTGCGAACTTTCTTGCACGCTCCTATCTGTTCGCCCACCGCAAGTGCAACCCCCGCGACAGCATGAGCGGTTTCTTCGGAGGGGAGACCGCCGTATGGACAGAGGTCATCCGCAAGGATGGGAAGAAGTTCGAGAGGCAGGGTTTCAAGGTGCTCTTCGACCTCATGAAGTTCTCCCCCTCCGATGTCAAGATGGCCGAGGTCAGATACGATTTCGGCGAGAGGTCTGGCGGCGAGTCCAAGCTCGACTTCAGGGTGATCATATCATTGCTGCGGCAGTGTGGGTATCTTGGAAGGTTCGCCGCAGCCCTCATCGGTCCGCTGGCCCGAAGACCTGCCAGCCGCTCTCCGGATCAAGATGCGGCGACCACCGTACGCCCGTAGAGGGGAACGTGGGATTGCGGTGAGTAGGCCAGCACGACAAGATCGCCATCCATGGATGATATGAACGTGCCAGCACGGGCGTCCGCGCTAAGTGGGAAGGCCGTGAACTCCGGCTCTGCGGTGGACCAGAGGGCACCGCTGACGATGAGTTGAACGATGTCCCATGAGATCGCAGCGTCCCCCGCCACGACCGATGGCTGAGAGACCGGGCCGCCGAACAATATCAGCCTTCCTTCTCCCAGCGGCACCATGGCCGAGGTTACGAGATCGCCGTCCTCGTCATGATGCAGGTAGCCGATGGTAATCGCACCGAGATCATCAAGATATCTTTTCTCCAGGGCCCAGACGGGCGCGGAGGTCCGTAGTGAAAGGGCTTGTGCATAGGTGCTTGCCTCTACCGCATCTATACGATAACCGTTTAGACGCTGATACTTGACGCGAAGGAAGTCGTCCGGCCCGGTCCATCTCTTGTCCACAAGCTTCTGACAGAAAGGCAACGAAGAGGGGCCGACGCAGATGAGGCGGCCCCCATCCATCACCCAGGCCATCAGGTCAGCAGCGGCCTCTTCGTCCATATCCACCGCCTCGGCGATTATGATCACATCATTGGTGTCCATCTCCGAGCCCAGGTCGCCGATGTCGACCATTTCGACACTGGCCGCAATGCCTCTGATCTTCAGTTCGGCGGTGATGTGATCGTACAGTCCAGTCACCGCAGACGACCATCCGGGGCGGCCACCGGCTCCAACGATGAGGATGTCTGGGACGTCCTTCAGCTCATCCACCGGCATGACCGATATTATCATCTCGTATCGATGAGGGGATGAGCCCACCGAGTAACCTATCTCCACCGCCCCACCTCCCTCCAGCTTCCTGACCTCTAGGTCGACATGAAGCATTGAATACGTGGGCTGAACCGCCATGACCAACAGGGCTACCAGCCCTACCGAGGCCAATAACATGATGCGCTTCACTCCCTCGCCCCCCATAACCTCTCACGTATCCATCCTGACGGTGTCGACGTAGCGGTGGCCACCGCCCACAGCATGGCCATCACTCCCAATAGGCAAGAGAGTGAGAACAGGGTCGCCTGCAGAACGGGACCTCCGGAGAAGTACGTGAACACTATGGAGTTCAGCTGCCCCACACTTACCAATGGAGTATAGGCGGCCAGAGGGTAGAAGAAGACGGCAAAGGACCGGAAGGTCAGGGAGGCCAACAGGCCAGAGGCCGTCAGCATGAACATCGGGATTCGCATTCGGGAATCGATGAAGGAGAATATCAGCATGAAGGGCAGCACCCATAGCAGATGCTGAGGATTGGTCACCGACCGGAATAGGAGGGCTATTATCAACACCACCAGGCTGCCGGCGAAAATGCTCTCACGCAAGGGGCGGCTGGACCGGGCCAGGACAATGGCGACGATGACGACAAGGATGAGTCCAACCAGCGTGATGAACATGGGGGTCTGTAGAAAATCGGGCGCACCGGTGCTCGCCTCTGCAGACGGCGTCATTATGCCTAGATAGGGAGCTATGAACCACGGGTTGATACCTCCAAATGAGTCGTTTCCCGCTCTCCTCAGGACGATGTCCAACATCTCAGGGGTCGTGAGGAGCAGTGGCAAAGCTGGGAGGGCTGAAGCCGCTGCCCCGCCGATCAAACGGGTGACGGAGGTCAAGCGGTCCTTCCACGCGACCCCACCGACCAGCAGGAGATAGATGAGGAAGAATAGACCCAGGTACGCCGGATACACCTTGAGGAGCATTCCTGCGCCTACCGACAGCCCGGCCAGGGCATAACGCTCGTGTATGAAGAAGTATGCCGCAACAAGCGTGCACAGCACCGCCAGCACATCGAACTGTCCCACCACGGAGCTTATCCAAACGACCAGCGGGTTGAGGAACCAGAGCATGTAAGCGGTCCGGCCCAGCCTCTCGCCCTTCCACTCGCTCATCAGAAGGAAAAGCATGGATGCGGTCAGAACATCGCCTATGATGAGGGGCAACTTGAGGGCCAGGTTGAACGCCGGGGAGGTGACGAAGGGGTACACCGTAGGGATGAGCATGCCGACCTCGATCATCTCTGGATGGAAGCTGCCGAACAGGGATGGATCCGTGAACAACGACAGAAAGAACATGAAGGGGTACATGACGAAGCCGAATCCAGGGGGATATGAGAACACCGCATGCCCGTACATGCCCATGCCGGCCAGCATGTCCACGCTCGCACTGTAGAATGGATAAGTGTCAAATGGGCAGCAGGTCCAGGGCGCGATGGCAAGACGTATGACCAGGCCGACGATGAACACCTTTGCGAGTCCCGCAGGGCACAGGAACGATCTGGCTCTACCGAGGACCATGGCCCCCATGTATGCCAGGCCTACACCCCCCTCCTGAGCAGCCACATCGTTCCTTCCCTCAGTCCCCTGACGTATGAGAAGAGGGACGACTTGCTAGGTCCCAGCAGTATTCCCATGGCATAGTATGGAAAGGCCACCAAATATTGCCCGATCACGGACGTGCATGCCTTGACGCCTCTACGCCCTTTCCCAATGACGATCATTGCATTCCGTGCGTAGTGATACGCACGCATGGGCGTCAAAACATTTGCCCCCATGATGCCAGCGGACGCCGAGACCTTATGTCTCGTGACCGACGATGGCACGTACCAGCTTTCATAGCCGGCCTTGCTGGCGCGGAGACAGAAGTCCAGGTCCTCGAAGTACATGTCGAAGTCTTCGTCGAAGAGCCCTATGCGATGGAACACCTCGGAGCGGATGAGCGCGGTGCAGCCGGTGATGTAGTCGACCTGTCGCTCCACATCCTCAGCGTCCTCCTCGTCCATATGCTGATGCCTCGTATACCCCAGCCATCGATTGTATGTCCCGCCTCCGAACCATACCAAGCCGGTGTCGTAGTAAAGGATCTTAGAACCCGCTATGCCGCAGCGCGGTCGGCGGTCCATGATGTCGAGCAATGGCTCCAGATATCCTGGGGTGGAAACGGCGTCATTGTTCATCACCAAGATGAACTCTGGATCTCCCTTCAAGGCCTCACTTATGGCCAGATTGATGCCGACGACATATCCCTCGTTGCGGTCCAGTGCGATCAAGCGTACTTGAGGGAACCGGCTCGCGATAAGTTCTGCCGAGCCGTCCCCCGAACCGTTGTCGACCACCACGATATCAAGGGAGCAGGGGGAATGTTCGATGAGCGTCGTCAGACATTCGAGAGTATCTGCAGCTCTCCTCCAGTTGACGATCGCCACCGCCACCTTCCTGCCCATGGCCATGAATATTGAAATGGAACGTATATATTAACTCCTTCTGTCGGCCCAGAATTATAAACTAGCACAGACATTGATGAAGTGATGACTCAACAGTTCGAGATCTTCGTCCAGAACAAGCCAGGGGATGTGTCGAGGATCGCGGAGGCCCTATCTCGCAACTCCGTCAACATAATGGGCATATCCACTGACCTCGGGTCGCCACGTCCGATGATCAGAGTGATCACGGATGATGATGCCAGCACTAGGAGCGCCCTGCGGGCGGCCAAGATAGAGTTCTCGGAAAGGGAGATAGACGTCGTCTCCCTCCCAGACCGACCAGGGGAGCTGGCCAAGGTCACTAAACTGTTGTCCAAGGCAGGGATCAACATCGAGTCGCTTTTCATACTTGCGACGCACGGCAACAACGTGAACGAGATCGCCATCGCCACCGATGACGGCACCAGGACCCGCGAGATCCTGTCCAAGTACATGGCTGCGCCATGAGCGGCGCCGTAACGGGAGGGGCGTCGGTACTTCAAGCGATCGTTCAAGGCATGCGGTCCAGAACGCTGGGATGAAGGTCCGGCTACCTTGGAACTGATACCGCCGTGAGCGACATTTCCGCCATGGCTGGCAACACCAATCTCCGGACGACTATGTGGAGGGATGCGGCCCGCGATGATCGCTTGGCCGGCCGACCTATTCCAGCGTCTGGCCCTCCAGCCGTACTCCTCCCTTGATGCGCACGCCGTCTCCCAGTGTGCAGTCCTTCAAGATGGTATCATCGCCCACCACGACTTCGTTCCCTAGAAGGCTGCCCTCTATTTGGCATCGAGCGCCTAGCGAGCAGCCGTCCATGAGGAAGGATCCCGTCACCTCGCTGCCGTCCCCGATGCTGGTGCCTCTCCCGATGGCGGAGGACGACAATATCGCGTCACGGCCTATGGACGCCCCCTCGCCTATGTATGCAGGGCCATCGATCCGGCAGCCACGCGCGGTGAGGTCGCTCGCCACGATGCGTCCGGAGCATTCGGCCCCCTCGACATCGATGGCGCGCCCCCTCCGGTCGGCCATCTGGATGTTGGCGTCCAGAAGGTCTCGCGGGCGTCCGATGTCCTTCCACAGTCCGCCCAGACGGGCGCCGTAGAGCGGCCAGCCAGCTGCCAGCAGCTTGGGGAACAGCTGCTTGGAGAAATCATACATCTCCCCCTGTGGTATCTCGGGAAGCACGTCCCGCTCCAGGACGTATATTCCAGCATTGATGAGGTTGGAGAACACCTCCTCGGTGCGCGGCTTCTCCTTGAACCTCTCGATCCTGCCTGTGTCATCCAGGCCGACTATCCCGAACTCTTCCGGCCTCTCCACGGTGGTGAGGGCCATCGTGGCCATGGCCCCGTTCCCCACATGTTGCTGGACCAGGGAACGGACGTCGACGTCGGCCAGAACATCCCCTGATGCCACGACGAACCTGTCCTCCAGCCGATCCTCGATCAGTTTGACCGCCCCCGCCGTCCCTGCCGGGCGGTCCTCGAAGCACATGATCATGTCCACGCCGAACTGGCGGCCGGAACCTAGCGCTTCCACCATGTCCTCGGAGCGGTATCCGCAGGTGAGGAAGACCTCTTCGACCCCTGCGTTCGCCAGCGACTCGATCACGTAATCGACGCAGGGCCGGCCAAGGACTGGAAGAAGAGGCTTTGGCCTGGTGTTGGTGAGCGGACGAAGTCTTGTCCCCTTTCCACCGGCAAGGACGACTGCCTGACGCGCTACGCTCATGCGACCCCCCGGAGATTCGTGGGCACCTTCGTTCTCATGAGCATTGGACTATCCTTGAACATGGAGTTAGAAGATGGAACTCCTCCGCGTATAATAGATTCGTCGGTCATGGGAACAGCCTGGCCACGTTGTCGCCTTTCCGAGCCCCTATGGATTCGGCCACCGGACGGCACTTCGCCCGCATGAGATATATGATTGGCCCTATCCCAGCGTCGGAGAGGGACTCGTAGTTCGCCATTCCCTTCGCTATGATGATGTCGGCGTCATCCAGAACGGATCTGAGCTACTCATCCATCCGCCCGACGTCCAGCCCGACGGCGAACATGCCTGTCGTGAGCATCTGGTCGAACGCCTTGTCCAGCCCGGCCCGTGGCGCCTCCTCCATGGTCACGTCGGTGAGCACAGGGGCCCCTTTCACGACGCCGATGACCGTGGCACCTGTCCTCCTTATCTCATCGACCAGCAACCTGTCCAGGACCGACTCGCCACAGTTGTCCGTGAGATATACGACCTTTCGGCCGGGCCCGAGCCTCCGTCTCATACCATCCACGTCGTTGACGTCCAATCCCTGCGCCAGTATGGCGTCGAGATCGTCCCTGAGCTGCTCAGGGTCATCATGTCCGGGTATCCCGAAGTCCATGACGTTGCCGGCGATGGCCACCAGCACGGCCGCCTCCAGGCGGTCGTCGGAGCGGTCTATGAATCCGCGAGCGCGGTCCAGCAGGGAAGCTGCGACCTGGTCGCTCCTCTCCTTGAGGGCGGCGTAGGGATCGTCGCAGCCAAGCACATCGTACACCTTGCGATGCACCTTGGTGGCGACCTCGGCGGAGTTCGCCCCGGGGACATAGCTGGCGTGAAGGACCGCCAGTCCGTCCCGCATCGCCTCCGCGGCACGGTGGGGAGCGCATAGCTCGGACTCGAACAGCACCCTTCCAAGCAGGCAAGGGATGCATTCCGGCGTCATCTCCATGCACCTATCAAGAGCGGGTCGGAATTTAATCATAATGGAACCCACGGCCTAAGCTTAATATCGCCATCCACGCTTCCCCTGATGGGGCATCGTGTGGGCGAGCAGGTGACGCTTAAGGTGGCGAGCGCTCAGCACCAGTCCGAGGTGGGCCTGGGGAGGGCCAGGATCGACACCGAGACCAGGAAGGCGCTGGGCGTGGACATGGGGGATTTCATCGAGATAATCGGCAAGAGAAGGACCGCGGCCAAGGTCTTCAGGGCCCCTCAGGAGGATGAGGGGAAAGGGCTCATCTCGATCGATGGGATGATACGTTCCAACGCTGGCGTGAGCATCGGCGAGAAGGTGACGGTCATGAAGGCCGAGACCCAGCCGGCCACCAAGATAGTGGTGGCCCCCAAGATCCCACCAGGAAAGAGGGTCCGCTTCGGCCAGGGAGTGGAAGAGCTGTTCAAGAAAGGGCTCACCAACCGGCCATTGGTGAAGGGGGACGCCATCATCATCCCAAACATCGCCCTGATGGGCGGATTCCTCCCCTTCGTGGTGGTCAGCACCGTGCCCTCAGGCGTGGTCGTCGTCGGCAGCCATACCGACCTCGTGGTCAAGACCGAACCGGTGGAGGCGGAGGAGGTCGCCTCCACCTCCGTCACCTACGATGACGTCGGCGGCCTGGGGGACGAGCTCAAACGCGTACGTGAGATCATCGAGCTGCCTCTCAAGCACCCCGAGCTGTTCGACCGCCTGGGCATAGTCCCCCCGCGGGGCGTCCTTCTCTACGGACCGCCGGGAACGGGAAGACGCTCATCGCCAAGGCGGTGGCCAACGAATCGGGGGCGAACTTCTACAGCATAAACGGCCCGGAGATAATGTCCAAGTACTATGGACAGAGCGAAGAGAAGCTGCGCGAGAAGTTCGAGGAAGCGGAGAAGGGCGCGCCGTCCATCATCTTCATCGATGAGATCGATTCCATCGCGCCCAGGCGAGAGGATGCCACGGGAGAGACGGAGCGCAGGGTGGTGGCCCAGATGCTCACCCTCATGGACGGCCTGGGGAGCCGCGGGCAGGTCATCGTCATAGGCGCGACCAATCGAGAGGACGCCATCGATCCGGCGCTGCGCCGCCCCGGCCGCTTCGATCGCGAGATCCAGATAGGGGTCCCGACGAGAGAGGGCCGTCTGGAGATCCTGCAGATCCATACTCGCGGAATGCCTCTGGAGAAGGACGTGGACCTGGATAGGCTGGCCAGCTCTACCCATGGCTTCGTCGGAGCGGACCTTGCCGCGCTGGCCAGGGAGGCGGCGATGAAGTGCCTCGCCCGCCACGTTCCCGACCTGGACCTCGACAGGCCCGTGGCGCCCGACGTGCTGGAGTCGATGCGAGTGACGCAGGACGACTTCAACGAAGCTAGGCGGGAGGTGGAGCCGTCCGCGATGCGCGAGGTCGCCATCGAGGTACCCAACGTGCGCTGGGAGGACGTGGGCGGTCTCGACGACGTAAAGCAGCTGCTGCGCGAGATGGTGGAGCTGCCTCTGGAGGACCCGGGGTGCTTCGAGCGCATGGGCATCAAGCCAGGTCGCGGCATCCTTCTCTACGGGCCGCCGGGAACGGGGAAGACGCTCATCGCCAAGGCGGTGGCCAACGAATGCGGCGTCAACTTCATCTCGGTCAAGGGGCCGGAGATACTGAGCAAGTGGGTTGGAGAGTCGGAGAAGGCCATCCGCCAGATATTCAAGAAGGCCAAGCAGGTGGCTCCGGCCATCGTGTTCCTGGACGAGATCGATGCGATCGCTCCCCGAAGGGGCAGCTCGGCGGACTCCCACGTGACCGAACGTGTGGTGAACCAGCTACTGACGTCGATGGACGGCTTCGAACCCCTGGACCAGGTCACCGTCATGGCCGCCACCAACCGGCCGGACATGATCGATCCGGCGCTGTTACGCCCCGGCCGCTTCGACCGCCTGGCCCTCGTTCCTCTTCCTGACGCGCCGGCGAGGATGAGCATCCTCCGCATCAACACCGCCCGAATGCCGCTGAAGGGCGTCGACCTGGACGAACTGGTGGCGAGGACGGATGGCTTCGTTGGAGCGGACATTGAGTCGCTGTGCCGAGAGGCCGCCATGACCGCCCTGCGCGAGAACCCCAAGGCCGGTGAGATCG
>Ga0116180_1000833_pt1 | contig 27478 bp, 37 predicted proteins | sample AD_UKC073_MetaG_FD_89804 | JGI IMG/M metagenome (GOLD analysis project Ga0116180, IMG submission 89804) | Active sludge microbial communities of municipal wastewater-treating anaerobic digesters from USA - AD_UKC073_MetaG | ecosystem: Engineered > Bioreactor > Anaerobic > Digestate | place: USA... | reverse complement strand
GCCTGTGACCAACGCGCAAGCGGGCGCACCCGCGTACCAGCCTCAACCCGGGCCGCCTGGACGGCAGCCCAAGCGTTTCGGCTGGCCGTTGGTCGTCGGTGCGGTGATCGTGTTGGGCTTGGTGGCCGGCGGGCTTGGCGCCGCGTTCGCCACCGGGATGTTCGCGCCGAAGGCCGCGCCCGGCACGTCCAGCGCCGGACCCGTAGCGACTGCGTCCGCCGTCCCATCCGAGGCGGTAAGCGCGAGCCAGGTCGCCAGCCCCGGGGAGAGCGGTGCCGCCAGCCGATTTGTCTGCTGGGACGGGGCCGAAAGCGACACGGCCGGGGACTGCATACTTCCCGAGGGTAAGGACGAGTACTGGTCCTTCCTGACGTACGCCTTCCCTTCGATCGCTTCGCAACCTGGCTGTACGGAGGCCGACTCGACCGGCAAGTCGACGTACGTCGGGGTGACCGTGATGTGGGAATGCGAGCTCGGCGATGCGCTGATCAGGTACCGCTACTGGGAGGTGCCCAGCGACGCGGAGGAGCATTACGCAAGGAAGTTCAACGCCAAGACGGTGCTCAAGACCTACGACCTGCTGGTTGGCGGTGCGCCGACCGAAGGATGGGCGAAGACCGACAAGGACACCGTGGACGGGCCGGCCGGTGTGCAGCGGGTCGTGTTGACCATCTGGCTGCCGGAGGACCAGCTGTCCGTCTCGGTCGAGGGCGACACGAGCGCTGCGATGTGGGCTGCTCTTGAGCAGGTACGGACGCGGCCGGGCGGGCAGATGTACGGCCATCCGGCTCAGGAGCGAGCGGTCGAGGCTCCAATCACGGTCGAGGAACGTTGATCGCGGGGGGAACACTGGCATCATGACCGACGACTACCGCCCGCGGCGGGCCGAGTCCAGCCGTGGCGGATGGCCGCGGTTGGGTGCGGTCGGCGTGCTGGCAGCGCTGTTGGTGCTTGGCATCCTTGGTTTCGCGCTGCTGCGTCCGGTTCCGGCGACGGCACCGACCCCCGTGGCGGGGTCTGCGGCAGCGTCCGCCACGTCTGCTTCGGTGGTCGCCAGCGGGACGGCGGTGGCGTCCGCGGCGGTTTCGGAGACTCAGACACCCACTCCGGAGGTGAGCCGGGAGGCCGTCACGGTGAGTAGCGTCCCCAACTTCCGGGACGTGGCCGGTGTCGGCATCGAACTCGCCGACGGCGCCACGATGGCCACCGGTGTGGTCTACCGCGCGGCGAAGCTCAGCACCCTGTCGAAGGCGGACGCGGCCAAGCTGGCGGACGCGGGGGTGAGCGACATCTTCGACCTGCGCACGCCGGACGTGGCCCGTCGTTCACCAGACGTGAAGATCGAGGGTGCGACGAACCGCCTGGTGAACCTCTATGCGCTCGACCGGGCACCGTCCCCACCCCGGACGAACGCGGCCGCGGCGAAGGATTTCATGCGCGGCTTGTATGTCGGGTTCGTGGACGATGCCGATCAACGCAAGCGGATCGCGTCGGTGTTGAAGGAGGTCGCGCAAGTTGAGCAGCCGGTGATCGTGCACTGCTCGGAGGGGAAGGACCGCACCGGCTGGGTCTCGGCGATGCTGCAGTTCGTGGCCGGCGCCGATCGCGAGACCGTGCTGGAGCAGTACCTGCTCTCGAACCAGGAGCGGGAAGCTCTGATCGCGAAGTCGTATGCGGCGGCCAAACGGACGTCGGGGGTCGCGGCTGCGGACATCGATCGAGCGCTCAAGACCGTGGAGGCGAGCTATCTGAACGCGGGCCTGGCGCAGGTGGAGAAGCGATACGGCAGCGTGGACGGCTACCTGAGCAAGGGCCTCGGGCTCAAGCAGGAAACTCTGGACGCACTCCGCGCGAAGCTGCGCGTCGAGGCGCGCTGAGCTGGCCAAGTCCGTTTAGCCCGGATCCGGGCTTAGGTGTGGCTGCGCACACCGTCCGCGGTGTGCTGACTCACAGTCAGGCGGCCCAAGGCGTTGGCCGAAGGCGAGCTAGCAGCAGAGGAACTCGTCGCCAGGAGATCCAGCCTGATCGCAGAACTGGTCGCAAGCTTCGTGAGCCCAGTCTTCGAGGGTGTCGTCCGAGTCGCCGGTGGAGAGGGTGTCCAGGCCGACGTCGTAGCCGGTAGCGGTGTGCGTGCTGCCGTCCGGGCAGGTGATGGTCAGATCGAGCTGCACCCGGAAGCCGCGGTAGCTGCCGTTGAAGTACGTGTTGTTCTCGGAGTATTCGAACTCGCAGGTTCTCTCGCCGTCGTCCATCTTGACGGTGTTGCAGGTGCAGCCCGCGTGGGCCTTGAAGCCTGCTGGCACGAACGAGCCGTCCAGCCCAGCGCAAATCGGGCAGGAATCGCCGTTGGCGACGAAGACGTAGGAGTCGGCCATAGCAGTCTCCTATCGGTCCGATGCGGCCGCGAGTATGGCTCTGGCTTGGGCGGACGCCTCCGCCGCCGACCCCGGCGTCCCCGAAAGCCGACGGGCGGCGGCGCGCAGCCTGACCCGGCGGGCCACGTCCTTGGCGCAGTGCTTGCGGATCGTCCAGGCGTCATTGCGCCAGCCCAATCCGTCGCTGACGACCGCGGCGGCCGGGACTGAAGCGGCCGGCAGCCGGTAGAGCCGCCGGACGAACACCCCGTCCTCGAAGTCGAGGAACTCGGACGCGACCCGGTAGTCGCCGCGGGCGTAGCGTCCGGAGATCACCAGCAGGTCATCGGTCTCGGGCGGAGTCGACTCGACCCGGGTGGTGATCACGCTGCTGCCCAGCGGCGGCAGCGTGTCGCCGCGGCGTTGGCTGTACCTGCGCGGTGCGCGGGGCCGTCCGCCGAGCACCAGGGTCACCGCCACCAGCGCGCCGGTGCGGCGCACCGGCACCGCGGTCAGCAGTTTGTGCCCCAGCTGCGGATGCGTCGCCGCGACCGCCACCCGGTTGTCGAGCGGTAGCCCGATCACCCGGAAGCGGCCGCGGGCGTCGGTCACTGCGTCCCGGCCGGCAACGGTGACCCGTGCTCCCTCCACCGGCGTCTCGTCGCGCAACCGGACGTTGCCGTTGACCACCCCGGTGTGCCGCAGCCGGACGGAGCCCTTGGCCAGCGCCAGCAGTTGCTCGTCGTCGCGTTGGGTCAGGATCGGACGGAGCCGTGCCAGATCCCAGTCGGAGAACTCGTCGATACCGCTGACGCCGGCAGCCTGCAGGGCAGCGGCCTCGGCGACGGTGATCGTGTCCAGCTGACTGAGTTCGGCGATCGCCTGCCAGCCGCGGATCTCGGTCAGTGTGATCTGTGGGAGCCGGCGAACCAGGGCACCCCGCTCCGTCCGCAACAGGTCGTCGAGGGTGAAAAGGGTGACCGACTCCAGCGCGCTTGCCTGGGTCGCCGTGATGGTGGGGATGTCGCTGATCAGGGCCATCGGTGCCTCCGCGATTGAGCTGATCTCACCATTGCAGCGCACCGCAACGATGGCATCGGCGTACTTCTCGCACTGGCGAAATCCAGTGGACGCGAGTAGTGCGCTCACCTTTCAGTCGATGAGCCCGCGCTCTCTAGCGATGACGATTGCAGCGGTGCGCGAGGGTGCGCCGAGTTTGGCGTAGCTGTGGGCGAGGTGGGTTTTCACGGTGGCCACCGTGACGAACAGCTCGGCGGCGATCTGGTGGTTGGACAGCCCGCCGGCCGCCCGTTGCAGGACTTCCAGTTCCCGCTGGGTGAGGGTCGTGGCGGGGTCGAGGACGCGTTGCAGCAGGCGCTGCTGGACGGCCGGCGAAAGCGCGGGCTGACCGACGGCGGCGGCCCGGACGGCTCGTTCCAACTCGTCGGTGGGGGTGTCCTTGAGCAGGTAGCCGCGCGCGCCCGCGTCCAGTGCGGCGAGGATGTCCGCGTCGGTGGCGTAGGTGGTGAGGATGAGAACGGCGGGGCCTCCCGATGCCGAGATGCGGCGCGTGGCTTCGGCCCCGGTGAGTCGCCCCTTGCCGAACTGGAGGTCGAGCAGCACGAGGTCGCAGACGTTGTCGTCCAACCAGGTCAACAGCGCCTCGGCGCTGCCGTGTTCGGCCACGACGGTGACGTCATCCATGCCCTGCAACAGGCTCGACAGGCCGCTGCGCACGATCGGGTGGTCATCGGCCATCGCAATCCGGATCATGCGGACTCCGACCCCAACGGCAGACTGATCGCGATCGCGGTCCCTTCACCTGGCTCCGACTCCACTCCTACGGTGCCACCGAGTTCGCGGACGCGGGCGCGGAGCGCCGGCAGCCCGAAGCCGCCGACAGCCTCTTCTCCGTCCGGATTGAAACCCCGGCCGTCGTCGGTGATGTCGAGGAGCACGCGATCTGGCTCCCAGGTAAGGCTGACCGAGGCGTTCGCCGCTGCAGCGTGCTGGACGACGTTGGCGAGCGCGGACTGAGTCATTCGCAGGATCTCCGTCGATAGTTCCGCCGACAGGACGGGTTCGGTTCCCATGGATCGGACCGCGACCTTCGTCCGTCCGCCGCTGTCGGCTTGCGCGCGCTCAGCCGCGTGCTGAATGGCGCCCATGGTGGCGTCCTGCCGATGTCCCGGCTCGCCTGCGATGAACCGGCGGGCCTGGGCGAGCCCTTCCGCTGTCGCCTGCCGCGCGAGCGCGACGGCGGGGGCGGCCGGACTATCAGTGCCCATGAGGGCCGCCGTCCGGCGAAGGTGCAGGTCGATCGCAGCGAAGTCCTGCGCGAGGGTGTCGTGGATGTCCCGCGCGAGGTTCGCTCGCTCCTCGGCCCGCAAGCGTTCACGTTCGGCGTCCAGCAATCGCTGCTGGGCGTCTTCCAGTTCGTGCAGGGCGCGTTGGCGCTGGACAACCAGTCGCGCCAGGGATTCCAGACCGACCACGGCAGCGACCGCAAAGAAGGCGCCGATCACCGGACCGAGGACGAAGCCGAGCGCGACCTGACCCCGCACCACGGCGCCGAGCACCACTGCGGCCACCGTCGTCAGCGTGACCGCAACCACGCCATGACGCGGCCCGAGCAGGTGCAGTTGCAGCAGCATCACCGGAAAGGCGAGCCACATGCCGGATTCGCTGGTGAGTAGCACGAGGCAGTAGGCCGCCAGCAGCCCAGAAGCGGCCGCACCGCCCGGCCACCAGCCGCCGCGCGCCTCCATCGGTTCGCCGAGCACGCGCACGCTGAGCCGGACCACGAGCCAGCCGAACGCGAACACCGCGCCGGCGGCCCACACCGTCCATGCAGCCCCGGACGGGGACGCGACGGCGACGACGAGGAGCAGCGCGGCCAGCAGGTCGAGGCCGACCAAGAGATGCGCAGTCACCCGCTCCGAACCCAGCTCCACCCGGGAACTGTAGCCCGCCCTCGCGCGTCCGCCATCAGCCGAAAGATGCAGGCATTCCTCAGCCGAACGAGCCGCGAATACCGTCCGCGGGCGTGATGTCCGTGCCGCGGCGAGGCGGGAGCATCGATTCCAACCGAAACCTCTTGGAGGAACCTATGCGTCGGATCTACCTGGCCGCCATCGTCTACGCCGCTCTCGGCCTGCTGGGCGGACTCGGCTACCGCGAGGTCACCCATGCCCGTGACTTCACCGGCTACACCCAGCTCGCAGTGCTACACACTCACCTGCTCGCCCTCGGCATGCTCTTCATGTTGATCGTGCTCGCTCTCGATGCCACTTTGGGGATCAGCGGCAGCCGATCATTCTCGTGGTTCTTCACGACCTACAACGCCGGGCTGGTGATCACCGCCGGAGCCCTCACCTGGCACGGACTGCTTCAGGTCTTCGGCCAGGCGGCCGGCGCTGCGATCGCCGGCATCGCGGGCCTGGGCCACATCCTGCTGACCATCGGCATCGGCTGCCTGCTGGTGGCCATCAACAAGCCGCTGCGTGCACGCCTCGCCGACGCGGCGAACGTCTGACCATGCTTGCCCTCGCCATCATCCTGATCAGCCTCGCGTTGGCGTTCTACACCCTCGGGGTGTGGGCCGAACGTCGCACCGGCGAGCTCCGCTGGTGGCATGTGGCCGCGTTCGCAGCCGGTCTGACCGCGGACGTCAGCGGCACCGTCGTGATGACCATGATCGCTAACGGCGGCGGTGCCACCGGGGTCGAGCAGAGCCCCGTCCTCGCCCAGTTGATGGCGGCCACCGGTCTGGTCGCGCTTCTGCTGATGGCGCTCCACCTTGGCTGGGCCGTAGTCACGATGATTCGCGATCGCTTCGACGAGAAGCGGGTCTTCCATCGCTTCAGCATCGTGGTTTGGGTGATCTGGCTGATTCCGTACTTCACCGGGATGGCCGCTGCGATGGCCTAAATGATTCACAGATTCGGTTAGTGGAGCTTGTCGAGACCTGTTCTGACCGTGGATCCACCCCGGCGAGATGCTTCCCAGCGCCCATCAACTCCTGAACGGGATTGGGTCGCAGTTGTCGTTGTGCGTACCGCAGTAGCTCTGCAGCCATTCCCAGAACGGCTTCGGCTCGCCGTCGAACGCGTACAGGGCCCGCGGCGTCCCTCCTGCCTGCCGGGCCGTGGTGTCGGGCGGCCAGCATCGCGGCACTACCGCACGAGGTGCTGGCGTTCGGTATCAACTGCCGTAGGTCCTTCAGGTCGACATAGGTCGTGTCTCCGGAGACCTTCGCGCTGATCAGTGCGTCCGCGCCGCGCCCCACACCTTCGAGCAGTCCACTTCGGGATCGAGCACGGTGTTGCCGAAGTACACCACCACCATTCGGGTCGGGGCGTCTGCGGACGTCGATGAGGTCGGAGTGGGCGCCGGTGTTGTGCCGGTCGGCACTGGGCTCGTCGCGGTGGGCGTGGTCGGAGTGCAGGCGGCGAGGATGAACGGGCCACGCTTGTAGCGTGTATCGCTACGCGATCCACTCGGCTGGTGATCGTCAGTTTCCGGCACAAAGGGCTGGAGCAGCTGTACCGCACCGGCTCGAAGAAGGGCGTGCAGACCGCGCACGTGCCCAAGCTGCTGCGCATTCTGTCTCTGCTGGACGTCGCGCAAGCCGCCGACGACCTGAACATCCCGTCCTTTCGAACTCACCCGCTGAAGGGAGAGCTGGCCGGCCACTGGTCGATCTGGGTCAACGGGAACTGGCGGGTCACATTCAGGTTCGTCGACAGCGATGTCGAACTGGTCGACTATCAGGACTACCACTGAAGGAGGTGAACACCATGGTGATGCAGAACCCGGTCCATCCCGGCGAGATCCTGCGCGAGGACGTCCTGGCCGATCTCGGCCTCAGCGTCGGCGAAGCCGCGTCGCGGCTGGGGATCTCGCGAGTCACGCTGAGCCGCGTGCTGCACGGCCATGCCCGGATCAGCCCCAATCTTGCTGTCCGGCTGGAGGTGGCTGGTGTCGGCACGGCCCGCGCCTGGCTGGCGATGCAGTCCGCGCACGACCTCGCCGCAGAGCGCGCCGCCGGACTCCCAACGGTCACCCGGCTCGACCCCGTCGCCTGACCCTCACCGAGGTCCCAGCGACATCACCGACAATGCACATGGTGTGTGTCTCGATGGGTGTTCGTTCCATCCACCGATAGCGCGCCGTGGCAACGGGGTGGTTCCGGCCTCAGGGTCGGCCGTCGCCCATACGGGCGTTTCCGGCAGATGAGTGGAGCTTCGGTGGCTGACGCCAGAGCGTGGAGCGAAGGCTCGAGCTGCAAGCGTTGGCGCACATCCTCCACCACCAAGCCCGTCTTGGCCCAACCGTGGTGGCGCCGTCGGTGTCGCAGGCTTCAACCCGAACTGCCGCGTGATCACCAATTGCGGCTCTCCTGCGGTCAGGGTCCATCCCCAACGGGCCCGGCGTGCAACGTACGTGCAACATGATCCGGTTCGAGAGCCGATGTGTGTCTGCTCCTGTGCCTCTGGGATCACTCGCCGGGCCGCGCATTTGTGCTTGTCAGAAGGACAGATCACGACCAGCGTGGTTGGCGACCCCAGCAAGATTCGAACTTGCGACACAAGGTTTAGGAAGGCCGTCGCAACAGCGCCTTGGCTAGGTCTTATTGCACGCCGAGCAGCCATCGTGCAACATGCGTGCAACATGTCGATCGGGGCGAAAGAGGGTTTAGCCTGCTCGCTCGGGGTCGAGCTCGTCGGCCCAGCTGGCGAAGTTGGCGACGATCTGGCCGCGCTGGTCGGCGTCCACACCGTAGCGGGCGAACTCCCGCTCATGATGCCGGCTGGCCTCCCGGAACCGGTCAGCGAGGGCTCGTCGGTCCAGGGGTGTCGCCTCGAACTGGTCAACGAGGGCCAACACGTCGTCTCGGCTGAACTCGCCCGACTCGACCACGGTGTCGATGTCGATGTAGTCGCGGGCCTCGCCGCGCGACCAGAGCGCCGACATCTTCGACCCCACCGCGTCGCGGGCGTCCAGGACGGGACCGATGTCGAGCGTGGCGGGCGGGAAGGCTCTGAAGTCGAGGCCCAGCTGGATGCTGCTGGCCTCGCCGGTGACCGGGTCCGTGACGTCGAACTCGGCAAAGGTGGCTCGGAGACGTCCGTCCTCGACCCGGAGACCGGCCGCCACGTATGCCTCGCGAAGCCGATCGACGGCTGTGGCGAACTGCTCGGGGTCGGAGCGGTTGGTGAAGAGGTCGACATCCTCCGACGGCCGGTCGCCCATGCCGTTCGCGGAGATGGCGTAGCCGCCGGCCAGGACGAACCCGAACTCGCCGATCGCTGCCAGGCCGATCTCGGCGAGCCGGCGGTGGAAGGGCAGCATTCAGGACGCCCTGGGTCGTGACACCTCAGCCAGCTCGGGGAACTTGGCTTCCCAGATCGCCCGGCACCGCGCAGGGAGGTTCAACTCGGCCCACAGGCCGACCAGCAACACCCGGTTCAGGATCTCCGTCTGCTCGGTGGACAGCCCGTCGCGGACCACGGCGCTGTACAAACTCCAGCGCTGGTTGGGGTCAGCCAGGTCATAAACCGGGTCGGGGCTGGTGTCAATGCGCGGTCGCACTTGGACGGTCCCAGCGGTCGGACCGTGCAACTCGTCCAAGGAGTTGGGCGTGTCGTATGGGATCGTCTGCTCGAACCGGAATCCGCGCTGAACTGTGGCACTCATCTGGTCGAGCCTCCTTCCCGGTGCGCCGTTGTCGATGACAAGGCTACCGAGCGACGCCGACGCAGCGCAGGAGGGTTCGCTGAGATGGCCTCGCCCCACAACCGCGAAGCATGCGTTTCGGCCGCCCGCGTGGGTGATTCACGGGAGCAGCGTCAAGTAGTCGGTGTGGCGTGGTCGCACGTTGGGGAAGTGCCTTTGGTCGAGCGTGGCGATCTCGGTGATGGCGAGGCGTTCGGCGAGTGCGATCACGGACGCGTCCGTGGTGCCGAGCGGGAAGTCCCGGTAGGTGTTCACCAGTTCGATGACTCGCGGGATGTCCTCGGCGATGAGGTCGACGAGGACGAGGTCTTCGTCCGCAATCGACTGCAGGAACATCAGCTCTTGATCGGTTCCGCCGAGCTTCTGGATGCTGTAGGCGACTTCTGCGACGACCGTCTGCGGGACGAGAAGGCGTTCGGAGTTCAGGTGGAGGGTGGCGAACAGGTCGACGCAGCGACGGTGATCGCGGTCGTCGGTGATGGCGGCGGCGATGAGCGGACCGGAGTCCACCAGGATCATTCGCGGAAGTCCTGACCGAACCCGGACTCGGCCAGCAACTCATCAACGTGGGAGGCGTTGTCATTTCGGCCGTTCGCGGCCTTCTCGATGCTGCCGAAGAACGCCGGCGGCCAGGATCGGCCACTCTTTGGGCTCGGCGTGCTGAGAGCCCGCGCAGTGGTGAGCAGTGTGCCCACCTTTTCGTCTGGGAGCCCATCGATGAGGTGGATGAGTTCCTCTCGCGCCTCGCTCATGTGCCGAGTCTAGTTCTTGGCAGGACGGCAGCGCTGAACGTCAGCGAGTGCCCCAGAGACGAGGCTCTGACTGCTACGAGGGTGACCGATCGGTTCTCGGCCGAACAGGGGATCACGACGTCCACCACGTCGAGTTCGGCACTGGGGTGAACAGCTGCTCCAGGGCGGCCGCGGGGATTCTGATCAGGCGTCGTCCGGCGTGGACGGCGGGCAGGGCGCCGGAGCGGATGCGCCGCCGCAGGGTCATGACGCTGACGTGGTAGCGGTCGGCGGCCTCCTGCAGCGTGAGGTACTCGACGGGCTGGCGGGTGATGCGCTCGGCTGTCATCTCGTTCTCCTGTCTCTTGCGCGTCAGATGCTGATGCCTCGGTCGCGGTCGTAGCTGTGGTGATAGCTGGGTTCGTCTTCGGGTCGGCGCGTGGCTGGGCGTGCCTCGGTGATCGGTGGCCAGCCGCGGGGCACGCGCGTGTGTTTGCTCTGGTGGCGTTCGAGGCGGAAGGCGAGCGCGCCGCACATTGTGTGTCTGTCCCGGAGTGTGTGTTCGGTTCTACGCGTCGTGAGCTGCGGATTGGGGCGGATCGGCGGTGTCGCTGGCGTTTGAGAGCTGAGGTGGTCGTCAGGGATGCCTTGATTGGCTGTGCTCGCGTTGGGCGAGGAAGCCCGCTGGTCAACCTCGGCGCGATTCCCCGCGTTCTCACCAAATCCGACGGCGGCTCGGTGCGGATGATCTTGGTGGCGACCTCATGCGACAGGAGGCTGCAGAGCGTCCACAGTTCCTTGCCTGGGCGGGAGTCCTGCAGCAGTGCAGAGAGTCGAAATCGAGGGTCGTCCAGGTCGCCAGTCCGATGCTTGGTCAAAGGTCGAGCGAGCCAATGAGCGCGCGGACGCGGCGTTCCAGGTCATCGCGGATGAGGCGGACGGTGTCCAGGCCCTGGCCGGCGGGGTCGTCGAGGTCCCAGCTTTCGTACCGCTTGCCAGGGAAGATGGGGCAGGCGTCGCCGCAGCCCATGGTGATGACGACGTCGGCCGCGCGGACGGTCTCGTCGGTCCATGGTTTGGGGAACTCGTGCGAGATGTCGATGCCGCGTTCGGCCATGGCCTGGATGGCGACGGGGTTGACCTGGGTGCCTGGCTCTGAGCCGCCAGACCAGGTGACGGCGGTGTCGCCGGTAAGGGCCTGGAAGAAGCCGAGTGCCATCTGGGAGCGGCCGGCGTTGTGAGTGCACAGGAACAGCACAACCGGCTTGCCGTCGGAGTGGAGTCCCTCTATACGGGCTAAGGCGTAGAGACGTTGACGGGCGAACCGATCGGCGAGCAGGGGCAGGAACCTGGTGACCGTCGCGCGATCGGCGAACTGGTCGAACGAGCTGGCCAGGAAGCGTTCGATGGTTTGGGTGCCGTACAGTCCGGTGAACTCGTCGGCGAGTCGTGCCGCGGCCTGCTTGAGCGCCAACTTTCGTCGGCGCGAAGGCTTTCCCAGGATCGTTCCGAAACGGGGTGAGTGGTCATGCCGGGTCTCCTTCGAGGCTGGCCGCGAGAAGGTCGACGCGGCTGGTGAGGTCGTAGTAGGCAGTCTCGAACGCGGCCAAGCTGTCGGCGGGGGCCGGGTCGCGGATCGACCAGTGCAGCGGTCGGTTGTGAAGTTCTTCGTAAGCGCGGTCACACACGGCGATCAGGAGTTCGTCTCCAGTGAGAACGTCCTCGGCCAGTTTGGGGGCGGCACGAGTCAGGTCGAGGCCGTGCCTGCGGCCGACGGTGACTGCGCGCGGGTGCACCTGATCAGCGGGGCGGGTGCCGGCGGAGACGACCGGTATGTCGCTGACGGTGCGCCAGTACGACTCGGCAAGCTGTGACCGGGCCGAGTTGTGGGAGCAGACGAACGCGACCCGGTGCGGCCGCGGCAGGCCGCCGGCGGCTCCCATGAGCTGGTTGCAGGCCTGCGTGCGCTGGACGTAGACGCGCCGAGCGTCTCCCTCGGAACGGCGACGGACAATCAGCCCGGCTTGTTCGAGGATGTGCAGGTGGTGGGTCATCAGGTTGGTCGGAATCCCGAGCCGTGAGCCGAGTTCACTGGGGGCCAGGTCGGCCAAGGCAAGCAGGTCGATGATGGCCAAGCGCGACTCCTCGCCCAGTGCGGCGAAGGCGCGGGCCCGGTCCATCAGCTCCATCTCGATCCCTCCACACTTGTTGCCTCAACACTAACTGAGCTATTTTGGAAGTCAAGCCTCGCTTCTGGGGCTTCCTTCAGCCAAGGAGTCGCCAAGAATGAGCAATCCAACGGTCCTGTTCGTGTGCATCCACAATGCTGGACGCTCACAGATGGCCGCCGGCTACCTGCGTCACCTGGGAGCGGGACGGGTCGAGGTGCTCTCGGCCGGGTCGGCGCCAGCGGGCTCGATCAACCCGGTTGCAGTGCAGGCAATGGCCGAGGAGGGCATCGACATCGCCGCCGAGCAACCAAAGATCCTCACTACCGACGCGGTGAAGACCTCCGACGTCGTGATCACGATGGGCTGCGGCGACACCTGCCCGTTCTATCCCGGCAAGCGCTACGAGGATTGGGTTCTTGACGACCCAGCCGGCCAGGGCATCGAGGCCGTCCGCCCCATCCGCGACGAGATCCGCCGTCGAGTGGAGAATCTGGTGGAAGAGCTTCTGCCGCCGCATGAGCGAGCGCTGACGCGCGCTTGAAAGCCCGGCCCGCGCCCCTCCGGTGCTGGCGATGTTCGGGCTGGAGCTCAAGCACAAGATCATGCCGCTGTGGCTGTGGCTGAACGGGGTGACTGCGATCTCGGGGCCGTCGCCTTTGCTCTTGAGAAGATGGTCGATTGGCGCACCGCTTTCCCGTTGCTGGCCGTGACCACGATCGCGGCGCCGCTAGGGGGTCCGACCAGGCTTCCTGCTGATGCCGAGTCTGGTACTTCTGGGCTACGCAGCGCGTACCGCCGCCGCCACGAACAGCGCCATCGTGACCCTGCCGTCCTTTTCGGCCTTCCTCACCCACACCTCCCCGAGGCACGCTTCGATTGGACGCTGCTGGCCCTGACCACGACCACTTCGATCGCCGGCGCCCAATGGGGCGCCCTGTTCATGGCCAGACGGGTCAAGAGCCTCACCCTCACCCGAGTCTTCGCCGCCGCGCTCGTCCTGCTCGCGCTGCAACGAATCTTCGCCCTGCTCGGGTGAGTTGACAGCTGTCATCCAGGCGGGAATGATTCAAACATGGTTGTTTCAAGATCAGCTGAACAGCTAGCGTCCTCGGCTGGCCTGCTCTCCGCCGTGGCCGACCCGATCAGGCTCCAGCTGATGGAGCGGCTCGCCGTGACCAAGGCGTGCGTGTGCGAACTCCAGGCTGAGGTCCCGATCGCGGCGAACCTGTTGAGCTATCACCTGAAGGTGCTGCGCGAGGCGGGCCTGATCGAGGGCACCAAGCGTGGCCGCTGGATCGACTACGAACTGACGCCAGGCGCATTGGACCGTCTCCGCGACGCGCTCCCTGGGGCCGCCCTTCCCGAGCGGCCCCTGGTGGTCGTGCGGTGAGCACTACGACCCAGCACGACACCCGCAGGCAGGCAGCCCGCCGGTGGCTGCTCCTGACTGCCGCTGCCGCTGCCTGGGCCGGGCTTTACGCGGTGAACGAGGTCTTCTGGACCTGGCTGTACAGGGACGCGCTGGCGCTCGACATCACCACCGGCTGGCCGTCGATGCTGCACTTCTTCTGCTACGACACCGTGAAGATCACTCTGCTGCTGACCGGGATCATCTTCGTGGTCACCGTACTGCGCAGCTTCATGAGCGTCGAACGCACCCGGGCCCTTCTAGGCGGCAAACGTGAAGGGGTGGGCAACGTGCTGGCCGCCTCGCTCGGGGTAGTAACCCCGTTCTGCTCGTGCAGCGCCGTGCCGGCGTTCATCGGTTTCGTCGCCTCCGGCATTCCCCTGGGGGTGACGATGAGCTTCCTGATCGCCAGCCCGCTGGTCAACGAGGTCGCGATCGCCCTGCTGCTCGGCCTGTTCGGCATCGGCCCCACCCTGCTGTACGTCGGCGCGGGGCTGGTGGTCGCAATCGTGGCCGGCATGGTGATCGGGCGACTCCGGCTGGAGGATCAGGTCGAGGCCTTCGTTTACGAAACCCGGCTCCGCGGCGAGGTCATCGATTCCACCGCCGGTCTGACCTGGGCCGAAAGGCTCGCGATGGGACGCGAGGAAGCGGCCTCGATCCTGCGCAAGATCTGGCCGTACCTGCTAGTCGGCATCGGGCTCGGCGCGGTCATCCACGGCTGGGCACCGGCGGACTTCTTCGCCCGTTACGCCGGTCCGGACAATCCATTCGCTGTGCTGGTCGCCGTGGCGATCGGCGTGCCGCTGTACTCAAATGCCGCCGGGATCCTGCCGCTCGTCGACGCGCTGTACGCCAAGGGCATGCCGATGGGCACCCTGCTCGCCTTCATGATGGCCACCGTCGCGCTCAGCCTGCCCGAGATGATCCTGCTCCGCCGCGTCCTAAAGCCCCGCCTGATCGCCACCTTCGCCGCCGTTACCGCCCTCGGCATCGTCACCGTCGGCTACCTCTTCAACGCCCTCCTCTGAAAGGACAACACATGCACGTCAAAATCCTCGGTTCCGGCTGCGCCAACTGCGTCAACCTCGAGAAGGCCACCCGGCAGGCCGTCAACGATCTCGGCCTGGAGGCCACCTTCGAGAAGGTCACCGACTACGCCGACATCGCCGCCTACGGGATCATGCGCACCCCGGGCCTGGTGGTGGACGAGCAGGTCCTGCTGGCCGGACGCGTCCCCACCGCCCGCCAGGTCAAGGACTTGCTCGCCGCCCGCTGATCAGGCCGGCTTGACCGCCCGCACGATCGCGCCGTGCATCTGCGGGGCCACCTCGTGGGTGAACCGCACCTCGATGCCGGTGAACCCGGCAGCGGTGAGCCCGTCGACGTACTCCTGGCGGGACAGGGCGCCGGCGACGCAGCCGACGTGGCTGCCCCGCTCCTCGCGCTCGGCAACGCAGAGCTGGTCCTCGGCGACAACATCGGACACACCAACCCGACCGCCCGGGGCGAGGACGCGGAACATCTCCGCCAACACGGCCGACTTGTCCACGGACAGGTTGATCACGCAGTTGGAGATCACCACATCCACCGCGCCGTCCGGCAGCGGAACCTGCTCGATACGTCCCTTCAGGAACTTCACGTTGGTCGCACCGGCCTTCGCCGCATTCGCTCGTGCCAGCTCGAGCATCTCGTCGGTCATGTCGACTCCGTAGGCGAAGCCCGATGGCCCGACCCGTCTTGCGGACAGCAGTACGTCCAGGCCGCCACCCGAGCCGAGGTCGAGCACCCGGTCGCCTGGGTTGAGGTCCGCGACCGCGGTCGGGCTCCCACACCCCAGGCTCGCCGTCACCGCCTCCGTGGGTACCTCGTCAGCCTGCTCGGTGTCGTACAGCGCGGATCCGAACACGTCGCCGCAGTCATCCCCGCCGCAGCAGCCACTGCCGGCGCCGTCGAGGTCGTCCAGGATATCGAGCGTCCGTCGCCCGGTGCCCATAGCTGCGCGGGCAGCGGCCGCGTACCGGTTCCGGACCTGCTCCACCACCACATCGTTGTCGGTCATCGCTGCACTCACTTCCTTGGTCCGATGATCAGGAGTTGCTTGGCCGGGGCCGGGTCGAGGAGCTGCTGGATCGCTTGCAGCGCGTCGGAACTGACCCAGTACCAGGTCTGGCGGCCGTCGCGCTCCCGCTCCACGAACCCCGCCTCGAACAGCGCGCCCAAGTGGTGGGTCACGGTCGGCTGGGTTAGCCTCACCTGCGCGGCCAGCACGCCGGTCGTCGCGCGGCCGCCCTCCGTCGACTTGATCAGGCTCAACAGCCGCAGCCGGGCAGGATCGGCCAACACCTTCAGCGCGGTCGCGAGAGCGAGCGCGTCATCGGCCCCCAGCGGGGCCTGGAGTAGCGGTGAGCAGCACAGGCCGCTGACGAGGTTGAGCCGGCGCGGCACCTCTTGAGAACTCATAGACCTAAATCTATCATATCGACTACCATCAACCAATCGGCTACTTGAGCCATGAGCGCGCGTCTCGGTCATCCGATCGCGAGTCTCGAGAGCGCCGTCGCGAGTTGCTCGTCGCGCCCCTTGGCCGCGTGTTGGTAGATCATTGCGGCGTCAGCTGTGGTGTGGCCGAGGCGGGCTTGAAGCTCGGCCGTGGTCGCGCCGACCTGAGCGGCGAGGGTGGCGCCCGTGTGGCGGAGATCGTGAAAGCGAAGCTCGGCCCGCCCGGCGGCCTTACGGGCGGTGTTCCAATACCGATAGAGCACTGACTCGTGCAAATGGCGCCCCATGTCGCTGCGGAACAACAGGCTGTCGCGTCCCGGCTTGGTGAACTCATCCAAGTGGTGCCGAAGCGCATCGTGTAGGTGCGGTGGGACGGCCACGTCTCGGATGCCGGCCTCGGTCTTCGGGGGTCCGACGATGGTCGCGCCGGGCACGAACGACACGGCGCGGCGGACCTTGATCACGCCGTGGGCGAGGTCCACGTCTTTTCGTCGGAGTTCGGCCAGTTCGCCGTAACGCAAGGCGCACCAGGTTGCCAGTAGCACCATGAGCCGGAACCGCTCGGGCATCGCCTCGACGATGACCGCCAGCTCCTCCAATGAGGCCGGTTCGATGCCGTGCTTGCGTCGCGCCACCCCGGCGCCGCGGATGCTGACCGGGCTGGTGTCGATGAGTTCCTCGTCGACAGCGGCGTTCATGATCGTCCGCAGCACGGCGTACGCCTTGGCCTTCGGCCGGTCCTTCACACCGCGCAGCAGGTTGTTGTGCCAGTTGCGGACGTCGGCCTTCGTGATCCGGGGGACTGGCAGGTCACCCAGGTGCGGCGTGATGTAGAGCCGCAGCGCACGTTCGTAGTCGAGCACAGTGCTTGGCCGCAGCGGTTCCCCCTTGACGCGGCGCTCGGCCAGCCAACGCCTCCCGTACTCCTCCAGCGTTTCGGTGTTTGCGTCACGGAGGGCCAGAGCACGCCGGTGCGCTGGCGGCTGCCAATCACCCGATTCGAGCAAGCGCCGCTCGTCGGCGAGCCATGCCTCGGCGTCACTCTTGAGGGTGAACGTCAACGGCGCCACATGCCGCTGCGGGTCTGCCCCGGTGTAGCTGGCCTGGTAGCGCTTGGAGGGCAGCCGCCTGATGTAGCCGAAGCCTCGTCTGCCCATGGTCGCCTCCTGAGCGTTCCGCACGTCCTCCCGCTATCGCGCGACGTGCGGTCCACGTGCGATAAGTCCCGCTACGAGTGCTCATTCGTGTCCCCGAGAGAACACTTCAGTGCGTCTGGGAGGCTGCGCGTTTCTGCTTGTCAGAAGCATATCTCACGCTTACGACGTCTGGCGACCCCAGCAAGATTCGAACTTGCGACACAAGGTTTAGGAAACCTCTGCTCTATCCCCTGAGCTATGGGGCCTCGCCCCAACTGGAGCTCAACCAGCCTACCGCTTGGGGGCGTGCGTCCGGACGCGGCGGTGCGGCAACCCGCCTACCGGTCCGCGTCCGACCACTCGTGCAGCCGGTCTCCGTAGTACGCCTGGTGTGCGCCGTCATGGTGCTCGGCCATGCGGCACTCCAGGGTCGGACCGTCCGATCGCTGTGACCACTGCGAGCCGCAGCTCCCCGGCGACTTCGGCACCGCATGGCTCATCCCGGTTTCCCTCACCTAACGCAGACGTCGCCCGCACCGATTCATGACGCCGTACTCTGCCACAAAGCTCGGCGAATACCTACGACTACGGCTTTTAGTGCGCCTTGGGGCAAACACTCCTGTGGAAAACCTGTGAAATGGTGGGTGGGCTTTGTTTTGGGGTTCCCAGTGGGCTAAAGTCTCACTCAGAGTGACGCACTCGATGTTGTCTCCTGGGGGTGGGTAGACGGCTTCAAGCCCTTCGTGGTGCGTCACTCTCTTACTGTCTTCGGGCCGTTCCGCGAACGGAGTTGTGGCTCGGCCAAAGGCGCCGCACCGTTACGATCGGCCCCATGAGCGCTACCGCCTTGGAGCAGTGCCTGCAGAAGATGCGGGACGCCGACATCAGCCAGGCCGCGATCGACAACTTCCGCCACTACTGGCAACTGTGCGCGGACGGGGCGACCGGCCTGATCCGCGAGGACACCATCACGCCGCTGCTGGATCCGCCCCAGCTCGCCGAGGTTGAGATCTCGGACGCCGACCAGCGTGACGCCTTGAGCAAGACCGTCATCATCAAGCTCAACGGTGGCCTCGGTACCTCAATGGGGCTGGATCGCGCCAAGACCCTGCTCACCGTCCGCGACGGCAAGAACTTCCTCGACCTGATCGTCGGCCAGGTGAAGTACGCCCGCGAGCACTTCGGCGTCCGCCTGCCGCTCGTCTTGATGAACAGCTTCCGCACCCGCGACGACACCCTCGCGCACCTCGCCACACACCCCGACATTGCGGTGGATGGGTTGCCGCTCGACTTCCTGCAGAACGCCGAGCCGAAGATCCTCGCCAGCGACCTCAGCCCGGTCTCGTGGCCGGCCGATCCCAGTCTCGAGTGGTGCCCGCCCGGCCACGGCGACCTGTATCCCGCGCTCTGGGGCACCGGCCTGCTGGACGCCCTGGTAGAGGCCGGGTTCCGCTACGCGTCCGTCGCCAACGGCGACAACCTTGGCGCAGCCCCGGACGCCCGGTTGGCCGGCTGGTTCGCCGCCTCCGGAGCGCCCTATGCGGCCGAGGTTTGCCCGCGCACCATCAACGATCGCAAGGGCGGGCACCTCGCGATCCGCCGCGCCGACGGCCAGCTGATTCTGCGCGACACCGCTCAGACCGCGTCCGAAGAGATGGACTACTTCACCGACGAGCATCGCCACCCGTACTTCCACGCCAACAACCTGTGGCTCGACCTCGTGCAGTTGCGCGACATCCTCGCCGAGCGCAAGGGCGTGCTCGGCCTGCCGCTCATTCGCAACGAGAAGACCGTCGATCCCGCCGATCCGACCTCGCCGAAGGTGCTCCAGTTGGAGAGCGCAATGGGCGCGGCCATCGAGGTGTTCCACGGAGCCATGGCCATCGCGGTCGGACGGGACCGGTTCCTGCCCGTCAAGACCACCAACGAACTGCTGCTGCTGCGCTCGGACGTGTTCGACCTCGGTGTGGACGGACGGCTGGTGAGCCAGGTCGAGCGCATCCCGGAGATCGATCTGGACAGCCACTACAAGCTCGTCGACGACTTCGACGAATTGGTGCAGGTGGTGCCATCGCTGCGCAACGCCGAGTCCCTGCGGGTCGCGGGGGAGTGGCATTTCGATGCACCTTCCTCCGTGGTCGGGCAGGTGCAGCTCGACGACCCGGGGACGCCGGCGACCTACCGGTGAGCGGACGCTGGCACATCGCTCTCGGGTTTGCGCTGACCGGGGACGAGCTGGACCTCGATGTGGCTGCTGATGGCGGACCGGGTGATGAGCCGAATCCTGAGCGGCTGGTCACTCAACTCGAGCAAGGCGGCTGGTCGCGGGAGCGCATTCTAGAGCATGCACTGAGCCGGGTAACAGGCGACCTCAGTTGGCCGCACTTCGTGCCCGCGGAACTACGGACGGGCTGTGGCGCGGCGCAGTTCCATGCCGCGCTCGGGGCCACCCGGGCACTGCTCGACCTACAGGTGCTCGAAAGCCGTCCCCCGTCCGGACGGACTCGACTGAGTCCGGACGAGGAACGGCTTCTGCGGGACGTGCCGCCCCATCACGGTGTGTGAGCCTGGCCGCTAGCAGTCGGGCCGAGCTCCCCGATCACGCCCAGAGATCCCGGCCTGCGCCGGGATGACTGTGTGGTGGGATCCCGGCCTACGCCGGGATGACGGTGTAGGCCGGGATGACGGGGGTGGCGGCCGGTGCTACTTCTGTGCCTTCAGCAGGTCGCGGATCTCGGTGAGCAGATCCTCGGACGTCGGTGCGCCGGCCTCAGGCTCAGCCTCGGTCTTCGCGGTGTACGCCTTGATCGACTCGTACGGCTTGACGACCCCGAAGTACAGCACCGCGGCCATGATCACGAACGAGACCACCGCGGTGATGAACACGCCCACGTTCACGCCGCCGATGTTCACCGAGCTGAAGTCGGGGTTGCCGCCGATCAGCCCGATGATGTCCATGATGATCTGGGTGAACGCGGTGACGACATTTCCGAACGACGCGCCCAGGATGAACGCGATCGCCAGGTCGATGAGGTTTCCCCGCATCAGGAAATCCTTGAAGCCCTTCATAATTCTCCCTCCATTGGCTAGCGCGGGTGATGTTGCCCGGTTTCTGCGCTGATCAGTGCAAGGCGAAGCTCAATGTTGCGACGCTGGAGGCGGCCGAGATCGATTCAGCCTGCGCTGGCGTGACTTCGATCAAGACGATCTTGGTTTCGCTTGCCCCGAGCAGCCCGCCACCTTCGGATTGCGGAATTGCCACCACCCGTACCTTGGCCGCGATCACCCCAAAGCCGGATCCGGTCTCGCTGGCGCCCAAGACATCGATGATCGTGCCCACCCGGAGCAGGCCGAGCGCGCCAGCGTCCTCGAAGCGGACCGGCAGCGCGAGCTTGCCGTCCGCCACCTGGCTGCTGCCTCCCAGCAGATCGGACGGGCTGAGCACCCGGCGGCTGGGTACCGGTGCGATCACCGTCTGCCCGACGACCGCGTCCGCTTCAGTGAACGCCTCCGCTGGCAAGACTGATGCAGGCACGCGCACCACGCCGACGTCCGCCTCGGTCACCACCGCGCCGCCGGCGATCGTGCGGACGGCCACCACCGCGAACGTCCCGGTGTCCCCGCGCGCAGCCACTACCGAGAGCGCGGCGAAAACGGCGATCGCCGCGAACAAGGCGGCGAAGAAGCGTCGATGCCAACGGAAGGCGCGACACAGGCTATGCAGATGGCGATGAGCTTGCACACCCACATCTTCGGCAGGTGAGCGGAATTTCCGTCACCCATCCACAGGCTCAGGCTGCGGTGCTCGCCCCTGTGGATGACTTGGGCGCGGACGACTTGGCGTCACTCGTCGCCGAGCCTGCCGCAGATGTCTCGACGGGCTTGGCCGCATTGGTCTTGCCCTTGGTGCGGTTGTCGGTGGCATAGAAGCCCGAACCCTTGAACACCACGCCGACGGCGTTGTAAACCTTGCGCAGGTTGCCGTCGCAGTCGGGGCAATCAGTCAGCGGATCGTCGGTGAACTTCTGGACGGCTTCCAGTTCGTTCGCACACGACGTGCAGCGGTACTGATAGGTGGGCATCTTCACTTCCTGGTTCGCGCTGGCCGGCAGGTTGCTCGGTGGCTTCGGTGCCGCTTGGGAAGGTTCGCCAAGGGCGCCGAGGGAAATCTTACCGAGCACCTAGCGAAACTCGGAAACCCGCTCGGCTATTCCGCAGCGCACGTCACCAGCCGCGACGGCGTGACCAGGAAGTGGACGCGCCGATCCCAGTCCTCCGTCGGCAGGTCGGGCAGCACCTCTTCGTCGAAGAGCAACAGGCCGAGTTGCGCGTCCGATCGGGCGGAGCCGAGGGCGCGGTCGTACCAGCCACCCCCGGTGCCGAGCCGGTCCCCAGCGGTGGTGCCGGCCAGCCCGGGCAGCCAGATCACATCCGCTTGGGCGAGCGCGTCCGCGCCCAGCGGCCGGCCGCTCGGCTGCCGGATGCCCAGCGGTCCAGCAACCAGACCCGCCTGACCCGAGTACCAGGCCCAGTCCGGCTCCCGGGTGAGCACCGGCAGCAGCACCCGAACACCGCTGTGGTGCAGCCATTCCAGGAGCAGTGCGGTGTCCGGCTCGTCCGGACGCGAGACATAGGCAGCGACCACAGCAGCGCCTGAGGCGAGCGTGACCGCACGGCTGGTGCGGCTCGATTCGGCCCTGGCGTCGGCGATCCGGGCCATCCGCGCCGCGCGAAGCTGCTCGCGCAGCGCCGCCTTCGCGAGAGCGGAATGGCTGGCTCGCGGCTGGCCTTCGCTGGCGCCGGGTGTCATTGACTTATCGTAAAGCCATGCCACTCTTCACCCGAGCCAAGGAAGAAGCGCCCGCCGAGGCACTGGTTCCAGAACCCAAGCTATTGCCGGGTGCACCCGATGCCAGCGCCGCTGCGGTTCGCAGTATCGACGATTATCGGGACTACCTGCTGGCAAACGTGCCGAGCCTGCGGCCGTTCGGCATCGGGCTGCTTGACGCGGCCGGGCTGACCCTGTGCGAGTCGATCACCGCCGACATCGATCTGCCCACCTTCACTTCGGCTACGACGGACGGATGGGCAGTGCGCGCGGCGAACCTGGTCGGCGCCAGCGAATCCCGTCCGGTGGTGCTACCGGTGGTGGACGAGATCGCGGCCGGTGGGTTCCGCGGCGCCCCGCTGACCCCGGGCACCGCGGTCAAGGTCGAGCAGGGCGCACCCATCCCCGAAGGTGCGGACGCGGTCGTCCCGCTGGCCGACGGCGTGGTGCTGGGCGAGGACGTCCGCTTCGTCGGCGAAGCGACGTTCCAGCAGAACCTGCAGATGCTGGGCTCACGGATCTCCGACGGCGACGCGCTGCTCGAAACCGGGGTGAAGCTCACCCCGAGGGCAATCGGGCTGCTGGCCGAAGTCGGCCACGACAAGGTGCTGGCGCGGCCGCGTCCGCGGGTGGTGGTGCTCACCGCCGCGCGCGAGCTGGTTGAACCCGGACTGCCGCTGACCCAACTGCATCAACGCTACGACTCCGGCACGGTGCTGCTGGCCGCCAGCGCGCGCACCGACGGGGCGCAGGTGTTCCCGGCCGCGATCGCCGATCCGGAGCCGAAGGCGCTGGAGCGATCGTTGTCGGAGCAGTTGGTGCGGGCCGACCTGGTGCTGCTGGTCGCCGATGCCACCGACGAGCTGGTGAACCTGCTCGGCACGGTCGGCGCGGTCGACACCGCTGAGGTGGACGCGCTGCCCGGTCGGCAGGTGTTCTCCCTTGTGGGCAGCGAGAAAACGCCGGTGCTGGTGCTGCCGAATGAGCCGGTAGCCGCCTACCTGACCTACCTGCTGTTCGGGCGTCCGTTGCTACAGAAGCTGGCTGGCGTCGAGGCCTACCTGCCCACCGAGGTGACTGCACCGGTGACCACCGACATCGAGGCGGACGCGGACCGCACCCGGCTGCTGCTGGCCAGGCACACCTCCCGTGGGGTGACGCCGATTCCGGTCGCTGTGCCAGGTGCTGCCGAACTCGCGGACGCGAACGCGGTGGTCGTCGTGCCCGCCGGCGACAACATCGCAGCGCACGGCGACGTGTCGCTGTGGCTGTTGTATTGAGCCCGGGATGAGAGTCCACTGGCCGGTACGGCTGACTCACGGCGCAATCACATTGCGTCCGTTGCGTCGCCGGGACGAGGCCGAGTGGGCACGCATCCGCCGCCGTGCCGGAGCGTGGTTCAAGCCGTGGGACTCCACCCGTCCGGCTGATGCGGTCGAACCGGGACTGACGTTCCGGCAGTTGGTGGCGCAGTTCTCGGCGCGTGCCCGGCGCGGACAGATGCTGCCGTGGGCGGTCGAATACACCCCGTCGGACACAAAAAGGCGGCTGTTCGTCGGCCAGGTGACCGTTACCGGCATCACCCGCGGGTCGGCCTGCTGGGCGCAGATCGGCTACTGGATCGACCCGAAGTGGGCCGGTCGCGGGATCATCCCCACGGCGGTGGCAATGGCCTGCGACTACTGCTTCACGACGCTCCGGCTGCACCGCATCGAGATCGCCATCCGCCCGGAGAACACAAACAGCCTCGCGGTGGTTCGCAAGCTCGGCTTCCGCCACGAGGGACGCCGCGAGCGCTACATGCACGTGGACGGCGACTGGCGCGATCACGACATGTTCGTGCTGACCGCAGAAGAGGTGCCCGAAGGAGTGCTCGCCCGATACGAACGCGCCAAGAGCGTGCCGAGCGCTGGCTGAGCTGGTCGCGACCAAGGAATATTGCGCCAAACCGCCTGATTTGCTCGACACTCCGCCCGCGGTCGGCTGGTTCGAGACGCTCGCACAATACGGTTCGAGGTGTGGGAATGACCGGGCTGATCTTCGCTGTGATCGCAGCCTTCTGGTTGATATACCTCATTCCCTACTTCCTGCACCATCGCAACGTCGAAACCGCCGAAGATGATGCGGACGCGGCGATTCCGTTCACCCCGGACGTGACGATCGTTCGCAGCGGCACGTCGCTGGCTGAGGCCGATCCGGGGACGGTGCCGGTTTCGACGCCACTCACCCGGCGAGCACAGCTGCGCGAGCTGCGGCTGCTTGACGAGCGTGCCGCGCAGCGCCGGCGACGGGTGCTGATGTTCCTGCTGGTGGTGCAACTGATCGTCGCTGGCTTGGTGGTGCTTGGCGTGGGCGCTTGGTGGTCGGCGCTGATTCCGGCCGGCCTGATCGTGGCGTTCCTGGTGGTGGCCAGATTCAGTGTCCGGACGTTGCGGGCGGGACTGGCTGAGCGTGCCCGGAAGATCCGCGAGTGCGGCGATGAGGAGACGGTGGCCATCGTGCTGACCGCCGATCAGGTGGCTGAGCATGAGCATTCCGTGGAGCTGAGCGTGCCGATCGGCAAGGTGGGCTCGTTGTGGGATCCGATCCCGATCACGAGACCCACTTACGTTTCGACGCCGCTGGCGCCGCGCACCGTCCGTACCATCGACCTGTCGTTCCCGGTGGCCGCCCCGGCGCGTATGCCGGTGACTGCCGACCCGGTTTCACCCGCCGCGGCGATCGAGCCTGAGTCCCAAGAGGACGTCGGCTAGTCGAGACCAGCCTTGTCATCCCGGCGCAGGCCGGGATCTCCGAACTGCCGCCAGTACAGCGCAGCCCCAATCAGCCGACCCCGCGAAATCGTTCGTGCTGTCGCCAGATGCGTTGGGTTTGTCCGGGTCGTAGTGGGGCAGCGAACTCGGGGAGTCCGCGGTGGTCGAGTCGGATCAGCCACTGGCGGTCGGGTGGTCCGTTCGGGTTGGGTTCGACGAGGTGGTGGTGGAAGCTGCAGAGCAGGACGCCGTTGTCGAGGGAGGTTTGACCGCCGTCCCACCAGGGTTTGCGGTGGTGGGCCTCGGTTTCGGCGGGTGGCCGGTCGCAGCCGGGTAGGGTGCAGCCGCGGTCGCGCAGGATGAGTAGTTGGCGCAGTTCGTTGGTGAACAGTCGCTTCTCCCGGCCGACGTCCAAGGGGACGGAGTTGCCGTTCATCACGACCGGCAGGATGTCGGCGTCGCAGGCCAGCCGGCGCGCGTCCGCTGCGGTGATCGGCGGGTCGGTGCTGAGCAGGGTGGCGGTGCCGAGTTTGCCGCACAGGGTTTCGTGGTCGATGGTGATGATGACGCGGGGACGGTCGGCGCCGTACGTGGGCGCGACACCGCAGGACTGGAAGTGGTCGACCAGCATGACCAGGGCGTCTGCTGCGGCTTGGGAGCGGGCGATCGGCTCACCAGTGAGCAGCACCTGTTTGCGGTGCTTGCTGGCCAGCGCACGCAGCACCCCGATGAGCTGTTCGCCGACCAGGGTGGGTAGCTTGCCGTTGATGATCCAGGCGCCGTCGAGGTCTTGGCGCCAGGTGAAGTACCGGTCGCGGCGCTGTTGCGCGTCCAAGCGTTCAACTGCCTTGCGATCGGCGTCCTCAGCGATTTCGGGTGCCACGACTTCCACGGCCCGGTTCACCAGCCGGGCCAAACCGGACGGGCCGAACTCACCGGCGAAGCCGACGAGTTGTTGGGTGATCTGTTCGCGTTGCTGCTGGTCGAGCTGGCCGGGTAGCCGTTCGAGCCCGTTGACGATTGCTGCGGCCTGTTCGGTGGACATCCGCCCTGCGGCGAGCGCGTCAGCGATCATCGGGGCCGCGACCAGCTTCATGGCGAGGCGCACTTCGTTGCGGGCGGACCGGGCGGAGTGGCTGTTCTGGTTGACCAGCCAGTTGCTGGTGGGGACGCTGTCGCGGCGCAGACAGGCTTCGCGTTTCTCGGCCTCAGCCAGCAGGGCGAGCCAGCGGGCGTTGTGTTGATCGCGGACGCGTCGGGCCTGTTCGAGTTCGGCCAGCAGCTCGGCTTCGTTGAACTGCCACGGGGCCAGTTCAGCCGGGGGCAGCGCCGCGAGTTCGGCCGCGATGCAGCAGTCGAGCAGCGACTGCAGTTCAGCGGTGATCTCGGCCGTATCCATGTGTACGATTCTACCGCTTGTCAAGGCCACAGCACAATGTATTTCTGTCACATCTGTCCCAACTTTTCGGCAGGTGTTGGCTTTCGTCCTGGATCTGCTTCAGCTTGGTCACCCCGCCCACTTCAGTCGGCTATCCCGCACACTTCGCTTGCGTCGTCCCGCCACTTCCCTTCGCCGTCCCGCCGCTTCCCTTCGTCATCCCGCCACTTCCCTTCGTCATCCCGGCGCAGGCCGGGATCTCCCTACTGCCTCAGCGCCGCGCCGGGCCGTACGATCGACGCCATGCCTTCGCTCACCGCCCGTCCGGCCAACGCGATCCTGTTCGACCGCGGTGTGCTCACCCGGGTCCGTCCTCAGGATGCGGCGGACGTGATCGCCGCGGTCGCGGCAAACGCAGACCAGTTGCGCGACTGGATTCCCTGGGCCGACGTTCCGGAAGCCAGGCGAGCCAAGGCGGAAGGGGCGGAAGCCGATTGGGAGGCTGATCGCGCCTACGTCTACGCATTGCGAGAGACGCCGCTCGGTCCGGTAATCGGAGGTCTCGGTGCCTACCGCCGGGTCGGGCCCGGTGCGATCGAGCTGGGCTACTGGCTCGCGTCCGAGCACGTCGGTAGGGGGCTGGCGTCGGCCGCCACAGCCGCACTCGCTTCGGTGGTGTCCGCCTTGCCGGACATTGAGCGAGTCGAACTGCACATCGACGAGGCGAACGCCCGAAGTGTGGCCGTCGCCCGCCGGCTCGGCTTCCGGCTCGCGCGGACGGACGCCTACGAGCCGCGAACCGCGGCCGAGACGGGTCGACTGCAGATCTGGGTTCGGGCAGTTGAAATGGAGCCAGGATCACCCTCCGCTTGAGGGTCTTGGCGAGATCGTTACATTCGGTTGTCGTCAGGCGAGGAATTCACCGCCGGGTTGCGGCGTGCGGGCGCCTGACCAGCCAGGCCCAAGCGGGGTGCCTCGGCCATAGATGGGCCACGGCCGGGGCGGCCGGCACCGACTGCGCTGCCAGAAGCGGTTTCGACCGCCAAAGGGCGCGATCGTTGCCTCGGCAGAGGCCAGATTTTGGGCGGTGAGTGCCTTTCCGTGCCGGTTCTAGCTCCAGCTACAGGGCGCGAACAATTCACTGCGGAATTGCCGGACGCCGGCGGACGAGGTCGCCGATAAGCCAGCACGCGATGAGTCCGGCGAGCCAGCTTCGATACATATTCTGGAATCGTTTGACAGTCGCCTTTGGAGGCGAGAAAGTGTGCGCGAGAACTTCAAGTGAAGTCCTCGCTGCGCAACCGGTCGACCCACCCCATCCCCTCCCAGGGCCGGTAAGGGACATTCCGTTTTGCGACGCAAGTTTTCAACTAGTGTCGGGAGTTTTTCATGCGTGCAACGCTCAAGCGTTACTTTGACGCGCTCATCGCGCGTCGCGAAGAGGGCAAGGACGAGGGCTTCTCGCTCATCGAGCTCATC
>Ga0116180_1000830_pt1 | contig 27495 bp, 30 predicted proteins | sample AD_UKC073_MetaG_FD_89804 | JGI IMG/M metagenome (GOLD analysis project Ga0116180, IMG submission 89804) | Active sludge microbial communities of municipal wastewater-treating anaerobic digesters from USA - AD_UKC073_MetaG | ecosystem: Engineered > Bioreactor > Anaerobic > Digestate | place: USA... | reverse complement strand
GTAGACCCGGTCCACGCCCTTGATCGTGCGGGTGTTGATTTCCTCGATCAGAGCCGCCCCGTGATGCGGGTACACGACCGTTTCGCCGACCTTGAAGACCATGTGGTGTTATCCCCTTTCGCGACTATCAGGATAACACGCCCCCACCGACAGCCGCACCCCGACGATCTGCGTTTGTGCAGGTCAGAGGCCATAAGGACCAGGGGCAACCGCCTCCCGGAAACCGAGAAGGGGCTTGACAGAAGGTGGCGATCGTGCATCCGAAACCCCCTCGGGTATGCCGTGGCAGCCCCTCCGGACGGCATACCCGGCCGGCGGGTGGTGTGCGACCCGAACCGACGACCCGGGTGCGACGTGTTCGGCACCACGTCACCCTCCCCGCCACGCGCGGGTCGTGCGCGATAGGCTGCCCCGCGTGAAGCGACTCGACCGTGCCATCGCCATGACCTGCGTCGCGGCCTCTGCCGCCGCTCTGTCCGCCTGCAGCTTCTTCTCGCCGCAGACCACCGAGAAGCCCTACAACCCCAGCGAGGGAGTCGCGGCCAATCTCGGGACGGTTGCAGCGCGCAACCTGTTCATCGTCGCCGAGAAGGCCGGCGGACCCGGAGCGCTCAGCGGTGCGGTCGTCAACACCGGCACCTCGGCGGTGGCAGTGGGCTTCGAGAACAAGGACGGCGTGGCCGGCGCGACGAAGATCAACGTCGGCGCTCGCGAGGTCGCGACCATCAAGGACATCACCTTCGACAAGGTGGCCACCGCACCAGGCACGATGACCGACATCTATCTGGTGACCCCCGAGGGCAAGCAACTGGTCACCGTGCCGATCATTGCCCCGGTCGGCATCTACAAGGACCTGTTGCCCAAGTCCTGAGCGGCTTCACCCAGGCTTGACCTCTGCTGAACAGACCACGATCGCCGGACGGATTTCCGTCCGGCGATCGCTTTGTGTCGGTGCGGGCACGCTGCGGGCACGCTGCGGGCGAGCCCTGGGTCGACCCGGGCCGGTCAGGCCTCGAACTTGTAGCCCAGCCCCCGCACAGTGAGGATGTGCCGCGGCGCGCCAGGGTCGGGCTCGACCTTGGCCCGCAGCCGCTTGACGTGCACGTCGAGGGTCTTGGTGTCGCCGACGTAGTCGCTGCCCCACACCCGGTCGATGAGCTGGCCCCGGGTGAGCACCCGCCCGACGTTGCGCAGCAACAGTTCCAGGAGTTCGAACTCCTTGAGCGGCATGGAGATCGCCTTGCCGCGGACGGTGACAACGTGCCGCTCGACGTCCATCCGGACCGGGCCGGCCTCCAAGGTGGCCGACGCGGGCTCGTCGGCGTCGGCGTGCCGCCGCAACACCGCGCGCACCCGAGCCAACAGCTCCCGGGTGGAGTAGGGCTTGGTGACGTAGTCGTCGGCGCCCATCTCCAGCCCGACGACCTTGTCGACCTCGCTGTCCTTCGCAGTGAGCATGATGATCGGGACGGCCGAGCGGAACCGGAGCTGCCGGCATACCTCGACGCCGGACAGGCCCGGGAGCATGAGGTCCAGCAGCACGAGGTCGGCGCCGTTCTTGTCGTACTCTGCCAACCCTTCCGGCCCGGTGGCCGCCACCGCGACCGAGAACCCCTCCTTGCGCAGCAGGTAGGACAGCGGGTCCGAGAAGGACTCTTCGTCCTCGACAACGAGGATGCGGGTCATGGGTGCGACGCCTCTCTGGTCTGATCGGGGCTGGAGGGACGGTCCCCCGGGTCGGGGGCGGAGGAGGACGGCGCGTCCGGCGACCCTGCGGCCAGTGATCCTGCCGCCAAGGATCCTGCGGCCAGCAGGTCGGGCGAGGCCTGGGCCGCGGGCGGCTGGGAGTCGGACGGACCGTAGGACGGTGCCGGCAAATGAATGGTGAAGGTCGATCCACGGCCGACCTCGCTCCACACGCTGACATCGCCGCCGTGGTTGGCACAGACGTGTTTGACGATCGACAGGCCCAGGCCGGTGCCACCGGTGGATCGCGAGCGCGCGGCGTCGACCCGGTAGAACCGCTCGAAGATCCGGCCGAGTTCACCCTCCGGTATGCCGGTGCCCTGATCGGTGACGATGATCTCCCGAGAGCCGTCGGAGGCCACCAGCGCGCGAATCGCCACGCGGGTGCCCGAGCCGCTGTAGGCCACGGCGTTGACGACGAGATTGCGCACAGCGGTGACGAGCAGGCCCTCGTCACCCCAGACCCAGCAGTCCTTGTCGGCCAGGACGACCAGGTCGATGTCGCGCTCCTCGGCGGTCACCCGCACATCGTCGACGGCGACGGCGACGACCTTGGCCAGGTCGACCGAGTCGGGTTCGGAGAGTCGGTCCTCGGACTGCAGCCGGGACAGCTGGACGATGTCGGTGACCAGGTGGTCGAGCCGACGAGCCTCCTTGCGCATCCGCTTGGCGAACCGGGCCACCGCGTCGGGATCGTCGCGTGCGCCCCGCACCGCTTCGGCCAGCAGGAGTATGCCGCCCACCGGCGTCTTGAGTTCGTGGCTGACATTGGCCAAGAAGTCACGCCGGACCTCTTCGACGAGATACGCGTGCGAGCGGTCCTCGACCAGGAGTAGGAGGTGCTCGTCGCCCAGCGCCGCAGCGCGAGCAGCCACCACTCGACGAGCGTCGACGCCGGGGCCGCGCGGGAGGGTGAGCTGCTCCTCCTGGACCCCGCCTTCGGCCAAGGCCCGGCGAGCCAGGTTGAGCAGTGCCGGGTGGGTGAGGGTCTGACCACGGACGAGACCATGCGAGACGGCCGTGGGCGAGCACGCGACGACGGCCTGCCGGCGGTCCAGGACGATGCCGCTGGAGGGAAGGACGGCCAGAACATCCGAGACGTATTCGGGGACATGCGGACTGTCGTCGTCGGGTCCGGCGGGGGTGGACGACGAGGTCGACGCCCCGGTCGAACCTACGGTGGCCAGCTGACGCGAGGTGCGCTCGGCGGCGAGATGGGGGGACTGCCGGCCACGCCACAGCATGACGGCGACGCCGAGCATCACACCGACCAGTGCCGCCGCAAGCACGTCCACGGGGGTAAGGCTACGGTTCGTCGTAGGTGAGGGATACCGCACGTCCACCTCCGGCCTTGCTGTTCACCTGCCCGCGATCTGTTGTTAACCCCCTGCTCGATAACGTGTGTCGACCGCCCAGCCCGACGAAGGACCCGACCGGATGCGCAATGCCTTCCACGACGACCTGGATCACATCTCCGAGCAACTCGTCGAGATGACCCGGGTGGCTGGGTCCGCGATCGCCAGGGCAACCACCGCCCTGGTCGACGCCGACCTGCACATGGCCGAGGACGTCATCACCGGGGATCGCACCCTGGACCTGGCGCGCGAGACCCTTGACGAGTTGGCCATCGACGTCTTGGCTCGCCAGCAGCCGGTCGCGACCGACCTGCGCGTCGTCGTCACCGCCCTGCGGATGAGCGCCGACCTGGAGCGGATGGGCGACCTGGCCCGGCACGTGGCCAAGGTGGCCCGGCTGCGTTACCCCCTGTCAGCGGTGCCGCCGTCGATGCGATCGCTGGTGCTGGAGATGGGCCAGGTGGCCGAGCGGATCGTCGCCAAGGCCGGCTCGGTGATCGCGGCCCGCGACGTCGATCTCGCGATCAGCCTGGAGAAGGACGACGACGCGATGGACGAGTTGCACCGGCGCGTCTTCACCGCCCTGCACAACACCAAGCTGCCCACCGAGACCATCGTCGACCTCACCCTGCTCGGGCGCTATTACGAGCGCTTCGCCGATCACGCGGTCTCGGTCGCTCGGCGGGTCGTCTACCTGGTGACCGGCGAGCACCACACCGAGGCCGTCGTCGACCACGATTTTTCTGAGGACGCCAGTGCTGTCGGGTGGGTGCGCGAGGCCTACCGCCCGGAGTGAGCCCCTCCCCGGCCGCCGTTCCGAGGAGCCTGCGCAGGGCGAGTCACCGGCATACCGAAAGTATCTTGACGTCAAGATGATTGACTCATTATCTTGACGTCAAGATACTTTCGAGGGGGCCGATGGCGACGGCACGGCTGACCCGGCGGGGCATTCCACTGGACCCCCACCTGCGGGTGCTCGGCGCCATCGCCCTCGTCGACACGCTGGGTCGCGGCGCCACGATGACGACGGTCGCCATCTACTTCACCCACGTGATCGGTATGCCGGCCACGTCCGTCGCCTTCGCCATCGGGTTGGGCGCGTTCACCGAGTTCGTCCTCAGCACGCCCCTGGGGATGCTCGCCGACCGGGTGGAGCCGCGCACGCTGCTCGTTGTCTCGCTGGCGGTCATGGCGATCTTCGCCGCCGGACTGATCCTCGTCACCGGGTTGCCGGGCCTCGTCGCCGTCAACGTCGGGCTCGGGATCGCCGGCACGACCTCGCGGGCGTTGCGCAACATGATGATCGCGCGGGTCGGTGGCCCGACCGGGCAGGCCGTGGAGTTCAAGGCATACCTCCGCGCGGTGACCAACTCGGGGCTCGCCTTTGGCGGTCTCATGGGCGGGCTGGCCCTGTGGGTCGACACCCCGGCCGCCTACCTCGCCGTCTTCGGATGGGACGCGGTGACCTTCCTGCTGGCCGCGGCGGTCGCGTGGCGGCTGCCCGACCTGCCACCGCTACCTGAGCGCCCGGCAGAATCGCAGCGCCCGACGGACCCGCCTGCCGATGGGGAGGCGACCACCCGGCATACCCCCGTCTGGCGGGACCTGCCCTATGTGGTGACCACCGTGCTCGTGTCGGTCTTCGCCATGCACTTTGTCGTCATGGAGGTGGCGCTGCCGCTGTGGGTCGCCGGGCACACCGAGGCCCCGCGGTGGATCGTCGCGGTCGTTTTCGGGGTCAACACGGTCGCGGTCGCGCTGCTGCAGGTGCGCTTCTCACGCAGCAGCGCCACGGTGCCCGCGGGTGCGGCCTCGCTGGTGCGCGCAGGCGCGCTCCTGGCCCTGGGCTTCGCAGCGATCGCGGTGGCCGGCGCCGTCGGCCCGGTGTGGGCGGTCGCGCTCTTGCTCGGCGGCGCGGTGGTCCAGGTCTTCGGTGAACTCATCGGCAGCGGCGCCCAATGGGCCCTCAACATGGGCTTGGCCCCGATGGAGCGGCAGGGCGAATACCAAGGCTTCGCCAGCGCTGCGTGGTCGTTGTCGTCGTCGATCTCGCCCGCGCTCGCCACCTGGCTGTGCATCGACCACGGGTATGCCGGGTGGTCGGTGATGACGGCCATCATCGTCGGGGCGGGGTTGCTGGCGGGCGTGAGCGCGCGCTGGGCGCTGGGCAGCCGGACGGCATACGGGGTCACCACCCACACCGGGTGATGCGAGAGCGGACCCCGCCCGCAGGCGAGGTCCGCTCTCGTGTGGTCGATCGGCGGTGTCAGCGATCGCTCAGCGGCCTTGGTTGGCCACCGCCGCGGCAGCCGCAGCAGCAGCCTCGGGGTCGAGGTAGGTGCCACCGGGCTTGAGGGGCTTGAAGTTGTCGTCGAGTTCGTAGAGCAGTGGCATGCCGGTCGGGATGTTGAGGCCGGCGATGTCGGTGTCGCTGATGCCGTCAAGGTGCTTGACCAGCGCCCGCAGCGAGTTGCCGTGAGCCGCGACGAGGACGACCTTGCCGGCCCGCAGGTCAGGCTGGATCTCGTTCTCCCAGTAGGGGATCATCCGGGCGACGACGTCCTTGAGGCACTCCGTCTTGGGCACCTCTTTCAGGTCGGCGTAACGGGGGTCGCCAGCCTGGGTGAACTCGTTGTCGTCGGCGATGTCCGGCGGCGGGGTGTCGTAGGAGCGGCGCCAGAGCATGAACTTTTCCTCGCCGAACTGCTCCATGGTCTGCTTCTTGTTCTTGCCCTGCAGGTCGCCGTAGTGGCGCTCGTTGAGCCGCCAGTCGCGCTTGACCGGGATCCAATGCCGGTCGGCGGCGTCGAGCGCGATGTTGGCGGTGGTGATGGCCCGGCGCAGCAGCGAGGTGTGCAGCACGTCAGGCAGCAGGCCGGACTCCTTGAGCAGCTGGCCGCCGCGGACCGCCTCGGCGCGGCCCTTGTCGGTGAGGTCGACATCGACCCACCCGGTGAAGAGGTTCTTGGCGTTCCACTGGCTCTCGCCGTGGCGGAGCAGGACGAGGGTGTAGGTCATGCCGCCAACCCTATTGCGCACTCGCGTGGCTGCGCCGCTCAGCCGGTCACCGCGGGCTGGGCAGCGGGGTGGTCCTCGTCACGCTCGGTGGCGTGGGGCGACGGGGCCGCGCCGTCGTCCTCCAGTTCGCTGCCTTCCAGCAGCGACCGGAACGCCTCCAGATTGGCCAGGGACTCGCCCCGCGAGACCCGCCAGGCCCACTCGCGCTTCATCGAGGTGAGGAAACCCAGGACGAGCAGCTCGTTGAAGGACGCGTCGGCGGCCTCCAAGACGATCCCGAGGAGTTGGTCGACCAGCGCCGCGTCGACCGCGCCGGTCGGCACCTGGCCGCGCACCCACACGTCACCGGAGGCGTCCACGGCATACGCGAGCAGGGGCATGCGCAGGTTGCGGCGCAGCAGCCAGCGGTAGACGCCAGCGTGATTCTCGTCGGGGTTGCGGATGACGAACGCCGAGACCGAGGTGTGCACCGGGCCGACCAGCAGCGAGGTGACGACACGCAGCTTGCGCTCCCCCGGGAGGGTGAGGACGAACTCCCCGGGCCGCGCTCCGGACTCCCAGGGGATCTCCGCGTCGGTGAGGTATGCCGTGACGGTCGCCTCGGCGCGCTCAACGAGGGCCTCTGTGGACGACTCAGGCTCGGGCTCGGACGTGAGCTCGGGATTGGGAGTGGCGTCGGTCACCACCCCACTGTGTCATGGGATGACGAGCGCCGGAACCCCGAGCAGCAGCGCCGAGTCACTGATCGGCGACGGCGTGCGGGTGCGACAGGCATCCCCGTATGCCGTGAGGAGACGATCGGTCGTGGCGTCCCACCCGAACCGGGCGGCATGGCGAACGGCGTTGCCGGAGAGTCGTTTCCGCTCGTCTGGTGTGTGTAGAAGACCGTCGATGGCCGCAGCCCAGTCACCGATGTCATGGGTGTGGACGAGTACGCCGCCGGGTCCGACGGCGGTGGGGAGACCACCGACCGCGGCAGCGACGACCGGGGTGCCGCAGGCCAGGGCCTCGATGGCGACCAGCCCGAACGACTCGCTGTAAGACGGGACGGCCACCAGGTCGGAGGCGCGGTACCAATCAGCGAGGGTGAGCCGATCGGCCGGGGGCACGAAGCGAACGTGCTCGGTGAGGTCGAGACCGGTGACCAGGTCGTGCAGCTCGGTCGGGCGGGCCAGGCCGGTGCCGCTGGGCCCGCCGAGGATGCCGATGACCAGGTCGTCGGCGTGCCACTCGGGGTGTCGGTCCAGGACGAGTCGGGCGGCCTTGACGAGGATGTCGGGGGCCTTGAGCGGCTGGATGCGGCCGACGAAGGTGACTATCCTCGCGTGCGGGGGTAGACCCAGGCGGCGCCGGGCCTCACCCTGGTCGCCGGGGGTGAACACTTCCAGGTCGACGCCCGGCGGGACGATCGACACCCGTCCCGAATCGGCGCCATAGAGCCGGACCAGTTGGTCGGCCTCGTCGGCGGTGTTGGCGGTGAGCCGGTCGGCCGCGTCGACGACCTGAGCCTCACCGATCTCCCGGCCGGGCGGCTCGGGGATGTCGCCCTCGGCGAGGGCGGCGTTCTTGACCCGGGCCATGGTGTGCATGGTGTGCACGAGGGGGGTCTGCCAGCGATCGGCGGCGAGCCAGCCGACCTGCCCGGAGAGCCAATAGTGCGAGTGGACCAGGTCGAACCAGCCCTCCGGCCGGGCAGCGCCGGCGCGCATGACGCCCGCGGCGAAGGCGCACAGCTGCCCGGGGAGGTCGTTCTTGGACAGTCCCTCGTAGGGGCCGGCGAGGACGTGGTTGACGGTGACGCCGGGGGCGAGTTCGACGCTCGGCGGCAGGGCGCCGGTGGTGGCCCGCGTGAAGATCTCGACCTCGCGACCGCGTCGAGCCAAGCAGCGGGCGACCTCGGCGATATAGACGTTCATCCCGCCGGCGTCGCCGGTGCCGGGTTGTTCGAGGGGGGAGGTGTGGACGCTGAGCATCGCGATGCGGCGGATCTCGTCCGGCGTCACGGCGCGCCCGTCCCTTCGCTTGGTGGCCTTGCCCTCAACAGCCAGGTGCCAATCCACATTCCCAGGACGTCCACCTCGATCAACGCGGTGGGCTCGTCTGTGGTCGCCGCCCGATGGGTGTGGCGAAAGGAGTCACCCGTGACGCATTTCGCCACACGACCCCTGGCCGACGCGGGAGACCCACACCGGCAGCGGCACGGCATACCCTGGCCGTCGTGGTCCGAGCCAAGCCCGTGGGGGTCATCACGCGCGGGACGACCAATCCCAACCGGCTGCGCCGCGGGGACCGCTGGTTGGCCGGGCCTGAGGCCTGGCGACTGCGGCAATCGGCGACGGCGCCGCTGGTGGTGGACCTCGGCTATGGCGCCTCGCCGATCACCACCCTGGAACTGCGCGACCGGTTGCGAGCGGTGCGCCCAGACGTGCGGGTGCTGGGCATCGAGATCGAGCCCGCGCGAGTGCGCGCTGGGCAGGCGCTGGTGGCATCGCTGGCTGACCCGGCGGGGCTGGATTTTCGGTTGGGGGGCTTCGAGATTCCGACGGACGGCGGCGAGCGTCCGGTCGTCGTGCGGGCGTTCAACGTGCTGCGGCAGTACGACGAGAGCGAGGTTGCCGGGGCCTGGGCGCGGATGGTCGCGCGCTTGGCGCCGGACGGACTGCTGCTGGACGGCACGTGCGACGAGTTGGGGAGGATCGCGTCCTGGGTCGCCGTCGACGCGCACGGCCCCCAGTCGCTCACGGTGTCGTTACGGCTGCGCGATCTCGATCGACCAGGCGTGGTCGCTGAGCGGTTGCCCAAGGCGCTCATCCACCGCAATGTCCCCGGCGAGCGGGTGCATGCCTTCCTCGGCGCACTCGACGAGGCGTGGAGGTATGCCGCCCCGCAGGCGGCCTACGGAGTGCGACCCCGGTTCGTGGAGGCCGTCGGCAATCTGAAGGCGGCAGGGTGGCCTATTCAAGGAGGCGTCCGGCGGTGGCGACTCGGCGAAGTGACGGTGGCGTGGGCGGCCGTCGCGCCGACCTCCTGACGAGTGTGGGCGATACGCAGGAGTCGAGAGTTGCTGATCTGCGCGGGTTGCTGATCTGCGCGGGTTGCTGATCTGCGCGGGGTGTTCATTTGCGCGGGGTGCTGATCTGCGCGGACCCTTCACGACCTACCAGGGGCCGTACGGCCCTTGCCGACCGGAGCCCCCGCCGCGCCCACTGATCGAGCGCACGGCCGGCCGCACGTCGGCGAGATAGACCGCAGCGGCCACGAAGGCGACCACGCCGAAGATCGACAGCACGTTCCGGACCAAGACGAACCCCACGAGGGCCGCGACGACGAGGACCAACATCCAGAAGTTCTTGGTGCGTTTGTCAGCGGCGAGATAGGCCTCGGGCCGGTAGCGGGCCGCGTCGACGAGGGCATAGATCTCCGTGCCCAGCGCGGCGATGCCCAGCGCCCACAGGATGTAGCTCTGGATCGAGATCACGGGGTCACTCCTGGTGCTGGGGCTGCTGGTGGGAGGCAGCTGGGGTGGCGGATGAAGGCGCTGCTGACGGCAGACCCACAGGGGTGTCGAGGACCAGGGTGACAGGTCCGTCGTTCACGAGGTGAACGGCCATGTGCGCACCGAAGGTTCCGGTGGCGACGGGCAAACCCATCGCGGACAGCCGGGCGGCCAGGGCCGCGACGAGAGGCTCGGCCACCTGGCCGGGCGCTGCGGCCGACCACGACGGTCGACGCCCCTTGCGGGTGTCGGCATACAGGGTGAACTGGCTGACCACGAGCACTCCGGCACCGATCTCGCTGGCCGACTGCTCCCCCGGGAAGATCCTCAGCGTGGCCATCTTGCCGGCCAGCCACTCGACCTCGGCCTGGCCGTCGCCATGGGTGACGCCGACGAGCGCCACCAGGGACGGACCCTCGACTGCCCCCACGACCGCGCCGTCGACCTCGACCCGGGCGCTGGCCACGCGTTGCAGGACGACCCGCACGCTAGATCCCGACGGCCATGACGGACCCGACCGGACGCCCGTGACCGAGCACAGCAGCCTCGGCCAGCAAGTCCCAGACATCGGGGGTGCCGATGCCTTCGGCACGCAACACCGCACCGAGGACGACACCGGCCGCCCGCCACGAGCCGTCGGCGATCTTGAGGGCGACGCCGCGACCGTCAGCCAGCCCCACGGCATACACGGCCTCTGCTCCGTCCTTGGCCATCGCGCCGGGGAGCGCGCGCATGAGGCGCGTGACCTGCCGGCCGTGGCCGCCGACGTAGTCCGGGTGGGTGCGCATCGCGGTCGCCACGCGGCCGGGTGCGGTGGTGGGGTCGGCGCTCGCGAGCGCTCCGAAAGCACGTGCCAGACCAGCGAGGGGTATGCCGTGCAGCGGCGCCCCACAGCCGTCGACCGCGATGGCCCCGACCGGGCCGGCGAGCCGTTCGATGGTCGCGGTGATGGCCTGCTGCAGCGGGTGGTCGGCATCGAGGTAGTCAGGGAGGGACCAGCCCCGGGCAGCGCTGGTGACGACCATGGCTGCGTGCTTGCCGGAACAGTTCTGGGCCAGCGCGGTCATCGGTTTGCGGTCATGCAGCCAGGCGATCTTGGTGGCTTCGTCGTAGGGGTAATCGGGGGTGTTGCCCAGGTCGCCCTCGCCCAGCCCGGCGCCGTGCAGGATTTCCAGCGCCGTGTCGAGGTGGACCTGCTCGCCGCTGTGACTCGCGCACGCCAGGGCGAGCTGGTGGGCGGGCAGGTCGAGGCCGAGTTCGACCATGGCGAGAGCTTGCAGGGGTTTGTTGGCCGAGCGCGGGAAGACCAGGCCGACGGGGTCGCCCCAGGCTCGGCTGATCGATCCATCGGCGGCTGTGACGACAGCGGTGCCGTGGTGGACGCTCTCGACCGTGCCGTTGCGCACAACATGGGCCAGGACAGGCGCCGGATGCAGAGCCGGCGACGGAGCTGTCCGTCCAGCCGCAGAGGAGGTCGACACGGCCGTCAGTGTGCCAGAGCCCAGTTCGCATCTCGCGCATAGCGGGGTCCGTTCTGGAAGGCTGGCCCCATGGCGATCAGCTCGTTTGTGCTCCCGGTTGCGGTGGCCGTCATCTTCGGCTTGACCTTGCTGGCCCTGGTCCTCGCGATCGGCATCCCGCTGCTCGGCCTGCTGCGCAACCGCGCGCAGCCTGTCACGAGGGCGACCGGCAAGATCGTGGCCAAGCAGGTGCAGATGCGGGACCGGGCCACCAACAGCACGTTGCTGGCGAACTCCGTCACGGTCGAGTTCCCGGACGGTTCGCGCCAGGTCTTCAAGGTGGCGACTCCGGTCTTCGCTCTCTTGGCCGAGGGTGACGTGGGCACGGCGACCTATCAGGGCTGGCTCTTGAAGTCCTTCGAACGCAGCGCCGTCGGGGTGTGGCCGCCACCGCCGCAGGACCGCATCGCCCCCTAAGGCGCACGACCGCGCGCAACGCAAGCGGACGGCATACCGGCTCGAAAGCCTGGTATGCCGCCCGCCCGCCTTACGCGGTCAAGCACTTCCCAGCCACGCCCGCATGCAGTGGCTGGGAAGGCAGCTGGGGATCAGTCGCCGACCTTCTTGGCGGCTTCGGTGGTGGCGGTGCGAGCGCGGGTCGCCGTCTTGCGAACACCGGTCGTCGTGGCCTTGGCGCGGGCCGTGGTGCGCTTGGCGCCAGCCTGGGCCGTCGTCGTGGTCTTGGCGGCAGCCGACCGGGTGCGGGCGGCGCTGGCCTTGACCACAGCCGCGGTCTCCTTCGAGTCGGCCTGGACCGTCGCAGCGACCTTCTTGGCGGCGCCGCGGACGACCTTGGCGTCCTTCTCGACCGTCTCGGCGACCTTGGCAGCGACCTCGCGGGCTTCCTTGACGCCCGTCTTGAGCGCGGCCTCGGCAGCCTTCTCGGCCTCGACGGCAGCCTTGCGAGCGGTCGTCACCGCGCCCTTGCCAGCAGCCACGGTGGTCTCGACCTGGTGCTTGAGCTCCTGGGTGGGCTTCTGCTTGCGGATCCGGGCCACGACCAGCTCGCCACGCTCGGCGAGCTCCTCGACCTGCGCCTGCGCCTTGCTGGCCAGGGTCAGGCTGTTGCCGAGGGCGTTGGCCGGGCCGTCCTGCAGGTCCTTGACGCGCTTGTTGACCCGCTTGAGCAGGTCCTTCTGGGCCTTGTCGATGCGGGACTGGACCTTCTCGAGGTCCTTCTGAACGTCCTTGATGTCGAAGTCCTTGGCGGAGACGCGCGCCTTGTCGGCAGCGTCACGGACGCGCTCGGCGGCCAGGTCGGTCGCGCCGACGACGGCCATCAGCTGGAGCCGGGCGTCTGCGGCGGTCTTCTTGAGGTCCGTGGTGATGTCACGGGCGGGCTTGCGAGCCATGGTGTCCTCCTTGGATACGGGTGACTCAGGTGGTGCCGCGCGGATGGCCGGCGCGGCTCGGGTCGTCTACTGGGGTGGTGCTGGTGCTGCTGGTGCCACTGGTGGAGCGGGTCGTGGTGCGAGCGCGAGTCGTGGTGCGAGAACCGGCTGCCTTGGCGTCGGCTGCCGAAGGTTTGACGGCACGGCTTGCCGGTGCAGCGTGCGTTGCCGCCTCCGATTCAACGAAGGACCGGTAGACGTCCACCAGCGCTTGGCGCTGACGGTCGTTCAGCCGGGGGTCGGCGGCGATGGCAGCCAGGACGTCGGGCGGATCGCCAGCGCCCGGGTGGGCATCGAGGATGCCCGCCTTGACGTAGAGCGACTCGGCCGAGACCTGCAGGCCTCGGGCGATCTGCTGAAGGATCTCTGCGCTCGGCTTCTTCAGCCCCCGTTCGATCTGGGAGAGGTAGGGATTGGAGATCCCTGCCAGCTCCGACAACTGCCGCAGCGACAACTGAGCGGCCTTGCGTTGCTCGCGCAAGTACCCCCCGAGGTCGTGGACAAGTGCCGGTGCCATGCCTCCATTGTGCTTGCTGTAGTTAGCAAAACGCAAACTGCAGACAGCGTGAGGGTTGCCACACCACAGTCAGGAGGACCTGGGGAATATCAGCGGGAGCGTCGCTCTTTGATGCCCAGCATCTCGCGAGCCTGCTCGGGCGAGAGCGCGGGTCGTTGCATCAGCGCCGCCAATTGGGCTGCACGAGAGACGAGTTCGGAGTTGTGCGCGACCTGGCGGCCCCGGGCAAAGACGAGGTTGTCCTCCATCCCGACCCGCAGGTGACCGCCCGCCGCGACCGCGGTCGCAGCCACCGGCAGGTGACCTCGGCCGATGCCCGTCGCCGACCAACTGGTCACCTCGGCCGGCAACATGGCCACGCCCGCGAGCAGCGCCTGGGGGGTGGCCGGCATACTCCCCGGCACGCCGAGGACGAAGTCGAGGTGGACCTTGCCGCCGAACGGCAGGCCGCAGGTGTCGATGAGCCGGCGCAGCGCGTGCAGGTGACCAAGCTCGAAGATCTCGAACTCCGGCACGACCTCGCGCTCTTGGGCCAACCGGTAGAGGTCGACCATGAAGCCCCACGGGTTGAGGAAGACGTCGTCGCCGAAGTTCGTCGTGCCGCACGTGAGCGAGCAGGAGTCGGGGTCGGCGTCGAGCACCCGCAGCCGCGCGTCGAGCGGGTCGTGGACACTCCCGCCGGTCGAGAGCTGCACGACCAGATCGGTCGCCTCGCGGACCGCCTGCACGGCGTCGCGCAGCCGCGCCGCATCAAGCGTCGGCCGATGCTGCGCGTCGCGGACGTGGATATGGATGAGGCCCGCGCCGGCCTCTTCGCAGCGCCGCGCCGTCTCGACGAGTTCGTCGAGCGTCGTCGGCAACTGGGGGACCTGGGCCTTGTCGGTCTCGGCGCCAGTGGGGGCGACGGTCAGCAGGGTGCCGGAGATCATTGCCCCATTGTCGCAGAAGGACGTGAAATCTTTCGCGGAACCTGCCTCCGGACAGGAGAATCACCGGGATCGACCACGACCGTCTGCGCCGCGCTGACGTCGCCGACGGCCAGCTCGGCGTCGACCGGAGTCGAGCGTTTGACCACGGCCAGCCCGATCGGCCCCTGCTCGTAGTGCCGAGCCACCGACGTAAGCACCCCGACAGCCCGGCCGTCCAGCAGCACCGGCTCGCCGCGCTCGGGCAGCACGTGCCCCGATCCGTCGAGGTGCAGGAAGACCAGCCGCCGCGGTGGCCGCCCGAGGTTGTGCACCCGCGCAACCGTCTCCTGACCGCGATAACAGCCCTTGTGCAGGTGCACGGCCGAGCGCAGCCAGTCGAGCTCATGGACGATGGTGCGGCTGTCGGTGTCGAAGCCCGCCCGTGGCCGCCAGGCCGCCACGCGAAGCGCCTCGGCCGCCCACACTCCCGCCAGGGCCCGGTCGCCGACGATCGCGACGAGATCGGCCCGCGGCACGACCCACTCGCACCAGCGCCAGTCCGCAGCCGGGTGGCCTTCCACCGGCCCGTATGCCGTGGTGTCGCCGACCAGCCCCGGCCAGGGATCGGTCCACACCGCCACGGCATGAGCCGCCACGTCAGCGGTGACCGGCGAGGGCACGCCCGCCAACACGGCATACTCGCCGGTGCGCTCGCGCACCTCGACCCGGAGCATGAAGCGCATCGACTCGAGCCACGCCAATAGCGTTGCGGCAGAGCCGGGTTCGACCGTGATCCAGGTGGTCGAGCCGTCATCGACGAGATGCAGGGCGTGCTCGATGTGGCCCTTGGGGCTGAGCACCAAGGTCTCGATCGACTCCCCCGCACCAGCGTCGACGAGGTGCTGCGTGGTCATCGAGTGCAACCACCGCAACCGGTCGACGCCGGTCACCGACAGCACCTCGCGGTGTGAGAGATCGACGATCGACTCGCCGGCCAGCAGCCGTCGCTGCTCACGCATCGGATCGCCGTAGTGCGCCGCGACCCCAGAGTCGGGCCCGTCGGCCTGCACGGCTCCAGGACGAGTGAGTAGCGGCGATGTCATCGGCCTAGCCTCCGCGGCGCTCAAGACCGGCACTCCGCGCAGACACCGTGTACGGCCATGTGCGTGACGTCGGCGGCAAACCCCCGGCTGGCACTGATCTGTGCCACGAATTCCGTTGCCGCAGAGGCCGGCACCTCGTCGATGCGCCCGCAGGCACGGCATACGAGATGGACGTGGTCGGCATGCCCGGTGAGGTGATAGGTCGGCGCGCGGTGGTCGAGATGGGTGTGCGAGACCACCCCGAGCGCTTCGAGGGCCTCCAACCCGCGATAGATCGTCGACAGCGGCACGCTCGCCCCACCGTCGGCGCCGACCTGCGCCGCAACCGCGTCGGGCGTGGCATGGCCCAGCCCCGCGAGTGCCTCGACGATCCGGCGCCGCTGCGGGGTGAGGCGGCGGCCGTTGGCCCGCAGCACCGTGGCGAGGTCGGTCATCGCCGACTCCGGTATGCCGTGCCGCTCACGCGTCAGCCCACCCGCTTGAGTTGAGCCGACAGGTGCGGCCCGAGCGGTTGCCCCATCGCGGCCATGTCCATCGTGTACATGAGGTCGCCGTCGACCAGGCCATAGAGGCGGGTCGCGGAGTTGTACTCCTTGGCATGCGGGCTGCGGACCACGCTGTCGGTGCGCAACTCGATCTTGGCCGGGGCAATCGGGCCGTAGTACATCTCGAGGATGCCGGTGGGGTGGGTGAGCAACAGCTCGACGTCCGTGCCGTCCTCGCTCGGCCGCCAGAAACCCAGCTCGATCGCCGAGGGCTTGACCCGCTCGCCGGTGTCGGAATCCAACAGCCAGGCCCGCGACTGCCACTCCAGGAAACCCCGCCCGTCATGCGAGCAGATGATCTCCTGACCGAAGTGCCGCGACTCGATCGTCGGGTAACCCAAGACTCCAGCGCCCTCCCAACGGCCGATGAGCCAGGCCAGCGGGCGCAGTCGTTCGGGCAGGTTGACGTCGAGTTCGAACATGACCTGATCGTAGTCTGGCGCCATGCAGCGCTCCCTCGTCGTCAAACTGACCTGCGGCGCCGACGCGACGGCCGACCTCGAGCGGACCGCCCAGGCGCTCACCGTCTGCACGACGGCGGCGGCGGGCGGCATACCAGTGCGGTTGTGGCTCACCGGGGACGCGGCCTACCTCGCCACCCCCGGGTATGCCGAGCCGCTCACCCTCGCGCACTCGGCGCCACTGGCCGACCTGCGCGACGCCCTGCTCGCACTCGAGGCCATCAGCGTGTGCACTCAGTGCGCCGCGCGGCGGGACCTCACCCCCGACGACCTCTTGCCCGGCGCGAGCATCGCCGGGGCGATGGGGTTCGTCGAGCAGGTGATGACCGACGGGGCGCAGGCGCTCGTGTACTGAGGGCGGCGCGCTTCACATGGGGTAGCGGCGGAAGAGCACCGCGTGCTCGACCCCCGGCCGGGCGACGGCTGCGGCGCCACGGGTGAGGATCCCCGTGACGAGCTCACGAGGCTTGGGGAACGCGTCGGGCAGGTGCCGGTTGTATTCGGCGTGCGCCTCCAGGGATGCCACGGCCGGCTCCAGATGCCCGGTCACGTCGACATAGTGGGTCGGCGGTTCCGCAACCGCGAGATAGACCGCGGCCACCCCGGACCAGGGCTCCAGCCCCTCCTGCTCGGCCAGGTCACGGAAGATCCACCGGTTGGCGGCGTCGCGCACCGCGTCGACCGCCGCGAGTCCGACCGCCCGATGATCGGCCTGATTGGTCATCCCACCGGCGAACACCGTCTCGTAGCTCATCCCGATGACGATGTCCGGACGACGCCGCCGGATCTCCCGCGCGATGCCCTTGCGCAGGGCCAGGCCGTACTCCACCACCCCGTCCTGGTGGTCGAGAAACTCGACCACCTCCACACCGACTCGCAGCGCTCCGGTGACCTCCTCCTGGGCGCGCAGGGGTGCGGCTTGCTCGGGCGGTATGCCGTCGATGCCCGCCTCCCCGCGCGTCGCCAGCAGATAGGTGACGGTCACTCCCGCCGACGTCCACACGTCCACCGCGGCGGCCGTGCCGTATTCGATGTCGTCCGGGTGGGCCACGACGACGAGCACCCGCTCGAGCTGCTCGGGGATGGGCTCCAGCGCGGCCGGAGTGGTGGGTTCGCTCATCCCCGGAGCATAAGTGTCAGATCAGGCGAGCAACCCGGCCAGCGACCCCAGCGCGAGGACCAGCACACCGGGCAGCAGCACCGAGCCGACCGCGAGCGCGAGCTGGCCGCCGACCTCCCCGGCGCCGCTCACCGCACCGAAGATCCGGCGCACCGAGTAGGAGAACGACGCGGTCAGCATCCCCAGCCCCAGCCCGGCCGACATGGTGAAGCCCGACGTCGTCGCGACCCAGATCCCGACGACTGCCCCCGCGATCATGACCGGGAAGACGGCCAGCGCGCCGACCCGCCGCAGCCGACCCAGCAACTCGGCCACCGCCCCGGCGGCGACCCCCGCGAGGCCGACACCAACGAACGCGGACCCCCGTGCCGACCCGGCCAACGGGCTCATCGCCATCCCGGAGGCCACGGCCGCGATGCCCGTCATGGTGATCGCCAGCCCATCGACCAGGCGGGGACGGATCGTGCCCCTCGGCACCTGTTGCAGGAAGGCGGCCATCATGCCGACGCACACGGCGAACGGCAGCCACCGCAGCGAGTCTCCCGCCGGGCTGACCAAGGCCGCCGTGGCCAGAGCTGCCGAGGACACCATGAGGACGACGCTCGCACCCACCGGATTGGGGGCATCGAGCAACAGTGGCCAGCCCCACGACAGCAACAAACCCAAAACGGCGACGACCGCAACATACGGCCCGTCACCCCACCGCACGGCGACGGCGAGTGCCGCGACGGTCACGAGCACGGCCGCGGTGACGACCCACGGCAGCCGGGTCGAGTCGACCGAGACCCGACCGAGGGCCTCACGCCGCGTCGCCTGGGGGCTTCCCTGCTCGTTCACGCCAGCCATGGTCGCATCATCCGCCCGCGAATGGCGGCAGGACCTCCAGCGTCCCCCCGGGCGGCACCTGCGCGGTCAGGTCACGTGCTATCCCGTCGACGAGGAAACTTGCCACCGCGAGGACCGGCGCCAAGCCGGTATGCCGGGCCCGCACCTGCTCCAGCACCTCACCCACCGTCCCGGCAGCGACGGTCTCGCTCTCGATGCCGGCGGCCGCCCGGGCCCCGGCCCAGTAGCGGACGGTGACCTCGGCTGGGAGGTGGGCGGACGGCATACCGGAGCTCCTTCTCGGACGACGGGCCAGTCTCACCCGGCAGTCGAGCCGGGAGGGCGGCGGCTGGCGTCGATTATCCTCACGGGGTGGCCATGCTCCTGTTGCTGACCAACACCACGGCGTCCAGCGCCGAGGTGCTGCCGGCTCTGGCCCTGCTGGCCCACCACGTGCGCATCCTGCCCGCCGAGCCGGCTGCCCTGGTCAACGCCCCCACCGCCGACGTCGTCCTCGTCGACGCGCGTCGCGAGATCCTGCACGCGAAGGCGCTGTGCCGGATGCTGCGCGCGACCGGGATGTCGAGCCCCTTGCTGGCCGTCCTCACCGAGGGTGGGCTCACGGCCCTCACCGCCGAGTGGGGCGTCGATGACGTGCTGCTCGACACCGCCGGCCCCGCGGAAGTCGAGGCGCGGCTTCGGCTGGCATCGACCCGGGTCGTTCCCGAGGACGCCGTCGAGTCCGGCCCGATCCGCGCCGGCGACCTGGTCATCGACGAAGACAGCTACTCCGCCAAGGTGCGCCGCCAGAGCCTCGACCTCACCTACAAGGAGTTCGAGCTGCTCAAATACCTCGCCCAGCACCCGGGCCGGGTCTTCTCGCGGGCCCAGTTGCTGCAGGAGGTCTGGGGCTACGACTACTTCGGCGGCACCCGCACCGTCGACGTGCACGTGCGCCGCCTGCGCGCCAAACTAGGCCCCGAGCACGAAACCCTCATCGGCACCGTCCGCAACGTCGGCTACCGCTTCGTGCCCGACCGCCCTCGTGAGGGGGCAAGCGGGCACGACTCGGTCGTCGACGCCACCGTCTGACCTCGCGAGGATCCACACCCGAAAGCGCAGGTATGCCGTATGCCGTCCGACCACCTCCCCGTCGCGATCGTGGTCGAGTCGACCCTGACGGCAGCGCAACGGGATGCCGTCCTCGCCCTCGTCGATGCGGCGGAGTCGGTCGACGGGGCGAGCGCGCTGTCCGAGGCGTTCCGCCTCGCCCTGTCCGGCAGCACGGCGCAACACCTGCTCGCGTATGCCGGTGACCTCCTGGTGGGATACGCCCAGCGGGCCGACGTGTCGGCCGACGATTCAGCGGCCGAGCTCGTGGTCCACCCCGATCACCGGCGCCGCGGAGTCGGGGCGGCCTTGCTCGGGCGGTTGCCGGGTGCGGTCCACCTGTGGGCGCACAGCAGCGGCAGCGCGACGACCGGGTTCATCGCCGCCTCAGGGCTGCGCGCGGTGCGCCGGCTGTTCGTGCTGCGGCGCCCGCTCGGCGCGCAGGCCGGCGGGGATGCCGCGCTGCCCGCGCCGCGGCTGCCGGCCGGGCTGGTCGCGCGGCCGTTCGTCGTCGGGCAGGACGAAGCGGGCTGGTTGGCCACCAATACCGCGGCCTTCGCCGACCACCCCGAGCAGGGCCGGGTCACGCTGACCGACCTGCAAGCCCGGATGGGCCAGGACTGGTTCGACCCAGAAGGTTTCCTTCTCGTGGTGCCCCACGGGGCTCCGGCTGGAGCGGCGGCTGCAGACGGGGAAGCCGCCCTGGCTCCTGCCCCCACCGTGGCGGCGTTTCACTGGACCAAGATCGAGCCCGACTCGGCCTCAGCAACCCGGGTCGGTGAGGTCTACGTCGTCGGCGTGCACCCGGCATACCAGGGTCATGGCCTCGGCCGGGAGGTGACCTTGCTAGGCCTCGCGCACCTGGAGCGACAGGGCTGCCAGGAGGCCATCCTCTATGTCGACGGCAGCAACGAGGCGGCGCTACGGACCTATCGCCGGTTGGGCTTTCAGGTGGCCCGCGTGGAGACCATGGTCACTCCCGCGAAAGCGTCGCCGAGTGAAACGATAAGCGTCATGACCACTGCCGACACGCGACCGGAAACCGAAGGACATGTGGCGCTGACCAGCGCCGGAGTGGAGCGCAGGACGCCTCCGCGGGGGGCCGGTGGTCGGTTCGTCAGGAGCGCAGCCTCGCAGGCCGACGACAACATGCCCGCCGGGCGCTACCTCGAGCGTGAGATCTCGTGGCTGCAGTTCAACGAGCGGGTGCTCCAGTTGGCGATGGACGAGAACATCCCGCTGCTGGAGCGGGCCAAATTCCTCGCCATCTTCTCCAACAACCTCGACGAGTTCTTCATGGTCCGGGTTGCCGGGCTCAAGCGGCGGATCGCCACCGGATTGGCCGTGCGGTCGGCTGCCGGTCTCGAACCCCGCGAGCTGCTCGACCGGATCTCGCACGCCGCCCAGGACCTCATGCGGATGCACTCCTGGGTGTTCTGGGACCAGGTCCGTCCCGCGCTGAGCGACGCCGGAATCACCATCGTCCCCTGGGCCGAACTCAGTGAGATCGAGCGGATGCCCCTGCATGGGCTCTTCCGGGAGAAGGTCTTCCCGGTGCTCACCCCCGTCGCCGTCGACCCGGCCCACCCGTTCCCCTACATCTCGGGGCTCTCGCTCAACCTCGCGGTCGTCCTGGTCAACCCGAAGACCGGCACCGAGCACTTCGCGCGGGTCAAAGTGCCGCCATCGCTGCCGCGGCTGCTGCGGGTCATGGACGAGGGCACCGAGCACCACGACGACCACAACGCGCGGTTCGTGCCGGTGGAGGACGTCATCGCGGCGCACCTCGACCAGCTCTTCACCGGCATGGAGGTCCGTGAGCACTACACCTTCCGGGTAACCCGCAACGAAGACCTCGAGGTCGAAGAGGACGACGCGGAAAACCTGCTCACAGCGCTGGAGAAGGAACTCACCCGGCGCCGGTTCGGACCCCCCGTGCGTCTGGAGGTCGACGAGCTCATCGACGACCGCGTGCTGGACCTGCTGACCCGCGAGTTGCAGGTCACCGCCGACGAGATCTACAAGCTGCCGACGCCGCTGGACCTGCGCGGGCTTTTCGTGCTCGGCGACCTTGACCGGTCCGATCTCAAGGACGAGCCGTGGATGGCGATGACCCATCCCGACCTGGCCCCGACCGAACGCTCCCAGCAGGGCGACATCTTCGCGGCGGTGCGGGCCAAGGACATCCTGCTGCACCACCCCTATGACTCGTTCTCCACCTCGGTGCAGGCGTTCATCGAGCAGGCCGCCTCCGACCCGCGGGTGTTGGCGATCAAGCAGACCCTCTACCGCACCTCGGGTGACTCGCCGATCATCGACGCCCTCATCGACGCGGCCACGGCCGGCAAGCAGGTCCTCGCGGTCGTGGAGATCAAGGCTCGCTTCGACGAGGTCAACAACATTTCCTGGGCCCGCAAGCTCGAACACGCCGGCGTCCACGTGGTCTACGGCATCGTCGGCCTCAAGACGCACGCCAAGCTGTGCCTGGTCGTGCGCCAGGAGGCCGAGGGGCTGGTGCGCTACTGCCACATCGGCACCGGCAACTACAACCCCAAGACCGCCCGGCTCTACGAAGACCTCGGTGTGCTCACGTGCGACCCGCAGGTCGGCGAGGACCTGTCCCGCCTGTTCAACCAGCTCTCCGGCATCGCGCCGCGGTCGCGGTTCCGCCGTCTGTTGGTGGCGCCGCGTACGGTGCGATCCGGTCTCATCGAGATGATCGACGCCGAGATCGCCCGCCATGCCGAGCACGGCGACGGCCGGATCCGGTTGAAGATGAACTCCATCGTCGACGAGGCGCTCATCGACTCGCTCTACCGCGCTTCGCAGGCCGGGGTGCCGGTCGACGTCTGGGTGCGCGGCATCTGCGCCGTGCGTCCCGGCGTGCCGGGACTGAGCGACAACGTCCGGGTGCGCTCCACCTTGGGGCGCTATCTCGAACACTCCCGGATCTTCTGGTTCGGCGGCGGGGGCACCCCGCAGGTCTTCATCGGCAGCGCCGACATGATGCACCGCAACCTCGACCGTCGCGTCGAGGCCCTGCTGCACGTCGTCGACCCGGCCCAGGTCGCCCAGTTGACCCAGATCCTCGACATGGGCCTGGCCCCATCGACGACCCGGTTCGAGCTCGGGCCGGAGGGCACCTGGACCCGCGTGCACCGAGATGAAAGCGGCGAGCCGCTGGAAGACGTGCAGGAACTCATGTGGGAGTACCGCACCAAGCAGCGCCGCAAAGCACGCCGACGGTGACCAGATAGCTCATGCCCAACATCCGCGCGGCCGGCACGGTGCCCTGGCGGCATCGTGCCGGAGCCCTCGAGGTGGCGCTGGTCCACCGGCCCAAGTACGACGACTGGTCGTGGACCAAGGGCAAGCTCGACGCGGATGAGCTGTGGCAGGTGGCGGCGGTCCGGGAGACCCTGGAAGAGACCGGGCTGCATGTTCGGCTCGGTATGCCGTTACCGCCCACGGCATACCGGGTCCTGGACCGCACCGGCCACCCGGCGACCAAGCAGGTGCGCTATTGGGCGGCCACCGTGGTGGGCGGCGTGGGGTCTCTGGAGAACGAGATCGACGAGGTGGTCTGGCTCGACGTCGCCGGCACCCACGACCGCCTCGACTACGCCCACGACCGGCAACAGCTGCGCGCCATCCAACGTGCTGACCTCGGCGGGACCCTGGCGACCTGGCCGCTGATCGTCGTCCGACACGGGCGCGCGGTGCCGCGCTCGGCATACAAGGGCGGCCGCGACTGGCTGCGACCACTCAACGCGGTCGGCGAACGTCAGGCTCACGCCCTCGTGCCGCTGCTGGCGGCCTACGGGGTGTCTGCGCTCTACTCCTCCACGTCGGAGCGATGCGTCGCCACGCTGGTGCCCTATGCGCAGTCGATCGGCACCGAGATCGAGTTGCGCCAGCAACTGTCGGAGGAAAGCTTCGCGCGCAAAGGTGGGCACCGCGTGGTCAAGACGATGGAGCACCTGCTCGATGCCGCCGAGGCGGTCGCCATCTGCGGGCACGGCCCGGTGTTGCCGACGATGATCAAGCCGCTGCTGGCCCGTGTGGCAGCCGACGGCGATCTCGCGGTGAGCGCGCGAGCGGCCATCACCGCCGCCCTCGACCTCAACCTGGAGAAGGGCGAGGCATTCGTCTGTCATGTCGCGGGCTCGGGAGCCGAAGCCAAAGTCGTTGCCGTGGAACGCATTCCGACCTGAGTTTGCCTGCTGTTTGATTGGATGTGTTGGCGCGGAAGGGTTTTCGCCACTCAGTCTTGAATCAGCTTGCCCTAGAACGTTTATGAGGCTTCACGTCGGGTTCACCGGCACTCTCGCTGTTGTCATCCTGGACTCCTAGGTTCGTCTCGGACGGGGGCGCAACGACGCTCCCCTGGACCCCAACCGTCCATCGCCATCGAGAGGGAAACACCCCCGTGACGAACCTCCAGTCTCGTTCTTATCCAATGGTTTTCAGCGCAGTGGGCATCCTCGCCGCGACTGTCACCCTCAGCGCCTGCGGGAGCGACAACACCACCGGCTCCACTGCCGCACCCAACGGCAAAACAGTTGGCTCTCAAGCGAATTGCGCTCCGGGTACGCTTCGCGCTGAGGGCTCCTCGGCACAGAAGAACGCCATCGAGGCGGCCATCACCTCCTATCAGCGCGGGTGCGACCAGGCCACCATCAACTACAACCCGTCCGGTTCGGGCGCGGGGATCAAGAACTTCGTCGCGGGCCAGGTCGACTTCGCGGGTTCGGACTCGGCTCTCAAGACCGACGAGGCGGCGGCTGCTGCGAAGACCTGCGGATCGCCCGCCTGGAACCTGCCCATGGTCACCGGCCCCATCGCGATCGCCTACCGCCTCCAGGGGGTGTCGGTGCTCACCCTCGACGCGGCCACGGCGGCCCGGATCTTCTCCGGTGAGATCACCACCTGGAACGACCCGGCGATCGCCGCCCTCAACACCGGGGTCACCCTGCCCGCGACCCCGATCCGGGTGTTCTTCCGGTCCGACGAGTCGGGCACGACGGACAACTTCACCAAGTACCTCAAGGCGGCCGCCGGGTCGGCTGCGACGCTCGAACCAGGCAAGAAGTGGTCTGGCAAGGTCGGCGAGGGCAAGGAGAAGTCGGCCGGCGTCGCCGCTGCGGTCAAGGGCCAGGAGGGCGGGGTCACCTATGTCGAGTGGTCCTATGCCACCCAGAACGGCCTGGGCATCGCCGCCATCGACACCGGCTCCGGGCCGGTCGCTCTCAACAGCGCCAACGTCGGGGCCATGGTCGCCACCGCGGCCCAGGTGGGCACCGGCAATGACCTCGCACTCAAGCTCGACTACGCCACCAAGGCCAAGAACGCCTACCCAATCAACCTGGTGACCTACGAGATTGTGTGCTCTGTCTACCAGGACAAGGCCAAGGGCGCCCTGGTCAAGGCTTTCCTCACTCACTTCGCATCCGCGTCGGTCCAGGCCGGGTTGGAGAAGCAGGGCTATGCGCCGCTGCCGGCCGAGGTCTCCACCAAGGTCGCGGCAGCCATCGCGGCGATCGGCTGATCATGTCCGAGGCCGCGGCCGTCGCACCGGCGCCGGCACTCACGACCACCCCTCGCGGCCACGCCGCCGACCGGGCGTTCGCCTGGTCGGCGCGTGGAGCGGGGCTCCTGGTCATGGCATTGGTCACCCTCATCGGGCTCTTCCTGCTCTGGCAGGCCGTCCCGTCGCTGCAGGCGAACGAAGCGTCCTTCCTCACCTCCCGGGAATGGGACCTCAATGCCACCACACCCCGGTTCGGTGTCGCCGACCTGCTGTGGACGACGGTGACCGCATCGGTGTGGGCCATGATGCTCGCGGTGCCACTGGGCGTCTGTGTCGCGCTCTTCATCACCCAGTACGCACCGGACTGGCTGCGCACGCCTGCGGCCGCCCTGGTGGATCTGCTTGCCGCCGTCCCGTCGATCGTCTACGGCCTCTGGGGACTCATCGTGCTTCGACCAGTCGTCGCCCCGGTGGAGACCTGGATCGCGCACACCTTCGGGTGGTTTCCCCTCTTCGCTCCCACGCCGATCACCGGCGGCACCATCTTCTTCATCGGCGTCGTCCTGGCGGTGATGATCCTGCCGATCGTCACCGCCATCTCCCGCGAGGTCTTCGCGGCGACACCGGCCCCGCATCAGGAAGCCGCGCTGGCCCTGGGCGCCACCCGGTGGGAGATGATCCGCACCGCGGTGCTCCCCTACGGGCGGCCCGGCGTCGTCAGCGCCGCCATGCTCGCTCTCGGCCGAGCGCTTGGGGAAACGATTGCGGTCACCTTCATCGTGTCGACCTTGGCACCGGGCAGCGCCTTTACCGCATCGCTGTTCAACGGCGGCGAAACCTTTGCCTCGCGGATCGCCAACAATGCCGCCGAGTTCGACTCACCGCGCAAGACCGGCGCCTTCATCGCCGCAGGGCTGGTGCTGTTCGTCCTCACCTTTGTCGTCAACGCCATCGCGCGCGTCGTCGTCGACCGTCGGAAGGCCTTCACCGAATGACCACCGCCGCTCAGACCCAGTTGCCCGGCTTCCACCTGGCCGCGACCCCGGCGGCGCCCGCGCTCACCGACGCCGAGGGCACAGTCGACACCGCCCCCGACCTCACCCCAGGGTCGGCGCTGCGCCGCAGACGTGACCGCACGGCCACGATCGTCATGTGGTCCTCGTTCGCGCTCGCCATGGTTCCGCTGGCCTGGATCCTGCTCACCGTGACGCGAAACGGCATACAGCTGCTCACCGCGAGCAGTTGGTGGACCACGTCGCAACGCAATATCACCGCCAGCGACGCAGGCGGCGGCGCAGTCCACGCTATCCAAGGCACCCTCATCCAAGGTGCCGTCACGACCGCCATCGCCGTCCCGCTGGGCATCCTCACGGCGATCTACCTCGTGGAGTACGGTCGTGGCCCCCTCGCGCGCGGCATCTCCTTCATGGTCGATGTCCTTAGCGGGGTCCCCTCCATCGTCGCGGCGCTCTTCGTGTATGCCGTGTGGGTCACCACCTTTGGGTTCCAGCGGGTGGGCTTCGCGGTCTGCCTCGCGCTGGTGCTGCTGATGATCCCCGTGGTCGTGCGTTCGACCGAAGAGATGCTCAAGCTGGTGCCGAATGACCTGCGCGAGGGAGCGCTCGCGCTCGGTATTCCGCGCTGGGTGACCATCACCCGGGTCGTGCTGCCGACAGCGCTGTCCGGGATCGTCACGGGGGTGCTGCTCGGGCTGGCCCGAGTCATGGGTGAGACGGCGCCGCTGCTCATCCTCGGGCCCTACACCAAGAGCATCTCCACCAACCTCTTCTCGGGCTACATGCCCACCCTCCCGACGATGATCAACCAGGACCGCACCGAGCTGGGCCTGGCAACCGCCGTCGAGCGCATGTGGGCCACCGCGCTCACCCTGATCCTGCTGGTCCTCCTGCTCAACCTCTGCGGGCGCCTCGTGGCGCGGAAGGCGCGTGTCTGATGGCGACCAAGGTGTCGATGAATGGCGTCAGCATCTACTACGGCGGGTTCAAGGCCGTCGACGGGGTGTCAATGGAGATCCAGCCCCGGACCGTCACGGCCTTCATCGGCCCCTCCGGGTGCGGCAAGTCGACCGTGTTGCGCAGCCTCAACCGCATGCACGAGGTCGTGCGTGGCGGGCGCGTCGAGGGCGAGATCCAGCTTGACGGGGTCAATCTCTATGCCCCCGAGGTCGACCCGGTCGCCGTCCGCCGGACCGTCGGCATGGTCTTCCAACGCCCCAACCCGTTCCCGACGATGTCGATCCTCGACAATGTTGTCGCCGGCCTGCGCCTCAACGGCGTCAAGGACAAGGCCACCCTCACCGCGCGGGCCGAGGCCTCACTGCGCGCGGCCAACCTCTGGGAAGAAGTCAAGGATCGCCTGGACAAGCCCGGCGCGGGCCTCTCGGGCGGTCAGCAGCAGCGCCTGTGCATCGCCCGAGCCATCGCGGTCGAGCCGCAGGTGCTGCTCATGGACGAGCCCTGCTCGGCCCTCGACCCGATCTCGACGCTCGCCATCGAGGACCTCATCGCCGAGCTCAAGCGCGAATACACGATCGTCATCGTCACCCACAACATGCAGCAGGCGGCGCGGTGTTCCTCGTTCACCGCCTTCATGTATCTGGGTGAGTTGATCGAGTTCGCTCCGACCAATGCGATTTTCACCAACCCGACCCAAAAGCGCACGAGTGACTACATCACCGGCCGCTTCGGCTGACGCAGACAAGGATTGCCGAACCATGGCCATATCTCAGGATGCCAGGCACACGGTCCGCTCCTTCGACGAGGAGATGGACCATCTGACCGGCCTCATCGTCCAGATGGGCGGGATCGCCGAGCGGCAGGTGGCGGATGC
>Ga0116180_1000827_pt1 | contig 27512 bp, 29 predicted proteins | sample AD_UKC073_MetaG_FD_89804 | JGI IMG/M metagenome (GOLD analysis project Ga0116180, IMG submission 89804) | Active sludge microbial communities of municipal wastewater-treating anaerobic digesters from USA - AD_UKC073_MetaG | ecosystem: Engineered > Bioreactor > Anaerobic > Digestate | place: USA... | reverse complement strand
TCTCCACAAAATACACATTTGTTTTCTGTAGTTACGACTATTATTCTTTTCGTTTGCTTCTGCTTTGGCTCATTTCCCCATTTCTTCAAAATTAACACCTCAATCTTTTGCAGGATTTCCTGCCGTTTTTGTATATGTTGTATTATATATTTGTATATACAAAAATCTGTATAGAATTTTACACAGATTTTTGATGTTTGTCGGGCGGTTTTTAAATTTTTATTTAATGATATTTTACTTCGCTGTAGGCTTAACCGGCTCATTTTTAACGGTTTTGAGTTCACATTCAAATGTAGTTTTCTCGATTATGCCTGATGGGTAACTCTTTAAGAATTTCTGTACCACAGGAAGTTCTAACACTTGCTCGTTAGGTACTTCTTTATCGCTGAATATCAGCTGTTCGTTGATACAAGCATACTCACGTCTGCTCATCTTGATTGACATTGTCAATTTTACAATGAAGGCAGTTCCGTGTGCTACCATCTTCGGCGATGGATCAAAAGAATCTGGTCTTTTTGGTCTACCACGCTTCCTTGTAGGAGTACTCAGCTTTTTGGACCTGAATGGTTTCAACCAATCAAACATTGCAAATACCTCCTATGAGAACTTGAGTTTGTATCCGTTGTAGTTCCATGCTTCTTCAAACACTTCAACGTCACACTTGATAGGCATCTTAGTTGCTAACAGATCAGCTGCTCCAATCATAAGCTGTCTTACTCTTTCGCCAGCCTCATGAATTCTGTCTTTAGGCACCTCAACCACAACTTCGTCATGAATTGTCAGCACTAAGTGACAATCATTCTTAGTGAGCCATTCGTCGTAATAAATATCACGCATGGCTCTCTTAGTGATATCAGCGGATGATCCCTGAATGGTAGCATTAACTGCCTGACGCTGTGCCTCTGATCGTATGAACTCGTTTGGATGATTCAAGTCAGGCAGTCTTCTACGCCTATCATATATCGTAGTAACATACCCCAACAGAGTTCCCAGTCTAACAGTTTCATCAATATACTGTTTAATGTTAGGATACTGCTGGAAGAAGTTATCAACGAACTGCTGTGCCTGCCTAGCGTTCAATCCAATTTGTTGTCCTATCGATGCCGCCTGCCTTCCGTACATCAGTCCCAATAGAACGCTCTTCATGCTATCACGTCTCATCTTGGCTTCAGGGCCTGCCGCTTCCAGACATAACTCATATGGTACATTATATACCTGCGATGCCATCAAACTGTACAAGTCTTTACCTGTATTGTACGCATTCAACATAATGTAGTCATCGCATCTATATGCCAGTATACGTGGTTCTATCTGGCTGTAGTCACTTGATATCCAAGCATATCCTTTCTGGGGTACAAACAGATTTCTGATACGGCTGTCATCTTTGCCTGTTTCCTTGTTCTTATGAGACGGAATATTCTGGAGATTTGGTTCGCTACTTGAGTACCTTCCAGTTCGAGCCCCATGACTATGAAAACGTCCACGAAGCTTTCCGTCTTTTGGGCTCAGCTGAGCCGGGATTGAGTCGATGTAAGTATTCAACAGTTTTGCAGTACCTCTGTAAAGCAACAACTTTTTTAGAATATCAAACTGAGGATACTTCTCAACCAGCTTCTCAATAATTTCTTCTCCAGTCCCTCTATCTGGAACTTTATTCTTACCTTTAGTAAACGGAACACATCCAAGTTTGTCGTATATGATGCTTGCCATCTGTTGGGGAGAACCATAGTTGATATTGTGCAGTCCGTATCTATTTCCAAAGAAATCGTCCATTTCTTTTTTCAAACTGATCAACAACTCTGTGTACTCATCATGCAGACTTCTAGCAGTATCAGTGTTGATATTAACTCCACGTTGTTGCATCGAGGACACAACTTCGATTTGTGGAGCCTCAACCTCGATATAATGCTTCAACATGTTCTTGTACTCAGGAGCAGATAAATATTTCCTTTGCCACTCAAATACTGCGTCAGTTCTCTCAACATCATAACACGCATAGATATATCCTATGTCGATGGGCACAAACGCAAAAGAAATTCCCTCAAACAAACTGTCGAATGTTTCATCTTTTCCGTCCTCCTGCAGAACAAACTCAACATACAGCTTTTTAAGGGAATTATCCTTATGGTTCTCGTCAATCGCATTCATAAAAAGCAATGTGTCCCAATACTGACCACGTACCCGTAAGCCAGTATTGTACTCAAGCACCTGATTGTCACATGCGTTGTACTGATGTGTTATCTTCTTGATTTTTGGATCTGTAAACAGTTCTCCGGCTACCTCCGCAAACTCCTCATATGTGATCTGATTGGGAAGAATGTTTCGCCGGCTATCGCAATGTATAAACGGTATATAGTAATGCTGATCAGTTGCCTTATCAGTTAAACTTATACCAATGAGTTTTGCCAACTCATAGTTCAAGTTGTCAAACTCTGAGTCCCACGGAAGCATTCCAACCTGTTTTATGTTTTTTACTACTTCCCACAGTGTATCCTTGTCCCTAATGACATGATAATTCGGTTTTGCTGTGAGCCGGCCTTGTTTTACCAAGTTCTCAATAAGAATAATTTTCTGACGCAAAATCGAATACTGTGGAAGCACGATAGACGGCTGATACTTCTTGGAGTCTGCTACCTTCTTTACTGCATTTTGTATACCAGCCTGTAATTGTGCTTTATTTGGAGTTGGTCTCTTTGGAAGTGCAGAGAACAAATCGTTCTGGCGTATACCACCACTCAAAATTAATCACCTCTCACGTTTTAATAGCACTTCTAAAGAAGAGGGTGAGCTAACTGGTACAAGCTCACCCTCTTCTATTATCCGGTATTAGAACATTTTGCCAATCTGGCCACTGGACTGAGCCTGAAAGCCATATCCGGTAGGAGCTGAGAGATCAATCTCCTGAAGCAACTGCTTCATTCCTTCCTGGTCTTTGTGTATTACAAAGGCAGCTTCACCGATAATCGGGTCCCTCTCAAGAGGTTCAGGATTCGGTATAGGGTCAAGCGGGAAGAACTGATACTTGGTTTCCTTATCGCCCTTCTTGCCGTGACGCTGGATTTCATAATACCTGTTGTCAAGGCGACCGTAGCGAGTAATCAAACCAAGGATATTCGGGATTTCATTCTTACCCCTATCCCAGAGCTTCTTCTTGTTGTCCCTAGTGTCCAACACTGTGAGGAACATCCTTATTGTAGGTTTGTGTCCAGCCTGGCACAGAGGACATGCCGTCTTTGCAGGTGCCAAACAAGCTACATACCTGTCTTTTCCAGCCAGCTTTACTTTATGTACCACGAAAATGTCAAGATCCTTGTCATCTCCGTGAGCAAACCTGACCTTTGCGATCTCCTCATCGTTCTGGATGCTGAAAAAGTCCGCACTTGATGAACTATATTTGTCCATTGCCTCCTTAATCGCATCAATACCGGTAATTCTCAAATCTGACATAGTGTTTTACCTCCTAGTGAGTTTGTAGTTTTTAGTTCACACTCTTTTTGGAGTGCTTACATATATATGTACAAAAATTCCTACGGTTTTTTAAAGTGAATTTGTAAGTTTTTCAGCAAAAAGCCCGGACTTAAACTTTTTTCTGAGTCTCTTGAATATGTTTGGAATCGCCGCGATGGTTAATCCCATTTCTTCAGCTATCTCACGATATTTCAAACGATGTGGTTCAGTTAATAATATCTTGCAAACTGCGTATTCATTATCATCAAGTGTATGACGTATGCTTTCCAAGAATAAATTAGTTTCAACATCTTCGATTTCAGATGTGTTTACTGCCAATATATTTGTCAAGGTATCATTTTCCACATTGTCGTTATCTGACTGATACTCATAATCTAAACTCAAATCATTATTCCGATTTGAGTTTATAAAGTTGATTAAAGCGTTATCTAAACATCTGCTAAAGAATGTGATGAACTTAGTGTTCTTTGATTCGTCGAAATTCTCCAGACACTCGAGAAGTTTATCCTCATACAGGGCTAACAACTCTGACTTATCCGGATAGTTGGTTTTTGCATAGAGATAATAATTAAATGTGCCCCTTAATTGGAAAAGTATTATTCGGAGTAAGTTTTCATTTTTGGAAGTTCGATACTGCAAAACACAAGTTTGTAAATCGAATCGGTCCGCTCCGACCATAGAATCATAGTAGGTAGGATTTTGCATAAAATGCCTCACTCTCTCTCTTTAGTGTTTAGGGTTAACCGGAAATTGTTGTCATCGAAAATATTGGGACATGCTCCAACATTTTTCTACAAAGTCCAACAACAATATATTACACTTTGTACTATAATTTTACTAGAAAATCCGCAGGTTTACAACAAAATTTTTAGTGAATTCGGATACATTTTGCATAAAATTTAGCAATGATTTATGTCACCATTCTACTGTAAATATAGTCTATTTGTTCTAGAGTATGATCGTTAGCATCATTTAATTCTGGAAACAAACTGTAATCCGGTTCACGTATTCTAAAATGATTATATGTCTGCTGTTTTATTATCTGTTGTGCCTCCATTCCTGGATCGTCATTATCCATCCAGAGTACTAATTGCCGTATACCGTATCTCAGAAGTAATTCCTTCTGTTGTATCGTCTTTTTAGTCTTATCCTCAAATAATATTCTACCAAGAAGACTAACAGCCGGATATCCACATTGCATTAGATACGCGGCATTAAACTCTCCTTCTGTTAAAGTCAATCCATATTTTTTATAATTCTCCTCTAATTTTTTATTACTACATGTTCCGTTATTTATTGCTTCTAATAATTTTAAGACGTGATAAAATCCATACAATAAATATTGCTTTGGTATTCCTGCCTCGTTTAAATATTTATCTACGCCGGGCGGTGGATTAAGTAACCTTTGCTTTATAAACACTAAACCACCTTTGTGATCCCTTACGGGCATGGTTATTGTGTTATTTTGCAGATTTACCCCATACTCGTAAAAAAGTATAGTGTTTAAATCAAATTTTCGCTGTATTAAATAATCGCTTGTATATCTGTAATTGTTTAAAATACTTTCGTCCATATAGGTATATGGGGTAGTTCCAGGCGGATTTCGATGAAAATTGAGTTTAATGTCTGGGCGCTGAGCAATATCCATCGTATTATATTTACGAATGATGTATCGCTTACCAAAATCTCTCTGATTAGATCCCCAACAGTATGAAACAAACTCAAAAAAGTCGGCAGTATACCCACAAGTAAAACAATGAACAGTACCAGCTGGGTACTGTTTTCCATTTCTAATAACATCTACTTTAGATATACCGCAACTTGGTTTTCTCTCCTGTCCACCTTTATGAACTGGACAAGTTATCAATACGTCCTTAGTAGTTGCCTTATTCTTAACTTCAGCTATGAGATTGATTCCCTGAGCATGTAAATCAGCTTGCAACCCTTGAATCATATCATAAATGTCAGCCAATATAACAACTCCATCTAAGGTTATCATAATCAATCCTCCATAACTTCGTATCTAGCCTTACTCAGCTCCTCACGATATAAAAACTCATCGTAAGCAGAACATTGTACCTCAACTTCATAATCTTTAAAATTTACAGTGACAATCGGATTCAAACCAAACATTTCTTTAGGAGTAGAATTCTTTGTTAGATTGTAATTATACATGAGCATCTGCTCATATGTTCTGTGGTTCATTGTAACATACAAAGGGCTTAAACCAATCCTTTTTATACTGCTGATTTGTCTATGTACTTCGTCAATCAATCCAATTATGTATTCTTTATCAGCTATTATCTCAATGTGTTCCAAGGTTTCTTTGTTTACGTTTGTATCTCCAGTAAAAGGTTTAAATCTTAATGGCTTCTTAGCATAACATAAACGGTTTAAAAAGTATTCCATAAGATTACCTCCTAAAATAGATTATCTTTAATACTCGTCGGTTGCAAAGGACGAAAAACGCCATAGTTTATGTTCCACACATACAAGAAGTCCATACCCTTTTGTCCATATCTGTTCTTTATGATGCTACATTTAGCTCCATTCTCTATTTGAGTAAATGATAAACCACGTGTAGCGTTCTGCATAATAGCGTCTGCTCCAAAAGCATCTTCCAATGTAGGTGCCGCATTAGGATCCTTCTTTTTCGCTTCTGAAGCTTTTCTTAAAGCCTGATGTACTGCTAAAACAGGGCGTTGATAATCTTCTGTGAACGTAAAACAATCCTGGCTTATGTTACCATAACGAATACGTTCTTCTCTTCCTTTTCTATCGTCGTCCATAAGCGACAACTGGTCTAACCCCCAGATATCGAAATCGTGTCTATCCTGGAGAATCCTCATCTTGTTTACACTCATTCTTCCCATCAAATCTTTCTGAGTAAATATTCTAAACTCAGGAAGGTCTCCGCTCACTAATGCGTCAATGTACTGCTGATACTCTTTGAGAGTCTTTGCACCAACTTCAGGAACAGAGCTGTCGCCCAGCATTGGATCTCCACCTACTAATTGCGAATTACCAAAATGCTTATACAAAGTGTCGAATCTGAATCCCATCATTAAGTGACTCATTTCTCCGGAATACATTCCAACCTTTTTACCTTGCAAACATGCCTGTATCAAATAAAATAGTAACAGCCATGATTTACCTTCGTTAGTTCTTGCAATGATGACTACAAAGTCCTCTGGTAACCAGCCATGCAACGCTTTGTCCATGTTTTCGTCGCCAGTTCTTATACCAAGTAATCCATGAATCTCGATACGTTTTAAATAATCCTCTAATCTCTCATTAGCTCCTCTTATCAAACACTTACCATTACCTATATCCGATTTTGCAAACTTATACAACTTGTCGAACTGCTCTTTTGCATATTGAATCGCATCAAAACTATTTTCTTTACTCTTTTCAGCAGACTTTTGTAAGTGTTCAACAAAAAGCGAATAACACCGCTGTTCATGCAACTCGCTAAACATGGTGTTAATCGCATCCCCTGTTTCAAACATCGGAAAGTCAGGAAAATCGTACGCAAACTTTACCTTATCTGGAACTACTCCTTTACCGTCACGTATCTTTGATTCGTTCCAATACTTTATTATGTAGTTGAATTCTTTTTCATAACCAGGAAAATAACTCTCATCTATTTGATGATCAATCACAGGTTGAATGCTGTTGTTATTCAGCATCCAATTTATGAATTGCACCTGTATTATACTCGCACCCAAACCACTATTATTGTTCTGTTCTTCAGACATTTGATAACCCCCTCCATGACGGTCCCTTAAACTCAAGGGCTCTAGCATCTTTTATACGATCGTACACCCGTTCATGTAAGTTTTCCATCATCTGCTGTTTATTGCAATTACTGGTATAAATAGTGGACAAGTTATTACTGTACCTTTCGTCTATGATAGTAAGCAATCGTTCCCTAACCCAATCAGAAGGTCTTTCTGCTCCTATATCATCTATGATTAACAAAGGTACTGTTTCGATCATCTTTAATCTTTCCGGCCATTCTGGAGTCGGATTATTAAACTGCTGACGCATTTCTTCAAAAAACTTAGCAGTCTTTATAAAGTGAACAACTGGCTCAAGCGTTGTCCTGGATGCCATTTCTCTTATAAATTTATTCGCTATGGCACAAGCCATGGTAGTCTTTCCATTTCCTTTTCTTTCGCCCCAAAGTAATAAACTATTTCCGCTATTAACCCAGCTTATTATATCCCCTGATATGATCTGTGCAATTTCTTTGTACACTTTTTCATCGGGGCCGGTGGTTGTTAAAATAGCGGGGTACTGGTACTTCTTTGGAATATTGCTGAACTTATAGAGTATCTCTAAAACGACGTAACCCTCGCAAAACTGATTACAGCCGGGCTTGTTATATCGTTTACAATATTTTTCAGCCCAACAGTTCTCCATACGTCAACCTCCTTTACTTTATATGTATCCACCTAACTCACAGATAACTTGCCCTTTACTGCCAATTTATCAGCTACCTCATTATACATTATACCACAATGTCCTTTTACCTTTTTCCATGTAACTTTTAATCCCTTTGACTCAAGTTGTTCAACTACACTAATAATCTCCTCCCATAAATCTCGGTTCTTAACATCTTCTCCAGTAGTAGAAGTTTTCCACCCGTTATACTTCCACTCCAGCCACCACATCTGGAGGAAACAATTTGTTAGATAAGCACTATCAGAGACTACCTCAATGGTATTATATACTATAGTGTCTAGCTCCTTGTGTCTTCCTTCTAAAACTGCTCGCAAGCCCTCTAACGCTCCCGTCAGTTCCATACGTTGGCTCGTAGTTGGCGCCACTCCAGCCCATTGAGTACACATCAACATTTTATTGTACACAAAGACTGACGACCAGCCACCCGGCTTCTTTGGGTTATGGATATTAATTGCTCCGTCAGACCAGATCTGAAGAGTTCCGGGACCTAATTTATGCTTAGATAACAGTTCACTTGCATAAGGACTAGGGCCAAGTGACGTAAATTCCCCATCGTGTTCAATCTCATTCCGCATATCGTAATCCCTATCAAAATTCATATTATCCCTCCTTTAATTTTATATAGTTAGAACATCATCTGTTCGCCACTAGCTGTTGGACGCTCTTCCACAGTATCCATTTGTTCCTGAGTTTTCATAGTCTTTTCAAAATCTGCAGAAAGTTTGTTTATAATCCATGTTTGACTCAAATGCCATATCGCAGGTTTTGGATACTTTGGGTCGTAAAATAATCTTTCATAGTTTTTGATAAAGTGCTCCATCATTGGGATAAACACATCAACATCATATTGCTCTAATCTATTTGAAATGATATTAGGATCTTTGTTATTTTTCCACTCAATTATATACGGTAATCCAGGATAGGTTATTTCAACTAAATGTTTGAAGTAAACACAGATCTCTCTAGGTGTAACTTTATCGTAATTTCCAGCAGTTATTCGTACTATTGGATCCTCTGAAGACCATCCAGGGCCTTTAGTCTTTTTCTTCATTACTATTTTTCTACCAAATGATAACCCTTCCATGTCATCATCTAAGTTTATCTCCGCTTTTTTCTGTTTCAATTGCTCTCCACAGAACTTATAAAGCTCTTTATCCTTTATTAAGGATTCCTGAGCCTTACTAATAATTTCTTCTGGATCGACAATTCCGTCAGCTTCCAGGATTGTGCTTGATCTGTTACCAGTGATGATGTATTCTAAATCAAACTCTTTTTCGCTAACATCTATCATTCCTTTTGCTGTTTGTACTTTTATGGTGTTTAATCCGGATATTTTATGTTTGATTTCGATGTTTCTTGTGAGGGCGATTCTTTTTCTATCTGCCTCGCTCAATCCCGGAAGTATATTCAATATATACAATGAAGTTCTTCCTGCATCTGGAATGATATTACGATATACAATAACTACCATACCTGCCTCAACTAACCTTTTAAGGTGTGTTTGTACAGCTCTTTTCTTTAGCCCCATCTGTTCAGCAATTTTGTCAAGCGACGGTTCGCACCAGCCTTTTCGTTTACCATCCGACCCTACATGATCATACGAACAAAGAATCTCAAACAGTACTTTCTGTTGAGGAGGAATTTTACCGTTGCGAATAAAAGAATTTGGAAATATGCAATAAGGAATTAAATCTTCAAAACTCATGTTGCTTCTAATCTCCATTAGATACGATCCTCCTTATAGTTTGCTATAACTATATACAACATTTCAACTTGAAAAATAAACAGGCTCGCGAATTATTTTGCGAGCCTGTTTGGTGGCAAAAATTAGCGTTCTGTTTTCTTTACTACCATGACTTCGAAGTTGTTTACCTGATCGCTGACTTCTTTTGTTACACGATTCCATGCACCTTCAAATGCATCATCTGTAGTATCCTTTGGAGCGTCCAGCTCAACTGTCATTCCAGATGAAGCTTTTATCCAGCTCTTATCTCCAGTTGCAAGGCTTACTCCGAATTCCACTTTTACTTCCTTTACCTTCATTACAGAGCACCTCCAAATGCGTCAACCGCTTCTGATTTTTTTCTCTTCGGTTTCGGATTCAAGTTGAACACCGGAACAATGTTAAGTATCTTACACTCTGAAAGCTGTTCCATAGTGATTCTTCCCTCAGCTACTAATTTAGTAATTGCATCAGGATTTGAAACTTCTTTCAGAGCATTTCGTTCAACAATCTCTTCAGGAGTCAACACTTCTTTGATCAGCTCCACGAGCTTTTCTTCATTCATTGTGCTTCTATCCTGATATGAAATGAACATCTTGTGCCCTTCGAACGGAAAATCCGAGATTCCGTGAGATACTAAGAAATCCTTTATCTTCGGACTCAGCTTCTTTTCTTCCTTCTCCAGCTCGGATTTCTTTTTCTTTATTTCGTCCAACCTGTCAAGATCGCTCTTAGTAAAAGGGGCAACAATCTCTGTAGGAGCTTCTTCTGAAACAGCTCCACAAGCAGGACATTTACCCTCTTCCCAATCATCTTCCTGACGTACTGCACAGCACTCAGGACATTTCAAATACCTAATGCTTAATTCCTGTGACATGGTATGTCCTCCTAACACATTTTATTATAAATATCATTGTGATTCTTGATCAAGTCGTGTATTATCTTCTCCCTAAGAGGATACTCTGATGTAAACTTAACCTCTACGATGTCAGCAACATAATCAATACCAAGAAAGTCTGCTCCGTTGCTTTCAATAGTGTGAATTACTTTACACTCTTCAGAGTGAGTTAAGTTTGAAAACATCAAACATGAAAACATGTTATTTATCCTCCCTAATTCTTTTAAATACTGGAAACCGTAACGAAGGGCGTCCAGATTCATTTGTGGTTTTTTCGAAGTATTGAACTTCGATAATTCTGTCGATGATGAGATTGGGGTTATTCCAAAATCTCTCTCGATCGTAGTCATTAAATCCGGATCCAACATCAACGTCTTGCCCCTCAAAATCGACTGTAACACTTCCAAGCCTTCCTTCATGCTTTCCAGTCCCTTCATTAACTCGTAATACCCTCAGATCCAAAGTATCAAACTCTTTAACTTTTAGCATATTTGTGGTTCGTTTACGCACATATGGAGCGTTCATCTTTACCATTATACCTTCCCATCCCTGCGACTTGGCATAGTTGAACCACTTTGTGATTTCTTCCAGGTCATCCCCACGATACAGTTCATCGACTACCTTTATAAAATCAAGATATTCGGGAACTATTGCTTTGAGAAGATCGTATCGTGTGAACAGTTTGTCTACTGACTCCTCACGCTCCCATTCATCTATGGTGGTGATGTCGAACACGTTGTACACCACGTTAGTTTTTGACCCCTGCCGCATAATGAGTTTCTGCGTATCGTTGAACGTATCATTTGCGATACATTCCCCATCAAACACCATAGTGGTTGGATACCTCGGAATGAATTTGAAGTCATTTTCCAAGTCAGGAAAATTGAATAACTCCAATCCATTTCTTGTAAAAAACTGCACCTTTCCGTCCGGATGGTAATATGTTATAAGTCTGAATCCGTCGATCTTTCTCTGCAACTGGAACTGCCCCTGGATCTTATCTGCGTGTTTGTTGTAAGGATGAGCTAACATAACATTGAATGTAGGAATATAATTGTTCCATACTTCATTAATGGTAGACGCAGTACACCCAATTTTCAAATCCTTTAAAATAAGCCGGCAATACCAGTCAAATGCTTCTGCGTCCTGCTTGGCTAAGAAGTTGTTAACCGCACTTACATCTTCATTTGATCCGAACGGATGCTTTACCAGCTCATCAAGTAAATCGAATACGTTAGTATATCCGCTAACACGTCCTGTTGTTGCTCCTGAAAAAAGAGGTTTTTGATATATACCTGTATTTGGTGCCGGGGCGGTTACTTTGCTCTGTTTCTTTATTGACTTGCTCCCTATACCAAATACACGACGCTCGTCGTATGCGTATAAGAAATACTTCTTCAACAACTCGTTGTTTCTATGCTGTCTGAGTATTTCTTTCTTAGCGTTTCTAGAGCTATTAGCCTCTATCTGTCTAAGAATCTTAAATACTTCCTGCAATCTAATACCCCCCCCTTTGTAATAGTTATACAGTATTATATACAAAAAACTCACTTGATTTTTACAGTGAGTTGTGAGTTGCTTTTATTTATTTCTTTATAAATCCTGATATATACTTTTAGCTCTTTTACGAATAGCTTTTATCATGTTTCCTTTTGCTTGTTTAATTTCATTTACTTTTCGCTCTTTTTGAAGCTTCTTTGCATTGTTGTTCACTTGTTCGCGATATTCTTTTTTAGCTTGACGAGCCTCAGTACTTCTATCTATTGTAAGCTCGTTCGCTTTTTGTCCCCATCTAGTACGAGAAAACTTTGCCATATCTCCATATTTCACACTCTTGCTAAATGATTGAATTTGGGTTATTTCCTCCATAGTCCAACATCTAATTCGATTCTTCCCGACTCGATGGCTTTTCGGGATAAGACGCTCAGACCCATTCAAGGCCAAATCGTCAGACCATACATCCCACAGTCTAATCGTCTGAGTCGATTTGCCGACAATTTTGGCAACAATACCTATTGGGAAATAAGTAATTCCATCCTCAACTATGAACGATCGTGTTGTTCCCATAAATTTTTCCTCCTGATTGATGTATGTTTGCTATCCATATTCTTCGTTTGTATTCGATATTCTTGCATAGTCTTTTTATGCTGATGTTTAACATGCTGAGCTAATTCAATAACATAGGCTCCGCATATTAAGCATGATTCCATTTTTCGCTGGCAGTATTTATCACACTTGTCGCGATATATGTTCATGATCTCACAATTCTTAAGTTGACATATCTGTTTAACAACTAAGCAACTCTGACATGTATAACAGCACTCAGTTATGATTGGAACAGCCATATTATTTACTCCTTATGATGCTTAATGTCTCTCTGAGGAAATACGCAACGTTTCCATCACCTGCTACATGTGGATTTACTGGAGTAACTAAACTGAACATATTAATCCTCCATCAACTTATTAAATATCTGTCTATTACTCATCTTAAATACAGGAATTCCATCAACTACTTTATCGATATACATTTTATCGTTAGCGAGAATTTCTTCAACTCTTTCGTCTATGCTGTTCTTAACTATAACTGAAATCACTGTAACACTTCCTGTCGTGCCACGTCTATGACATCTATCTTCAGCCTGTTCGTTATCTGTACATATCCACATCTTATTCAAGAACACAACATACTGCGAACGAGTCAACGTATATCCAGTACCCATGGCTTGTATAGTTCCCATAAGTACATCTGATCTCTTCTCTTCTTGGAAAGCATTTATAATTTCTTGTTTCTTTGAAGCACTAGTAATATCTCCTGTCAAGAGTAACGGATTATATTCTGCCAACTCTTTTTGAAGCGTATACAGTCCTTCCTTATACATACTAAATATTACACAAGGGTTGTCGTTATCTTGAAGTTCCTCTATTATCTCTTTTATGGCCCGAGCTTTTATTTTATCAGTAAAGAGTCTGAGTTTTACGGTAGCTACTGCTGGGTTAATTTGTTTAATATCTCCAGACTCTACATCTCTTATTATACCTCTCTTAATGTCCATGTACTCATTATGCTCGTCAGTGTTCATATCGACGTATACATACTTATGAACCTTGGGCGGTAGTTTAAGAATATCCTTAGTTCTTCTGATTTGGAATCTATCAAATCGTTCGTGGAGCTCGTCTAAGTTTTTATATTCTCCGGTGGGTTCCCACCCACTAAATCCTCCTAATACACAATATCTCTTAACGAAATCCCAGTACTTAGCAGTTTCCAAACCCATCCAATTCAATATACTCCATGCTCTCTCAATTCTCTTTGTAATTGGAGTACCTGAAAGAGCTATTTTATATTTTGCCTTTAGGCATCTTAACCCAAGTCCTTGTTGTGATTTATGATTGTTTGCCTTGTGAAATTCGTCTACAACAATTACTTCAAATTTACCACTATCGCATAATTTTATGAGAAGATTTAAGATTGGGTTATCATTTTCTTTTATTAGATTACCTTTCTTATCAAACTTTGCATTATTTCTAATTGATTCAATATTAATGATATTATAAAAGTACTTCCAATATCCCATTAATTTTTCGAGACGTTGAGTAGTAGTTCCATCTATTACTTGACAATTATTCCATGAGTGCTTCTTTATTTCTTCCATCCAATTATACTTTAATCCATTGACTCCACACACTATAAGAACATGCTTTGCCAATCCAACATGTTTTTTATAATCGCAGATATCTATCGCTTGTTTAGTATTATGAGTAACAACATAATCATCGGTAATATATAAATGATCGTTGGAATCAACTAAAATACACCTACATTCTTCTTTACCTATGTAAAATATATCTCTTATAATTCGTGTAGGTTTATATTTCTTTTCAAGATTCAATTTATTATATAATTCAACTTTTCTCTTCAAACTGAATGGACATATATGATCTGGCATATTTATTGTTAACATATAATATTTCTTACATTCAACTTTTGTTCCATCTTTCTTATAAGAACCATGACATTCTTTTAATCTGGCAATACCTCCTAAGGATTGTATTATTTCTTGTGCATCTAAAGCTAATTGATACGAAGTTGAATAAAACTGTGTTACTCCATTCTTTCCAATATATCCATCAGTATCCATTAATCCTTTTAATACGGATAATCTTACTTCCACTGTATTGTATATATAATCATTTGGAACATATTTATCATTTGATAGACATTTCCATATTCCATATGATTTTAATTCATTCTTTATTATATTTCCATTAACTGTACGGCGTGGATCTAAACTCTTAATTATATATCCATAATCAGTTGATTTTATTTTCTCACATATGTGATTATTAGGCAATCGTTTATTTACCTCATCAATAATATCTTGATCAGAACTTGTAATCCCAACATACCCACTTCTAAATCCACCATCCCCCAAAAGAACACCAAGAACATACGGATCAATTGTAACAGATTTCGGAGTAAACTCAACTGGGTTAACCATTGGAATCCATATCCTCTGTACTCTATTAAAATCTTTTATCATTTGATTTAAATCACCTAAAATCCAATCTTGATGATAATACGTTTTATATCTCCATAAATGATCATTACAGCATCTAACTTTACTTCCATCATTAAAAGTCAACTCGAATATATGACGAATACCTCTATCAAATACTCCTAATACTTTATGAGGTTTACCATCTTTTCCAATAACATTATCTCCAACTTTAATATCTCCCATAGTGGTCCATCCAACTGGAGTTAATATTTTACTATATAGGGGCTGAGCCTTACCTAAACCCATGGCGTCGGTAATAAACAAACTATCAAGATGTAACGCCGTATTAAACGATTCAATTTGATGTCCATCTGGCTTTGTTTTAAAATTATATTCAACTTCTGGCTTAAGATTTTCATAATAAGCTATCAGCTCATCAACTGATTTCGCATTTTTAGCTTTTTGTTCTCTTATCCGAAGATATTGTTCAAACTCAGGAAATTCGTTAAAAATACGAATGTTTTCTACTCCAAATAGGTTAACAACTCTGTCCATGTCGGACATAGGAACTTCCCATACTTTATTATTCGGTTCATAAAATCTTACAGGAAGTGATTTTATTTTAGCAACTTTTTCAGCATCATAATTAAATTTTACAAACAAAGAGTGAGTAGCGTTTTGAACTTTTATCGAAGGATATTTTCCTACGAGAATCATGTTTAGTGGTCCTCCTTAAATGGGGTAGCATCTTCTGCTACCCCATTTTTGTGCCCGTTTGGCTATTATGCCTGCTTTTCAGCTTCTGCATCAGGGGCAGTTTCTGCTGTGCCGTCTGCAGCCTTATCGGACTTGAGATCATCAGCCTTGACTTTTTCCTTCTTTTCCTTCTTTTCGGGTTCAGGCAGCAAACCTCTCTTGATCTTGATGTATTTGTCCGCCTGCGGGAAGGTCATTCCGACCTTTTCTGCGTAAGCGTATATTACGTCCATAAGGGACACACCGCCTATGACGACTTCGCCGGTCTGTGTGTTGGTGAGAGTTGAGGTCCTGTTCTTTTTGCTGTAGATATCAATGTGCAGAGCATACACATCGTCCAGCATGACGTCCTCTGTCTTTTCCGGCTTCTGATCGGGAAGTATGGTCTTGATCTGGATCTTCTTTTCCACTACTTTGCCTGCAAGCTCGAAAGTCCTTGTTATGACTTCCTTCGGAGCCTTTTCCTTCTTTTCCTTCTTTTCCTTGGGAGCCTTTTCCTTCTTTTCCTTCTTGCCTGCACCCTTCTTGCCCTTTTCAGGTGCTATAGCTGAAAGGGCGCCGGGTACTTCGATTCCCTCAAGCGATTCAGTTTCAACAAGGACCTTCGCAGCCTCGTCCTTGGAACCGCCGTACTCATCAGCAAGGAATTCTGATGCCTTTTCGTAGTTGGGGAACGGGAATTCGAGCCCGCCGTCGTTGATCACTGTTCTGAGAAGCTTACCATTTTCGATCTTGTTCTCCAGGGTAAATTCCCTGTTGGCGTAATTGAACTTCTTCGACATTTGAATTACCTCCATCGTTTTAGTTTTGTTAGTTTTTATCTTATCCTATAACATTATTATATAACATTACAGGGCTAAGGTCGACCGAATTAAAAAATAATTCAGTGTGTGGGAGCGGGGGCATTGCGCCCACACACCTAGTACATAACTGCGATTGTTAAATCTTGTTTGTACATACATATATACAATTTCTGCACATATTTTTTATACTGGTTTAAGAAAAATTCCTAAATACATCACTCTTACTTTACGTTAATTCAGTACCTAAGAGTTTGATGTACTCATAATAGTTATCCCTATCTAACTTTGACTACATAGCCATTTTCTATGGTTACTTCCGCATACCACCTGTGGGGTTCAGGATAATGAGGTCCCTCGACGCATTCAACTCCATTACGCTTTGGGGTACCCAATCCTGGAGAAAATACAGTTACCTTTTCTCCTTTAGCGACAGCTTCTTTCAATGCCTTTTTAGTTTTGAAATTTGGACTCACGTACATGATTATTCACTCTCCTTTTTGGTATAATCGATGCCATCTTCGTACAATGGAAAAACATAGTCGTTTGAGCCAGGTTGCCAGTTATAATTCGATTTCTTCTTCCATCGCTCATATGTACACGCTCTACAATATGTACGACCATTGTACCAAATCATCATCCCATAGTATTCTTCCTTGCCACATTCACGACAAATAACAACTTCCTTCATTTCATCCGGAATAATATCCTCCTTACAGTGAAGCTAATAACAAAGCAATCTCCTTTGATATTTTCTCCACTTTATTATAATGCTCAACAGTTTTCTCAATCGTGTTATACAATAACTGAGCCAAACCGCTGGCAATTGTCTGTACATTTAACATTATTACTAATACGTCGAATTTTGTTATTAATGATTTTGATTCTGTTATGTTTACTTTGCCTAGATTTAATGCACTTCTATCAAGATAAATCTTGTTTCTATCTTTTATCGGGGCGGCGGGGGCTTTAATAACCGTATCCATAACGACTTCTCCATCATGTTCCATACGCAAGTGCTCATTTACATCAGCTATCCTAAATACGTCCTCTAGTCCATAATAACGCTCGATAGTCTTTAGTAACGATAATAACCTCTCCTCCTTACGAGTAGTTTCTCTAGTAATACCGCTTGGACTGCTGATTATATATCTTGCTTCAGTTTTGTTCATAATCTTCTCTATATGAGGAATGCCCCAATACTCAAATGCCTTTGCATATAGTTTATTCTTTGAGTATATTACTTTAATGTTATAACTTTCAGCTTTATTTATCATTTCTTGAAGTGATTCTTTTCTCTCAAACTCGCACCAAACCATATTCAGAATCTTTCCAAGTTTTTTCTTAAATTCACCTTTTTCTACCTTCTTTAGTTTATACTCGGATTTAACGTCCACAGTGTCAGAAACATATACTCCACTCGAAGAACCAAATCGTGTTACTATATTCTCTGCATCTTTTAACGCTTCTACTGTACCATTACTTGGAACTTCTGCTGATAACACCTTTAACCTATGATGGTCATATTCCAGCTTATTATAAAAAGGAAGATAGTCGGCATAATCTTGTGGGGTCAAATTAGTGTCAATTTGCTGTTCGTACTCGTCAAAAATACTGATATCCGAGTTTTGTACAAAATCGAGATACAGTACTTTACAATCATCGTTGAAACATTTTTTAAAGTCATCGTACTTTTTGTCGTAAATGATAGATTTTCTGTCCGGAGCTTTCAAGTTCACTGCATCACGCTTTAATTCAATAATACCGTAAACTCCCAGTTTCCATATATCGCATACCTTACGTTTCTCGTAATATACTTGACAATCAGTCCAACCCTTTTGAACTCCTAATGTTGCCACATAAAATTGATTCTCAAATCTTAACTTATGAACTGATTTAAAATCATGTAAATCTTTCTTTGGAACAACATTTCCATTTACATAACAAGTATAAGGATATACACTAAGAGTGGATATGAGATAACTTTTTAAGAGGGCGGCGTGTTCTTTTATTTTTGTTCCCCATATGCACACTTCATATCCTTCAAGATAATCGTCAAATCCAGTCATTATCTCTACTGATAGATCTTCTGTTTCCAGAACCTTGTTCACATCAACATACGCCTTCCAATCCTGACTATGTATTTCAATATAATCAGCTATTTGAAAGACACTTTCAGAACCGCCCTGTCCAAAAGCATCTGATATATCCCATCCAGACGTTTCGAACTCGAAGATCGATTGAGGATCTGAACATCCTTTTCCGTTATCCCTGATTATGATTTTATCACCTTCAGCTACTACGTCTATAACAGGATTCTTAGTCTGACTTACTATAAATGATCTTTGACAGTTCTGGAGTAGTTCGTCCAGGACTGTAGTAATTGAATCATACACCACTCCAGCTCTTATTTTTTTAAGACGATTAAACGTATTAACTCTGATTTTAACTCCGCTCATTATTAAACCTCCTTTTATGTGATTCCGACATCTTACGTTTAGTCTCATCGAGAAAATCCAATGTATTTTCGATTGTTATATTTATTTCTAATACAGTATACTCCGGGCTTGTTAGGGAGCGAAATATAAATTACTACCTTTATTTTGCACTTTATAAACCCACTTGTCACACACTTAAAATATAACGGGAGTATAATTACACTCCTTGCATTTATACATACAAAATAAAAAGCTGAAATTTATACAGAAATGTAGAAACATTTTGATTTACTCACAAAAAAACTACTGCCAAGCAGTAGCTCTGAATCCATTTAATTCCGAATTATTTATTCATATTCACGTAGTACTCGATCTTGGATTTTATCCATTCCTCTGTGTTGGGAACAAATATTTCCAGCTGAGCTTTGAACTCATCTCCCATCAGCTCAAGCACCCGTTTGTATGTATTGTTGAATGCCTTAACTATTTCGTCCTTTGAAAGTTTTCCATCCTCGTTGGCGGCCTTTAAGTTGTCCACCAAAATCTGATTTGTTTCAACAACAGCAGTTGAAACGAAATCTTCTGCCTGTTTTATCAAATCCTGAGTGTACTTGCGATCGATTTCATCTTTGATCTCTTCCAGCTTTGCCTTCGCTTTTGCAGTCAATATCTTCAACCAGTACAGCAGAAGAGTTCCAGTTGCAGTTATCAACGCTAAAAGAATCGGCAACAGTACTGACATAAACTGTTCTTTTGACATGAACCGCACCTCCTTCGTTTAATGGAAATTAAAGGATTCATGTTATTATCTTAGCAGTGGCTCTACTGAACGCAATTTTCAAGTATTCCACCTTTGGAGTGATCTTTCCAGTCAGTACATTGTACCAATACTGTTCGTCTGTTACTATCCCGTCTGCGATCATTTCCTTTACAAGAGTGGATACTTCGTCGTCCTTGGGTTCTTCTTTTACCGGGGCGGGCGGTGCAACAGGAGCGGCTTCTGGTATCTTGAACTTCAATCTTCCAAAAACATTGAATCCAGTCAAAGTGGAGGTTACTACTCCATAGCTGGTACCCTTAGCCTCAACTACCTGATTGTTCCCAATGTATACTCCAACATGAGTTATCTTTCCATTGGTTTTGATGAAAACCAAATCATTTGGAGTGAGTTCCTCTTTCTTTATCGGAGTACACAACTGACTGTAGATCATACTTGCTGTATAGTCCGCACTCTTGGGTATGAGTCCTAATTCCTGAAGGGCCCATACAACCAGTCCTGAGCAATCAAAACACTGTTTGCCCATCCACTTTGAGGCACTCACATGAGGGAATTCGTAGTGGCTTATTCCGAAGGTTTTGATAAACCATTTATACTTTGCCTCAGTGAGTATTTCACCCTGAGCACCCCATGCATATCCACAGCCGACTTTACTTTTTACCAGCTCAATCAATTTACTCATGTCGTTTGATCACTCCTTTTTGTTTAACATTTGGCACCAGTCTGTGTTCCGTTTGATCTCATCAGCCAACGATTGAATCGATTTATCCATACTAGCGTATGCAGTATTACAGCTCTGGTTGTACTCCCTAAATGCCTGGTGAAGCGACGCATTTGATTTTGAAATTTCTGCCTTCAGTCCATCCATTCTCCGAAATATAAGCTCGAACTTGTCTTCCTCGGCATCGTTTCTGGCTTCGCTTCTTGAGATAGTATTTGTCAGTTCCCTCAAAACATCGCCTATTTCAGCTATTGTTTTTCTGAACTCGACATTGGATGTTGCATTTTGATCTATCATCTTTGTGTATCCATCCAATAGTCCTTTGTATTGCTGTGACTGGGTTTCCAGTAAGGTCTTGTACTGTTCATTCTGTCGAATATCTTTTTTTGTATCCTTACGAATGAATATCCAAACCATTACAATCATTCCGACTATCATTATGAACGCAAATACGATGAATACATACATGAAGAAATTATTCTGATTTGCGTTTCTTACAATCTCTAACATCTCCTCACTGGTAAGTCCCCTGATGAACTCCTGAAGAGCGTCTTTTGCCTGCTGATCATTCAAAGTGCTTCACCTCCGCTCTTTAGTTAAGGGCGGGAGTGTTCCCCGCCCGATTTTAAGGAACTGCGATTACTACAACATCTACAGTTGAGGACTGGTTAAGCCCAATCTGTACAGTGTTGAATTCGTCACCCGATTTAAGGGCAACATATGCATCCACCAGTTCTCCATCGTCCCAGATCTGAACAATAAGTTTCTTTGATCCAAGCTGATGGTTAACTTCGAAGTTAGTAACTCCGGTATAAGTTCCTGCAAATCTACCTTTGAGCAGTCTCGAGTCGTTCGACTGTACAACTTTCAATGCAGCCACTTCTCCATTTTCAGCAAGTTCGACAACACCCTTATCCTCAGTACTGGCATCCTTGACGCTTATGCTTCCGTTAACTACATCGATGTTGTTACCGATTACTACCTTTCCTTTCATTTCCTTGGTAGCATCGGGAATAGCACCAGATGACTTCATAACCCATGTTTCTTCTTCTTCGTTGTAAGTAAACTCTTCATCAGTGTCCTTTACATATACCGCCCAGTTGGCCTGAGGAGTAACTCCAGAATCGAATGATCCCGATTTGTAAGTATAAATCTTATTATCGGTAGTATTCAAATATCTGTAGCCCTCTTCAAATTCCTCCAGTTCGGGTTCAGTAGCAGACACTGTGTTGACCGGAGGTCTCCAGCTCAGTCCGTCGATAGCCGAAGTTACAGCTGAGTTAATAGCCTCATCAACATAGTTTTTAGTTGTAAGAGGATTCTCCTGGGTAGCCGGACCAGATGAAGCATTTGATACTGCCAGACGCTCGTCACTTGTCAAAGAAATGATGTTACCAACACCGTCCTTAATAACAGAGTTAATAAGCTGAATGTTGGCATAAAATAACTTGGTATTTGCTCCAGCCATTACTAATTCATCTCCTTCCTTAATAGATATACGCAGTAAATGTTTCTGCTTGGTTTAGTCGTATTACTATCGAATTCTCATTTGGAGAATCGACTACAGCTTCCATTGGCATTCCATCTTCCCGAATTAACATAACAATTGGAAAAAGTTTACCTTTGTTGTGCTGTACGACCACTTCGTCCATCGGAAATGACTGAGTGTGGATAACTGGCTCTAATTGTCGTAAAACCCACGGTCTATTGCTCATTATCACACCCCCATATCCTCAGAACATATCCTGTTATAATATAGGACGTATTTTACAGAGATATACAATACTTTTAAAAACATTTTAAGGAATAAACTGCTCTCGTTTCCATTGACGTGGGAGTTTTCTGTCCTCAAATTTAAACTTGTCAATACCATGAACATTTGGAATCCACCTTCTTGCTCTTGTAGTGATTTCTGCTTCACAATCTAAATAATCTCGTCCAATTCGTCTAATTACTACTTCACCGTTTAATGGGATAAAATACAAACCAATACAGTAACCTGATGAATCAATTTCTCTAATATCAAACTGTCTAACAATACTGTCGTGGATCAAATCTGTATGAGTTTTTTGTCTAATAACTGTCTGTCCAATAATAGAAGTCTGTGGTAGTACATTTACGTCTCCGTCGAAGTCTGAGTTCCCACGATATACTATATTTGCCTCTTGATTCAAATCTGCATTCCTTACTGCATTAACTATGGCAGATGAATCGAGTTCTGTATCGCTCCAATTTCCAATCAATATTATACTAAACAGATCTGAAGTTAGAACAACAACTGCGTTACCCTCTAGGTCGACGCTTCTTGTGATAATTACATCACTTTCAAGATCCATCTTTCTAAATATGTTTGCGAGCGATTCAATATCTTTCGATCTTACAACAGTAGCTTCGCCAGTAATGTTTGAACTTGATTTAACAACTACATTTCCATCTAAATCGAATTTATAGGTAATCGTAGTGTTACCCACGATTGAAGTATTTGGATGAATTACAGTGTTACTATCTATGTCAATCTCCATCCAATTACCAACTATTGCTCCACCTTGTAAATCCGAACCATACGTTACTACTGCATGACCATCTAAGAACTTATAATCACGAATGAGCACAGTACTGTCTAAATCTAATTTCTTAGATAGTACTGCTCCAGAAAGCATATCAGTTGAATTCAGTACTACTGCGGATCCATCTATATTAACACTTGACAGAACGTGAGCGGAACTCTCCAAATTCTTTCCATGTAGAACAACAGCATTACCTTCAAGTTCCCGTTTTCCACGAACAAATATCTCGGATTCAATATCCTGGCTGTAAACAATAGTACCCTGTTGATCTAAATCATAGTTATGAGTGTGCCGTATATTAGCCTGCTGATCCAAATCTTTATCTTTCCAACGACCAACAAGTACTCCACCTGATATTTCAGTGAATTCTCTTCTTCTAACTATTGAGCTTCCTATAACTTCTTTATTTGATCCTAACCGTATAACTGACTGACCGTCTAACGAACTATCACTAATAAATCCAGTCCAAGTTGGATCCTGATATTTTACATCCAAGTATGGCCTAGACTCGATTATTTGAGTATCCTTTGAGAAGAAGTTAAACAGACTATCTAATTCTTCATCTCTTACTTTTAACATTATGTTAAGTTTATTCTTATTCTGATTCTTTAAACTATCTATGTATTCCTGTATGTTTATATGTATTACTGAGTCTGTAACATTAAATGAAAATACTGGCTCTGCTGATATATTTAATTCGGTGGGCGGCGTGATCGCTGATGACCAAGTAATATTATTTTCATTCCAGCTACTATATACTTCGTAAGCATCAATAATTAAATTTGGATTGTATGCACCAGCAACATCCAAAACAAGGCTAACTTCTATTATTTTAACATTTTCAAGATTATGATAATTTGTCAAATCAAGTTGAATCAGAGAACGGTATTTACCTTCTAAAGTTGATCCAACTATCAGTGACTCAGCTGTTCCATAATTTATAGTTGGTCGAGCTTCTCTTATGTAAGTATCCTGATTGACATATTCCTTTAATTGATGTATGGGTGCCTGAGCGAGCTTGTATATAATGTCCAAAATGTTGAATTCATTAATCTTAGCCGAACCCAACATTTCATATATATAAGGTATATAAGCATATGAATCAATATCTTTTCTTACCGGTTCGATCCATGAAGCAAATGAATCTAAGTCCTTTGAACGAACTATAATAGAATGTGCATCAATTTCGAGTATTCTTTCGATACTAGTAATTAAATATCTAATGTCTAACTCGTTATTAGCACTTCGTATAAACGCCCCAGATTCTAGATCATACTTTTTGTACACTCAGTTCACCACCTTATAGAGGTCTTCCCTTCAACTGTAGCTTTAACGATCTGCTTCCTACTGTACTATAAATGGTAGGATTTATTTTGATATAAATTACTTTTTTGGCTTGGGCGGCGAGATTAAATGTCAATGGGTATTCTGCAACAGATGAAAAATCATTGTCATATATCTGGCTAAGTTCGATTTTGGTTCTTCCTCTTTCTTCCTCATGGTCAGGAAGTAAACAATAATTTTCTCTAGGTTCTGCAATTTGTCCATCAGCTGTAGTAGCAATTATAGTTACTTCAAACTCTTGATCCTCGTAACCATTAATAACTTCAACAGCATGTACATTCGAATCTCTTCCTCCAATATAATTTCCAGCGTCCAGAGATTTCAAATATATTCTATCTGGGGTAGTGTAAAAATCATAATCTGTATTAACTGAATCAAATCCAATACCTTCAGCTAATTTCAATACATATTCTTCTTCAATAAGTGTATTTCTATAACCAACTTCAGGTATAGGAATTTTTATAAACTCTGTATTATCCTGTAAATCTAGTCTTGTATAATTAAAAATAATCGAATCTACTTTTGGGGAATTTACAATATCAGTGTTCTTTAATCCTACTGCGACATCTAATTTGTGAGTTGGACTATTATCAATCAAAGTCTGCCACTTTTGCGAATTTAGACTCTGTATCTGATAAATTGTCATCCCTTCACTATGAATATCATTCAAATTGATAGGTTTCCATCCATTATCATAAACGATCCAAGTAAATCGATTATCTAGAGAAAACGCATATCTAACATCAGTTCCGTTTGGAGTCTCTTGATTTATAACAACACTTTCTATGCTCTTCCAGTCCAAAGTGTTTATCTGATTCAGATTAGTTAATACATAATAACTTCCAACATTGAAAGTTTCTGGAAGATTAACCGTAATCTGATCAATATATGGAGTAACTGATGAATCGTTAGTTTTGATCAATATCTTAAAATATAGATTCCCTGGAATAAATATTTCCGACCATTTATCAAAATTAATTGATTCTACTTGCTGTTTAGTCATACCTTCGAGGTACATATCTATACATTCGATCCACTCATTATTGATGCATGAGTACCAAGTTTCCCCATCCATAGAAACTGCATAGTATATTTCTTTAGTTGGAAATCCAACTGTGACTATTGGAAGAGTGCGGGAAATTATTAGCAACTCTGGATTTTCTAACTCAAGTAATCTACTAACTAGTGGAACATCATACATACCATATGTGTCCACTACAAAATCATTTATGGGTAGGGACCCTACTTTTGTCCATATACCATTACTAAGTGTGTAAATATCATTTCCAGAGGCTACTAAAATTTTTAATCTAGACCATCCAAATTGACCTCCATAGACTCCAATATCTGCTGGGCTTCCATCTCTATCCGTACCTGTTCCGGCATCAACTCCGACACTAATTTCAAACTTTTCGGTATAAGACGTTATGTTAGCTATACAAGTGATAGTAGACATACCACTAGGAAATCTGCTAGTATAGAACGCACAGTTAGTTGATTGAGATGAGGAATAACAATCTCCAAGTCTAAAAATATAGCAATTATAGAATCTATAAGTTCCAAAAACATTAGAATAGCCCGCACGGTCATACACCACGCAATTATACAAATTCGCATTAACATAGGCAAACATTTCATGCCATGTTCCAGTATATGGATTATCTAAATATATATTGTAAGCAGTTAGATTGAGAAAAGAACTGTCACTTCCAATTAATCGTCCAACAAATCTTGATTTATATTTTAAGTAATCGCCAATCAAAGTGATAGTCTTAGCTATACCGGACACAGTTTCCGGAGTGCTGTTTGTACCTTTAAAGAAAATTGCATCTCCATTTGTGGCACACATACTGACAGCTTTTGTCATTGTTTTATATGGAGATAATTCTGACCCATCTCCAGTAGTATCACTACCATTTACTGCATCAACATAATAAATATTATTAAAAGAAAGAGTGTTTCCACTAACTATAATTGTTGGCATATCAATATACTCCTATCTGTACCATTTTTTTATTTATAGGAAAACTCCATACATCCCCGGAGTTTATTGAGGTAACAAAGGTCGCACTTTTCTGCACTACAGTGATATCTGAATTATCACTTGAGTTGTCATCAATAGTTACATTGTTTATTCCACGTCTTCCAGATGTTGAAATTGGGAACGTAATTATTTCTTGTGGATCAGTTGAATATACAGCCATCTTTGCACCTCCTAAATTGATAAGTCTTTTAACTGAAGTTTTCCAGACACAACTTCAACCTTTGATGAATCATAAATATACCCATCAGGAGTATTAAAGTCTAACAGCCTATTCTGTAATGCTGGAACACTATGTATCTGTACATGACTTGATACGAAATCTGTTCCGTTAAATTCGTCCTCCTGTATGAACTCAGATTCAGTTGTCTCTGAATAGTCTATTGTTCCATTAATCGGGTTATTTATGTTAAAAACTTCAGCTCTATAATAATATGTCCCCTCACTAACTGTTCTATCTTCGCATACTAATTCGTGTATATCCGTTGTCTCGTATATTACTTCGTATGTAGTGAATAAAGGAGTTGTACTGCGAACAATTCTAATTTTTTCGAAGGCGGCTATTTTTCTGATTATTATTGGTTTCCATTCTATACGAACTCTATTTCCATATACGTTTTCAGGGAGTATGAGTTCTGTAGGTTGATAATCAACTTCAACAGTGTTCCCAAGTATATCAAGTTCAAGACTGAAACTATCTGAATAAATTGCTATTCCAAATACGTTTCTTCCTATCATTTTATTTAAAAGTTGCGAAGCTATTATCTCATGAGTACCCGTAGCATTGTTAATTTCGACCTCGATTGCATTATCTACATCAATGGTAGGTAAACTTTCAATAGTAACACTATCTGATGACCAATTTGTCAGTATTGGAGCAACATTAATCACTCCAGAAGAAAAATTACCATTTATTATGTTCAAAATCAGATTAGCTGTTCTTATATAACCATAGTTAGCGTTAGCGTTCGCTACTTTGAGATACGCAATCGAACCATTTCCAACTTTTA
>Ga0116180_1000826_pt1 | contig 27520 bp, 22 predicted proteins | sample AD_UKC073_MetaG_FD_89804 | JGI IMG/M metagenome (GOLD analysis project Ga0116180, IMG submission 89804) | Active sludge microbial communities of municipal wastewater-treating anaerobic digesters from USA - AD_UKC073_MetaG | ecosystem: Engineered > Bioreactor > Anaerobic > Digestate | place: USA... | reverse complement strand
GCAGGCCTGCGCGAACACCGAGACGTCCGGGGCCACCTCGAGCATGTCCTGGTACGCGCGCGAGGCGATCGTGCCCTCGGTGCCGATGACGCCGATGCGGCGGTTGCGACTCGTGTGCATCGCGGTGCGCACGGCGGGGCCGATCACCTCGACGACGGGCACGGAGTACCGCTCGCGGGCGTCGCGAAGCAGCGCGGCCGAGGCGGTGTTGCAGGCGATCACGAGCATCTTCACGCCCTGATCCACGAGCGTGTCGAGCACCTCGAGGCCGAAGCGGCGCACGTCAGCGATCGGCTTGGGGCCGTACGGCGAGTGCGCGGTGTCGGCGATGTACACCAGCGACTCGTTGGGCAGCTGGTCGCCGATGGCGCGGGCCACGGTCAGACCGCCGACACCCGAATCGAAGATGCCGATCGGAGCGTTGTTCATGATGGCTCCAGCCTACGCGCTCGCCCTGGGTGCCTGAGTAGGCTGACCGCATGGCCTCGACACCCTTCGCCAGCACCGCGCTTCGCACCGATCGCTACGAGCTGACCATGCTCGCCGCGAGCCTGCGAGACGGCACCGCGCACCGCCGGTGCGTGTTCGAGCTGTTCGCCCGTCGGCTCTCCGGGGGCCGCCGCTTCGGCGTCGTCGCCGGCACGGGGCGCCTCCTCGAGCAGCTTCGCGCGTTCCGCTTCGGTGACGACGAGCTCGCCTGGCTCGACGCGAATCGGGTCGTGGATGCCGCAACGCTCGCGTGGCTCGCCGATTACCGCTTCAGCGGCACGATCCACGGCTACCGCGAGGGCGAGCTGTACTTCCCCGGCTCCCCCATCCTTTCGGTGGAGGCATCCTTCGCCGAGGGGGTCGTGCTCGAAACGCTCGCACTGAGCATCTACAACCACGACTCGGCCGTCGCGACCGCGGCCGCGCGCATGAGCCTCGCCGCAGGCACACGCCCGCTGGCCGAGATGGGCTCGCGACGCGCCGGCGAGCATTCGGCGGTCGCCGCCGCGCGCGCGGCGTTCATCGCCGGGTTCGACGCGACCAGCAACCTCGAGGCCGGCCGCAGCTGGGGCATCCCGACCATGGGCACCGCCGCGCACGCCTACACGCTGCTGCACGACTCGGAGGCGGAGGCGTTCCGCTCGCAGCTGGACGCGCAGGGCATCGGCACCACGCTGCTGGTCGACACGTACGACATCGAGCGCGGCGTCGAGACCGCGATCCGCGTCGCGGGCCCCGGACTCGGCGGCGTGCGCATCGACTCGGGCGACCTCCCCGTGGTGGCCGCCCGGGTGCGCGCCCAGCTCGACGCGCTCGGCGCGACGGGAACGCGCATCACCGTCACGAGCGACCTCGACGAGCACGCGATCGCCGCACTGGCTGCCTCCCCCGTCGACGCGTACGGCGTGGGCACCTCTGTGGTCACGGGCTCGGGCACTCCGACCGCCGGCATGGTCTACAAGCTCGTCGCGCGGCAGGGCGACGACGGCGCGTGGATCGGCGTGGCCAAGGCGTCGGCCGACAAGGCCTCGCGGGGCGGGCGCAAGGCCGCGTTCCGGCGGCTGCGCCAGGGCGTCGCCTCGGCGGAGGTCATCGCCGTGTCGGATGGCTTCGAGGCCGTCGCGCACGCGAGCGACGAGCGGGGCGACCGCCCCCTGCAGGTGCCGCTCGTCGTCGACGGGGTCATCGACGAGCGGTTCGAGGGCGCGCGAGGCGTGCTGGCCGCACGCGAGCACCACCGCGCCGCCCGCGCCGAGCTGCCCGCCCGCGCCTTCGGCCTCAGCCGCTCCGATCCTGCGCTGCCGACGGTCTACGTCGACGTCCAGTGAGCGCGGCGGCTCAGCTGCCGGTCAGGCTCTCGTAGATCTCTTTGCAGCGCGGGCACACCGGAAACTTCTCGGGGTCGCGGCCCGGCGTCCACTTCTTGCCGCACAGCGCCTTGACCGGCTTGCCGGTGAGCGCCGACTCGAGGATCTTGTCCTTCTTCACGTAGTGCGAGAAGCGCTCGTGATCGCCCGGCTCGACGTGCTCTTCGCGCAGCAGCTCCTCAAGCTCGCGGTCCAGCGTGGCGACTCCGCCGAGGTCGGGGCTGTCGAGAGGTGTGCTCATGCGTGACAGTGTACGTCGGATGCCGCAGCCGCCGGGCCGTCGGGCTCGAAGTCGGCGGGGTCGGCGCCCCGCCGCCGCGCCGGTCACGACGCCTCGGCGAACTCCATGATCTCGAGGCCGAGTCGCTCGAAGAGCGTGCCTCCGGCGACGACGCCGAGGGCGAGGGCGCCCAGGCCGATCGCGAGGCCGCCCCACAGGGCGAGGTGAGTGAAGCCCGGGTCGACGTCGATCGTCAGCCAGCCCCACCACAGGGCGGGCAGGCTCAGCACGATCGCTCCGATCAGCACGACGGCCGGGACGAGCACGCCGCGCGCGACGGTGGACTGCGGCTGCTGGAACGGACCGTCGCCGGGCCTCGCCGTCGGATACGGGGCAACGGCCGAGAAAACGCTCGAGAGCCCGAGCCCGGTGAGGTAGAGGCATCCGCTCGCCCCGAACAGCGCCGGCAGCAGCGCCCAGCTGCCGTTGTACGCGATGGCGATCGGGGCCGTGATCGCGATCAGCGGCACCGCGAGCAGGGTGATCGGCACGAGGCGGCCGAGCCGGTCGGCGATGCCGGAGGTGCCGCTTGCGATGTGCATCCAGATCGCCGTGGAGTCGTACGCGACGTCGTTGTGCGGGAGCCAGCCGAGGAACAGGGCCATCAGTGGCACCGGGACGAGGGCCACCACCGTGGCGGGAACACCCGCAACGAGCAGCGGCACCATGACGACGGCGCCCGCGATCGGGATGATCACGATGTTGACGAGGTAGCGACCGTCGCGCCACCAGTAGATCAGGCTGCGCGCCGCGACCGCGCCGAAGGGCGTGCCGGGTGCGACCCCGAACCAGCCCAGGCCCGATCGCGAGCGCCCGGCGTCGGGCCGCTCGATCGTCGTGAGCAGGCGGCGCACGAGCGCCCGCCAGCCGAACCAGAGCGCGGCAAGCGTCACCGCCGCCACGGCGGCGCTGACCCACACGCCGGCGCTCTGCGCGGCGACCTGCCCCGGGATCGCCCAGGCGGCGCCGAACGGCGTGAACGCGAGCCCGTCGACCGCACCCTGCAGCTCGGGCGGCACCCGACCGCCCCACTCGAGCGAGGCGAGGAACACGCCCACCGGCACCACCACGACGATGATCGCGATCACGAACAGCCCGAGCAGCTCGCGCGAGCGGCGCTGCCGCAGCACGAGCGCGCTGAGCGCCTCGCAGATCTTGGCGAGCAGCACGCTCGTGACGAGGCCCGCGAGCGCCGCGAGCGCGCCGAGCACGGGCGAGACGTCGTGGGCGGCCCAGGTGATCACGAAGGCGATGGCCGCCACGGCCAGCATCAGCGCCGGCACGGTGATGAACGCGGCGAGCGTCAGGGCGCGGGTCAGCGGACCGACGGGCAGCCCCAGCGGCGCGAAGCGGCGCGGATCGAGCGGGTCTTCGGTGCCGGCGGCGAGGGATGCCACGGCGAACGCGAGCGTGACGGCGCTGCCGGCGAGCACGATGACGGTCTGGGCCACATCGACCTCGGCCGATGCCAGGCTGAGCAGCGCCCATGCCGCGGCGACCACGGCGGCGAGCGCGACGATCCCCGCGAGGCCCTGCCACACCGCGTGTCGACGGCCGCCGCGGAACGCGCCGCGGTGCAGGGCGAGCCTCAGTCGGAGAACGTGTGCAACCACTCGAGGCCCTCCACGTCGCTGAGCCCGCCCGAGAGCTCCACGAAGCGCTCCTCGAGGGTGAGCTCGCCGCGCACCTCGTCGAGCGTGCCCTCGGCGAGCACCCGACCAGACACGATCACCGCGACGCGCGAGCACACCCGCTCGACGAGCTCCATGCCGTGGCTCGAGAGCACGACCGTGCCGCCGTGTGCGACGTACGTGCCGAGAATCTCGAGGATCACGGCCGAGGAGGTGGGGTCGACTGACTCGAACGGCTCGTCGAGCACGAGCAGTCGCGGCGAGTGGATCATCGCGCCCGCGAGCAGCAGCTTCTTCTTCATGCCCACCGAGAAGTCAGCGACCATCCGGTGCAGCGAATCGCTCAGGTCGAAGGCGCGGGCCAGATCCTCGGTGCGGGACTCAACCACCGCGGGCTTCATGCCCCGCAGCACGCCGAAGGAATACAGCAGCTGGCGGCCCGTCAGCCGGTCGAACGTGCGGAGCCGGTCGGGCAGGATCCCCATCAGCCGCTTCGCCTGCTCCGGCTCGGCGAGCGCATCGATCCCCCGCACCAGGACGGTGCCGGCGTCGGGCCGCAGCAGTCCCGCGATGATCGAGAGGGTGGTCGTCTTGCCCGCGCCGTTCGGGCCGACGATGCCGTAGAACGAACCAGCGGGCACCTCGAGATCGACCCCCGCGACCGCCTTCGTGTCGCCGAAGGCCTTGGCCACACCGCGCAGCGTGAGCGCCGCGGGGCGCTCGGGATCCGCCGCGGGCGTGGGCTCCGGCTCGGGTGCCGGCGCAGCTTCGACTTCGGGTTCGGGTTCGGGTTCGGGTTCGGGTTCGGGTTCGGGTTCGGCGTCAGCTTCAGGCTCGGACGTGGGCGCTGTCTCCGCTTCCACGGTCTCCGCTTCCACTGGCTCTGCCTCGACCGCCGCCGACGCGTCGCTCAGCGTTGCCGACGTCGTGTCGCCTGCTGACGGCGTTGCTGCCGCGTTCGACTGGGCAGCGCTGTCGTGCGCGGCATCGTGCGCGGCATCGTGCGCCGAGGTCGCGATGATCGGACTGCTGGTCGAGGGTTCGAGCGTCGCGTCCATCGCGTCCATCGCCTCCGCCGCTGTGACGCCCACCGCCTCCGCGCCGTCCGCACCCGCGCTTGCCGCCGCGGCGCGCTTGACCGCGGCGGCCTTCGACGTGGTGGTGCTCATGGCCTTGGGCTTGGCCGCCGCGCCCGTGACTGCCGTCCCCTTCGCGGCAGCGCGCTTCGCGGCAGCACTCTTCGCCGCAGTGGTCTTGGCGGCAGTGGACTTGGCGGCAGCACTCTTCGCGGCTGTGCTCTTCGCGGCTGTGCTCTTCGCGGCTGTGCTCTTCGCGGCTGTGCTCTTCGCGGCTGTGCTCTTGGCGTCGGCGCTCTTGGCGCCGGTGCTCTTCGCGGTCGGCCGCGGCGTGGCGGTCGCCGCCGTGGCAGCCGGCTTCGCGGACACCGCAGATGCGGACGCTCCCGAGGCCGCGGGCTTCGGACGCGCGGTCGACGCGCGGGGCGCCGGACGCTTGGCACCGGGCTTCGCCGGTGACGGCTTCGGCTTCGCGGGCGTGGGCTTCGGCTTGGCAGGCGCCGCAGCGCCCGGGTCGGCAGGACGGTGGGCCGAGGCATCCACGTTCACTGATCTCGGCTCGGAAGCCTTCGAATCGGCGTCTGGATCCTGTGGCACTGGTGGGGAGACAGGCACCGTTCTACGCTAGCAACGATCGGCAGTCCGGCCAGGGGGCGCGGCGAGGGGCCCGACACTCGGGGCCGATTTGCGTCGCAGGCCGTCACAGTGTCACGAATCGACAACAGAGCCGCAGAATACTGCGAGTTCTCAGGACGCATCGCTAGCCTGGTTCAGGCACAACGGGGTGTCCTGTCGTTGAACTGACAGTGAACAACTGCAACCGGTGGAAAACACCGACACCCAGGAAGCTCTGTATCTTGACTCTTCAAATCGTGATTCTCGCCGCCGGCATGGGCAGCCGACTCGGCCGCACCCTGCCCAAGCCGCTGACCGAGCTGCAGGACGGCCGGAGCATCATGCAGCAGCAGCACGACAACGTGCAGGCGGCATTCGGTCGCAGCGCCCGCATCACGACCGTCGTCGGCTACAAGGCCGAGACGATCGTCGAGGCGTTCCCGAACGCCGACTACGTCTACAACGAGCGCTACGACCAGACCAACACCTCGAAGAGCCTGCTGCGGGCACTGCTCGCGAGCGGCAGCGGCGGCGTGCTCTGGATGAACGGCGACGTCGTCTTCGACCCGCGCGTACTGGGCCGCGCGATCGAGTTCGTCGAGCGTGACGAGTCGTTCGTCACCGTCAACACGGCCTCGGTCAGCGACGAAGAGGTCAAGTACACGGTCACGGCGGAGGGCTTCATCGACGAGCTCTCGAAGACCGTCGTCGGCGGCATCGGCGAGGCCGTCGGCATCAACTACATCGCCTCGCGCGAGAAGGCCGCCTTCATCGCCCAGCTGCGCCGCGTCGGCGACCAGGACTACTTCGAGCGCGGCCTCGAGCTCGCGATCGCCGAGCACTCGCTGCGCATCGCGCCGCTCGACATCAGCGACCTGTACGCGGTGGAGGTCGACTTCGCCGAAGACCTCGAGCGCGCCAACACCTTCGTCTGACGCCGCGCGCGGCGCGGGGCATGCCTCTCGGCTCCCACTCAGCGGGCGCGCCTAGCATCACGAAAATGAGCAAGGTGCACAAGATCCACTCGCTCCCGGCGGACGCGCCGTGGCAGGGCGGGCTGCCGCCCATGGGCTCACCGGAGCACCCGCGAGTGATCCGCGGCATCGATCGCGTGCTGGCGATTCAGCGACCGGTCGTGGTCGCGCATCTGCGCAGCATCCGTCTCCGCCACCCGGACGCGAGCCCCGCCGAGATCATCCGCATGCTCGAGCGGCGCTACCTGACGGCGGTCACCACCGGCGGCGCCGCGGTGGGCGCGACGGCAGTGGTGCCCGGGATCGGCACCGGCGTGACCCTGGCCCTCTCGGGTGCCGAGACGATCGGATTCCTCGAATCGACGGCGCTGTTCGCGCAATCGATCGCCGAGGTGCACGGGATCGCCATCGAGAATCCCGATCGCGCCCGCGCGCTCGTGCTCACCCTGATGCTCGGCAAGGAGGGCACCGACCTGGTCGCGCAGCTCGCGGGGCAGGCCTTCGGCAAGGGTGCCACGCGTGACAAGTACTGGGGCACCCTCATCACCAAGACGCTCCCCCGAGCCGCGGTGGGCCCGCTGGTCGACCGGCTGAAGTCGGCGTTCATCCATCAGTTCGCGGTACGAGGCGGAGCCTCGGTGCTCGGCAAGGCCCTGCCGTTCGGCATCGGCGCCGCGATCGGCGGCACCGGCAACCACGTGCTCGGCCGCCGCGTGCTCACCGCCGCGCGGATCGCGTTCGACGTCGCGCCCGCGGCGCTGCCGCCGGAGCTGGAGCCGGCGCCCGGCTCGCGGCCCCTTGAGGCGCTCGCGGCGACGCGCCTGCGGCGCATCGGCGGCACCGTCGGCGGCGCGGCGCAGGCCGTGGGCGGCAGGGTCAGCGAGGCCGTCGGCGGCGTGAGCGGCAAGGTCGGCAGCGCGGTCAGCGGTGCTGTTCGCCGCGTCGCCCCGGCGCGCGAGCCCCGCGAAGGAGACTGACCGCATGGCAGTGTTCGGCGCACGCCCAGAAGAGCCCACCGAATGGGCCGGCCTGCCCGCCGAGCCCCTCGAGGAGGACGACTTCGCACTGCTGCCGCCCGGCACCGCGGCAGCCACCGCCGACGCCCTGTTCGGCATCGCCCCGAGCGAGTCGATCGCCATCTCGCTCAGCGCGATTCCGGCGGAGCCGGAAGACGCAGGCGCGTCAGACGACGCGCCGGCAGACGACGCGCGAGCGGGCGACGAGTAGCCGGGTGTGGCGCGCGGCGCGCCGCGTCACTCCTCCTCGTCGCTGAGCTCGGCCTCCTCCTCGACGGCGTCGGCCTCGCCGGCGGCGATGGCCGAGCCGTGCCAGAGGTCCCACTCCTCCATGAGCCGCTCGATCGCCCCGTGGAAGCGCGCGGTCGCCACCCCCGGCGTGGTGTCGCCGAAGTAGTGCCGCACCCAGTGCTCGAGGCGCGCCGTCGTCTCGGGGTCGCCCAGCAGTCGAACGCAGTACGCCGCGATGTTCCCCGCCTCCGCGGCGTCCAGCCACTCGCACGCCGAGAGGTATCCGTGGGTGTCGATCGCGGCCGCGGGGTCGAGCGGGCGAGTGATCATCAGCGCCTTGCCCGCGGCCAGGCGGTCGTAGACCATCGCCGAGATGTCGACGATCGCGACGTCGGCCGCCGAGAGCTGCCAGCCAAGCTCGGCGCCCTGGTCGAACACGTGCTGGGCCGCAGGGTCGGCGGCATTCGCCGCGGCCAGCGCCGCGATGATCCGCGCATTCGCGGCCCCATACGCCTTGTCGACGACGCCGCTGCGAGGGTGGGGACGGTAGATGACGCGATGCTTCCCGGTCGCCAGCAGCGCGCCGACGAGGGCCTCGCCGTGAGTGGCGATCGAGCCGTAGTGCGCCGAGGGCCGATCCCCCTCCCAGGTGGGGGCGTACAGCACGACCGTGCGCTCGTCCGGGGTGTACGGCAGCACCCCGGCGTAGTAGTCGGCCTGGGGCCGACCGATGGCGATCGCGCGCTTGTCGAAGTCGAAGTTCCACAGCGCCCGCCCCAGCCGCTCGCGCGCGGCGTCGCCCGCGATCAGCGAATAGTCATAGGCCTTGAACTGGTTCGTCGTCATGTACATCTTGTCGGACTCGCCGTGATTGATGAACGTGTGCCAGCGGTGCCCGTAGCGGAACATCTGGAAGTTTCGCGTGTTCTGGTTGACGTACAGCACCACGCGGATGTCCTGCGTGGCGATGAATCGCTCGACATTGCGCACGGTGGGCGCGTACGCGACCGGCAGGCCGCTCTCCTCCAGCAGGAGCTTCGCGCCGGTCGAGACCCGGCTGATCACGACGACCGGCCAGCGCTTCGCCAGATCGGCGAGCGGCTTGTACCACTGCCGCATCTGGTAGATGTTCACCGCGCCATCGGCGAAATACACGGCCACCTTGTAGCGGTCCGGCTCGAGCGGCGGGAGCGTCGCCAGCTGCGCCATCACCGCACCATGCGCGCGCCGCGAACGCAGCGCGCGGCGCAGCAGCCGGTACGCCTTCTTGCCGTCTGAGATCATGCCCACACCTTCCAGCCTACCGAGCGCCACACCGACGACACACAGCCGGCGCATGCCATGATCGACAGGTGCAAGACGATGACCGCGGCAGGGATGCTCCGCGCCCGAACCCCGCCGAGGGCGTGTCGTACGTCATGCCGGTGCTGAACGAGCGTCGCTACCTGCAGCGCGCCGTGGCGAGCGTGCTCGCGCAGCGATTCGACGGCCCCACCGAGGTGGTGCTGGCCCTCGGCCCCTCCACGGATGGCACGAACGAGCTCGCCCATCAGCTGGCCGCCGCAGACTCGCGCATCGTCCTCGTGCACAACCCGGCCGCCGACATCCCGGCCGGGCTCAATCTCGCGATCCGCGCCTCGAGCAAGCCGATCATCGTGCGGGTCGACGCGCATTCCGAGCTCGACCCCGACTACACCAGCCGAGCGCTCGCCGCGCTGCAGGCCAGCGGCGCGGCGAACGTCGGCGGCATCATGCATGCGCAGGGCCGCACCCCGTTCCAGCGCGCGGTCGCGCGCGCGTACAACTCGCCCTTCGGCCTCGGCGGCGGCGCCTACCACGGCGGCACCCGCGCCGGCGAGGCGGAGTCGGCCTACCTCGGCGTGATGCACCGCGCGGTGATCGAGGAGGTCGGCCTGTTCGACGAGTCGATCCGCCGGGGCGAGGACTGGGAGCTGAACCTGCGCATCCGCCGCGCGGGCTATCGCGTGTGGTTCGACCCGGCTCTCTCGGTCACCTACTGGCCGCGCGAGAGCTGGATGCGGCTCGCCCGCCAGTTCATCGCGACCGGCACCTGGCGCGGCGAGCTCATCCGCCGCTACGGCCGGAGCAATTCGCTGCGCTTCTTCGCCCCGCCGGCGCTGGTCGTGGTGACCGCCCTGAGCATCGTGCTGGCGATCCTTCAGCTGACCGGCGTCGTCGCCGGCTGGTGGTCGCTCGCCCTCTCGCTGCTGTACGTGCCGCTGCTTGCATATGCCGTGCTGCTGCTCGCGGTCGCGCTCGGCCGCGGGGGCGGCAGCGGCATCCGCGACAGGCTGTGGACGCTCGCGGTGCTCCCCACCATGCACCTCGCGTGGGGAGCCGGGCTGCTGATCGGGCTCACCCACGGCGCCGAAGAGACGGTCGACACCTCGCGCCTCGGCACTCGGAACACGCCCCTGCCCTAGCTGCCCCCGCCGCCGCAGACCGCCGGGAGGCGCCGCCGTCACGACGCGGAGTCGAGGAATCCGGCCCGCAGGATGCGTTCGACGACGCGGGCCGCCGCGTGGCCGTCGTCGCGCCCGTTGAACTTCGCCCGCCACGCGGCGTAGCGCGCGGCGTACCGCTCACGCACCGCGTCCTCGTCGCGCAGAGCCTCGAGGAGCTCGTCGCGCGTGCGGACCACCGGGCCGGGCGCGTGCGTCTCGAGGTCGAAGTAGAAGCCACGCAGCTCGCCGCGGTAGTGCTCGATATCGGGCACCAGGAAGTACATCGGCTTGCCGGTGGCGCTAAAGTCGAACATCACCGACGAGTAGTCGGTGACCAGGGCGTCGGCGGCCAGCAGCAGGCGCGTCGTGTCGGGAAACCCGGTGACGTCGATCACGCGCGTGCCGTCGGCGTCGCGACCCGGCTGCAGGGTGCGCGAGTGCCCGCGAACGAGCACCACGACATCGTCGCCGAGGTCGGTGGCGAGCTCGCGCGCACCGGCGAACTCGACCATCTCGGTGCGGTCATCACGCCACGTCGGCGCGTAGAGCACGACGCGCTGGCCCTCGTTGATGCCCAGCAGCGCGCGCGTCGCGGCGCGCTCGCCGGCGTCGTCGCGCACGAGCGCATCGTTTCGCGGGTAGCCCTCGACCCACAGCTGACGCGCCTTCAGCGCGAACGCGGGCATGAACGCGTACGCGCGGCGAAGAATGGATGCCGCGTACTCGTTCTGCGCGAGCAGCGCGTCCCAGCGGCGGCTCTCGCGCCACACGGCGACCGCGCGGCGCGGGTCGAAGCCGGGGCGGTGCAGCGCGAGGCGCTTCAGCGGCGTCCCGTGCCAGGTCTGCAGCACACGCTGGCCCTGCCGCCGGTGGTAGCGCCGGCGCAGCCAGTCGTTGACGACCAGCAGCCGAGCCACGCCCCGCGCCCGCCACCACTCCGGCCCGCCCTCGACGACGGCGATGGCACCCGGCGGCACCTGCACCGAGCGATCGGTCACGCTCCAGTAGCGGGTCACCTGCGGCGCCACGCGCGCCAGCTCGCGGTCGATCGCAAGCGGGTTGCACGAGGCGTTGCGCCCATAGAAGCTCTCGAAGAACACCGCGTTCTCGAGCTCACCGCTGCGCTGCACGTACCGGCGCTCGAGCGCGTCCTGCGCCTCACCCGAGTCGTAGACCGGGTTCACGGGAGGGCTGATGCGCAGCACGCCGGACGCATCGAGCGCGACGCGAAGGCCGCGCAGCAGCGTGAGCGCGAGCGCCGGGGTCGACACGGGAACGTCGCCGGCGGCGTCGAGCTGATAGCTGCCGGAGGGCAGCGGCAGCACGGGCCCGCCCCACCGCGCCGCCGCGAGCGCGATGTCGGCCGACCAGCCCCGCCCATCGGCGACGGGCACCGCGGTCACGCTCACGCGCGCGCCGTGCAGCCGGAGCGAGGCGGGCGGAGGTCCGTCGCCGCGTAGGCGCAGCACCTCGTCGCACACACCGTCAGCCGACGCGTCGCGAAACTCAGCCGTCGACACCCGCAGCGGTGCGCCGGTCACATCGCCCTCGTGTGGGTGTCGCTCCCACGCCCGGCGGCCCGCTCGGCGTCCTCGGCGGCGAGGGCGGCGGCCACCGTGTCGTAGACCCGCTCCGTGTTGCGGCCGTCGCGGTACGCATGCACGCGGGCGCTCAGCGCCTTCGAGCGCTCGGTGCGCTCGCGCCGCGTCACGTCATCGGCGAGGATCGCCGCGAGCTGCGCGATCGCCTCGTCCCAATCGGTGGCGTAGTCGTCGCCGGCGATGTCTTCGTAGCTGCCGTAGAAGCCGCGGCGCGCGCCGTACCGCGACACGTCGGGCGCGAGGTAGACGACGGGAGTCTCGTTCAGGCCCACATCGAAGGCCAGCGACGAATAGTCGGTCACGAGCACGTCGATCCCCGGCAGCGCGGGGGTGATGTCGTGGATGAGCCCTGAGCTGAGGTTTCGCACGCGGCCGGCGGCACCCTCGGTGCGGGGCGCGTACTCGCGCCCGCTCATGGGATGCGCGCGCACCAGGATCACCGCGTCGTAGTCGCGCAGCATCTCGAGAATGCGGGCCCACTGCGCCGGGCTCGGCGCCGCGGGGTCTGGGTCGCCGTCGCGCCAGGTGGGCGCGTACAGCACGAAGCGCGGGCTGTCGCTCGGCAGCGGCCCGATGCGCGCGGCGATCAAGGCGCGGCCGTGTGCGTGCCGCTCCTGTGCACTGCCGCGCGAGAGCGCGTCGACGCGAGGCTCCCCCGTGACGACGACGCGCCCCTCGGGCAGGCCGAACGCCGAGCGCAGTCGCTCCTGCGCCAGGGTGGACGCCGCGGAGAGCACCGAGATCCGGCTGGCCGCCCTGCGGTACATCGTGCTGATGAGCCGGTGCAGCGACTTCACCCGCGGCAGCAGCGCCACCCGCATCGTCTCGGGCGAGTCGAGGCCGAGCCGCTTCAGCGGGATGCCGTGCCACAGCTGCACGACCATCGCGCCTGTGATCGCGTAGCGCGAGACGTCGCCGAAGCCGTGCGTGAGCACGATCACCCGGGCGCGCGCGGTGCGCCAGAAGCCCCGCAGCGAGCGGGCGCGAACCGTGGGAATGCCCCGGGCCGCGGCGACGCGCGCCTGCTGGGCCGTCGTCACCGCCCACCACATCGGGGCGTCGCTGTGCGCACGGGCATACTCATACAGCTCGAGCGCGCCATCGCCGATTCCGGCACCGCATCCGAAGACCCACTCGTTCCGGGTCCGCGGGATCACCATCGTGGCAAGGCGGCCCACTCCGTAGAGCGGCAGGCTCAGCAGCTTCGCCATGTTGCCCGCACCGAATGAGAATGATGCCACGCCGCGAGCCTATCAGCGCAGAAGAACCGCTCCCCTGCACCCCGGCGCCGTGCCGCGCCGGATCGGGCACGAAAGCGCAGCCCCGGCTGCCGAGGCATCCGGGGCTGCGGTCCGCGCCGTGCGGCGCGTGTCAGAGCGTGCCGAGGGTGACCTCGACGGTGTGCGTGGCGCCGCCTCGCACGTAGCTCAGCTCGGCGGTGCTGCCGCCGGCCGCCGCGCGAACCTGCGCGGTCAGATCGACCGCGCTCGTGATGGGCGCGCCGTTGAACTCGGTCACGACGTCGCCGGGCGCGAGCCCCGCCTTCGCCGCGGCCCCGTCCGGGGTGACGTCGTTGATCAGCGCGCCCGCGAGGGTCGCGTCGGCCTCCGAGCTCGCGGCCCGCACGGTCGCGCCGAGCAGGCCGTGCGTCGCCGCACCCGACTCGATGATCTCGGCCGACACGCGCTCCGCCACGTTCGACGGAATCGCGAAGCCGACGCCAATGCTGCCGGCCTGGCCGCTGCCGGTGCCGCTCGCCGTGGCGATGGCGACGTTGATGCCGATGAGCTGGCCCTTGCCGTTGACGAGCGCGCCGCCCGAGTTGCCCGGGTTGATCGCCGCATCGGTCTGGATCACGGCGATGCTGATCGTGTCGCTGCCGGCCCGCGGCGTCTGGCCGGGGAGGTCGAAGAACCACGGCGTGTCGGGCTGCGGGGTGCTGTCGCCCTGGCCGCCGTCACCGGGCGTCTGGCTGGGTGCGGGGCTGGGGGTGCGGCGCTGGTCGCTCGAGGCGCCGGTGTCGGGGGCAGCCGAGGAGGCGATCTCGATGCTCCGGTTGAGCGCGCTGACGATGCCGTCCGTGACGGTGCTCGAGAGGCCGAGGGGCGCGCCCACCGCGACCGCACGGTCGCCGACGTTCAGCTTGCTCGAGTTCGCGAACTCGATCGGGGTGAGGCCGGAGGCATCCACGAGCTTGACGACGGCGAGGTCGTACAGCGGATCGGTGCCGACCACCTTGGCCGTGTAGATGCGGCCGTCGGAGGTCGTCGCGCGGATCGTGGGCTGCCCCTCGGCGCCGTCGAGCGTGACGACGTGGGTGTTGGTGAGCACGTAGCCGTCCGAGCTGAGGATCACACCCGAGCCGCTGCCGGCCTGGCTGCGGCCGGACACGTCGAGCGTGACGACGCTGGGCACGACCTTCGCGGCGATCTCGGTGGCGAGCGTGGCGGTCTCGGGGTTGTTCACGATCGCGGTGACGGGGCCGCTCGCGCGCTCCTGACCGCCGCCGTTCATCGAGGTCCACAGCGCCGCGCCGCCGACGCCCGCGCCGCCGCCGACGAGCGCGGCCGCGACGAGGATGCCCGCGACCTTCGCGCCCATGCCCGCAGGCTTGCTCGCGGCGGGGGCGCCGGGCACGGTGGCGGCCGCGGCGTGAGGCTGACCCGCCGGGCCGAATGCGCCGCCCGGTGCCGCGGGCTGACCGACCGGGGCGCCCGCGTATCCGGCGCCGGCGTACGGGTGCTGGCCGGGGCGCGGCATCCCGGGCTGCGGGACGCCCTGCTGGGGCAGGACGCCCTGCTGGGGCAGGACGCCCTGCTGGGGGTGGTGCAGACCGGGCTGCGGTGCAGAGCCGGCGGGCGCGGCAGCGCCGGGCTGGGGGTATGCGGGGGTGCCGTAGACGTAGCCCTGCGCGACATCCGGCGTCTGTGCGGGCGGGATCACCGCGGTCGGGATCGCGTCCTGCGCGTCGGGGGCCGCGGGCGCGGCGGGCTCGGGGGTCGGAGTGGGCTGGGCCGCGGCATCCTGTGTCGCTTCTGCGCCCGCGCCCTGCTCTGGCGTCGCTTCGGGGGTCTGGCCCTGTGTGTCGCTCATGGTGTGCTCCTTCCAAGCTTCTTCAGATTGGCGGATGAGTCTGTGTGTTTCTTATGTCGACGCTGAAAGCGCGCTATCGGTCGGCGATGAAGCGTTCGGGAGCGCCGCGGGAACCGCGCTCCCCCGCTCGGCGACCGAGAATCGGCGCAGCTCCAGCGCCGGATTCACGCGGCGCACCCGCTCGAGCTCGGCGAGCCGCAGCCGCGCCAGCGCCACGTCGCTCGCGGTGCCGATGGTGGCGATCGCGACGCCCTCGTGGTCGACGATCACGCTGTGGCCGACGCCGATGGGCGGCGGGTGGTCGGCCGCTGCGACGTACATCGTGTTCTCGATCGCGCGGGCCGCGATGAGTGTCAGCCAGTGGTGCTCCTTGAGCGGACCGCGCACCCACTCGGCGGGCACGAGGGCGACGTGCGCCCCGGCATCGGCGAGGCGGCGCGACACCTCGGGAAAGCGCAGGTCGTAGCAGGTCTGCAGCCCGAAGCGGATGCCGCCCACCTCGAAGGTCTCGGGCGCCGCGATCTCGCCCGGCTCGACCCACTCGGATTCGCGCTGCCCGAAGGCGTCGTACAGATGGAGCTTGCGGGCGCTCGCGAGCAGCCCCGCGCCCGAGACGGCGATCGCGGTGTTGCGCGCCTTGCGCGAATCGCCCGCCGACTCGAGCATGCCCGCGACGATCACGATGCGGTGCGCCGCGGCGAGCGCGGTCAGCGCCGTGGCGAACGGCCCCGGGTCCGCGGCGCGCAGCGCCTCGGCGTTGGCCGCGAGCGAGGCGTCGAGCGGCGAGACGAAGTAGCTCGCGTACTCGGGAAACACGATGACGTCGGCGCCACGGGCCGCGGCATCCGTCGTCATCTCGCCGATGCGCGCGAGATTCGCCGCGCGATCGCTCGTCGGGGCGAGCTGCGCGATGGCGACGACGACCGAGGCCGGGGGCGGGATGCTGTGCGATTCGGTCACGCTGCATCCTCCCGCGATCCCCGACGCTCGCCGTCGCGGCGCGCGACGATCGGCACGACCAGCCACGCGATCACGATCAGCACCCCCAGCGCGCCGCCCGCGAGCCAGGCGGCGGAGGCGCTCACGACGACGTCGAACACGAAGGCCACCACCCCGATCAGCAGCAGCGACACGGTCGCGAGGGCCGTGATCAGCACGATGTGCCCGAACTCGACCAGCTGCGCCTTGGCATGGTGCCGGAACAGGAAGCGGTGCAGGCTCACCGGGGCGAGCGCCAGGACCGCGCTCATCCCCGAGAGCACCACCAGCACCAGGTACATCGCGCGCTGGCCCTCGCTCAGCTCGGGGAAGCCGCTCTGAAAGGCGATCGCGAGCAGGAACCCGGTGAGAATCTGCGTGCCGGTCTGCAGCACGCGCAGCTCCTGGAGCAGCTCGCCCCAATTGCGGTCGTATCGCTCGTCCGGCGTCTCGGCGCGGCCGCCGCTGCCCGGCCACGCCGATGCCCGTCCGGACTCGTCAGCCATGCCAGTCATCCTCGCCGCGCGCGGCATCCCCCGCAATGGGGCCCGTCTCGCGGGTGCCGCGGCCGACCGCTCGCCGCCGATTCGCCACCTGCGCGTTCTGGTGGTAGTGTTGTCTCTTGTGACGCGGGGTGGAGCAGCTCGGTAGCTCGCTGGGCTCATAACCCAGAGGTCGTAGGTTCAAATCCTGCCCCCGCAACAAAGAAAAGGCCCCTGATCTGGTGTTTTACATCAGATCAGGGGCCTTTGCCTTACCCTCCGAGATCGAAGCTAAGCTCCAAACTAAGCGCAACCTTCCCCGCCGGGAAGCCATGGGCAAGACTGCCCGAGCGCAGAAAAATGCCCTCCCGCGGCAGCAGCGGGAGGGCATCTTCGACTCGAACGACTAGGAGCCGATCCTTCGGTCCAGGTGTCCCAGATGGCGTTGCCCAGCGCGGCCCTCATCGTGTACTTGGAGCGACCCGTCCAGCATGACGTCGCTGCGGCAACGGCTGACATCGCCTTGTCCGCCGATGCGAAAGTCTTCGTCTCGCCCACCTTCTTGCCCGCAGCGTCCAGCTTGGTGAGCTGGTACGTCTCCTCGGCCTTGGCAGGGAGGTAGTAGTTGTCGAACGCGGCGCGATCCTCTGCACTGAGGGCCTCGTACGCCTTCTCTGGGTCCGCCGACGAGTTCAGCTTGCTGAACACCTCGGCGGCGCTGCTGGGCTGGAACATTGTGGTCGTGCTGGCGCTCTCTGCCGCGGCCGGCTACGCATCCTGGCACCTCTTGGAGACGCACGCGATCGCCTTGGGCGGCCGGATCTCGGCGCAGCTGCAGGGCCGGCACCCTGTTCGCCGAGCGATCGACGTGCCACGATGACCGCATGAGCATCGCGACCTCGGCTGACGGCACCGCGCTCTCGTTCACCGCAACCGGCGACGGGCGCACCGTCGTGATCGTGAACGGCGCGCTCTCGACGGCGGCCGACGCGGCGCCGCTGGCCGAGGCACTCGTCGCGGCCGGGCTGCGCGCCGTCACCTGGGATCGCCGCGCGCGCGGCGCGAGCGGCGATCGCGCCGGCTCCACGCCGGACGACGAGATCGCCGACCTCGGGGCCGTCATCGCCGCGGCCGGCGGCGCCGACGCCGTGCTGGGCCACTCCTCGGGTGCGGTGCTCGCGCTGGCTGCGGCATCCCGCGGCGTGCCGACCGGCGCGCTGTTCCTGTCAGAGCCGCCGATCGACTTCGACGGCACCGGATTCGGCCCGGAGCTCGCCGAGCGGTTGCAGGGGCTCGTCGACGCCGGCCAGCCGGTCGAGGCCATCGCGAGCTTCCAGCTCGACGCCATCGGCATCCCCGCCGCCATGGTCGCGGCGGCGCGCGAGCAGGGACAGCTTGCCGCGCTCGCCCCGCTCGCGCAGTCGACGGTGTACGACACCCTCCTCACCCTGCGGATGCGGCGGCCGTCGGCCGAGATGCTCGACGTGCCGGTGCCGGTCACCGTGCTGCGCGGGGCCCAGACGTTCCCGTTTCTCATCGACTCCTCGGATCGCCTGGCCGGCGCGCTCCCGGGTGCGCGGCTCGTCATCGTGCCCGAGTCGGTCATGCACCGCCCCGACCCGACGGCGACGGCGCGCGTGGTCGCGGCGGGCCTCCAGGCTCGCTGAGTATCGTGAGAGCGGGATGCCGCGACACCCGCGGCATCCTTGCCCGCAGCTTCACACCCAGCCCGAGGAGCACCGAATGTCGACCGTCGCCGAACTGACCGCCGAGCTTGCGGCGCTCGAGAATCCCAAGGCGCGCGCGATCAACGAGCGTCACGGCGATGACCACGGCGTCAACCTCGCGGCGCTGCGCGCGATCGCGAAGCGCCTGAAGACACAGCACGAGCTTGCGGTCGAGCTGTGGGCCACCGGCGACACGGCGACGCGACTGCTCGCGCTGCTGGTGTGCCGGCCCAAGGAATTCAGCGCCGACGAGCTCGACGCCATGCTGCGCGAGGCGCGCGCACCCAAGGTGATCGACTGGCTCGTGAACTATGTCGTGAAGAAGGGGCCGCACGCCGAGGCGCTGCGGCTGCGCTGGAGCGCCGACGCCGAGCCCACGGTCGCCGCGGCCGGATGGGCGCTCACGGCCGACCGGGTCGTGAAGCGCCCAGACGGTCTCGACCTGGACGGCCTGCTCGACACCATCGAGGGCGAGATGCAGCAGGCCCCCGATCGACTCCAGTGGGAGATGAACACGACCCTCGCACAGATCGGCATCACCCAGCCCGGACTGCGCGCGCGGGCGCTGCACATCGGCGAGAAGCTCGGCGTGCTCAAGGACTATCCCACTCCCCCGAACTGCACCTCGCCGTACGCGCCGATCTGGATAGGCGAGATCGTGCGGCGGCAGGAGGCGAAGCAGAAGTAGGCCGGGCGGCGCAACCGCAGCCATGCAGCCGCACCCGGCGGCCGCACCAGGCGGGCAGCCCCACCGCGAACGCGCGAGGCGCGGGACACACACCGTGGCTCCCGCGCCTCTCGCGTTGTCGCGCCTCGGCTACTCGCCGTTCAGCGCCAGCAGCTTCTCGACCGCCTTCGTGAGTCGGGCGTCCGCCTCGCCGAAGGCGGCGAAGTCGCCGGCCTTCAGTGCGGCGTCACGGTCGGCCATCGCCACGCGCGCCTCCTCGAGGGCGACCGACATCGCGTCGCCCGAGACGGGCGGGCCGGGCGAGGGCTGGGGCGCCGGCGTCTCGCCGGGCTCGGTGGGCGGCGCGACCGGGCTGACCCCGCCGTCGCCGGCGCTCGCCCCGGAGTCGCCGCCGAACAGCGAGTCGAGCGCCTCGTCGAGCGTGTCTTCGAAGGCGATCTTCTCGCCGAATGCGACCAGCACCTTGCGCAGCGCCGGGAACGAGGTCTCGCCCGAGGACTGCACGAACACGGGCTGCACGTAGAGCAGGCCGCCGCCGACCGGCAGGGTCAGCAGGTTGCCGTTGAGCACCTGCGTCTGGCCCTGCTTCAGCAGGTTGATCTGCGACGAGACATTCTGGTCAGAGTTGAACGTGTTCTGCACCTGACCGGGACCGGGCACGGTGGGGTCGGCGTCCAGCGCCAGCATGCGCAGCTTGCCGTAGTCCTCGCTCTTCACGCCGGCAGTGCTGCCTGCGTTGGAGTCGACGGCCAGGTAGCCGGTCAGCACGTTTCGCGTTTCGGTGCCGCTCGCGGCAGGGATGAACGAGCTGAACATCGAGAACGTCGGCGTCTCCTGGCCCGGCATCTGCATGGTCAGGTAGTACGGCGGCTGCAGCTCGGTCTTGATCTGCGGGTCCGGCGGCGTCACCCAGCGGTTGTCGCTCTGGTAGAACGACTGCGCGTCGGTGACGTGGTACTCGCCGAGGATCGAGCGCTGCACCTTGAACAGGTCGGTCGGGTAGCGCACGTGGCTCATGAGGTCTGCCGACATCTCGCTGATCGGCTCGAGCGTGGTCGGATAGACCTTCTGCCAGGCCTCGAGCACCGGGTCGTTCTCATCCCACGCGTACAGCGTGACCGAGCCGTCGTACGCGTCGACGGTGGCCTTCACCGAGTTGCGGATGTAGTTGATGTTGTCGACCGCGATGCGGGGGGTGACGTTCGTCGAGTCGGCGATCGCGCGCTGGAGGCTGACGGTGTTCGAGTACGGGTACGACGCCGAGGTGGTGTATCCGTCGACGATCCACACGATGCGGCCGTCGACGACGCTCGGGTACGGGTCGTTGTCGAGCGTGAGGTAGGGCGCCGCCTTCTGCACGCGCAGCTTCGGGTCGCGGTCGTAGAGAATCTGCGACTCGTCGTTGACGTACTCGGAGAGCAGGATGTCGGTCGACTGGAACTTCAGCGAATACAGCAGCCGCGGGAACATGCTGCCGATGCGCGGGCCGCCGTCGCCGTCGAAGGTGGTCTTCGTCTCGCTCGACCCCTCCTCGCCGCGCGGGTAGTCCATCTCGAGCGGCGTCGAGCCCTCGGGCGCGCCGACGATGGAGTACAGCGGCGAGTTCTCGCCGAAGTACACACGCGGCTCGAACTTGCCAGTGTCGCTCAGCGTGCCGCTCGTGGGGATGTTGCCCTCGAGGTACAGCGGGTAGCCGTCGCTCGAGCGCTGGTTGCCGTATGCGGCCACGAGGCCGTAGCCGTGCGTGTAGACGACGGCGGTGTTCTGCCAGGTGGCCGAGCTCAGGCCGCGCTGGTTCAGCTCGCGGACCGAGACGAGGGTGTCCTGCACCTCGCCGTCGAGCTCGTAGCGATCGACGTCGAGGGTGTCTGCGAACGCGTAGTACGGGCGCACCTGCTGCTGCTGGCGCACCGTGGGCGGGATGATCGCCGGGTCCATGATGCGGATGTTGGCGGTGGTCTCGGCGTCGTTGCGCAGGGTGCCCGCGTTGGTGTCGACGACCGGCGTGAACGGCTCCTTCGTCATCTCGGCCACGCCGTATGCCTCGCGCGTCGCGTCGATGTTGCGCTGGATGTACTGCTGCTCGTAGGCGAACTCGTTCGGGCGCACCTGGAAGGTCTGCACGATGTAGGGGTAGCCGACGCCGACCACGACCGCCGAGATGACGAGCAGCGCCGTGCCGATGAGCGGGAAGCGCCAGCGGCCGATGACGGCGGTGACGAAGAACAGGATGGCGACGATCGCGGCGATGGCGGCGAGGATCGCCTGGCCCGGAATCACGGCGTTCGCGCCGGTGTACGTGGCGCCGGTCATGCTCTCGCCGGTCTGCACCAGGGTCAGGTAGCGGTCGAGCCACAGGCTCACCGCCTGCACGACGAGGTAGAGGCCGGCGATGATCGCGAGCTGGATCCGGGCCGACTTCGAGATGCGCAGCTCGCGCTGACCGGCGCGCACTGCGCCGTAGAGGTATGCGACGACCGCCGTCACCAGCAGGCAGACGATCAGCACCGCCGAGGCGAAGCCGAGTGCCGAGCTGTAGAACGGCAGGGCGAACATGTAGAACCCGGTGTCGAGCCCGAACTGGGGGTCGACCACGTCGGTCGAGACGCCGTTGAACCACAGCCACGTCGTCTCCCACGTCGAGGAGGCCGCGAAGCCGGCGAAGAAGCCGAAGAACACCGGGATGCCCCACATCGCGAGGCGACGCAGCGGCTCGATCGCCTCCTGGTAGCGGCCCAGCTGCGAGCTGAGGCGCGCGTAGACGGGCCGCGTGCGGTAGGCCAGCTGGATCGACAGCCACACCGGCAGCGCCATCGCGACGAACCCGACCAGGAACATCACGATGCGCGCGATCCACTGCGTGAGCAGCACCTCCTCGAACCCGAGCTGGTCGAACCAGAGGAAGTCGGTGAGCAGGTTGGCCGCGAAGAAGAACGCAACGAGGAGCGCCGCGAGAATCCCGAGCGAGATGGCCAGAACCTTTCGGGTGCGAGATTCAGGCTGCGGCCGGGGCGGTGTCGTCGTCGTGGTCACTCGACCATCTTAGGCGGGCGCTGTCTGTGGATAGCCTCAGCGTTCGGCCGCGCGCCCGCGCGCTCTGCTCAGCGTGCGAGCACGGTCTCGCAGCTCGCGAGCGCGTCGATGTCGCCCTCGCCGCGCAGCGCCGCCAGCGCCTCGAGCGAGGCGTCGAGATTGTCGACGGCGATCACCCGCAGGCCATCGGGCACGTGGCCGACCACCTCGGCGCAGTTCGTGACCGGCGCGAGGAAGAACTCGGCGCCCGCGTCGCGCGCGCCGAACAGCTTCTGTCGGATGCCGCCGATCGGCCCGATCGTGCCGTCGGCGCGGATCGTTCCCGTGCCCGCGACCTGCTCGCCCCCGTTGAGCTCGCCCGGGGTCAGCATGTCGATGATGCCGAGCGCGAACATCTGACCGGCGCTCGGTCCGCCGACGTTGTCGAGCTGAATGGTGACGTCGATCGGGAAGTCGTAGTCGTGCGTGATCCCCACGCCCAGGCGCCAGCTGCCCTCCGGCGAGGCCGCGTCGACGACCCAGGTCGGGGTCACCTCGACCTCGTGCTGCACGCCGCCGCGATCGACGACGAGGCGCAGCGGCGCGCCCGCACCCTCCTGGATGCGCTCGCGCAGGCGATCGTTGGAGTCGATCGCCTCGCCGTCGACCTCGCGGATCACGTCATCCACCTCGAGACGACCGGCCGAGGGTGAGGCATCCGCGATGCTCACCACGCGCACCTGCGTGCCGATGTCGTAGCCGAGGGCCAGCAGCGCCGCGGCGATGCCCTCCTGCTGCGAGTTGATCATGTCGACCGCGTTGGCCTCCTCGCGCTCCTCGAGCGTCTGCTCGGGCGGGAACACGGCGTCCACCGGCACGATCGCCCGCGACGGGTCGAACCACGAGAGCACCAGCTCGAACCAGTTCGGCATGTGCTCGCGGTTGCCGCGCACCTGCACCGTGGTCAGGTCGAGCGTGCCCGCCGTGGGGAAGGTCTCGGCGCCGGCCACCGTGATCAGGGGAAGCTCCCCGCCGTCTTTGGTGGGCACCGTGCCGAGCGTGTCGTACACCGGGCCGGGCTGCTGGATGACGGAGCCCGACGGCAGGAACGACATGGCCAGCAGCGCCAGCAGCGCGATGACGATCGCGGTGCTGCCGAGTCGCATGCCCCGCCGGCGCCGCGCTGGGGGCCGCGCCGGGCCCGGGTTCGGAAACAGTGGGGCGTCGCTGCCGTTGTCGAGAAGCGCCACGACGCCGCCTTTCAGTTCATCGAATCGGTGTGTCGGCCCGCCCTGCGCGGTCGCCGTTCGCAATCGGCTTAAGGCGCGGGACCGTCTGGCAGCAATCCTGCAGGCCGCTGCCATTAGCGTAGAGGGCACGAGCGGCAAGACCCTGGGAGGCGGCTGACGTGAACGACGACGACAAGAGTCCTGAGGAACGAATCCAGGAGCTCCTGCGGCAGCTCTTGAGTGGGGATGCCGGCGCCCTGGCCGGCCTCCAGGGCATCCCTGGCATCGACCCGGAGCAGCTCGCGGCGCTCTCGGGCATGAACATCGACCCCGCGATGCTGGGCGAGCTCATGCAGCAGCTGCAGCGTGCCTTCTCCTCGAGCGGCGAGGGCTTCTCATGGGAGCTCACCAAGACGCAGGCGCTGCGCATCGCCTCCGAGGGCGGGCTGAGCGTGAGCGACGAGCAGCGCGCCGAGCTCGACGCCGCGCTCAACGTCGCGGGGCTCTGGCTCGGCGAGGCCACGACCATCTCGGAGCTCGCGAGCGACCCGATCGTCGCGAGCCGCGCCGAGTGGGTCGAGGCGACGCTGCCCGTGTGGGCGGAGGTCGCCGAGCCGGTCGCGACGAGCATCGCCGACGCGCTCACCGCCTCGCTCCAGGAGCAGCTGCCCGAAGAGATGCAGGGCATGGCGCAGGGCGCCGGGCGCATGATGCGCGGCCTCGGCGGCTCGCTCTTCGCGACGCAGCTCGGCTTCGTCGTCGGCCAGCTCTCGCGCGAGGTCGTCTCGGGCGGCGATGTCGGCATCCCGCTGATGCCGACCGGGACCGCGGCGGTGCTCCCCCAGAACCTCGCCGACTTCGGCGCCGGGCTCGAGATCCCGGTCGACCAGATCGCCCTGTTCATCGCGGCGCGCGAGCTCGCCCACGCGCGCCTCTTCCGGCACGCGAAGTGGCTCCGGCTGCACGTGATCTCGTCGATCACCGAGTTCGCTCGCGGCATCCAGATCGACACCGACGCCCTCGAGGACCTCGCCAGCCGCTTCGATCCCTCGCAGCCCGAGGAGCTGCGCGCCGCGCTCGAGAGCGGCGCCCTGCTGCCCAGCCGCACCGAGGCGCAGGAGGCGACGCTCGCGCGCCTCGAGAGCATGCTCGCGACGATCGAGGGCTGGGTCGACGTGGTGACCGCCGACGCGACCGCGCGCCTGCCGAAGTCGGACGCGATCGCCGAGGTCGTGCGCCGGCGCCGCGCCGCGGGCGGACCGGCCGAGCAGGCCTTCTCGTCGCTCGTCGGCCTCCAGCTGCGCCCCCGGCGCCTGCGTGAGGCCGCGGCGATGTGGCGCGCGATCACGGACGCCGTGGGCGTCGAGGCGCGCGACACGCTCTGGGACTACCCGGACCTGATGCCGAGCTCGGAAGACATCGACGACCCGAGCCGCATCATCGCGAGCCTGGAGGCGCGGCTTCGTGGCGACGCGCCCGTCGCCGATGAGATCGACGACGCGATCGCGCGCCTCCTGGCGGGCGAGGATGAGCGCCCGCGCGAGGGCGACGGCGGCGTCGAGGAGCCCGGCGCTGGTGCGGACGACACCGGCGACGGTGGCCCCGACGGGCCCCACCCCGAGCCGACCGTGTAGCGCGCGGCGGGCGCGCCCACTCGTCGTCCACAGGCGCACGCGCGCCTCCGCCCGGGGGCACTGGCTGTGGATAGCCGACCGCGCCCGACCGGCGGGCCGCAGACTCGCTGCATGACGATCATCCTCCGCCTCGATCCCGCGTTGCCCGCGCTCTGGCGTTCGGCCGATGCCCTGCAGCTCGGGGTGCACGCGGCGGCGGTGCTTTCCCCGGTCGAGCCATGGCAGCTGCGGCTGCTCCACGAGCTCGCCGCGGGCATGCCCGAATCCGCGCTGATGGTGTGGGCCGGCATCCTCGGCGTCGACCCGGCGCGCGTTCGCGAGCTGCTCGCGCGCCTCGCCCCCGCGCTGCTGCGCATCGACCCTGACCAGTCGCGCCCTCCCGCGCGCATCGTGCTGCACTCGGCTCGGCCGACCGAAGACGCGCGCCTGCTGGCGGCGCTGCGCGGCGTGTGCGTCGACGCCGGGATCGAGGTGGTCGAGCTCCCCGCCAGGGCGCGAGCCGCGGCATCCGCCGCGCCCGCGCCCGACCCGACGACGTTCGACGCCGAGCTGGCGGTCACGGTCGCGCATCACCTCGTCGACCCGCGCATCAGCGCGGGCCTGCTGTCGGCCGACGTCGCGCAGCTGCCCGTGGTCGTGACGACGAGCGGGGTGCGTGTGGGGCCGCTCATCGTGCCCGGCCGCACCGGATGCCTGCACTGCGCCGAGCTGCACCGGGCGGAGCTCGACCCGGCGTGGCCGGTCCTCGCGACCCAGCTGCTCGAGCGCACGGCTCCCGAGCCGAGCGCGCTGGTGGCGATCGAGGCGGCGACGCTCGTCGCCCGGTTCGTGCACGACGCCACCGGGCCGCGGGGCGATGCCCGGGCGTGGGGGCGTTCGGTCAGCGTCCGCGCGCAGGACGCTCGGCGCGAATGGCGGAGCCATCGCCCGCATCCGTCGTGCGGATGCCGATCTCTCGAAGAAAGCGGGAGCCCTCACGAGGCCCGCGCCCGCCAAAGCGCGAGAACGACAGCGAGAGCGTTGCGCGTGCCCGCGTGATGCCCACGTAGGCCAGCCGGCGCTCCTCGTCGATCTGCGCGGGCGCGCCGGCGTACGAGATCGGCAGCTGTCCCTCGGTGAGCCCGACCATGTGCACGTGGGCCCACTCGAGGCCCTTGGCGGCGTGCAGCGTGGAGAGCGTGACCGTGTGGCGGGTGGGCTCGTGGTGGTCGCGCTGCCGCGCCTGCAGCTCGTCGGTGAACGCCCGGAGGGTGGTGCCCGCGGGGGCGTCCTGCGCGAGGCGCAGCAGCGCGGCACGCGCCTCCCACGAGTCGCGGAGCGCGCCCCCGGCGGCGGGCGGCTCGTCGCTCATGCCCAGCGAGCGCAGCACGTCTCGCACATCGCGCACGAGGTCGCCCTGCGAGGGCGCGACGGCGGCGCCGCGCAGCGCCATGACCGCCTGGCGCACCTCCGGAATGTCGAAGAACCGCTTGCCGCCGAGCACCGTGCTCGGCACCCCGAGCGCCGCGAGCGCCGCGTCGAGCTCGAGCGACTGCGCGTGCGCGCGGTAGAGCACAGCGATGTCTTGCGGACGCACCCCGGCACGAATCTGCTGCTGGATGCGCCCCGCCACCCCCGCGGCCTCGGCAGCGTCGCTCGGGTAGGCCATGACGACGGTCTCGGGCTGCGCGCCGGCGCCCGCCCCGGCTTCAGGGGTCTCGGGCGCCGCGGGCGTGAGCTCCAGCGCGCCGGCGCGGCCGCGCATCAGCGCGTTCGCGGTGGCGAGCACCGCCGCCGTGGAGCGATAGTTGCGCTCCAGGCGCACCAGCCTGGTGTTCGGGTGGGTCGCGGCGAAGTCGAGCAGGTAGCGCGAATCGGCGCCGGCGAAGCTGTAGATCGTCTGGCTCGCATCGCCCACGACGCACAGATCGCCGCGTCCTCCGAGCCACAGCTCGAGCAGTCGCTCCTGCAGCGGCGAGACATCCTGAAACTCGTCGACCGTGAAGTGGCGATACTGCTCGTGCACCGCGGCGGCGACGCGCGGCTCGGCCTCGATCATCCCCGCGCAGGCGAGCAGCACGTCCTCGAAATCGAGCGAGCGACGCTCATCCTTGAGCTTCTCGTAGGCGCGCTGCAGATCGAGCAGCGTCGCCATCGGGAGCCTGGCGACCGGCGGGCGACCGGCATCCGCGTACGCGTCGATGCTGCGCATGGTGGTCTTGCGCCATTCGATCTCGGCGGCGACGTCGCGCAGCGCGGCGGTGTCGAGGCGCACCCCCACCTCGTCGGCGGCGTGCGCGAGCAGACGCACCTTGTTGTCGACGACGAGCGGCGCGGAGTCGCCTGCCACGATCGGCCAGAAGTAGTTCAGCTGCGAGAGCGCGGAGGCATGAAAGGTTCGCGCGGCGACGCCGTCGATCCCGAGTGCCCGGAGGCGCGCACGAAGCTCGCCTGCCGCCTTCGTGGTGAACGTGACCGCCATGACCCGGCTCGGGGTGTAGGCGCCGGTATCGACGCCGTAGGCGATGCGATGCGTGATCACGCGCGTCTTGCCGGTGCCGGCGCCGGCCAGCACGCACACCGGGCCGCGCAGCGCCGTCGCGGCCTCGCGCTGCTGCGGGTCGAGACCCGCGAGCGCGCGCTCGCGGGATGCCGTCACAGGCGCGAGCCGCCCGAGTGCCACTGGTCGATGAGGGCGCGGGCGACCGACGCCGACGCCGGGATCCGCACGTCGCCGCGCCCCGCCATCGCATCGTTCAGGTCTTCGCGGCTGAACCAGCGCACGCTGAGGATCTCGGTGCCGTCGGCGCGCGCCGCGTCGGCGCTCGCCGCCCGGGCGAAGAACCCGACCATGAGCGATTGCGGGTAGGGCCACGCCTGCGATGCCGCGTACTCGATGTCGACGACCGTGATGCCGGCTTCCTCGAAGGTCTCGCGCACGACGGCGCCCTCG
>Ga0116180_1000825_pt1 | contig 27569 bp, 31 predicted proteins | sample AD_UKC073_MetaG_FD_89804 | JGI IMG/M metagenome (GOLD analysis project Ga0116180, IMG submission 89804) | Active sludge microbial communities of municipal wastewater-treating anaerobic digesters from USA - AD_UKC073_MetaG | ecosystem: Engineered > Bioreactor > Anaerobic > Digestate | place: USA... | reverse complement strand
TCTTGACCCTCGGTGCTCGTTGTGCTGGCCCCGTGCCGCCAGAGCACACAATCAGGCAGCGTTCCACTCCTGTGGATTGCGCCATTCGGTGAAGAACGTAGGAAGTAGGTCGGGCGTGTACGCGATCGTGCGCAGTGGTGGCCGCCAGCACAAGGTTGCTGTCGGTGACGTCCTGGAGATCGACAAGGTCGAGGCCAAGGCTGGCGACAGCGTTGCGCTGTCCCCGCTGCTGCTGGTCGACGGCGAGACGATCACCGCGGATGCCAAGAAGCTGGGCAAGGCGAGTGTCACCGCCGAGGTGATCGCCGAGACCAAGGGTCCGAAGATCCGCATTCTTAAGTACAAGAACAAGACCGGCTACAAGAAGCGCCAGGGTCACCGCCAGCGGTACACCCAGGTCAAGGTCACCGGGATCGAGAGCTGAGGCACTGACATGGCACATAAGAAGGGCGCATCCTCTTCCCGTAACGGTCGCGACTCCAACTCGCAGCGGCTGGGTGTGAAGCGTTTCGGCGGCGAGCAGGTCAATGCCGGCGAGATCATCGTCCGCCAGCGTGGCACCCACTTCCACCCCGGTGAGGGCGTGGGTCGCGGCGGTGACGACACCCTGTTCGCGCTGCGTGCGGGCAAGGTCGAGTTCGGCACCCGCCGCGGACGCCGCGTGGTGAACATCGCCATCGAGGCCGCTGAGTAACTCCAGCAACTTCTCCGAGCAGGACGGTCCGTACGGGCCGTCCTGTTCTGCGTTTGCGTCCCGTTGTCGCTGACTGTGGCTTCATGCACCTTCTGCGGTGCGCAGATCGACAGTGAAGCGCGCTACGAGTAGGGCGTTAAGCTCGGCTCCATGCGCGCATGCTGGACGAGAGCGGCGACCCTGGTCGCCGCGGCAGTGGCTGCGCTGCTGCTTACCGGTTGCGAGATCGAGGGCAGCGTCGACGTGGTTTCCAGCGAGCAGGTGGCGCTCGACCTGACCTTCACCGGCACCGCGGAGGACTGCCAACAGTTCCCCGACTCCAGTGTCTACGGGTTGACCGTAGACACCACCTACGACGACGACCAGGCGACCTGCCGGATGTACGGGACGGTGGACGCCAGAACCCTGGCTGACGTGTTCCCGTACTTCGTGGCCACCGAGGTCGGCGACCACTACCTGTTCAGCACTCGATTTGGGGGCTATAGCTTCGATTCTGTGGACGTGACGGTGGGCTTCCCCGGCGATGTGGTCTCGGCGACCCGGGGCGAGGTCTCGGGCAACCAGGTAAGGCTGACCGACCCCGCCGACTTCAGCGGGGAGAACGAGGTCGTGAAGATCGTCGCCCACTCCCGGCCGGGAGCGCAGTGGTGGCCCGCGCTGCTGGCCGGTGGCAGTGTGCTCGCGGCCGGTGCCGCCTTCGTGGTCGGCCTGCTGGTCGGACGCCGGCGGCGGGACGCGTCCGAGGTAACGGAGCTGTTCGACCTCACCCCGGACGGCGAACGGCCGATCGACCGCTCCTGGTACGCGCCCAACCCCCAGACACGGGTGCCCGCCGAACCTGCTGCGGGCGACTTCCGGGCACCGAGCGAGCCTGCCGACCACTCCGCCTGGGCGCCGCCGGCCGAGGGTGAATCCGATTCGTCGTAGCGGGCCGATAGAATCCTTCTCATCGGTGCCGGCCGTTGGCTGCACTCCGATCTCCTAGCGCACAAGGTTCGAAGCTGTGGCCATTCCCTCTTTCATCGACCAGACGGTGCTCACCGTCGCCGCCGGCAACGGCGGGCACGGGTGCGCGTCCATCAAACGCGAGAAGTTCAAGCCCCTCGGTGGCCCGGACGGCGGCAACGGCGGCAACGGCGGATCGGTGATCCTGCGGGTCGATCCGAACCTGACCACGCTGGTCGAGTTCCACCGCCAGTCGATCCGCCGCGCAGCCAATGGTCAGCCGGGTCGTGGCGACTTCAACAACGGCGCCAACGGCGATGACGTCGTGCTGGCCGTTCCCGACGGCACGGTGGTCTCCGATGCCGAGACCGGCGCCGTGCTCGCCGACCTCGTCGGCCCGGGTTCGGAGGTGGTCATCGCCGGCGGCGGACGCGGCGGGCTCGGTAATGCCGCGCTCGCGTCCAGTTCGCGCAAGGCGCCCGGTTTCGCCCTGCTCGGCGAGGAGGGGGAGTCGCGCAAGATCACCCTCGAACTGAAGGTGGTCGCCGACATCGGCCTGGTCGGCTTCCCGAGCGCGGGCAAGTCATCGCTGATCGCGGCGATCTCCCGGGCCCGGCCCAAGATCGCCGACTACCCGTTCACCACCCTGATTCCCAACCTCGGTGTGGTGGTGGCCGGTGCCACGACTTTCACCGTGGCCGACGTGCCCGGGCTGATCGAGGGCGCCAGCGCGGGCCGCGGCCTCGGGCACGAGTTCCTGCGGCACATCGAGCGTTGCCAGGCGATCGTCCACGTGATCGACTGCGCCACCTATGAGCCCGGCCGTGACCCGCTCACCGACCTCGACGTGATCGAGAACGAGTTGAGTGCCTACGGTGGGCTGGCCGACCGGCCCCGGATGGTCGCACTGAACAAGGTGGACGTGCCCGACGCCGCCGAACTCGCCGAGCTGGTGACCGACGATCTCAAGGCTCGCGGGCTGCCGGTGTTCAGCATCTCGACCAAGACCGGCAGCGGTCTACAGGGCCTCACCTACGCCATGGCCGAACTTGTCGCCAAGCGCAGGGCGGAGGCACCCAAGCCCGAGCCGAAGAAAATCGTGATCAAGCCCGCTCCGGTAACCACCGGCCCGGAGTTCAGCATCTCTCGCCAAGGCGACGGCGAGGGTGGTTTCGTCTGGCGGGTGCGCGGTGACAAGCCCGAACGCTGGGTGCGCCAGACCGACTTCAACAACCCTGAAGCCGTCGGCTACCTCGCCGACCGGTTCGCGCGGTTGGGCATTGAGGAGGAACTGCTCGCCATGGGGGCCCTCGCCGGGGACGCCGTGGCGATCGGCGCCGAAAACCCGGTGGTGTTCGACTTCGCGCCGCAGGTGGAGATCGGTGCCGAGATCCTGTCCCGGCGCGGCGAGGACCAGCGGCTGATCACCGAGCGGCCGGCCGCCCAACGGCGTCGGGTGAAGGACGCCGAGTACCACGCGGCGAAGGCCGCCGAGCGTGCGGCCGAGCAGTACACCCGACTGGCGTCCGAAGGGTTCGAGGACGCCGAAGATGAGTGAAGCCGCTGGCTCCGGGCTGCGGCCGGAGATCGTTGACGCGCGCCGGATCGTGGTCAAGGTGGGCTCGTCGTCGCTGACAGACGCCAGCGGCGCGTTGGACATGATGAAGCTCGAAGCGCTGGTGGACGCGCTGGCCGCCACGCGCGCCCGTGGCCAGGACGTGGTGTTGGTGTCGTCGGGTGCGATGGCGTCCGGCATGGGTCCGTTGCGGATGAAGCACCGCCCACGGGACCTGGCCAGCAAGCAGGCTGCGGCAGCCGTGGGCCAGAGCCTGCTGGTTGGCCGCTACGGCACCCTGTTCGCCCGTTTCGGTCTCACGGTGGGCCAGGTGCTGCTGACCGCTGAGGACGTGGCTCGCCACGACCACTACCGCAACGCGCTGCGCACCTTCACCCGGTTGATCGAACTCGGCGTCGTGCCGATCGTCAACGAGAACGACACGGTCGCCACCCACGAGTTCCGGTTCGGCGACAACGACCGGCTCGCGGCGCTGGTCGCGCACCTGGTCGGCGCGGACGCGCTGGTGCTGCTCAGCGATGTCGACGCGCTCTACACCGCGCACCCCGCCAACCCGGACGCGCGCCCGATCCGGCTGGTGACCGATGTCGACGAGCTGGTCGTGGATACCTCCGGCCGCGGCGCAGAAATCGGCACCGGCGGCATGGCGACCAAGCTGCAGGCGGCCCAGATCGCGTCCGCGTCCGGCATTCCGGCAGTGCTCGCGTCCGCCGAAGCGGTTGCGGACGCACTCATGGGACGCGAGGTCGGCACCCTGTTCCGGCCAACCGGGAAGCGCCGCTCACGCAAGCTGATGTGGCTGGCGTACGCGTCCGTTTCGCAAGGGGAGCTGGTGCTGGATGCCGGTGCGGTGAAGGCGGTCACGGAAAAGAAGGCCTCGCTGCTGGCCGCCGGCATCATCGAGGTGCGGGGGAGTTTCGTCACCGGTGACCCGGTGCGGCTGGTGAGCGAGTCGGGCACAGTGGTGGCGCGCGGCCTGGTGGCCTACGACTCGGCCGACCTGCCGGCGATCATCGGCAAGAGCACCCGGGACCTGGTGGCCGAACTTGGGCCGCAATTCGACCGCGAGGTCGTGCATCGCGACGACCTGATCGTGCGTCACCGAAAGTGCAAGCCATGACCCCGGTCGAACTGATCGGCTGGGCGGCGGCTGTGGTCGGCACCCTGCTCGGAGTGCCGCAGGTGTATCGGCTCGCCCGCACCCGCACGGTCGCTGGACTGTCGATGCCGGCCTGGCAGGCGATCCTTGCCCTCAACATCGCCTGGACTTCGCACGGCATCATTCTGGCGAAGGCCAACATGATCGTGCCGAACGTGCTCGGCCTGGCCTCGACGCTGCCGGTCCTGGTGATGATGGCGCGCGAACTGGGCCGTCCGCTGGGCCGGGTGCTGCTGCCCGGCGTGCTGGTGGCCGCGATGATGATCGGCGTCGATCTGGCCTTTGGGACTGCGGTCTACGGCGTGGTCGCCATCTTCCCCGCGCTGTTCGCGAACCTCGGCCAGTGCGTTGAGTTGGTTCGCTCTCCCAGTGTGGCCGGGGTATCGCCGGTCTTCCTGATCGGCGGTGTCGTCAACCAGGTGCTGTGGTTGGCCTGGGGACTGCTGGTCGAGGACGCCGGCACGATCATCACCGCCTGCGTCACGCTCGCGGTCACGAGCTTCAACCTGGTCTGGTGGATCCTGCGTCGCCTCGGGCTGCGTTCGTTCGGGGTGCCGACGCGCGATGAGGTGCGCGCCTATGTCCGCGCACGGGCCCGCGCCGGGACGCCCAGCTGACCCGTTGCATGTCGGCTGAGCCTTGCTGCGAGTCTGCTGAACAATGCTGTTCCGGGCGAGGACGTGCTGGGCGGGATTGGACCACCGAAGGCCGCCCAAGCGCTGGCGCGTACCCTATGCCGCATGACTTTCGCTGACCTGGCCGCCCTCTCGCGAGTGGGCGCGCGCCGCCTGGCTACGCTGAACCGCACCCAGAAAGACGCGGGCCTGCAGTCGATGGCCGACGCGCTCGCCGCCGCCTCGGACGCGGTGCTGGCCGCCAACGCCGAAGACGTCGCGATCGCACGTGCGGCCGGGACGCCCGAATCGCTGATCGATCGGCTAGCGCTGACCCCCGCCCGGGTCGACTCGATGGTTGCCGGACTGCGGGCACTGGCTGCGCTGCCCGATCCGGTGGGCGACGTGGTGCGCGGCTGGACGAACGCAAACGGCGTCCGGGTGCGTCAGGTGCGGGTGCCGTTCGGGGTGGTCGGCATCATCTACGAGGCTCGCCCAAACGTGACTGCGGACGCGGCCGGCATCTGCCTGAAGTCGGGCAACGCCGCGCTGCTGCGCGGGTCCTCGTCCGCGTTGAACTCGAATCGCGCGGTGGTGGCCGCGCTGCGGGCCGGGCTGGCGGCGTCCGGGCTGCCGGCGGACGCGGTCGCGCTGGTCGAGGGGGACCGCAGCGTTACCGGCGAGATGATGACCGCCCGCGGCCTGGTCGACCTGCTGATCCCGCGGGGCGGGGCCGGGCTGATCAACGCGGTAGTCGAAGGCTCGACCGTCCCGGTGATCGAGACCGGCACCGGGAACTGCCATCTGTTCGTGGACGCGTCCGCCGACCAGGACAAGGCGCTGCAGATCATGCTGAACGCGAAGGTGCAGCGACCGAGCGTCTGCAACGCTCTAGAGACACTGCTGGTGCACGTCGACGCCGCACCCACGTTCCTGCCGAAGGCGCTCGCCGCGCTGGCCGAAGCGGGCGTGACCGTCCATGGCACCGAAGCGGTGCGGGGCTACTCGGACGCGGTGGTGCCGGCGGCAGCGGACGAGTTCGACGCCGAGTACCTGACCCTCGACCTGGCCTGCGATGTGGTTGATTCCATCGACGCGGCGATCGAGCACATCCGCACGCACACCACCGGCCATTCGGAGACGATCGTCACCGAGGACCGGCGCTCAGCCGACCGCTTCGCCGCAGAGGTGGACGCGGCCGCCGTGCTGGTGAACGCCTCCTCGCGCTTCGTGGACGGCGGGGAGTTCGGTTTCGGCGCCGAGATCGGCATCTCCACCCAGAAGCTGCACGCCCGCGGCCCGATGGGCCTGGCCGAGATGACGTCCAGCAAGTACATCGTGGACGGGGACGGCCAGACTCGGAGCTGAACCCGGTTTTGGTGGCATTTGGCGATGGGCCGATCCATCACAGCGAATGGAACCCGACTTTGATGGCTTTTCGGGCTACCAGGTGGCGTCATATGCCATCGAATTCGGGTCACGATCCGGAGGCAGGTCGCGACGGTGCTGATAAGCCGTCCTAATCGGGTTTGGTGAGCGGTGCACGATCACGACCGTGACGACGGGCTTAGCCGCGAACCTGGTCGACGCCAAGGTTGGCCAGTTGGTCGGCCCGCTCGTTGCCCGGGTCACCGGCGTGGCCCTTCACCCACTCCCAGTGCACTTCGTGCTTGGCGACCTGGGTCTCGAGTTCCTGCCAGAGTTCGGCGTTCTTCACCGGCTTCTTGTCCGCGGTGCGCCAGCCGTTGCGCTTCCAGGCGTGGATCCAGCGGGTCATTCCGTTCATCACGTAGACGGAATCGACGTGCAGGTGCACCACGCTGTGCCGTTTCAGCGATTCGAGGCCGCGGATCACCGCCATCAGTTCCATCCGGTTGTTGGTGGTGAGCGCCTCGCCGCCGAACAGTTCTCTCACATGCTCGCCGTAGGTCATCAGCACCCCCCAACCGCCGGGGCCGGGATTGCCCTTGCAGGCGCCATCGGTCCACATGTGGAGGGTGGTCTGGTCGGGCATCTGGCTCCTCGATCGTCGAATGTCCCGGATTATTCCATCTCGCGGCGCCCGGCCCGGGACAGCCTGCCGAGCAGTGCCCCGTGTAGTATCCGCGGCATGCAGATCCTCGAGGCAGTCGTGGTTGACGTCGCCGCACCGGTTGTGGTCGGCCTGATCGCGTTCGGCATCCTGGCCGCGGGCCTGGCCTTCGTCCGCGGCGTCGGCAAGGGCCGGCCGCACGCCAAATGAGTGAGACCCCGATCGCCTGGGAGGCTCAGGGCACCCGTAAGCAGCGCCTGGGCATCATGGGCGGCACCTTCGACCCGATCCACCATGGCCACCTGGTTGCAGCGAGCGAGGTACAGGCCCGCTTCGACCTTGACGAGGTGGTGTTCGTGCCCACCGGTCAGCCGTGGCAGAAGGCGGATCGCCAGGTTTCTCAAGCCGAAGATCGCTATCTGATGACCACGATCGCCACCGCCTCGAACCCGAGGTTCTCGGTGAGCCGGGTCGATATCGAGCGGGACGGTCTGACCTACACGGTGGACACCCTGCGTGACATGCGCTCGCTGCGAGGTAGCGAGGTGGACATGTTCTTCATCACCGGTGCGGACGCGCTGAGCCAGATCCTCACCTGGAAGGGGGTCGACGAGCTCTGGGACTACGCCCATTTTGTCGGCGTGTCCCGTCCGGGGGTGCCGCTGGGAGAGAGCGATATCGCCCACCTGCCCGACGACAAGGTCACCCTGCTTGAGGTTCCGGCCCTTTCGATCTCGTCCACCGCCTGTCGCGACCGGGTTCGCGACGGCCTGCCGATCTGGTACCTGGTGCCAGACGGCATCGTCCAGTACATCGCCAAGCGCGGCCTCTACCGCAACCAAGGAATCAAGTGACTGCAACCGAACAAGCACTCGAGATCGCCCGGGTGGCCGCGCGCGCGGCTGTCGCCAAGCTCGCGTCCGATCCGGTGGCGTTCGACGTCTCCGAGCGTCTCGCCATCACCGACATCTTCCTGATCGTCGCTGCCACCAACGAGCGCCAGGTCGGCGCGGTCGTGGACGCGATCGAGGAAGCGCTGCTGAAGACCGGGACGAAGGCCGTCCGGCGCGAGGGCGACCGCGAGAACCGCTGGGTGCTGCTCGATTTCCTCGACGTCGTCGTGCACGTGCAGCACACCGAGGAGCGGGCGTTGTACAGCCTGGAGCGGCTGTGGAAGGACTGCCCGCGACTCGACCTCGGCGAGTTGGAGACCGTGCCGGAATCGAGCGAGGACGCAGTCGCGGGGGAATGACCGCGTTCGTCCTACTGCGGCACGGCGTCACCGACTGGAACGACGGCGGACGCTTCCAGGGGCACGCCGACATCTCGCTGAACGACACCGGTCGGACGCAGGCCGCCGCGGCAGCCGTTGCGCTGGCCGATGCCGGCATCCGGCGGGTGTACTGCTCCGACCTGAGCCGCGCGGCCGAGACCGCCGCAATCGTGGCCGCCCGATTGGGGCTCGAGGTACGGACGGACGCGCGGCTGCGCGAGGTGGACGTCGGCAGCTGGGCCGGGCTGAGCATGGCCGAGGCGGGGGAGTTGGAGCCCGACTTCTGGCCGGCGCTACGCGAAGGCCGGGATTTCCGTCGCTCGCCGTCCGGGGAGACCGCCACCGAGTCAGGCGTGCGCGTAGCCGGTGCCCTGTTGGACTACGCCGCGCCAGCGGACGCGGACGCGGACGCGGAGGATGTCGTGCTGGTGGTCGGCCACGGACTGTCGCTGCGCGTCGCCGCGATGCTGCTCCTCGGGCTCGACTACTCCCACGCTCGCCGGTTCGGCGGGCTGCGGAACTGCCACTGGATGGTTCTGCAGTCCGGTGAAGAGCACTGGCGCCTGCTCAGCTACAACGTCGGCTGAGGTCCCCGGAGGCTTTCCAGCCGTTTGGGGTACGGCTGATCGAGCTTGTCATCGCACTAGCTGGACCAGCCGTCCGCCGGCCTCAGGCGAACCGCACCCGGGTGTAGGCAACCGCGGTGACGGTGAGGGTGACGGTCTTGGTGGTGTAGATGCGCAGCTTGCCCTTGTCGCCCAGCGGGGCGCTGATCGTGAAGGTGCTGGTGCCCTTGGGCAGCTTCTTCGAGACCGAACTCTTCAGCGGGGTGGACATCCCGCCGACGTACAGCTTCCCCGTACCCTTACCGCCGGTCACGGTGATCGAGAGAGTGACGCTGCGAAGCTGAGCGACATCCTCTTTCGGCACGGCGGTGCCGCTGACCAGCGGATAGCTCCGCTTGTTCTTGACGTACTTGGCCTGGCTGAGCAGGACCGGAGTCCCCAGCGAGGTGAGGGTCGGTGTCGGGACGGGGTTCAGATTGATCTGGCCGGCCACCAGTTGCGTCCTGGTCGTGGTGGGCTCGTCGGAGCTGAACAACTGCAGCTTGCCGCCGTAGTAGATGCCGAACGCTCGCTGCTCGTCGCCGAGCACCTCCCACGGCACAGCGTCCATGCCTTTGGCTTTGGTGTACTTCACCAGGTATTCGGAGGTGTACTTCATCTTGATGCCGTAGCCATCGGCCTTCAGCTTGTCCGCAAGCCGGACGCGATCCAGGTCCATGGTGCCGTTGTCGAGGGCGAGCACGTAGATCTTCGGAGCGGCCTTCCGGATGACCGGCAGATGGTTCTTCCAGTAGAAGCTGATGATGCTCGTCCTGCCCAGCAGGCCGTGGTCCTGCACCTGCTGGATCGCCTGTTCGGCGTAGGCCCGTTGCTCGGCTGCAGGCTGTCCGACGTAGCTCTTGATGTCCAGGGTCAGCCCGACCTGTGGGTTCTTGGCCAGCGCGTCCGCCAGCTGGGCGAAGGTGGCCAGCGGCACGACCTTCTGGCCGCTCAGGTCTGCGCAGCGCACCTCGGCAACCTGCGCGGACGTCATCAGGTGAATGCTCTCACCGGCGTTGGTGCAGCGCGCGGGCAGCACGTCGTAGTGACTCATCACGGCTTGGCCGTCCGCGGTGAACAGAATGTCGGTCTCGATCGAGTCGAAGCCGGCCGCGACGCTGTTCTCGAACGCCTCAACCGAGTTCTCCGGCCACTGCAGCGCACCGCCGCGGTGGGAAAGGACGCCGAACGTGACGCCTGCTCGATTGGTGATCGGCTGGTTGTTCGTGCCTACGGTCTTGGCCGGAGCGGACGTACCCACGCCCACGACCAGCGCGACGGCGGTCAGGGCGACGGCAAGGGCTCGAACGAGCCGGGCGAGAGCTGGCATGGCGGCACCTTTGGGGTTGGGTTTCCTTCACCATAGGTCGCCAAGATGAGAGCGCAAAGCGCAAACCCCCTACTCAACGCCCAAAGCTGGACCCGAGCTGTAGCCCTGGTCGGCTACTGGGCACGCAGGCCGAGCTGGTGCGCCCGCACCAGCGCCTGCACCCGGCTGGTCACGCCCAGCTTTGCCATCAGGGTCGACAGGTGCAGCTTCACCGTGGACTCGGCCAGCTGTAGCTCGGCGGCGATCTCGCGGTTCGACAGCCCCCGGATGAGCGCGGCGAGTACCTCGCGCTCCCTGCGGGTCAGGTCGACGGCCTCGCCAGGGGCTGGCGTAGCGTCAGCCCGACGACGGTCGAGTTCGGTCACCGGCAGGACGCCGTGCCCGCGGGCAACCAATCGGATCGCGTTCACCACTTCGGCCGGCTTGGCGGTCTTCTGCAGGAAGCCGGACGCGCCCGCGCGCACGGCCAGGTCGACAGTGTCGTGTCCGGCGAAAGCGGTCAGCATCAGTACCCGCACCTCTGGATGCGCCGCGCGCAGCGCGTGGGTCGCGGCGATCCCGTCCACGTCCGGCATCTGCACATCCATGAGGACGACGGCCGGCTTGAGCTTGTCGACCAGCTTGACCGCCGCCGCCCCGTCCCCGGCGGAGCCGACGACGGTCAGGTCGGGAGAGGTGTTCACGAACTGGGTGAGCGCCTGACGAACGAATGGATCGTCGTCGACGATCAGCACTCGGATGCGTCCGGACGCGGGTCGGCTCACGACGGCACCGCGGCGGCGGGCAGGGCAGCGATGGGCACCTGGAAGCTCGTCAGCCACGACTCGCCCACCTGGGAACTGGTGAAAGACCCGCCCAGGGCGGATACCCGTTCGGACATGCTGGTGAGGCCGAAGCCCGAGCCCCCGGCACCGCGAGCGTTCTTCGGGCGGTTGATGAACGCGAACTCAGCCGTGCCTGGGGAGACCTCGACGACGATCGCAGAATCCGCACCCGGATCGCCGTAGCGAAGCATGTTGTTGGTGGCCTCCTCGATCACCCGAGCGAGGGTGTGTGCAGCCTTCACCGGCAGACTGGGCCTGGGGCCGTCCCAGCTGAGGTTCGGCGCGAACCCACGGCTACGCAGCCGCTGGACTGCGTTGTCGATGATCCCCTCCAGGGACACCGAGCCGGTAGACGGCTCGGGCTCGCCGGAATCCCGGCGCAGGACCTGCACGATCTGGCCGAACTCGCCGACCGCACGGGCGGCTTCGTCGGCGATCGCGCTGAGTTCGGCGTCGTCGGCGTGGCCCTTCAGCCTGGCCTGTTCAGCCCGCAGCGAGACTGCGGCCAGCGAGTTCGCCACCGAGTCGTGGAGTTCGCGGGCGAGCTCGTGACGCTCCTCAAGGGCCGCTCGCAGCCGAGACTCCTCAGCGGCAACGATCAGCCCATGCCAGGCGGAGCCGGCCAGCCAGGCGACAGCGACGAACACGATCCAGATGAACAGATACGGCACGACGCTCACGCCTGGCGGCAGGCCCAGCCAGTTGAGGAGCCAGAGCAGCGGCAGGTAGAGCCCGGTGAACCAGAGCCGCTCGCGCTGGCGTCCGCGGACGCCGAAGCAGAACAGCACAAGCAGCGCGGCGTACACCGACACGGTGGGCCAGTCGATGAAGAGCAGGTTGGCTGCCATCACGGCGGCGAACGCGATCCCGGCCGCTCTTGGCCACCGTCCGGTCAGCGCGGCCGCTGCCAGGGCTGTGAGGTCGTAGAGCAGAGCACCGGCATGCATGGTGACCAGCAGATGGGAGGCGATCACGAACACCGCCAGCAGTCCGACGAGGACCGGTTCCAGATAGCCCCTCCGCACAGCCGACTGGAGCAGGCTGCCCGTCCGGGTAGGTGAGGCCATTGGTCGCCCTTCGGAGTTGTTTCCGCTGACGGGGTGCAGGCAGCGGGCCTAGCTTGGAGCGCATCTGAAGGTCCTTCGTCAGACCGCGCTCCGGGCAAGTCTGGCCATCATTCTGCCGACCTGTACCTAAGTCCAGTTCATGGTCGTTGCTGACTGGACGAACGTGCAATGTTTAGGGGGCTGGACAGGTCGGTGGTGCCTCGCGCCAGCGAAACTGGCCTGGAGAGATTTGGGGGGATGTTTCATGAGAGCCCTGGCCGCGCTTGTCCTGCTGTTCCCGGTGTGCTCGGGACAGGTGATCGCCTCGGCACCGACCGTCGAAGTGACGGTTGCCGTTGCCGGGATCTGCGACGTCTTCCCATACCTGCCGGGCTGCCCGCGCTAACCGCAGCGAACCGCCGAACACCCCCCGAGCCCGAGGAACCCTCCCGTGATCACCGCAGAGTCCCAGCGAACCTTCGCAGCGAAGTTGGAAGCCGCACGCGTTGCCCAGCACTTGTCGATCCGCACAGTGGGGAGGATCGCCAAGGCGCCGCCCACCACGGTGCACGGTTGGTTGACCGGCACGCACTTTCCTGCGTTGACCATGCGAGGCAACTATCTGCGCATGGTCGAGACGCTTGGCCTGATGGCGGAGATGCCCGCGGACATCCGCGAGGAGCTCTGGATCGTCGACGAATCGCGAGCGAAGGCGGCGGGTTGACTGCTGTCCGCGTCGAACCAGGCCCGTACTGCGCCGGCAGTTCGGCCGCGGGCCGCCGAGCGTGACGGGTGATCGAGAGTCACGAGTCGTTGGATTCGGAGTGTCCGGTGATGCGTCCGCGTAGGTCGGCAGCGCCGATCTCCCGTGGGTGCAGGGTGCGGTAACGCTCGCAGAGTGCGGTGACCTCGGGCTCGAGTTGGCTGCGCAGCATCATCAGGCCGGCGATGTAACCGGACGGATCGTCTTGGACATCATTGAGGTAGCGCAGGCAGGCGACGTGCATGCGGTCGAGCTCGTCGAAGGCGTCCGAGTGTCCGGAGAGGCTGTCGGACGTGAACGCGATGCGGTCGCGCGTCGCCAGCACCGATTTGGTCGATCGCCGCTCGTTCTCCCGCGCGTCCGGGGTGTCGAAGGCGGTCGCCAGCTGGCCGGCCCGGAGCGCCCGGCTGCGGTAGAGCCGGTCGATCAGGGCTTGCAGCAGCCGCAGGTCGTTGCGGGTCTCGCTGTGGCGAATCACGAAGAAGGACGTCAGCAGCGCGAGTCCCGCGCCCACGAACGTGCCGACGACGTTGGACGCTACGCCCTCCCAGAACGCGCTCATGCCAACATTGTGGAAAGCCGGCCCGACGTAGTCGAGACGTCGGACCGATCAGGCGCTCAGCACTATGGACCGCTCGGTAAGTCCGGAATGAACCTTCGGATTGCCGCTTTCACGTCGTCCAGCCAGGAGCGGAGTTCACCCGGCAACTCGGCACCCGATGGGGACCAAACCTCGGCGAAGCAAGAAGGCCCGCCAGCGGCGGACCTCGGCTTGCAATTCGGTGGAGCTAACGGGATTCGAAACCGTGGACGGGGCCTCCGCCGGCTAACGGGATGACTCCTAGTCAATCGCCATATGACTAGGAGTTTCAGTGCCCCGTTAGCGGTTTCCACAGGTGGTCAGGAGTGGGCGTTTGCGGGCAGAATTGGGGTGCTATATTGCCCGTATGTTGCCCGACACGAGCTCCGCACGTCAGCGTGCGGCGACCTCCCGCGCGAGGGAGCGACGCAGCTTCGGGCGCCTCCGCCGGCGGGACTCGGGACGCTGGGAGGCCGCCTATGTGGGCCCGGATGCCCGGCTGTACCGGGCGCCGGCGACGTTCGAGGCCAAGGACGACGCGATCGCCTGGCTGAGCGCCGAGCGCCGGATGATTGAGCTCGACACGTGGATCAAGCCTGACGACCGAGCGAGCCGGAAGCCGACCAAGGGCAGGACGTTCGGGGACTACGCCGAGGAGTGGCTGGCGAACCGCCGCACCAAGGCCGGCCCGCTCAAACCGCGGACCCAGGCCGACTACCGCCGGCTGCTGGACCGGCACATCCTCCCGACGTTCTCCGACCGACCGCTTCGCCTCATCGGCTCCGACGAGGTCAACGCCTGGTACCTGTCGCTGAACAGCAAGACGCCGACCGAGCGCGCGCACGCCTACCAACTGCTGCGGGCCGTGTTCACCAGCGCGACCAAGGCGAAGCTGATCGCCGAGAACCCCTGCGCCATCGAGGGTGGCGGCCAGACCGAGCGTGCGCACACGGTGGAGATCGCCACCCTCGATGAGCTCGCGACGATCACGACCGCGATGCCCGAGAGGCTGAGGCTGGCCGTCCTGCTGGGCGCCTGGTGCGCGCTGAGGTACGGCGAGATCGCCGAACTCCGCCGAATGGACGTGGACCTGCGCAACGGTCGTATCCGGGTGCAGCGTGGGGTGACCTGGCCGAACGGCAAGGCCACTGTTGGCACGCCCAAGACCAAGGCCGGCGGCCGGGTGGTGAACATCCCGCCCCATCTGCTCGGGGTGGTGAAGTCGCACCTGGAGGACCACGTCGCGCCGGGCCGGACCGCGCTGCTGTTCCCGGCTAGGGACAGGGAGAGCAGCCTGCACCCGAGGACGTTCGGCAAGCGCTGGGACGTGGCGCGCGCGGCCGCGGGCCGATCCGATCTGCACTTCCACGACCTTCGCCACACCGGCGCGACGATGGCGGCCCAGACCGGCGCGACGATCGCTGAGTTGATGGCCAGGCTCGGTCACACGACTCCGCAGGCGGCCATGCGCTACCAGAGCGCTGCCGCGGACCGGGACAAGGAGATCGCGCGGCGGCTCTCGGAGCTGGCGACCGGCGCTATCCGGGTCTGACGCCTCTTCAGGCGCCCGGGTTCAGGCTTGCCTCCGCGTCGGCGAAGGCTCCGGCGAGTGCGGCCCGCCACGAGGCGAGGTCACCGGCGAGGGTCTCCCAGGTCAGCGCGCGGTCGATCTCGTCGTACTGATGAATGAGCCAGTTGCGATTCGCGATGGCGTCCGTCCAGAGCACACCCTCGGGTGGCTCGATGTTCGCCCGAGCGAGGCGACCGGCCGCCTCGCCGAGTTTCATCATTAGCGAGTCGCCGGCCTCTTGCAGCAACGGGTCGTCCTGATACGCGTCCCGGCCGTGGTCGACGATGTCGCCGGCGCGTTTGAGCCAGTCGCGAATGTGCAGGAACTCCTTGGCGACTTTCCGGTCCATCACAGGAGCGCCGCCTCCCGTCGGATGTCGTCGTCCAGCCCTGGCTTCAGTGCCCCGTAGGTGATGAGGTCGATGGGACGGCCGAGGATCTGCTCGAAGGTTCCGCGAAGAGCGAGCAGCTCCTTGATCGCGGCGCCGGGAGGGGCATCGACCAGGAGATCGATGTCGGAGTCGTCTCGTGCGTCGCCTCGGGCAACCGATCCGAAGACCGCCAGGCGCTCGAAGCCCCGAGCTCGCGCAACGTCCACCAGGACCGGTGCCGCGGCCCTCACCAAGGCTTCCGGATGCACCTTGGTCAAGTCTCGGGACGCCTTGAGTTGCTGGCTCACGGCCGGCTGACTGATCCCGAGCTTCGAGGCCACGTCGCGTTGACTCGAACCCGTGGCGAGCAGGGCGCGCAGGGCCAGCATCCTTCGCAACCGCGAGGTCTCCTCGTGGGCCCGCGCGTCGCGGTACTCGGCGACCAAACTCATAAGGGTATCTTATCACCGTGCACCACCTCGGGTGGCTCGCGTTCTGCGGCCGCCGGTTGCAGGGATGCTGGCCGTTGGCATCACCAGCGGGCGTAGCGGTCTTCCGGACGCGTGGTTGGGATGGCGGGGAACAGCTTGTCGAGGTCGGTGATGCGGACGCGGATGAGTTTGTAGCCGAGCTTGACGGCGGGCAGGTGGCCGGTCGCGATCCGCCGGCGCAGGGTGTAGGTGCTGACCGCGTAGATGCGGGCGGCTTCGCGCAGGGAGATCCATTCGGGTTCGGTGCGCTGGGTGTGTGGGATGGCCATGTCGGTTCCTTCCTTGGGTGGTGCCCGGCGAATGCCGGGCGGTGGTGTTCAGATGCCGATCCCGGGGGTTCGGTCGTGGCTGGGGGATGGCGGCTCGTGGCGGCGGGGCTGGGGGTGGGCCGGCTGGCGTGGCCAGGTCTCCCAGACCTCGTTGAGCCAGGGTTCGAGTCGGTAGCGCAGGGCGTCGGTCTTGTGCTCATCGGGAAGCGGTTGCCGCGCGGCCTGGGCGAGTCGTTGGGCGAGGTGACGACCTTCGGGATCGATGGCCGCGCATTCGCGGGCGAGCCGGATGGTGGCTGGGTCGTCGATGGTGCCGGGTGCGGCTTGGTGGATCCGCTCCAGCCAGTCGAGCACGGGTACGGATTCGCCGGCGATGAGGCTGTCGAGTTGGCGCTGGGCGCGCGCCTCGACCAGGTGGTGTTGCGCGGCTCCGGTGGGCCGCAGGTCGGCCTCGGGGATGGCGTGGGCGGCGCGCCACACTTCGATCTGGGCAAGGGTGTCGGGTGCTGGCTGCTCGATGAGCGCAGCGGCCCATCGGGGCGTTGCTCGGTCTGTGGCAGCGTCCCGCTGGACGCGTTCGGCCAGCTCGGTGACGAGGGCCCATCTGGCGGCGAGGTAGCGGCGCCAGTCGGGTTCCGCCAGCACCTTGTCGGGAACTGCTGGCAGCCAGGGGAGTGGGCGGTGCCCGTCATTGTCGGCCCGGAAGCTGACGACGTCGAGGCGTCGGTCAACGACCGCTGCCGGGTCGCGGGCGTCGTCGAGTTCCTCGGTGTTGACGGCGTACTGGAGGGCGCTGATGGGGGAGACTCCCTGGGCGTTCAGGACGAGCAGGTGCGAACGGGCGACGGGCCAGGCGTCGGCATCGGCGAGGCCGTGGGTCCCGGCGACCCGGTCGAGCAGCGAGATCAGATCGGCGCCGGCCACCTGTTCGGCGGCGGTGACGATCGCGTCCTGATAGCAGGCGACCGCTGCCGCGAGCAGGGTTCGCGGGTCGTGTAGCTCCGCGATCTGGGTGGTTGCGGACGTGGGCAGGTCGGAGCGGGCGAGGATGGCTTCGAGCTGCTCAGTCGGGGTGGGTGATGCCGCGTTCTCTGAGCGAAGCCGGTTGTGCGGGTCGGCGTCGCCGGAGGTCTGGAGGTAGGCGTGGTTGGCGTGGCGGCCGCGGCTGAGCATCGTGTACAGCTGTTGCCTGCTCTCCTGGCCGGTGAGGAGTCCGTGGCAGGTGTCGGCGGTCAGGCCTTGGGCGCCGTGGATGGTGGTGGCGTAGCCCAGCTCCACGTAAGTGGCGACGTATTCAGCCGGGAGGGTGAGCAGGCGGTTTGTTCGCTGGTCGCGGACGTCCAGTCCGCCATCGCGGTGGACGTCGAGGACCTGCCAGCGGTCGCCGTTCTTGACCCAGCCGTTGCCGGCACGGAGCCGCCGGTCGTTGCGGCGGGTGACGATCGTGTCGCCGATGGAGGCGCGGTTGCCGTCGGCCAGGTCGGCCTCCCGTCGGGGTCGGTGGCCGGCGAGGCGGTGGTCGCGGGCGGCCTGGTTGAGGACGGCGGCCTGTTCTCGGGTGGGGGCGAGCATGATCGCGTCCAGCCCGGTGCGCTTGTCGGCCAGCCAGGCGTCGAACAGCTGGCTTGATGCGGTGTCCGGGTCGCCCACGTGGACGCGGTCATGGTCGAGGTAGTAGCCGAGCGCGGCGGGGTCGCCCTCTCGCAGGGCGAGGGAGGCGTGGGCTTCGGCGGGGTCGGTGAACCGCATGACTTCGTCGAGCCGGGCGGCACCGTGGGCGGCGACGATGTCGCGCAGGATGCCGCCGGCCGAGATCGCGCCGAGTTGCTGGTCGTCCCCGATGAGCCGGATGCTGGCGCCACGATCGAGCGCCCAACCGATCAGGTAGTCCAAGCGGAGAGTGTCGGCCATGCCGGCCTCGTCGATGATGATCAGGGTGTCTGCATCAACCGCCTGCACCCAATGGGCGGGTCGGGGTTGGCCGATCTCGTAGGTCAGCTTGTGCAATGTGTCGGCGTGGATCCCCTGGCCCAGTTCCTCGCCGAGCTGGGATGCGGCGGTGGCGGATGGGGCGAGGGCCAGGATGTTGCCGCCGCTGTAGCCCCAGGCCGTGGCCAGGGCGCGCATGGCCGTGGTCTTGCCGGTCCCGGCCGGTGCCAGGGCGAGTTGGACGCGACGTCCGGAGGTAGCGAGGTCACGGACGAGCTGGACCTGCCCTTGGTTCAGGTCGGTGCCGTTGGCCTGATCGGTGAGCAGGGCGGTGTCGACGGAGTTGTGGTCAGCGGCCCGTCCGCCACGCTGGCCGGCGGCGTCGACGATCCGGTGCTCGGCGAAGAGGATCCGCTGTGAGGTGTAGCGGGTCGCCCCGGCCACTCGGTACACCGAGGTTCCGTCCGCCCGGCGCAGCGCGTCGGGTTCGCGGATGCCGTCGTCAGGCGGTTCCAGGGGAATGCAGCTGTTCAGTGCAGTCTGAAGCAGTCCCGGGATGGCTTCGTCGAGCTGGTCCCACCGCACCCCATTGGCGCGGGCGAGGCGCTGGGCTTCGGCGCGGACGTGCCAGATTTGCCACTCGGCGCGCCCGTCCTCCACGCGGGTGATCACGGTGGCGGCGAGCCGGCCGTACCAGGCGTCGTCCAGGGTCGGGACGGGCAGGCGCTCCTGGTGGAGCACGCGGCCGCACATCGCCTGCAGCTCGCGCTCACCGAGCAGGCCGACGGCCTGCTGCCACCAGACGGCTCGCTGCTCGTTGCGGGACCGCGGCTCGTGCTTGGCCTCCCGGGTATCCAACGTGGCCTGCTGGTACAGCTCCTGCCGCTCCGCCGGGGTGGGCGGCCGGCCGTGCTCGTTGTGGAACGCGTTGGCCAACTCGCCGGCTCGGCCGGTGATCTCCCGACGGCGGGTCGACCACAGCTGGATCAGCCGCGGATCGACACCCGCCATCTCGCGGACCGGGCGCCGGCCGTCGGTGCGCGGCACGTCGACGAACCGCAGGCCGAGCGCCGCGCCCAGATGGGCTTCCAGGGCGGTGTTGTAGGTCTCCGACGCGGCGGTGATCGCCTTGTGCATCGCCCTACCGTCGATCGCCCGCCACTGCCCGTCCGCGACCGTCTGCACCTTGTTCGCGACCGCGACGTGGGTGTGCAAGTCGGGGTCACCGGCCCGGTTGTCCCGGTGCGTGAACGCGACGGCCACGAGCCCGGTGACGTCGACCTGTTCGACCCCAGCGTGGCCCTTGCGGGTCTTGAGCACCTCCGCCTCGATGAACCGCAACGCGTCGGTGACCGCCGCCCAGTGCGCCCTCTCGATCAGTGCGACGGTTTCCCGATCCGCGATCGCCCACAGTGACGACACCGACTTCACCGGCGAGAACGTGAGGTCATACCCGGCCACCGGGGTCGCGGGCGGCCTCGACATGCGAGTGATGAACCCGGCCAGTTCACGAGCGTTCGGCGCCCGGTGCTCCATCGCGCTGAACCACTCCACACCCAGATCGGTGCGCAGCCTCGCACGAACCTCGTCGGGCAGCTTCGCAGTTGGCCTGTGACCGTGCTCGCGATTCCACGCGGCGTAGCGGCGATGCAGCTCCTGCCGGAACTGGCTCGTGCTGGTGTCGGGCTGCCGATAGGGCCTGCCCAGCCGGACCGCGTCACGTCGCTGCTGCTCGGTCGCGTCGGGCCCGAGCAGGGCGAGCCGCTGCGCAGCGAGCGGATGCAGGCCCTTGCCGAACAGGAATTCCATCTGCTCGGCAGTCACCGGGTCGCCGGCCTTCAATCCTTCGATGCCGGCTAGGCCAGAACCGAGCCAGATGCCGGGGCCCTCGCCCTTCTCGTCGTAGTAGTCGGCCAGGGGAGTGCGTGCCGGGCCGACCGCGTCGTTGCGGGCGACCTGCCGGGTCAGGTAGTCATAGCCCGACCCGGCGGTCAGCTTCTGCATCCCCATCACCGCGATCACCCCCTCCCTCCTGTACAGGCAGATGAGCTGGCCATCGGTGGCCACGGCTGATCGGCGCCGGTACTTCCTTAAGCCGTCCAACCCCTTCGATTCGGACAGGATGAGTGCCGAAATCTGCCCTTCTACCTATCCCTAGGCCCAAAAAGGCGTCGATCCGGACGCGGAGGAAGTAGATTTGCGCAGAAATTGCGTACACGTGTCAGGTTCTGCCCACCATGCGCGCGCCGACTCGGAATGTCCGCCTGGCTACGCTTACAGACAGCTCGCTGAGCCCGACGACTGCCGCGCGGAGCGACTGCGGGAGGCGATGATCCTCCCTGAGCTATTCATTGCAGACATGGGCTGAACGTTGCGCTAACAGGCAATTGCTGACGGTTCCTTGGTGCAGTAGGTGTGTTCGGAGAATGGCTGGGGTTTCGGGCTTGACTTCGGGTATGCAACTGCGGTGCGAAGAGAGGTGACGCGGGATCGGAAGAAGAAGCGAAGTGGTAGCGAGGAGGGAGTGGCGGGGCTCTTGGGCCGGGGCTGAGGGTTGTCGTCGCTTCGAGGGATTAGAGGGAAGCTTGACGTCGGCCAGATCGACAGCGCGGACGGCGGCAGAAGCGCGCGAATGAGGGTCAGCCCGCTCGTCGGGTGGGTGCCAGTCCCACCCTCCGCGCGGGTCCCGCCACCGCGACGGCGTTCACCCATGATTGTGGCGTGAGCAACTCGATCGTGACTGTGGAGCGCGTCCTCGGAGATGGGCCGTTCGCTGAGGTTGGGCGGCCCGTGGCAATGGACTCGACGGTCGAACTGGTAGTTATCGGCGGCGATCTGGGCTGGCCGCAGTGGAACGGCAGAAGCGTTCTCGATCGTTCCGACCGTTCCGTGGGGTGGTACCCGATAGGGGTCTACGACGCAGCCGACCTCCGGTGCCTGCGGCTCCTGACCTCCTCATGGGAGGTCAACACTGTCGCGATTCATCCTGCGGGCCGGTTGATCGCGATCGGTACGGGGGCCTACGACGGCGGCTATGCCTTCGAGGGCGAGCTACTGATTCACGACCTCGATCGGGGCACCACGACCTCGATGCTCAACACGTTGCGAATGATCGCAAGCCTGGAATGGCTCGACGCAGAGACTTTGAGCGCTGTTGTGGCACCGGCAACAGATGAAGAGCTCAACGACTGGCCGCTCATCGAGTACGAGGGGTACGAGTTGCGTCACCCCGACTGGGCGCGTCTTGATCGCCGTTCGGTCGATCTGAATGTCGAACATCGGACACGAGTCGAGTGGGTCCAGAGCGATCCAGCAGTTCTCAAAGACAGCTGCATCCGGCTTAGTACGCGCCTCGGGGCTGCTTGGCAGTCGCGCCGCCAAGCGTGGGCTCTAGCTGCAGACGGTGACGGCGTACTCGTCGGCCTGGAGCGCGCCGTGGAGCGATGGGATGACGAGGGCAACCTCGTCTGGCGCACGGCACTGAACGGGACCTGCACACAACTCCAGGTCGGGCCCGACGGGAGTGTCGTGGCCGCCGTGTGGGGACAGCCAGGGTCGGCGGAGCCACTAGATCGCCCCACCACAGTGGTCGCCCTGGACGCCCGGTCGGGCGCGATCCTTGACCAGGCTGCGGTGGGTTACCCGGCCATCCTCGTCAACCGCGAGTCCGGGGACATGCTCATCCGGGATACGCGCCACGGACCCGCCGCTGCCCATCCGGGAGCGATTTGGTCGAGCTCATTCCGGCAGGAAGGCGAACTCGGGCTGAGCGCCTACGACCTGTTCAACCACTACTTCGACATACGCCGTGCGACGCAGTTCCTCATCCTCGTCGGTGACGATCCCCGCTCCTGGGAGAGCAAGCACGTGGCGGAGGTGCGACGCACACCCACCGGCAGCTGGACGGTCGAGCGGCTGTTCCCGTTGGCATGGCGCTCCGGCGACCATCTATACGGCGGGCCCGGCGTCTTCGTCCACGACCCCGCCGGCGAAGCGATTGTCCACACCGGAATCGTTCACGACGGCCGGGGCCTCCTCCCAGGCAACGCGTTCATCGCTCGGCGGCGCTACCCCGACGGTCAACTCATCTGGCACGTACCGCTTGACAACCAGATAACCGCACTCGACGAGAGTGACGGCCGGATCATCGCGGTGACGAACTTGGGCGAGCTCGTCGTCGTCAATGCAAGCGACGGATCAGTGTTGGCTCGCGCCGATCGACTATCCGTTGACGAGAATCCAATCGTCCCTCTCTCTGTCGCAATCGACGGCACAGACGGACTCTGGCTCGGAGCGCTCGATGGTCGCGTCCTTCAGATCCACCTCCGATGGAGCTAAGGAGCCACCACGGGCCTCATCCATCCGCACGGGTTGGTCGACTCGACGCTTCTTGTAGGGCGGCAGAGACATCCGCACTAAGCGCGGCATGTCCGGATGTATATCTCGTCCGTTGCCCGCTGGACTGCGCCTAGCTCAGGCGGGCTTTCACTACCGCGCGGTACTTGGCTCCCAGGCTCTCGACCGCGGGCTCGAGCAGCGAGGCGTGAGCCAACAGCTCGGGCAGTGCGCCAGAGAGTCGGGTGAGGTCATTTGGCCCGACGTCCGGGACTTCAAGGTCACCGGCGAGGGCGGCGAGCCAATAGGCGGCAGGCGAGAGGGGACCGTCTCCCAATCCAACGTTCGCAAGCCACCTCCCGTACTCGCTGGTCAGTTCAATCCGAAGCCCGTCGAGCGTGAAGCATTCCCACGAGAAGGCGCCGTCTGAATCGGACCGACCGACAACAGCCCCGAGCAGCTCCAGCTGCTCTCGAAGGGTCGCAACTGGGCTCATGGCGGACAATACGTCACCACCCTCATCCGGATCGAAAAACGAGGTCGAATGCGCCGGCATTTGCGTGCGTGCGGCCCGGCTTCCGGGCTAAGCGTTGGCGACGGCCAGGAGGGCGTCGACCACGGCTGCGTACAGCTGTTCGGTGTGCTCGTCGTATTCGGCGCGTTCCTGTTCATCGGCGAGCCAGACGTCGTTCCACGAACCCATCCCACCGAAGACCCATGCCTCGATCGCCGCGGCGGCCAGTTGCCGCTGCTCGACTGGCCGGCTGACCGGGATCATGTCAGCGTGGTAGCGCGGCACCGGGGCCGGGTCTTTCAACATGCTCAAGGCTCGTTGGAACCAGGGCAGCCATTCATCGAATCCCTGACTTGCGGCGAACTCACCGATCGATGCCAGGCGGGCTTCGAGGGTTTGACTGGCTTGGGCAACATCTGGGCTCGGCGGGATCGCTCCCTCGGCGCGAACGCATGATGCAGTGACAGTCCAGATCCGCGAGTCCACCGCCTGCAGGTCGCTCGTTTGCCAATCGGCGAACCAGAGCCAAGGCTTGGGCCCGGTGGTGAGAAGCCCCCAGGCCACACCATTGGCGAAGGCCGAAGCGATGTGGTTTGGGAGAGGACCTTTGCTTGCCGCCGACGTGGAGCCCTCGGCACGTGCCAATCTCGCATCCAGAAGGATGTTCGCCTCGGAAATCGTGACCGCCCCCACGCGTCGCCGTATTCGGATGGGATGCACACGCTCGCCCTTGGTTGTGGCTCGCGAATGGAATCGCCACAGCTACTTCCTTGACGCAAGAGCTCCATGAAGGCTACGGTCTTCGCGAAACACCCCCAAACATGAAGGATGCGTAATGAAGCGCTACGCCATTTCCGCAGTTGCGCTTGGAGCGGCACTGTTCGGCGCTACCAGCGTTGTGGCCCCTACCCCGGCAGCCGCTGCTGATCCATGTGTGCTCGGCCAGTATCGGAGCTACACCTACGACTACGCCCGCGTCACGGATGTCTCCGGGACCTGTGGGACCGTCGGTGTGCGCCACAAGTACGACCCGGTCTGGAGCAGCAACAACTACTGGACCAGTTGGTACTACGGAGGGAGTTCGGCGCAGACTCCTTCCACCGCTGAGCTCTACGACGCTCAGTTCAGCCACAGCGCTGGCTAGGAACGATGAGGCGTACCGCCGGCGCGGCAGTCCTGGTCTTCGCTGTCCTGTGGCTGGGTGGGTGCACGCAGGCACCGGGCGTGGCGACGAGTTCGGCCGGCGCCAGCGGCGCGCCGGCGTCGGACGGCGATGTGGTCGCGGCTGCCCGCGCTGGTGGGGCGAGCCAGGAGCAGTTGGCCATACTCGGCCGCGGGGTCATCACGTTTGTCGACTACGAGGCGGCGGTCGGTCGCACGATAGCCTGCATGCGTTCCGCCGGGCTGGATGTCGTGGGCGACACCCCGGTCGACAAGCGGGGATTCCCGGAGATCCCGTACTCCTATGGCGGCGCCGGCGGAGTGTCGGATGACCAGGCGCAGGCTGTCGGTGACGACTGCATCACAGAGCACAGCAAATGGGTGGAAATGGTTTATCAAACCCAGCCGACAACCATTGAGGCCATCGACAAACGGTTCGAGAGATACCGCGCGGCGGTGGTCGCGTGCATCCGGAAGAACGGCGGTTCGATAACGGACACCCCCTCGACGGAGCAGGCTGACGACGCCTCGTTCGACGTGCTCAACAAGACAGGCGTCGACTGTATGAAGGAGGCGGGCGCCCGGTGAGGGGCGGGTGGCGCACCGCAGCTTTCGGTGCGGCTGTCGGGGTCGTGGTCACCACGCTGGCCGGCGGCGTCTGGCTGAGCGACCGGCTCACTCCCAACCCCATGTCGGGCTCGCTGCCGCCACAGCCGGTGATCGTTCCCATCTCGGTCACGCACCGCGTGGCCTCCTCACCCGTAACCCTCAAGGTCGTTCCCGACGCGGCCCGTCCCGTTGTGGTCGGCAGGGGCGGCACGCTCACCACGCTGGCCACCCATCCCGGGTCGACGGTTCGCGACGGGCAGCTGCTGGCGCGGGTTGACAACTTCCCGGTCATCGCGATGGCGGCTCCCCGTCCGCTGTACCGGGACCTCGCCACCGGGAGCCGCGGCCGAGACGTCCAGGACCTCACGAAGTGGCTGCGGGGCCAGGGATCGACGGCGAAGGTCTCGAGCCGGTACGACTGGCGCACGCGGGAGGCCGTGCGCCGCTGGCAACGCTCCGTCGGGTTGCCGGTCACCGGCAGGTTCACCCGCGAGCAGGTCGCCTGGATCGGCCCGTCCGGCGGGCTGGTCGCCTCGATCGACACCTCGCCCGGTTCGATGGTGGCGAACGGCCAGAAGCTGGTGACCCTGCAGGCGAGCGCACGGATGATCCGCGTCCAGGAGCCTGCCGGCGGCGTCGCCAAGGGCGCGTCCGTGCTTGAGGTCGCCGGCACCCAGGTCGACTACGTTCCGGGTTCCGGCAGTATCAGCGAGCGGAAGGCCGTCCGCAAGATCGCCGCGATGCTGGGCGGCAAGGACGAGGGTGCGGGACGGGTGGTGACCAGGGAAGGGACCGACGTCGCCGTCGTCCCCTCGGGCGCGTTGGTGACCGACGAGAGCGGGAAGACGTGCGTCTTCCCCGGCCCAACGGCCGACCCCACGCCGGTCACCGCGATCGGCGGCGGACTCGGCGGAGTGGACATCGAACCGGTGCCGACCCTCACCGAGGTTCTGGCCAATCCCGCCGAAGTCCGGACCGACCTCCGATGCGCCTGATTGCCGAAGACCTTCGGTTCTCCTACGGGTCGCGGACGATCCTGGACGGAGTGAGCCTCGAGGTCCGCACCGGCGAGGTGGTGGCCGTGACCGGTCCGTCCGGCATGGGCAAGACCACCCTGTTGGCCGTCATCGGCGGGCTCATCGCCCCTCAGCACGGCGTGGTGCACGTGGAGGACGAGGGCGTCGCGCACTCCCCGGACGGCGAGATCTCGTGGGTCCTCCAGACCCTCAACGTGTTTCCCCACCGCACCCTGCTCGACAACGTGGCGCTCGGCGCCTTCGTCGACGGGGTCAGCCGGACGACCGCCGAAGCTCGCGCCGCGACCGCCTTGGCCGAGGTCGGGCTCGACGGCTTCGGCGGGTACCGGATGGGGTTGCTCTCCGGGGGCGAGACGCAGCGGGCGATCATCGCGCGCTGCCTGATCGGCGGACGCCGGTTCATCCTGGCCGACGAACCCACCGGACAACTCGATCGGGCCACCACCCAGACGGTCGCGCGCGCACTGATCGGGGCGCGCACCGATCGGGGAATCCTGGTGGTGACCCACGATCCCGACGTCGCCGGCATGTGCGACCGCGTCTTCCGGCTGGACGACGGCCGGCTGGAGGTGGCCTCCTGATGCGCAACGCGGCCCGCTTCGCCCTCAGCGAGGGTTGGCGCAACGCATGGTCGGGTCGCGGCGCCAGCATCTCGATGATCCTCGTGATCGCGGCGACTTTCGCCGCGATCTCCATCAGCGACGCCCTCGTGGTGGGCCAACTCGTTGCGGACGAGGCAGGGTGGGTCGCGGCGGGCGGACGCGTCCTGGTCGCCGCCAACGAGGACGGCATCGAGGCCGCCGACTGCGAGAGGCTGAATCGGGTCACCGGTGTCATCGGGGCGGTGGCCCTGTCGCGAATGCCGTACCGCATCGGCTTGTCCGCGGCGCCGGAGGCGAACCTCGGCCTGGTGGGCGCATCGGCCGGCCTGAGCCGGTTCCTGACCGCCCCCGTGGGGCAGGACGCCGTGGTGGTCAGCCCGGAGCTGGCCGCGTCCTACGGCCTCGCCGACGGGGGCTGGACGGCGCTGCTGCCGCGATCCGCCGCCGGCGACCCGAGCCATTCCGAGCCGGCACCCCTTCCTCACGAAGGCGTCCACCCGCTGCGGGTGATCGCGGCGCCCATGCTCGGCGACGAGTACCAGGGCGCCGTTCTCGTCCCCATGCCCACGTCGGCCAACACGTTCACCTGCTACGTCGCCACGGAACCGGGTGCGCTCGATGCCGTCCGCGCCGCGATTCCCGCGATGCTTCCCGGACGCGGCGCGCGTCCGACCACCGTGGCCGACCGCCTCCTCGGCGGGGCGTTCGCCCACGACTACCCGGCGGAGTACCTGTCACGAACCACCCGCTGGGCGCCCATCGCCGGCGGCGTGCTGGCCGGACTGGTGTGGGTGCTGCTGCGCTGGGTCCGCCGGGCCCAGGACAGCCTCTACGCGACGCTCGGCTTCCGGGCGTGGCACCGAGCCGCCACCCAGGGCGTCGAGTGGGTTGCCCTACTCGCAGCGGGTGTTCTCGTGGCCGGCGACGCCGCCACGATCACCCTCGTCGCCGGCCATCATTGGGACCGGTCCACCGCCGTCCACGTGCTTCGAGCCGTGTCGATGGCTGCGGCCACGGCGACCGTCGTCGCGATGCTGGCAACCCTGCTGCCGCTACGGTCGCCCCTGGCCGCGCTCAAGGATCGCCAGTAGCCCGGCGCGCGCAGAAGGGGCTCTTCACAATCCAGGGTGTAGTTGGGGTCTGAATCCGCCGGTTTCGAGCAGCGACCTGGCGATGTAGTTGGTGAGGTTGCGGAAGCCGAGGGCGGAGCCGCGGAGGTGTTCGAGGCGTCCGTTGATGGC